>Ga0307380_10010922_pt1 | contig 11390 bp, 10 predicted proteins | sample UN3MG_FD_202239 | JGI IMG/M metagenome (GOLD analysis project Ga0307380, IMG submission 202239) | Soil microbial communities from Risofladan, Vaasa, Finland - UN-3 | ecosystem: Environmental > Terrestrial > Soil > Coastal area > Acid sulfate soil | place: Finland: Risofladan, Vaasa | collected... | reverse complement strand
TGGTGAGGTAAAGTCAAAATAAGTCATCTTGACAAGTCCAGAATCGCGTCGTACCATATAATTAAATACTAAAATATTTAAGCCCTGAACTAAGTTTCTCAATTACCGTAACTGGTGTGGTGTCAGGGATAATCGGGGAGGAGGTGAATGATTGTGATCTGACAAGGCACACCGACGTTTTTGAAGGGGGGGTGTTGAACTGCCACCCTCATATGGTCACTTGGGTGGTGGCGAGCCAATAGTGAAACCGACCTCGAAAAGGTCGGTTTTGCCTTTTGAAAGGGGGTGATAGCTTTCAAGAACTAAAATCAAATAAAGGCAACCCGCTATGCCCGAGGTCGACGGGCGACAAGGGAGTCTTGAAAAGAAAGGAGCAAGAGAAATGAAGAGGCCAATAACAATAGCGCTGGTAGTGACTTTAGTGGTTGCATTGCTAGTTGGAGGAGTAGTCTATGGTAGCGGAATACGAGCTTCTAAGGCCACGGCAAAGGTGAGTGAATTAACCCTACTCAATTGGGAGCCAGAAGCACCAAGCGGAACCCCTCCTGGAGACATGGAGGATAGTATACCCGTAGATCCTTACGAGGGAGTATGGACGACAATCCTTACGCAAAACATCAAAACACCCAACCAGAAGGACCTTATCATCGATGTTTCCCTGGAGACCGGTCTTTATACTCGAACTCTGGTGAAGAGCAAACGGAATTACGAGGGCGACCCCAACTGGGACTCATCCACAGCCCATGCGAAGATCATGGTGAGAGTGGGTGTTGACGGCAACTATGCGACAGTTAATCCGGGCGTAGCTCAGGAAGCAGGCGTCGCATTCCCAAGAGCGGTGAAATTCAACGAGAGAGAGCAAACTTTGTCGGCGAAGTTCATGGGCATATTCACCGCAGAATGCATAGAAGTTGATCCAGACACCGGTGTCGTTACACTAAATTATACCTGTCTTGAGCCAGAGGAACTGGATCTTATCCTCAACACCATGTCCGCCAACTCGTTTAACTTCGTCGTAGCTGACTTAACGCCTGGTAACCATGTTATCACCGTAGAGGCAAAAATCATTGCCAACGGTGCCGCTGATGAGGGTAAATACGAAGCAATGGCCATGGTCGGCCAGGGCTCCGTGGTTATCGAGTTAGTCAGAATGGTGAAAGGTGAGGACTACCTGGAGCTAGAAGATTAACTACCGGGACGTAGCAGTACACAAAAGGGGCTGGGCATTTGCCCAGCCCCTTGTTCTCCCCCACAATAGACCATAAATATAAACGTAGATCCTCAAACTTTATACCAGTAGTGCTAGGTTAAATTGAAGTAGCATATGTCCATCAAGCGGGGGAGCCCCTTTTTGCACCCCCTTCCTCCCCTTGTGAATATATATCAATCTTAACAAATGAAACTTCGTGAGCCTCAAAGAGGGAAAGAGAAGTTAAGTGCGAGCAAAATTGAATTTATTGCCTCGCGAACAAAGCCGACCGGAAACTGCACAATCCGTCAAAATGTGAAGCAGCGATACCGAAGTGCGTTGCTTAGGTTTTCGGTCTTTAGGCAAGCTCAGGTTCATTGAGAGCCATTAGTACTGATTTTACAGTCGACGAAATTTGGTCTGGGTCTTTTCTAAACTGGGTGTATCCCACTTGTCTGATACGTTGAATAATTTCATTGTACACTAGTTGAAGGTCCTTGTTTTCATCATAGTTCTTATTCTGTTTCAGTAATTTGGCAGTTTCGCCAAATGACTCCAAAAGGTGAATAGCAGGTTTTGTATACTTTTTCACTATTTCTAAACCAAGCATTGCTGAATCTATAACGTTCATAAGATCTAACAGCCCCAGTTTTGTGTAGTTGACGAGAAATTCTGAAACATATTCAACAAGACGCCACGCAACTGCTTCATCTTCGTTCGCATCAATGTACGCTGACGCATAGTGCAACATGCTCAAATGCATCGTGCCAGACAGGTTGTTTCTACATGATGCCTGCATTATCTCATTAAGGCTCCACACGGCTTGCCCAACAAGGATAGCTTTCATTGTGTGACCATTGATATGTTGTATGACAGAGGAAATAAGACCGTTGATTGACCATGTGGCACTCCTCATAATCTCAGTCGATTTAGAGTTTGCAGCTTTAACACCTAGCGAACTCAAATACGAAAAATATTGGCGTTGAAAGTTCTCAACTCTACGATCATTTGCCCACAGTCTTTTTTCGTCTTCTTTAGATAGTTTGGCTGGGGTCATTTGATTAAAACGCCATGTGTCGGTCTGCTTAGGCAGTGACTCAATAACCTTTGTGCCTCGTGATTCTACTATATGAATACCACGTGTAACGCATTCAGTTAAGCGGTATGTTGAAGATTGCTCAATTATTTCCCGTAAAAGAAGCTCTCCCGGTGCCTCATCGAAATCGAATGCAAATGTATCACATGTGGTGATGGCTTCTAGCGAAGGATCCCCCAAATTTTCTGTAAAGTAGATAATCTGTAGAATTGTATAAGCGTCGGAATTTTTGGCTGCGGTACGCACAATGCTGCGAAAATGATGGCGCAAATATGCATCTATTTCAATTAAGTAGTTTGGAAGCTCACGAGGGTCAATTGTATTTGGGCTGCTTAAATGGTCTCTTACTAATATCAATCCAGATATGAATGTTAAGCTATCACCAGAATCAACCGCTCTTGATAGAATCCTCTCAACAGCAATAACAGGGTCATATCTAACATCTAATCTTAGTTGAAAACTAGGACGACACCAGTCACGCTTAATTGTATCTAGCCATTCTTTATCAAAGCTTTTAAGCGAGTCTGCAATAATGGATTCTGGAGATACCATCCTAGGAGCTTTAGAAATAAAATATGCTATGCCACAAGCAGTGGCAATACCCCAAATAAAGCTAAGGTCAACTATTAGACTATGGAAGTGGTCTATATTCGAAGGAAATATAATAAACGACCGAGAAGCAACTAAAAGATTGTAGGTTATGGATCCAAAGAGAATGATCAACGGAATCCAAAAAGCAGACTGTCGAAAAAGAATTGAGGAGATTCGTATGGAGTAGTTTGAGGCTGTAAGTTGAGTTAGAACGAATATTACGGTAATAGCTAAAACACCAACGCCACCTTCGATTTGAGACAGTGTGAACAATATGGATTTGGCAGTTCCTGCATCAGCGTAGAAGATAGTTAGCTCGCGGGTAAAAATTCCAACAATGACAGCTATAGAAACAGTCAGCCCTGTGAATAACAGTATATGTCCAAGCCTTGGAAGAAGGTCCCTGTAAGTGGTGCGAATAATATGAGGGTTGGTAAGAGCGAGTTTTTTGTCTTTCTGGATTATTGCTACACACAAGATTGCCGGAAAAATAAAAAAAGCAGGGAAGAAGATAATAGACTTAGCAACTATCGCTATACCGACTATCTCAAGCCAAGGCCCAAAAAACCTGGCATGTACATCATAGAATTTTAATTTGCCCCAAAAATTTGAGTACTTGGTAAGAAAGGGTCGGGGCCGTCTGCAGTGCTTGGCAATTTTGCTTTGCAAGTGATATTGATATCGCGTTAACCATCCGAGGAAAAATAGTGTTATTCCTGCGCTCAAAAAAACAGAGGAAGGGGGAGAAAAATTATTGAAATCCAAAAGAGCCAGAATGGTCAAAAGCAACCATACCAAAAGAGCAATAGAGTCCCAGGGATGTTTGAACTTGAGTATGTTCTTTAGTGCTTTTGTTAGTGTTGTGGAGGGTCGAGCGAAAAATAGATAACTTGCTAACTCCATTGCAAGCAAGCATAGAATTACAATAAAGGCAGCCTCAAATAGAAGAGGCCTAGCGTTTGTGAATAGGTAAGCGTACATCCTTAGCTAATTATATAACGTGATTATACCTTGAGGTAACGTATAGGAAAATGGACAAATCAATGATTTTGATTGAATGGCATGATGCCAAATTCTTCCCTGCAACATGTAGCGAGGAAGATATTCGAACTTATAAGATGGCTTCATTCAAGAGTTTGGGTTATTTAATCTCAAGGGATGATATTACTACTATAATAGCTGCTGAACACAATGACCAGGATGAATATAGAGATGTCACTCTTATACCTAGTGGTTCAGTCATTTCTATCCACGAGTTAATAACCAGCTTTCTTGTGTAGTGCTTTATGCTGTTCTTTGGTCAACAGCCTAAGATTACTACCCTTATTATCTTCGGTATCACGATTTTTGTGGTGTACTTGTAAGACTTTTGCGGGGTGTTTCTGCTCAGTAATATCATCACGATAGTCCCGCCGCTTGATTATCTCCAGTCTCTGTTCGGGTGTTAATTCGGGCATTGCAATCACCTCCTCTAATGCGAATTATACACCCAAGACAAGAATTGTTAAACTGGCAAAAACAAAAAGGCTAGGGTACTAACCCCGATTACGGTCAAGGTGCCACACGGGACGGCGAGGTTTAAACTAACGGTTGAATGTGGACCGACCCTGATTTACCGAGCACCCTAGCCTGTTGATTATAGCATAGGAGTAGGTAAAATGAAAAGTAATGACATTGTAGAACAAACCATATATGGTGGTTTGATAGGTGAATATAGTATTACTAACTGCCGTATTGTTGGCTATTTAGCTTCACGGTTGTATCCCAGACAACACGAGCAGGATACTCGAAGTGAAAGACACTATCTTCAAGATGGTATTTCCCAGAAACCTGCCAGTGACCGATGTGGGAAAAAAGACAGCAATTCTTGAAATTACAATCAACGAACTCCCTGCCATCTAAATATACATCTTCATTCTCAAAATTCCGACCAAATACAGGAACTAAGTCTATCTTCTTTATTTGGGCTAATAAATCCTGTATTCGGCTATCTATCTCATCTAGCTTTGCCATATCACACCTCCAATATGATTATATCACTAAGATAGAGGGTGTCAATGGGTGCAAAATGAAAGCGGGCCTTGAACCTAGCCACGTTCTCAGCCCGCCAACAGCGGGTTTCTCAATTCAATAGAAACTCAGCTGTCCGCTAGCATTATGCTAGCGTAAGTCTTAATATTTGTCAAGTCCTATCTTGTAGATTTGTGTCCTAGGGGAGACTCGAACTCCCAACCTACTGTTTAGCGGACAGCTGTTCTATCCATTGAACTACTAGGACACAAATCTATTATAGCACTATGGTTTGACAATTTATCATATATAAGTTAGCCTAATAATGACATGGGTAAAGCGATAGATAATAGACAGAAGATATTTACTAAGCGAGATTATATGGCTGATTTAAAGAAAGCTAGTCAGCGTATTGTGAAACCTAAACCCTCTCCAAAATCGTCTTGAACAGAGGCTTGTCATCTTCCCTGTGATTGTACCTAAAGCTATACTCGTTGATATAACCTTGCAAATGCGTTAAGCTAACAGCGTGATAAACCCCATTAATACCACGTTTTAACGCACTCCAAAAGCCTTCAATCGTATTAGTATGAGCATCACCGGTAACCCAAACCTTCGCCGTATGGTGAACCCTCTCATGCTCAAAGTCATGTTCATTTAGATAGTCGTATGCGGGGAATTCATCGGTATAAACCTTACTTTTGGGAAGGGCACGCCTCTTTATCAGTGGCACAACAACCGAACTTTTGAGACTGGTGGGGATTGATGCTGAGACGTTGCCTTTTCTTTGTGCAACGCCGAACACAACCATTTTACCACCAGCACCACGCCCACGCTTGCCTGGCTTGCTAGCACCGATATAAGTCTCATCTACCTCAAATTCGCCAGATGTAGGCTCATGTTCTTCCTGTAAGAGGGAACGAATTTTATTAAACATACGCCAAGCTGTCTTATAAGTAACGCCTGTCTCTCTTTGTATCTGCTTGGCTGATATACCGCACCTGGTAGTACTCATTAGATAGATAGCGTAGAACCATAATTTAAGTGGTGTAGGTGAGTGTTCAAAGATAGTGCCTGCTGCTGGTGATACTTGATGACCGCAGTAATCACAGCTATAAACTTTCTTGGTTTTAATACGGTGATGCTTAGTAGGTTTATTGCAGGTCGAGCAATGAATCTTCTTAGGATATAAGTAACTGCGTAACCATTCTAGACAAGCGTCATCATCGGGGAATTCTTTGTTAAATTGCGTTATAGTATATTTTCTCATGATACGTTCACCTCACTATTAACTATAACACATCATTTACATGATGTCAAGGGATAATCACGTTATATAATAAATATAATGAGCGTTGGATGAGTTGAGCACCTTTCATCTTTTTGTAAGGTAACAGAAAGCCATATTGTGTCTTTGAGGCTTCCTTCCCTATCTCCGCTGAGTTTCCACCCGGCTCCACTTGTACTTAATTAATCCGCAATTAGGTATCTGCTTTGCCTCCCCATTTATTCCTCAATCTTTATTTACCGCTTATCCCCCGCTCATTTCCCTGCTCATTCCCCTGCTTATTCCCCTGCTTATTCCCCTGCTTATTCCCCCTGCTTATTCCCCCTGCGCACTCCCTCGCGCACTCACCAGCGCATTTCCCCTAACTCTGCCCCTAATTTTTCCATACCCTTCTCGGCTTCAGCATCCACTTGTTTCGACTCCGGTTTGGCTTATACTTTTCATCGGATTGTGATCTGATAAGCCAGATTGGGCGTTTGAGATTTACTTCCTAGCTATGCACTCCCGCCGTGCATGTCCGCCGTGCACTCCCTCCGTGCATTTCCGTCGTGCACTCAAGACACGCAATTCCGCTACGTATTCCCGCCGTGCATTTCAGTTGCGTACTCCCCCACCACGCACAGCACTCTTAGTCCCCACTCTTCGCTCCGTCGCTCTTTTGCATGAAAGAGCAGGTACAATGGAGCAGGAGCAGGAGCGCAGAGCAGGAGCAGGAGCTCAGAGCAGGAGCAGGAGCGCAGAGCAGGAGCAGGAGCGCAGAGCAGGAGCACAGAGCAGGAGCAGAAGTGCGGAGCAGAGAGCACGGAGCCTGAAACCGAGAACTAGCCCGAGTGGATAATAAACCGGATAATAGTGGAAATTGAAGTGGAACTAGGAAGTAAATCTCAAACGCCCAATCTGGCTTATCAGGTCACAATCCGAGAAAAGTATGAAAAAATTAGGGGCAGAGTTAGGGGCAATGCGCGAGAAAAGCACGAGAACTGCACGGGGTATGCACGGGGACTGCGTGTGGGAGCACATGCAGAAATGCTCGTAAAAATGCTCGTGGCATGCGCGAGGGGAATAAGCAGGAAAAATGCGCAGGAAAATAAGCGGAAAATAAATATTGAGGAACAAAAGGGGAGGCAAAGCAGATACCTATTTGCAAATTAATTAAGTACGAGTGGAGCCGGGTGGAAACTCAGCGGAGATAGGGAAGGAAGCCTCAAAAACACAATATGGCTGATTGTTCTTAGTTTACTTCTTATATCAGATATTTGTGAATGGTTCATGCGCAAACTGGTTGACATTTCACGCTATACACACTAATCTAGTCAATACCAAAAGCTATATGGATATCTGGGCATTGGTTGCAGGATCAACAGTCAAACCTCCTGACTGTTTGAGAAAAACTTGCACATATTATGTTGTGAAACTTCTGGTGTATGTGAGGATGGCATGAGAATAATTACATATGAATTCGCTGATTTATATGCAGGTGGCTTGTCTTTCTCTAAAGTTGAAATGGGAAAGGTAAATCTGATCGTAGGTGACACCGGCAGCGGCAAGACAAGATTTCTGAATACTATATTCAATCTTGGTTCAAGTGTAATGGGGCAAAGACGGTTTGGTGGACCTAGCCAGTGGAAGCTCACCTTCGACCACCAGGGTATCCAATATGGATGGCAAATTCGAACTGGCAGAGCACCGGACAATAAACCAATTGTCATTGAAGAGCATCTTTGGCAGCAAACCAATTCCTCGAGAATAACCATTGTTCACAGAACCTCTCAAGAGTTTTCTTTCAAAGGCAGTGAACTTCCTAAACTACCGAGTGATAGTCTTAGCATATCTATACTTAAGGAAGAAGATAGTATTCGTCCTCTTTGGGAGGCCTTCTCCCTGATACTCCGTAGATATTTTCACGCCGATGCACTTGCGACTATCATGCCAGTTTACGTACCTAATCCCGAATTCTTCCAAGCACCGATTGATAATCTCCTTCAACTCCATGCCATGGACCTACCACTCAATCTTAAACTCTATCAACTTGCCAAAAACTTTCCTGAAATATATGAAAATATCTGTTACAACTTCACTAATGTATTTTCATCTATACAGGATATCAGCATTAAAGATCTCAAGGAACTTGTACCAAGCTCTAAGTCACTAGGTCCTGCTCCAGTCTTGTGCGTCAAGGAGAAATACATCAAAAAGTGGATTGGTATCGATCAGCTCTCATCTGGAATGCAGAAGGTTCTGCTCATTCTTACTGATGCCTTCTCCCTTCCAAGCGGTGGCATGTATTTGATTGACGAATATGAGAACTCCTTAGGAGTTTCTGCAATAGACTTCCTACCCTCATTCATAATTGGCCTTGAGAAGGATATCCAATTCATTATTACTAGCCACCATCCATACATCATAAACAAAATCCCCGTTGAAAACTGGCTCGTTTTCGGAAGAAAAGGAGGAAAAGTCACGATCAGGTATGGTCAGAGTAATATTGACATCTATGGTCGATCCAGACAGGAGAGTTTCATCAAGCTCATTAATGACTCTTTCTATTCAAGGAATGTCGATTGAATATTTTCGTTGTCACTGAAGGTCGAGGGGACAAATACTTATATAAGTCATGGATACCTTATGTGAATCCCAACATCACCTATGTCGATTGCATTGTGAATATCACCGACAATAATTTCTCCATAGTCCATTCTTTCGGAAACCCTTATTACTTTCGCACAATTGATAAAGCCATAGAAGATGTCAATGACCATGGAAACATTGACCGCCTAGTCATAAGCGTAGATTCCGAAGAATTGTCATTACAAGATAAGCAAAGTGAGATAAGACGATATCTAGCTAGCAAGTCATGCTCTGCATCTAAATTCGTTATTATTCAGCACTTCTGTATTGAAACTTGGGCACTTGGTAACAAACGAGCTTGCCCTGTCAATCCAAATAGTCAAGCGCTCCTAACATTTAAAAATCTCTTTGATGTACGCATTCTAGACCCTGAACTGCTCCCACCCTATCCTCCTCGTAAGTTGAATCGGGCGCAATTCGCTGAAGTGTATCTCCGTTCGATGTTGCAGGATAGGAATATGCATCTTTCATATAACAAATCCAGACCTAAGCCTCTACGTCGTCTTGCCTATTTCAATCAGATTCGCCTTCGATATCAAAATACAAATCATATAGCTAGCTTCAACTCATTCCTGAATGCGTTTGTTTGACATATCAACCTTAGGACTGGATAACATCACTGGTCGATGCTTGCTTCAAATAAACTACTGTCGTGTATAGAGTCAGAAGGACTGGCGTCATATCGAGTTGAACAATATCTGTATTGTTACATCACCAAACATTCTGACGAAAAGTGTCCCAACAATTTTGACTATTTTGACCAGTATATTGTGATCATGCCATACTAAACACGCACCCTGAATGGTAAAAGTTCTATCTCACTGCGTCCCCGCAATCTGGCTCTAACTGTTCTACAATAATTCTGCCTCTGCTCTCTGTAAAATACGGGATATTTCCCTGTCAACATCTTCAGGTAGGGGCGTCGGTTTATGAGTCGCCAGGATTTCCTTCACCTTCTCATGCGCCAGCTCGCCCAGCGACTTAACGCCTTCCTTCTCCCATGTCTCCAGACTGTCCATATCCAGCCTCGGCATCCATCTCTCCCTGAAATGCTTCAGTGTATGCTTTTCCCCCAGAAAATGACCGCCAGGTCCAGCTTTATCAATAACATCTACAGCCAGAGTGTCATCATTCACCTCAATGCCCTGCGCAAACCTTAAAGCATAATCCACAATCTCGTTATCAATCACCATCGCCTCTGGAGACGTGGTTCCTCCCAACCCTCCCAGACCGAGAACGATGTCGGGAACAGGTTCAGTCGACATGTGTGTTAGCATCGCCTCAACCCTGTGATGTCTGTATTGCCGGGAAAGAAGCTTGGAAGCACCGTAAAATACCTCCCTCTCATCAGGCAAGTCATAATAGCGGGCTAACTGCCCCAGACCCATGTGCATCAGTGGATCCTCCGGAGATTCACCCTGATCCCCAGTATGAAAATTCACAGTGCCGGCACCCGCACAGTAAACCACCGGCGAGCCGGGGCTGGCTAGCTCCTGGATAACCAGGCCCCCCAGAACATCGGCATTGGCAACAACCATCGTGCCCGCCGGAGTCGCAGGTCCAGTCGCACCCGACAGAGTCAATGGGTATAACACGACCGGAATACCTGCCTTGCCCAGCTCTATCGCTCCCTCCGTTATTCCCTTGTCGTATGTCAGCGGGGAGAACGGACACTGCACCTCCGAGATAATAGGCCTCTCCCTGAGCCGCTTACTGTCGCCAGCTATAGCGGTGGCAATTTCAATCGAATATCGGGCCTGTTTGGCACTCAAAACGCCTCCTTCACAATGCTTCTCCGTGTTCCTCAGACAAGTGTATATGTCCACCAGGACCTGCATAGGGCCTGGCACCTCTGTCGCGGTCAGCATGACATAGGTAAGCTGCACATGGTCCAAGTAATCGGCTATCACCGCACAATTAGCAACATCTTCAGCCGTGGAATATCTCCGCTGTCCGGTTTCCCAGTCCAGTATAAAGGGAGGGTCACCATCCGCACAGAAATGCGGCTCCTGCTTGTTCAGCACAAAGTCATACTTGGGATTCCGGGCACCATATGTTATGGTCTTGGGAGCCATCTTCAATGCCTCCTTAACCAGCTGCCTGGGAAGTACAACTCGGTTCGTCCCGTAATCCACCTTCGCTCCCGCTTTCTTCAAGATGTCGAGAGCCGTCTCACTCATCACCTTAATGCCCGTCTCCTCCAACACCTGCAATGAAGCATTGTGAATGGCTTCTATTTCCTCTCGCGATAAAAAAGTCGTCCTGGGTTTACCCATTTTGTCTAACCTCCTTGAAATTAATTCTGGCTGGTTTGAGGCTGGCGGGAATCCTTTCTCGCCAGCTCTACTTTTACTCTCCCCCGATATCCCTCTCAGCATCTTGAATAATTCGACTCATCTCTTTATCCACAGCCTCTTCGATAAGAGGAGCTCTGTGTGTGGCAAGTATCTCTCTCACTTTTGCCCGCGCCCTTTCAATAAAGGATCCCTTCGCCGCCGGATCAAGAATGAAGGTGTCGGAGAGTTCTCTGATCCATATTTCTTTTTTGAAGTGCGTCAATGTGTGCTTCGTATCCAGGAAGTGACCGC
>Ga0307380_10010917_pt1 | contig 11393 bp, 14 predicted proteins | sample UN3MG_FD_202239 | JGI IMG/M metagenome (GOLD analysis project Ga0307380, IMG submission 202239) | Soil microbial communities from Risofladan, Vaasa, Finland - UN-3 | ecosystem: Environmental > Terrestrial > Soil > Coastal area > Acid sulfate soil | place: Finland: Risofladan, Vaasa | collected... | reverse complement strand
ATTAATTTCCAGACTAAAGAATGCCTGTTTTGTGCAGAGACCATACGGGCCCGTGCAATTAAGTGCCGGTTCTGCGGAGAATTTCTAAACGGCGATAAGGCCAGGGCCTTTGAAAAAAAACAGGTGTCTAAAACGGAATTATCCGAGGACGATGAAGCCGAGGATACAGACGATTGTGTCCTGTTTGCGGCCAGGCCTTCTCTTTGGGGAATAACCACAGCGATATTAAAGGGTATGTGCCTTATTATATTGGCCGGACTTCTGATAAAATATCCTATTGAGAAGCTGGCTGACGATTTGCTGAATTTGAAACTTACGGACAATCAGATTTTAGCCGCCGGTACATACAGAGTCATTACCGGTTTTGCGCTTGGTCTGGTTGTTGTGCTTATTCTTGTTTTGAAAATCGTTAAGCTAAAAATGACCTATTACGAAGTTTCGCCTGACAGGATTGAATGGGGCCGGGGCATTCTCGACAGACATGTCGATAATATAGATATGTTCAGGGTGATCGATTTGAAGATGCGCAGGAATTTGCTGGATTGTATTGTCGGAATCGGCTCTGTCGGGCTGATAACGACCGACAAATCGGACCCGAAGTTTGAATTTGAAAAGGTGCGCAGACCCCGCGAGCTTTATGATATTATCAAGAAAGCCAGCCTCGAGGCCGACCGGACAACCGGCGTTGTACATCTGGAATAATTTTAAGAATTCTCATCATCAGGGACATACTCAATCAAATCACCGGGCGTACAGTTCAACGCCTTGCATAAGCTGTTCAAAGTGGAAAAGCGAATTGCGCGTGCCTTGTTGGTTTTAAGAATAGACAGGTTGTTTACGGCAAGTCCTGTGGCCTCTGCCAAATCTTTCAGTTTCATCCGCTTGTCCAGAAGTACGTAATCCAGTCGAATGTTAATCATTTGCAAAACTCCTTTTAGACGAGCGATTTTGACTCTTCAATAATGGGCATAAGCCGTCGCAAAATCTGACCCAGTCCGACCAGAATCAAAACTTTTACCGCAGTAGTAAACACTACTACAAGTATCACGGGCACCCTCCTGTACATGTCTGGAGAACGGTCACTCGGGGCAATCGTATATACCCAAACGACACTCAAGATTGTCAGGAGTGCATACAGGTAAAAAAACATATCTCCATGACGGAGTATCCAGCCTGGTTTATAATCCCTTTCGACCAAGTACCTGATAAATTGCGACAATCCCAGTATTCCTATCCCGATAAAAAAAATATTGAAAGCAGCTAACGGCATTGCGATAATCATTTTAAGAGCTTCGGGTGCATGCCAGATCCCGAACTTTGATAAAAGCACTGATGTAGTTATTGCACATGCGCTTAGAACTCCCAAAAGCAGAACTACTTGTCCTATGCTTCGAAGGGCATCACAGCAAAAACGCAGCAAGCGCCTGTTTTTTTCAATGAGTTCGTTCATATCATTTCTCCTTTCAAAATTGTTAAAATATCAACCATATTTCGTGTAATTATACACGATTATCATTATATTGTCAATGAAAATAATAAAATTTTTTACAATTTTTTTTAATGTGTTTGAACTGGAGTTATATAAGAAGGTAGCAGATTCAGATTGTGATAGCTTTACTTTCAAGCTTAAGCATTTTCTTTTTTAAGGTTATACCACCGGGCGCTGAGAAGCCGCCCATCTTACCGTCGCTGCGTATTATGCGGTGGCAGGGGATAATTAATGGCAGAGGATTTTTGGCGAGGGTGCTGCCGACAGCACGGGAGGCGTTTGGTCTGCCTGCTTTTTTCGCTAATTTGCCGTAAGTTATTGTTTGACCGGTTTCTATTTCCCGACAGGTTGTCAAAATCGATATGCCGAACGAGCTGAATCCATCGAGGATAAGCGGAATATCCCTGCTAAAATTTACACAGGCACCTTCAAAATAGGCGGTTATCTGCTGCTGAAGAATCTTACAAAAGGTTTTATCAAATTGAGCGGCGGGAAGATTTTTTAAGAGAAGTGATTTAATTTTTTCAGGCTTCAATCCGGGCAGTTGGGTTCGGCATAGGCCGTATTCGGTGCCAGCAAGGCCAAAATAGCCCCATTTGGTCTGAAAAATTGTATATTTTGTTACTTTTTGCATATTTTACCTGAATTGTATGCCTAAAATATTAACTAATCAGTCAAATTCATTGACGCAAGAGTAAAATTCTGTTAAATATACTAGTTTTTATAAAAAAAGGCGGATAGCATCCCGGAGTTGCTTTCGACTTTTTGTACTTTTTGGATTTGATTTATGTCTCTCGAAGAGCTGAGAAAGAAGATTGACGAAATTGACGATCAGCTTGTTAAGCTGCTCAACGAGCGTGCGCGCGTTGTCGTAAAGATAGGAACGCTGAAGACCAAAACCGACAAGCCGGTTTATTCGCCGGACCGCGAAAAAGATGTATTTGACAGGATTGCCAGGGCCAATAAAGGCCCGCTGCCGGACAGGTGCCTAATAGCTATTTGGCGTGAGCTGATGAGCGGGTCTTTTGTTTTGGAAAGACCTTTGCGAATCGGCTATCTCGGTCCCGCCGGCAGCTTCAGCCATACCGCCTCGATGCTCAAGTTCGGCCAGAGTGTCGAATATGAATCATTGGCGGATATCACAAGTATCTTCGATGAAGTGAGCAAAGGTCATTGCGACCTGGGTCTTGCGCCGGTGGAGAATACTAAGGGCGGCGGTGTAATCGAGACCCTTGACGCCCTGATAGATTCGAACGTGAAGATCTGTGCCGAGGTTCAGATGGCAATTCATCACAGCCTTTTGGGTAATTGCTCACTGGAAGAAATCGAGAAGATTTATTCCAAGCCCGAAGTATTCTCTCAGTGCCGAAACTGGTTAAGTGCCACATTTAAAGATGCTCAAACTGTGCCGGTGGCGTCCACCGCCAGGGCGGCACAAATGGCGGCCAAAGAGCCGAATACCGCTGCGATTGGTTCTAATATGGCTGCGGAGCTGTATGGACTGAGAATCATCTGCGAGAATATCGAGGATATTGCCAACAATATAACCAGATTTTTGGTAATCAGCAGGGAAGATGCAAAACCTACCGGCGAAGATAAGACTGCTATTTTATTCAGCACCGCTCACAAGGCCGGAGCTTTGTCTGATGTGCTCGATGTTTTCAAGAGATACAGTATCAATATGACAAATATTGAGTCAAGGCCAGGCAAAAAGAGGGAATGGGAATACTATTTCTTCGTGGACTTTTTGGGACACAGAGTGGACAAGAACGTTCAGGATGGACTGGCGGAAGCTCGTAAGCATTGCTTGCAGCTTTCGATATTGGGCAGTTTTCCCAGATCAACGGAGCTGCTTTAATTTTGATTGATAATTTATTAATGAGCTAAGAACTGCGAACCAAGAGCTGATCAGGAGAATTTTATGAGAAAGCCGTTTGTGGCAGGTAACTGGAAAATGAATACAGACAGCTCCAGCTCTGTAGAGTTGGCTGATGGTATTGCTTCGGGCGTGACCGAGATAACGGGCACAAAAGCGACTGTGGCGGTTTTTCCACCTTTCATTTATTTGCAGTCTGTGACTAAGGCTCTTGGCACATCAAGTATCGGTGTCGGCGCACAGGATGTTTACTTTGAACCTAACGGAGCTTTTACCGGCGAGATAAGTACGTCGATGTTAAAGGATATTGGCTGTACCTATTGCCTCTGCGGCCATTCGGAACGCCGGCATGTAATCGGTGAGACTGACGAGCTGGTAAATAAGAAAATCACTGCCGCGATTGCAGGTGGGCTGTTGCCGATATTGTGTGTTGGCGAGCTGCTCGCTGAGCGGGAAGCTTCGAAAACAAATGATGTTGTAACCCGTCAGTTGGAAAACGGCCTGGCCGGCCTGAGTGCTGAAAAAGTCGCTGCGGTATCCATAGCTTATGAGCCGGTATGGGCCATAGGAACGGGTCTGACGGCGACACCGCAGCAGGCGCAGGAAGTACACGATTTTATCCGAAAGCTTTTGGCCGGGATGTATAGTGACGAGTTGGCCGGGGGAATTCGCATTCAATACGGTGGTTCTGTAAAGCCCGACAATGCGGCAGAGTTGATGGCTCAGCCGGATATAGACGGCCTGCTGGTCGGCGGTGCAAGTTTGAAGGCGGACGGTTTTCTTGCGATTATTCAGGGGGCAATTTAATCGGCGATTTACTATTTACTATTGAAAGCGTCTGCAACGATTCCACAACTATAGTAAATAGAAAATAATAAATAGTCTGTTGAAAGGATTACGAATATGACAGTTTTTCCATTGTTAGCAGTTGGTTTTATTATGAAGGTGGTTGCCGCTTTGTTCATTGTTTGCTGCGTGTCCCTGATTTTAATCATTTTGATTCAGAAGGGCAGAGGAGGTGGTTTGAGCGGGGCATTCGGCGGCGCTATGGCCAGTGGAATTTTAGGCTCAAAAACCGGCGACTTCCTGACCTGGGTGACAATAGTGTTAGTGGGTGTTTTTCTGACCCTTGCGGTGGTGATGGCCAAATTTTACAGACCGGATGTCAGTGAATTCGGAGAAGACGCACCGGCCAGGCAAGAGCTGCCGGCAAGCCCGGAGCAGCCTTCGGCATCTGCCGGTATGGGGCAGACCACAAGTGATGTTAATGCCGCTGCGGATGTAAATTCGCCCGGCGGTTAACGAAAGAATTTGTTCTAAAGGTGGATATAAAAAGACTGCTGATACGGCAGAATTTGGCTTGAAAGCGTAGCGTTATGATAAACAGTATGACCGGTTATGGCGAGGCACAGGGTGAGGTTAACGGCGTAAGTTACCTCGTTGAAATAAAGACCGTCAACCACCGCTACTTCAAGGCGATTATAAGGTTGCCGGAGCCGGTGGCGTTCATCGAAGAAGATATTGACAAGCTTCTGCGAAATAATATGTCACGCGGGACCATAAATTATGTCCTTCGGCTCAAGAATTCGTCGGTAAATGCGCTCTTTGATATAGATGAGACGGCCCTTAAGACCATTATGGAAAAATTGAACAGAGCCGGCTCGTCGGCAGGTATTAAGGGGGCGATTGATATTGGCAACTTGTTGAGCCTGCCCGGAATCATTCAGCCGGCATTACCGGACAAAAAAGCGTCCGAGCAAATCAGGGAAAAGGTTCTGGAAGTCAGCCGGGAGGCGATAGATAAGGTCAAACAGATGCGCGCCGCTGAAGGCGGTTTCCTGGAAGCTGATTTGAAAAAACACTGCAGTGCGATAGAAAAAGACCTTGGACAGATACGTGCCCGGGGCGATATCGTTTTGCAGGAGTACGCAGCAAAGCTAAAGCAACGGGTCGATTCGCTGCTTGCCGAGGTAAAGCTGAAATTGGACGAGGAAACACTTGCCAGAGAAGTTGCGATTTTTGCCGACAGGTCGGATATATCCGAGGAGATGGCCCGGCTGGACTCACATCTACAGCAATTTGTTCAGGCCTGCCAGGCAAATGAACTGGCCGGACGCAGGTTGGACTTCATAAGCCAGGAGATGCTCAGAGAGGCAAATACTATTGCCAGCAAGGCCTCCGATACCAACATTATACGCTGTGTTGTGGATATAAAATGCCGGGTAGACCGGATCAAGGAACAAGTCCAGAATGTAGAGTAGAAAGGATACGGAACGTAAAGAGCATCAAGAGTTTATACTGGAGTTGGAATGAACGACACAGAGAAAAGTAAAGGCAAAGTGGTGATAATGAGCGGCCCGTCCGGTGTCGGCAAGAGCACTATCTGCAAAGAGGTGGTTAAGCGGTTCGATAATGTTTATCTTAGCGTCTCGGTTACGACCCGACCGAAGAGTAAAGCTGAAGTTGACGGCCAGGACTATTGGTTTATATCAGAACAGGAGTTTCAGGAGCGACTCGATAAGAACCTTCTGTTGGAACATGCTGAGGTGTTCGGCCATCTGTATGGAACACCGAGGGACAAAGTTGAAGAAGCTGTTCAAGCCGGAAAAAATGTTATTCTTGAAATCGACGTTCAGGGCGCCAAACAGGCTCAGGCAATTTTTCCGGATGCGGTAATGATTTTTGTTTTACCACCGACTGAAAAGGACCTTGTAAAACGTATGGACAACAGGGGAAGGGAAGCTGCTGATGCCGCGGAGAAAAGGCTGACCGGGGCAAGTGATGAGATTGCCGCAGCCTGGCAGTATTATAAACATATGGTTATAAATGAGGACTTGCAGCAGGCGGTTGACGAATGTGTGCAAATTATCGAGGATTCCGGCGGTGAGTCTTAAGCTCTCAGTGGTGATACCAGGATGTGAACCACGAACCCTAAAGCAGGAAGCTAATTATTAATACAACGAATGAAGATTGGTAAGGTTTCCATCTTTCGACGTATTGCAGGATGGGCCCTGAATCAGGATATGAGGAAGCGAATATGATAGATGAACTCAAGAGTGAAGAGATAGTAAACAAGGTCGGCGGTAGATTCAAATTGACGGCGCTGGTTCAAAAACGGTTAAGTGAGCTTTTACAGGGCTCCAGACCGTTGATTGAAGATTCCGAAGGCAAAACAATGCTTGAAATTGTTGTTCAGGAAATCCTGCAGGACAAGATTGCCATTGATGACGGATTGCCGGCAAAGAGCACAAGGGATGAAAAGAAAAATTAGAGATAAATCAACTCTTCGATACACATCTGTGGTAAACGAGATACGAGATGCTTAACAATTTGAATATTCTGCTGGGTGTCAGCGGCGGAATCGCTGCGTACAAGGCGGTCGATTTGGCCGGCAAGCTGACCGCTGCCGGTGCCAAAGTAAAAACCGTAATGACGGAAAATGCCTGTCGCCTCGTCGGTCCTCCAAGCTTTGAGGCGGTTACCTGCTCGACCGTTTTTACGAGCCTTTGGAACACACCCGAAGAATACAAAATCGGGCACGTAGCTTTGGTTGACTGGGCTGATATTATTGTTGTAGCGCCTGCGACGGCTAATATCATAGGCAAAATTGCAAACGGCATCTGTGATGATTTGCTTAGCACGACCCTTTGTGCGGCCTGGCGCCTGATTCAGTCGGAGGCCGTGTTTTTGGCTCCTGCTATGAACAATAATATGTGGAACAATCCTGCCATTCAGCGCAATGTCACGATGGTAAAAGAGATGGGTTTTCAACTGATTGGCCCCGTTGAGGGCCGGCTTGCCTGCGGGACAGAAGGCATCGGCAGGATGTCCGAGCCGAAAGATATCCTGAAGGTAGTAGAAAAAGTTGCTACAAAGATTAACAAAACGTAATCCCGAATACGAAGTACAAATTGCAAGATACACACTTCGCGAGATACCAAATGCGAATTTTAATTACAGCAGGCGGCACCCGGGAATATATTGACCCGGTCCGATTTATTTCCAATGCAAGCAGCGGCAGAATGGGTTATGCCCTTGTGCGTGCCGCACTCAGGGCCGGCCATAAAGTAACACTGATAACTTCGCCGACCGGCCAAAGACCCCCAAAGGGGGCAAAAGTAGTCGAAGCTGAAACCGCCGCCCGGATGTTCGAAGAAGTCAGGAATAATTTTGAGATGTGCGATTGTCTGATTATGGCTGCGGCCGTTTCTGATTATACTCCCGCCCGAACGGCTAAAACAAAAATCAAAAAGAGCAATAAAGCTCTGACTCTCAGGTTAAAGCCGACAACCGACATCCTCAAATGGGCGGGTAAACACAAAAGAAAAAAACAAATCGTTGTAGGTTTTGCTTTAGAAGATAAAAACCTTCGACAAAATGCCGAAATAAAGCTTAAAGAAAAGAATCTTGATATGATAATCGCCAACACCACCGACGTAATCGGTGCTGAAAAGTCAACAGTTCAAATCAAAACGCCCAACTGCAGATGGTTAAAACTCCATCAGGCGAGCAAGACCAGAATCGCCCAAAAAATTATCTCTCTGGTGCGAACTATTTGAAAACCTGATCTGCCGTTTTGGTTTGTGCAAAAATACTCGGATATTATGTTTTAGTGATTACCGAATGTGTTTGATTGTCTATTTTTATAGGGAGAGAAAAAATGAACATTACTTTTAAGAACGTTTTTTTGCTGGTGTCATTATTGTATGTATTTACCGTAAACGCCGCAGATAAGGAGCTGGTTTACCCAATCAAAATCAGTGAGAACAGGCGGTTTTTCGTAGATGGCAACAATAACCCAGTCTTCTGGCTGGGGACTACTCAATGGCAAATCTTTCGGGAATATACTCTGGACGAAGTCCGCACGACTCTTGAAAAGGTGAAAAGCCACGGCTTTGTCTTTATTCAGGCGATGCTCATGGGTGTCGGTGACGGCACTTTGCCCAACGTGTACGGCCAAAAGCCCTGGATTAATAACGACCCGCTCACGCCGAACGAGGCGTATTTCAATAATGTGGATTCTATTATCAGGATGGCCCGGGATAAAAACCTTATCTTCTCAGTGACACTTTATCATCAACGATACCGAAAGTGCATAACGTTAAAGAACGCCCGCGCATGGGCGAAGTGGCTGGCTCGGCGGTATAAGGATATGCCCAATATTGTCTGGTCGATGACACCTGAGGCCAAAAAGGAGTTCATTCCCGTTCTTCGCGAGCTTGCGGCAGGTCTCCGCGAAGGGGACGAAGGCTGTCATCTCATTACTTTTAAACCGGACCCTGCACCATACTCATCCAGCTTCATCCACAATGAAGGCTGGCTCGACTTCAACTCTATGCAAACATGGAATGGTGTTAAGCTGATTTATCCTATGGTAACAAAGGATTATAACCTCAAGCCGGTAAAGCCCGTTTTAATGGCCGAAGGAGCGTATGAAGCAGGCTCTGAATATGGATTTGATGTCACTCCCCTGTGGGTTCGCAGGCAGGCCTATTATTCATACCTGGCCGGTGCTCATCATACTTATGGGCACAACGATAGCTGGCGGGTTCTGCCTACATGGAAGAAAGCACTGGATGCGCCGGGTGCTCGTCAAATGGGCGTCCTTAAGAAAATATTTCTGGGCATAAAAGAGTGGTGGTATCTCGTCCCGGACCAATCGATTTTTGCAAGCGGCGGCCAAACCAGCGGGGATGTATTAAACCTGGCGGCCCGTCATAAAAACAGCGAATGGATTATGGTTTATTTAGGCAGCAAAAGCTTATTCTCCATCAATATGAATAAATTTACAGCAGGAAACAAAGTGAATGCGTTTTGGATTAACCCGAAAACCGGCGATTCGGTCCCGATTGGCAGTTTTCCGAATACGGCAGTGAAGTACTTTTCGACGCCCGATGGATGGGAAGATGCTATATTGATACTAAAAGCATCCGGTGACTAAATCCCGGCCCCAACACCTGAATCAATAGATTTGGACAATTGCCTTGCCGGCTCTTGTCAGTCCGTGTCTTTTATGCCGAGGTCGTCTTTTGTAAGGATGGACTCGAATTTATAGCCGCCTTTGGTAATGTTTTCTTCGGCTCCCTGTTTGCGGTCTATTACACAGACGATTTTTTTAACCGTCGCGCCCGCGGCGGTAATGATTTTGGCTGCTTCAACGACTTGTCCGCCGGTAGTGGCGATATCCTCGACTAAAAGAACAACGTCACCTGCCTTCAGGACGCCCTCAACCATTTTGCCGGTTCCGTAGCCCTTTTTGCTATTGCGAATTATGACCCAGTTTTTGCCGGACTCCATCGCGGTAGCTGCTGCTAAAGCCACACCGCCCAATTCGGCGCCCGCTATCAGGGTCACGTCATCGGTAATATGTTTGGCAAATTCAGAAGCCAGGGCCTTGAGTATGTCCGGACAGGTCTCGAAAAGATATTTGTCGAGATAGTATTTACTTCGCTTGCCGCTGCGAAGGACAAAATCACCTTCCAGATAAGCTGTTTCCTTTATTCTCTTTATTAGTTCTTCTCTGGTCATTTTTACTTCCACTAATTTACACATTAAGCGTTACTTTCCTGTTAAGCTGGGTGCGGTATTTTCGGCACAGCGGTGTTACTACATCTCTGATGAATTCATCGACCTGCTGTGGCGCCCTGCCGATGTATTTGCTCGGGTCCAGCACTTTTTCAAAATTGATTTTATTAAAAGAAATATCAGCTTTTAACCGGTTAATTAAATCGTTGGGCCTGCCGAATTTCTTGACCTGCGCCGCGGCGGCTTGTGAATGCAGTCTTATTTTCTCGTGCAGCTCCTGTCTGTTTCCTCCGGCCTTGACCGCCGCCATAAGGATATTCTCGGTAGCCATAAAAGGCAGCTCGGCGGCTGCATCAGTGTATTGTTTGTTACGCATCCTTGTAGAGCCCGGATGTGATGTACTCAGACATTAAGCTCGACTTTTTTGTTGATGAATTTTCGGTACTTTCTGCGAATCGGCGTTACTATATCTCTTATAAATTCATCGACCTGCTGTGGTGATCTACCGACGTAGTTTTTTGGGTCGAGTACCTCTTTGAAATCGACTTTGGAAAAGGCTGGGTCAGCTTCCAGTCGGGCAATCAGGTCATTGGACGCACCGTTCTTCTTCATCTTTTCTAAGACTTTGTGCGAATGTTGCCGTATCCTCTCATGAAGTTCTTGTCTGTCACCTCCTGCTTTCACTGCCGCCATCAAGCTGTTCTCGGTAGCCATAAACGGGAGTTCGGCTTTAACATGGGCCGTTATCATCCTAGGATAGACCTCCAATCCGTCAAGGACGTTGATGAGGATTTCGAGTATTCCATCAGTTGCTAGAAAAGCTTCTGGGAGGGTTAATCTCCTATTGGCTGAATCATCTAGAGTCCCCTCAAACCACTGTTCGGAGGCCGTCATTGCGGGACTGGAGGTTAGGCTAAGCACGAATCTGCTGAGGGCTGTTGTTCTCTCACACCGCATAGAGTTCCTTTTGTATGCCATTGCGGAAGAGCCAACCTGTGACTTTTCGTTGAACGGCTCTTCAATCTCCCGTAAGTTCGAAAGGAGGCGGATATCATTACATAGCTTGTGTGCTGATTGTGCGATTGAGCCAAGGCAGTTTACTATGAGCGTGTCTATCTTTCGCTGATATGTCTGGCCTGTAACGGCGCAGGTTTTTTTAAAGCCGAAGGCCGCCGCAACAGCTTTATCAAGCTGTTTGACTTTGCTGTGGTTGCCGTCGAAAAGCTCCAGAAACGAGGCCTGTGTGCCTGTAGTGCCTTTGACTCCTCTAAACGGCACTGTTTCGAGCCGATGTTCGATTTCCTGCAGGTCCATCACGAACTCATAGCACCACAGCGTTGCCCTTTTGCCGACGGTGGTCAACTGGGCCGGCTGATAGTGTGTAAAGCCCAGTGTCGCAAGGGAGCGATGTTTCTTTGCGAATTTGGCTAATATGTTTATAACCGCTGTAACTTTCCCTGCGATTAGCTGCAGCGCCTCCCGCATAATGATCAGATCCGCATT
>Ga0307380_10010916_pt1 | contig 11395 bp, 8 predicted proteins | sample UN3MG_FD_202239 | JGI IMG/M metagenome (GOLD analysis project Ga0307380, IMG submission 202239) | Soil microbial communities from Risofladan, Vaasa, Finland - UN-3 | ecosystem: Environmental > Terrestrial > Soil > Coastal area > Acid sulfate soil | place: Finland: Risofladan, Vaasa | collected... | reverse complement strand
TCACGATTTCTCCCCTGTTGTTGAAGATAGCTTCGTTCACCCTCCGCCCCCGGGTAATAGAGACTCACAGCCGTATTGTCCTGAGAGAAAATCCCCAGCGAGGCCACCTTTATTCGATCATCGACCACGCGTTCTCCCGTATAATCAGCCAGGCAGGTGGAGCCGTCCGGCTCAATATGGATAAGCGTTATGGTGCCCCCATTCTGCTTGTTACGCATCATTACCATGGGTAGGGGCATTCTGTCTTCACGGATAATGATATACTCGTCTGAAAGGTCCGTCGCCAGCGCCCCCGGCCGGGCCTGGCTGTTATCCCCATAACAGATACCCGGAATAAACAAATCGTGGGTCCTTAAATTAGATGAGGATCGCAGGCTAAAACGGGAAAGGAAACCCGTGTCATTCTTTGCACTGGTTACGATGATCTCACGTGATAAAACAAATGAGTTTGCACTATTTGTTGTGGAATAAATGTCATTGAAATGAAACACGCTGCCCGAAGGGGTCTGGATTTCTCCGTTGCATATTAAGGAATTGCCTGAACGAATGACAGAAGAATATGCGCCGGTAAGCCACCTCGTAGAGCCAGAACCATCCAAAAGATTCAGACACAAGGATTCATTTGTGCGAAAATCAATGGTGGAATCCCCCAAGCTGGGAATTGAAACTTTTATGCCATGTGTGTTAACGATGAGTGTAGCTTTCCCTGAGATCAGAGATTCTCCTTTTACTTTCTGACTGATTGCACAGGATGAGAATGAATGCAGAACCACAATCAATAGGAAGTTCAAACCTAAGACCTTGGTCTGGTTAATACCGTAGTTGAAAAGTCTTAAACGACTTAAATTCGTTTTGAACATGATGATCTCTATATTATATTTACTTTGTTCCAGACGGCTTTACCAATAGGGAATCGGTAGATATTGGCACACCAAAACTTGGCATATCGTCGTCAGTCCAGCCAATCCTTTGTGCTCTTGGTTTTCGTGTATTACCACAGCCGTCATTGGGATTGTCGTTTGCGTGATAGAGTATCCAGTCTTCCGTGCCGTCCGGTGATTTGAAGAAGCTGTTGTGCCCGGGTCCGTACACCCCGTTTTCGCGGGATTGCTGAAATACCGGCGTTTGCGATTTCGTCCACGAGGCCGGATTTAGTAAGTCGCTGTCTACATTCGCTGAAAGCATACCTAAACAATAGTTCGGGGTCCAACATCCGCTTGCTGAATAAATAATGTGCAGTTTGTTTCCACGCTTTAGCATCTGCGGCCCTTCATTCACATAGATGATGTAACGTGGATGTTTACCATCAGGTCTTTGCCATATACGTTCCCACTCAAACTCAGGCTTGGAAATCAAAACACGTTCTGATGCCAAGGTCCAGGGATTTTTCATACGCGCTATGTAAATACATTGAGTTTCCGTATCGATCCGCCTGGTCTGCCAGCCGCACCAAATCAAATACCAGTCTCCCTTATGCTGAAACAACGAACCATCAATGGCCCAATTGTCATCGGGATCCGTACTAATTCGGCCTTTCATTTCAAATGCGCCATCGAGCGGGTCCTGCGCGCTGTTTTCCAAGACGTAAAGCTGATGGTTGTCGGTGTCACCGTCATCAGCGGCGTAATACACGTACCATTTGCCATCAATCAAATGGATTTCCGGCGCCCACAAGTGTTTCGCATTGGCCGGATCCGTAGGAATCCAAATGGTTTTGCGCGTGGCTTCCTGCAAATTCGTCAGATCGTTTGTTTTCCACAAGTCCAGACGATTCGATAAGGTGTGCATATAATAATAATGTCCGTCGTGCCATAATGCCCAGGGATCCGCCCCCGAAGGTAACAGTGGATTGGTAAACGTTTCGACCGGCTTGGTGTCGAGCCATGCACATCCTGCCAGAATCAGTAACCACCCGCAAACCACGCCGGTTACAATTTCACGCTTGTATTTCACAATCTATACTCCAGTTACCTGCCTGTCCTACGCAAGAATTTGAACTTGTTTAATGTCCCCTTCGGGGAATGGGAGAAAATCCCTCGCCTTCAGGCGAAGACTTTAGTATTGTCCCGGCATGGAGCATTACCGTAAGTTGAGCCATACAACATACGATATCAAATATCACCTCGTTTGGATAACAGAAATATCGTAAGGCTGTTGTGACGGGCGATACAGCGAAATGGGTTACAGAACTGATCCGTGAGATATGTCGTATATGGGAGGTAGAGATCATTCAGGGGCATGTCTTTGTCCGGGTAACTCGGACACCGGAACATCTCGACGCTGCGGTAGTCATTGCCGATGGGGCTCTGCGTCAAGAAGGGCATGAAGAGTTGGAACCAAGGTTTTATGTTCCCCTGCCATTCCGCCAAAGGAGGTATGAACAGGTCGTAGCGACACGCCGGTGGCTTCGCTGCGATCGCGCGCGCTCATCTTCGCAAGGGCGTCTTTCCATCCCTGCGGATCGATGAACGGGTTCTGGGACGTATCCGCATTGAGTTGTCCCGCCTTCTCCAACGTTCTGTTCTGGTTCGGGTGAGCACCGAGCCACACCTCAATGTCCATCTTGCGAAGGCGTCTGCACGTGGCGGTGAATTCCGGCCGACCCGGCGCCAAGCCGCCCAGGATACCGGCTTGGTAGATCTTTCCGTCCATTCCCCGAATCGCAAAGACGATCATCAGCGTTCCCGCCGTGTGGCCCGGCGCCCGATGGAAGGTCAACTCCCGGCCGCCCCACTCGGCGGTTTCGCCGTCCTGCAGGACTCGGTCAGTCTTGAAGGGGGGAAAAGCCCGGCTTAGCGTATCGATGGTCCCATCGAGTTCCACGACCATCCCCGGCTGCCAGATGCCGGACTGCGTGGCGGGCGCGTCCTCCGCTGACATCCAGGTCCGTGCGCCGAAGTGGTTCTGGAAGTACCAGTGCCCGCCGATGTGGTCCACGTGCGCGTGGCTGCCGATCACCACCCTCACGTCGCTCGGCTGGAAACCCAACTTCCGAATGCTCGCCAGCAGCCAAGGCACTTCATGTGGCATCGTGGAATCCAGCAGGATCAGGCCGTTGTCCGTCTTGAGCAGATGGGCGCTGACCTGAGTGTTCCCGACATAGTAAAGCCCGTCCATGATCTCGAATGGCTCGACCGGATGTGCCGAACGAGATACACGGTACTGCCCGATTTCGCCCGGATGTGTCTTCGTGATGTCGTAGCAGACCGGCGGTTCGGTCTCGTCGGAATCGACCCATCGCGGTGGCCCGGCTTGAGCGACACCGGATTCGGGGCGCATTCTCGCGGACTGGTGCGGTTTCGGTGGCACGGGTGGCTTGAGCCCTGCAAACGCGTTGGTGTAGAACTCGTAGCCCTCGGGCATCGCCTCATAGATTTTGACATAGTTGTGACCGGTCTCGCCGGGCCGGATGAACTCGTGTTCGATGCCCAGTGTCTTAAGCTTCTGGGAAAGCTCCACCGTCCGGCGATGCGTGAAGTTACCTTCCACATCGCCCGTGATGAGGCGGATGAACATCTTTCCTCTCAGTGCTTCGGGGTTTCTCTCCGCGAGCGTGAGCGGGTCGTGCTGCCGCCAGTACGCCTCGTCGCCCTTGTAGGCGCCGTTCTCGTACACCTCCTGCACGCGGCTGCCGCCATCACCGGGCACGATGAGGGCGGGCCCGATCGCGGTGACCGCACCGAACAAATCGGGATGGCGGAACGCCAGATGCAACGCACCGTGTCCGCCCATCGAGAAGCCCTCCAGAGCGCGGCCTTCGCGCGTGCCAAGCGTGTGGTACGTCTGGTCGATGTGAGGCAGAAGCTCTTTGATGATGACGGTCTCCATGGGCAGCGAGCCATCCTTCCAATCGCTATATTGGCTGCCCAGCTGCTGGGGCCCACGGCTGCGCCCATCCACGCCCACCACGAGCATCTCCGGGCATTTCCCCGCCTTGATCGGCCCATCGATGGTTTCCACGAACTTCCAGCAGTCGGCCGGCCCGCCGCCGCCACCATGCAGCCAGAAAACCACGGGATAACGCCATTGCGGTTCAGATGCGTAGCTGGGAGGCAGGTAAAGGGCGTAGCTGACCTCGTCCTGCAATGCTGCGCTGTGAAATGTCTTGGATTCGGTCGACGCGCTGTCGGCGCGCTGGTTTTCCCTGCGAACGTCAGGCGGACTGCCTTTTGTGGCAGCGGGTCGCGATCGTGGCTCAGCGGTATTGCGTTCGCCGATCTCCTCACGCGTCACGACGCCGTCGTTGTCCGCGTCGAACATGCGGAGAAACCGCTGTCCCGGCGTGCTCTTAGCTTCGTTCCCGGCGATCTCGCCGTCGCCATTGGTGTCGAGCCGGCGAAGAAGCTGCTCGGCCCGGGCATCGGACGCACGGGACGACGGGGTCTCGCGCGTCGGAGACCCTGGGGAAGGCTGGCTCGGTGTGGGCGCCGGCTTTGGCGGAAGGCCGAAGTGCCCGCGGATGAACGCCACCGCGCGCCGAGTGGCTTCCTCTGTCTCCGGAATGCGGGGGTTGCCAAAGTAAAAGCCATGAGGACCGTTGTCGGGGAGGTAAAGCTCGACCTTTTTGCCGGCCTCCTTGAGCTTTATGGCATAGGCTTCAATCACGGACGGCGGCGAGCTGGTATCGTTCCTGCCGCTAATCAGCAGGATCGGGCACCGCACTTTTTCCGCTTCCGTCAGTGCCGATTCGTACTGGAACCGGGCCGGGTCTTTCGCGACGTCGGCCATCGAGACACCGTACGCCTGTTCCGCCCGTGTCAAAACATGTTCGAGATTCGGGCTGAGCTTGATGCCGGACTGCCGCGCTTTGAACACTTCGATCAGATCGATCGCGGCCGGAGCACACGAGATCGCGCAGCTCAGGTTGCAGCGCGAAGCAACGCGGGCCGTGTTGTAGCCACCATGACTGCCGCCGATCAGGGCCACACGCTGACCATCGATGAACGGCAGCTTCTTTACCGTCTCCACCGCCAGGCACGCATCTTCCCATTCGACGGCCTGAAACGACGACTGGGGACGGAAATCGATCGCGTAAACCGCCCATCCTGCCGTGAGGAAGTCGGCGGTCGGTGCGGCCACCATACGGCCCAGAGCATACGTGCCTTGCTGGGACTGGCCACCGCCGTGGATCATGACCACCACAGGGAACGGGCCGTCGCCATTCGGCTTGCGGATGTAAGCGGCGATGGACGTGTCTTTGACGCCTTTGTACTCGGTCATTTTGCCGACCGTGCCGTCGGGGAACCTTTCCCATCCGGTTGATTCTTCGCCACGAGCATAATGAACACCAATGAACGGGTAGGCCACGAGCAGAACGGCAAGCCACCTCGCAAGTGGATGTCGGTTCGTCCTCATGAGGAACTCCTGTTTCACGTTGTATGATTGGAGACTACTGGCTGGAGGTCAGCATCAGCAGGGCCGGCTCTGTGATACCGCGATTCACAGCAATCTGCAGACCGTCCTTCCCGATCTCCCATCCGGGAGTGAATCTCTCGCCCGGTGTCGTGACCGAGTACTGAATCGCTTCGATGGTCCACTGCCGTGACCGACTGGGAGCAGAAGTACAAGCGGCGGCTGGCGAAGAACTGCCCAATGAGGGCCGCGACCTCTGCTCCCGCCCCGCCTGGGTCGCGCTCCCGCTCGCCCCACCAGCACAGGCGAGTCTGTTCGGCACTGAGGTGGTTCTTGGCGGCCCACGCCAGGAACCGCAGGCCACGGTCGAGGATCGTCACCGGCCCGCGCCCGGCGCGCCCGTGGTCCTCCGTGATCCAGATGCCCTTGACCTTCCCGGTCGCCAGGTAGTCGTTGACGTAATACTCCTCTTTCCACTGCAGGTCGTAGCCGAAGAAGTTGTCCTCTTTCATTCCGTTTTGCTGCTTCTCCTGCGGGGGCATCGCCGCCCAGACACCTTTGGGATCGAAATGCCCGCTTACGACTTCGTTGCCGATCTGCCAGACGATGTGCCAGTGTGCCTCGGGGTACGCCTCGTGGATCAGCCAAACTGCCCGGTAGACGCGGTCGTTATCGAAGAGCTCCTTGCTCGGCCGGACGATGTTGGTCATGAGGTAGATGGCGGTCATGCCATGCTCGATCAGGTCCGGGATGAGCTGCTGGGCCGATGGTCCACCGCGAGCGGCGTGGAAATCGCTGAGCTGCAGGCGGATTTCTTTGCCCGCGAACGGTCCTTTGCGAGGCGGAGCGTTTTCGTTCTCGGCCACGTGAAAACCGACATGTGTGCCGCCATAACTGCGCACAGTAGTACCCCACGGGGATTTCATCGCTTCGAGCGACGTAATCTCGACGGTCAACACTTGATTCTCGGCATCGGCACTGAGCGCCGGCCTTGGGAACAATTGCTTCCGGCCTGCCGAGACGCTCGCGCTCGCGGCGCACGCGACACATGCGAGGATCGCGGCGGCGATCAATGGCATCGCTCGTGTCCATCGTTTGCCTGTCATTCGTCTGGTCTCCTCGCGGGGGGCTGAGGTATGTCCGCTGCGTCCGGTGGCGTAGGCTTGGCTCCCTCATCAGATCTGGCGAATGCTTGGCGATAGAATTCCCAGTTCTTGTCGCCCAGGCCCTCATAGAGCGGATTGGGTGCGTGAGGGGCGTTCGGAATCTTATGGAATTCGCTTGGCAGCCCAAGGCGCTGGAGGTGATCGTGAAACTTCTCGTTCGCGCCGCTCAACCCGGCGGTCCGCGTGACGATGCGAATGGTCGTGCGGCCTTTCACCCGTTCGGCGTTCTTCTCGGCCAGCTTCCATGGATCGTTGGCGTCGTCCGAAGAACGCAACGCCCCATCCAGGATGGAGATCGAGCCGAACAGGTCGGGATGTTTGAAACCCCACTTGGCCGCTCCGCTACCGCCCATGGAGAACCCCTCGATCATGCGGCCCTCACGCGTGGCAATGGTCCGGTAGGTGGCGTCCACATGGGGGATGAGTTCTTCGATGGCGACCGTCTCCACGGGAAACTCCGAATTCGACCAACCGCTGCGGATCATACCGTTGACGTAAACGACGATGACGGCCGGTGTCTTGCCTTCTTCGATGGCCCTCGTCAGTCGTTCGGCCATGCCGGGCACCCCCTGTTGGGAGCCACCGATGCCGTGTAGCCAATACACAACGGGGTAGCGCCGCCGCGCCGTGGTCTCATAGTCCGGCGGCAGGTAGATCAGATAGCTGACCTTCTGCCCTGCGGTCTTGCTGTCGAAGGTCTTGTAATGGAGGTTCGGCCCCTGCACGGGAGGCATGAGCCAGGAGGGTTCCTGGTCGCGGGGGCGCTGGGCCTTGCGATCTCGCGCGTCTCGTTGAGGAGAACCCGCGCTCCGATTCATCCTCTCTGCCGGCTGGCTGGCGTCCGCCCTTGCATCCATGGTCAATCGATCCGGTAAATCGGCCGGTTCGTGCATGAGGGTGCGTGCAAAGAACCCCTCCATCGCTGGATGGGTTGCGTCCTGACGCTGCATGAATACGCCGTGGCTGGAGCCCTCGAACTCGAGAAATGTCACGTCACGAGCACCGCTTCTCTTCAGCGCCTCAGCAAAAGATTGCCCTTGGCGGAAGGGGACTGTTGTGTCTGCCATCCCGTGGACGATCAGAAACGCAGGCGCATCACCATTGACGTAGGAGATCGGGGACGCCTGCCTCTTGCGATCTTCCAGGGTCTCAGCGGGGCCTGCCAGCAGCGTACTTTCGCCACGGAATGATCGGCCAGGGCCGCCCCAATTGAGAAAATCCGTTGGCGTGGCAGAACAGCAGACAGCCTGCACGCGGCTCGACTGGCCCTGATAGGGGCCGTCGCCCTCCAACTTCGCCTCCGGTCCCGCCAGCCCCAGAAGGGCCACCAGATGCGCGCCGGCGGAGTTCCCGTACGCACCGATACGGTTGGGATCGACATTGTACTGTCCGGCATGCGCCCGCAACCAGCGCACGGCGCACTTCACGTCTTCGATGCAGGCGGGGAAGGGCGCTTCGCCGGTGAGGCGGTAGTTGACGGTGATGCACACATAGCCCTTCTGGGCGTATTCCAGCGCGCCCTGGAGGAAATAACCCTGGCGTTTGTCACCCCCGCGCCAGCCGCCGCCATGCACGAAGACGATGCCCGGCTGCAACGCCTTTGCCGGTTGCTCCGGCATGGCAAGGTCGAGCCTCCACGCCGGGTTGCCGTCACGGTAGGAGACGTCCGTGGTTAGTCTGACTCCCGCAGGCACCTCGAGCGGTGAAGCAGGCCTCGGGCCGCTCAGGTCATCGCGCGCAGCCGCGCGATCCCGCTCGCCCGGGCCGGACCGGCTGCCTCCCACTGCATTGGGGGCGTTCTGTGCCGCCAGCGGCGTCAATAGAAACGTGAGGCAGGCGATCAAACCTGCACGTAAAAGCAACCCTGAAAACCGCTGCCAACCACCGATGACCTTGAGAAACATGATCCTGGCTCCTTCATTATTAGGGTTCGACGTATGATCCGAGACACACGAGGATTATACACCGTGTTACGCCGGCAAGCCAGAAAAACCTGCCGCGAATCAGGATTCGTTAGGACAGCAACCACGCTCAGTTGGGCCACGGCGGCAAGAAGACGCTCATAGAGTTGCTGGAACGGATACAGAGGACGACGTACGCATCTATAGCTGCGCGGTGAGGCCGTAAGACGCATCACCCCACTTGGCAAATGCATGAGGGCTGATAAACATATAGGGTTCCTTGAGTGAGTCAGCGTACAGTGGGAATCCAGAAGGCTGCCAGTGAGGGCAGCCCAAGTATAGCTGACACTAAAACTCAATGAAAGGAGCCCGACCATGTGTAAGACATTATTCTGCGGCGCCGACCTGCATTGCAACAACGCGATGTATGTTATCACCGATGGGCGCGACAAGCAACTGTTCCGGAAACGATTGCAAACCGGTTGCCGACCATCCTGGAATTCCTGGAGCCTTTCCGCCAGCGGCTCGAGGTCGTTGCCGTCGAATCGACGTACAACTGGTACTGGCTGGTGGATGGATTACAGGATCATGACTATCCCCTCGTGCTGGCCAACCCCTCCCAGATGGATCAGTACAAGGGGATCAAAGAGGCCGACGATCTGACGGACGCCACGTTCCTGGCGCGCCTGGCCCGCTTGAATATCCTGCCCACCGGTTACATCTATCCCCGCCAGGACCGGCCGGTGCGGGACCTGCTCCGGCGAAGGACTCTCGTCGTTCAGCCACGCTTTGTAGCTTGTTCTGTGATCAACACTGTTCACTCAAAGGAGCGACGAATTCTGAAGCTTTAGGACACGCTACAATGGGGCCGTCGGCCCTATTATTTGTGAAGGATTCATCGAGGACTACATTGAAATGGACCAGCGAGTTCAGGTATAATGACATACTGTAGAGTGCAGAAACACCGGTCATGGAGTTTAACGAGAGATCTCGGCTATCTCAGATTTGACCCCCACTGAGGGGAGTTGGAGGATAATGGATATGAGAACTAAACTCTCTTTGCTGTTCTTGTTGATCTGCGGTGGATTCGTATTTGCCGGCTCCCAGGAGCAGAAGCTCGCCCGCTGGCTCAACCAGTATCCGGACGCTGATGCCAATGGCGACGGGCGCCTGACCGTCGAGGAAGTCAGGGCATATCGCCAGAAACTGGGGGCGCAGACGGATCCTGACCGCTCTCCCACTCAGCAGGGCGCCCCAAGCCAGTTCAACGTTGACCCGGGTTGGGACTCCGACCGATTTCCTGACCACGCAATCTGCTATCGCTCGCCGCAGGAGATTAAAGCAATATACGCAAAGACCCTGGAGGGCAACCAGAAAGCCGTCATCTCCTACCCGAAACCCACAAACGGAGCGCTGCGAATCGTCGGCACCGGCCACAGCTTCATGGGTCCCGGTTACAAAACCTTCCCCATTATTTGCCTCGCCGCCGGATTCGAGCAGCCTCTGTTCACCCACACCGGAGGCGGCATCACCGGCAGCGCGCGCTACAAGTGGGAACAGGAAAACGGCATATTTCAGTTCGATGGCAACCCGAAACCTAAACTGCTTGCATCTATCTCCAACGCAGAGTGGGACGCGATGATGTGGGGACCGTACTTCAACGACCGGCCGGCCTACTATGCGTGCTGGATCGACTTCTGCCTGAAATACAACACGCACATGAAGTTCTATCTCTCGGACGCCTGGCCGCAGTTGGGTCAACTCGACGAGATCCCGTTATCTGAGGACGTGCTCACCGCGGAGACCTTCGTCCGTCTCGGCAATGAGAGAAACGCACACACCGCCGAACTCATCGGGGTGCTCAACAAGAAATATCCAGGCAAAGTCTTCGTCATGCCAACCTCTGATGCCATGGTCCTCGCCGCGCAGCACTACTACCGTGGCGAACTCCGGGGCGTCGAGGGCATCAACTGCGCGGTGGGCAAGAAGGAACGCTCGCTTTGGCGCGACCGCCTCGGCCACCTCGGGCCCGGATTCGATCGCCTCGAGGGCTACGTGTTCTATGCGACGATCTACGCCCGTTCGCCCGAACTCATTGACGGCGACATTCCATTCGGGGGATCGTCGGACTTTCCGAGCCGAGAGCTTGACCGTCTCTTCCGGAAGATCGCCTGGCAGGCGGTGGTGAGTAACCCCCTTTCCGGCGTCACCGACAAAGACCGCAACGGCATAGGAGATAGTCGCGAACGAGCGAGCAATTAGTCGCGTCTGCCATGTTCTGTCGAAGAGCCCGGCGAGAAACGAAACAAACGATGGTGACTTTACAGGCAGTGTAGCGAATAGACAAGCACGACCGACATGAAGACGTGGAAATATTGGATGACCTCAACAAGACACAGAACGCAAGTGACATCCAATATAGCCGGCAGCTTGAGAGAGTTGTCAGTGGTTACTTCTTTAGGCTCGTTCATTGAATACTGACATATGTTCGGGTCCAATCAACAGGACCTCCTTCATACACTCTTATACGACAAGCAGGTAGCAGGTGTTGTCGAGGTGTAGTGCCGCGAACTGGTGCTAATCTGCAGTATCAGCCATACAGCTAATTATCAGTAGAATCTGGTTATGGCTCTCGCAGCGGATACAAACGAAAGTCGTCAATGTACACTATGCCTGCACCGCCGGGCGTCAGATTTGTCTCGTCGCCCAAGCCGATAGCGAGCTTTGTGACATTGGCCAGGTCCACGCCAAACGATACCAGATCGATATTCCACTGTTGCCACGAGGCTTGCTTTATGTCGTCCACATTACCGCCATATACCACCTTAGAGCCGTTGACCTTCACATACATCTGCTCGAGAGCATTGTTCGGATCGCCGTGGAACCACAGCGATAATGCTCCAATGCCGTTCCTGGTCCAATCCTGCGGCGGGCTCAGCGGCCGCTGTGCCTCTGAATACTTGAGATTGTTGTCAT
>Ga0307380_10010915_pt1 | contig 11396 bp, 9 predicted proteins | sample UN3MG_FD_202239 | JGI IMG/M metagenome (GOLD analysis project Ga0307380, IMG submission 202239) | Soil microbial communities from Risofladan, Vaasa, Finland - UN-3 | ecosystem: Environmental > Terrestrial > Soil > Coastal area > Acid sulfate soil | place: Finland: Risofladan, Vaasa | collected... | reverse complement strand
GACGCGGGCGAGGGGATCTGACTGGAGATTCAGCCACCAGGCGGGCTGTGATTCCTTGCCGCCGTTGGATGGGTAGACGATCAGATCCTTCCCGTACGGCATGTAGACGAGCGGGGTGGTTCGTTCCGCGCCGCTCCGGCGACCCGTCGTGCTGAGAAGCAGGACTTTTCGTCCAAGCCCTACGCTGCCGACGAAGCGGCCGCCCAGCGTCTTGTAAAGGGCTGTGTGGATACGCCCGAAGAGACGCCAATCGCGTCCGCTCACGCCGCCGCTTCCCGCTCGCTCCGAGTCGTGGATTGGCGCGCGGCATCTTCGGCCGCGAGGAAGCCAAAGGTCAGGGCCGGGCCGATCGTGCCCCCGGCCCCAGGATAGGTGCGTCCCATGACCGAGGCCGAGGAGTTGCCGGCGGCATAGAGGCCCGGAATTGGCCGGCCGTCTTCTTTGAGCACGCGGCTATGTTCGTCCGTGACGAGCCCTCCTTTGGTTCCGAGGTCGCCCGGGTAGATCTGCACCGCGTAGAATGGACCGGTCTCGACCGGACCGAGCGAGCAGTTCGGCTTCACCCGTGGGTCGCCGTAGTAGCGATCCTGTGCGCTCCAGCCGCGATTGAAGTCCGGGTCCTCCCCTTTCACTGCATGCTCGTTGAAGCGCGCAATGGTCGCGTTCACCGTCGCAAAAGGGATCTTCAATTGCTCGCAAAGCTCTTCGAGCGACTCGGCTTTGTAGAGGAAGTTTCCGTCTCGGTACCGTCGAGGGAGTTGCTTGTCCGGCATGACCTTGCCGGGCGCTATCGGTCCCGCGATCGACGACTTGCGATACGTGGCGTCGAAGATGTGGAACCAGCGCGGATTGGCAGCGCCGGTCTTGGCTACGTCGTCGTACATGCCGTTGACCACATCGATATACGGCGCGGCCTCGTTGGTGAACCGCTTGCCGTCTTGATTGACGAACAATCCGTGCGGCAAGCTCTTTTCGACGACCAGTACCCAGGAAAACGGGGACTTGGGCACGAGCGAAACCGGCGTCCACCAGGCTTCATCCATCAGGTCGAGAGCGCCCCCAGCATCCCGCCCCATCGCGATCGCATCCCCCGTGTTCGATGGCGTTCCCGCGGTCCATTCCGTCGTGATCGGATGCCGCTGGTACTGCTTTCGCATCTCGAGGTTCCGCGAAAATCCGCCCGCCGCCAGCACTACGCCGCGGTTCGTCTTGAGCCGCAGTGTTTGACCTTCCCTAGTGATCACGGCACCGACGACCTTGCCATTTTCGAACAGCAGCTCGTCGACGCTGGTATTGAGCCAAAGCGGGACGTTTCGCTCCTTCAACGAGTAGAGAAGGCGCCCCATCAGGGAGTTGCCCGCGCAGAGCTTGGTGTCGCGCCCCCAGCGCTTCCGCTTGAAGTGGCGCAGCATGTACAAGAACATCTGCCAGGCCATGAACATCATCGTCCTGAAGCCTACGCCGATCGCAGCCTGTGCCTCCTTGGCCGTGATTCCGAACTTCCCGAGGATTTGCGATTGCGGGTGAGGCCTGCGAAGTCGAATCAGGTCGTCCCTGAGCTTCGCACCATCGAAGGGCACCGGATCCATCGAGCGCCCACCGGGGCGGCCCCCGGGAGCTTCCGGGTAGTAGTCGGTGTACTTCGCGAGAGGGATGTACCGGACGTGCGTTTTTGCGTGCAGGTATTCGAGCACTCGCTTGCTCTCGCGGATGTACAGCCAGAGTCGCTCGTCGGGCACCTCACCCTTGGTGATGTGCTTCAAGTAGCGAAAACCGTCTTCGTCCGAATCTGCGATGCCCTCGTTCATCATGCCTGGGTTGTTGGCCACCCAACAGACACCCCCGGACATCGCCGAGTTGCCGCCGTAGAGCTCGCTCTTTTCGACCAGCAGGACCTCGAGTCCGAGGTCGTGCCCGCGAACGGCAGCCCCCATGCCGGCGGCGCCGCTTCCCATCACGAGTAAATCGACTGTACGGTCCCAATCCGCCATTGCGGCGCTCCTTTACTTCAGGCCGGTTCGAAAAATAGAACATGTTCTAGCGATGCGGACCTGTCAAACGCCCCTGATCTTGCGGCAAGCGGTGCTGGGCGCTAGAAAAATCGAGGTTTCCACTGTCTTGAGAGGCTCGACGCTCGGAGGTTTCAGTTTGATTCGCCCCATTCTCTTCTATCCCGACAAACGTCTCCGCGAGCCCGGCAAGGATGTCGAGGTGTTCGATGCTGAGCTTCATCAGCTGATCGACGATATGGCGGAAACCATGTACGCGGCACCGGGGGTCGGACTGGCTGCCCCTCAGATCGGGGTGTCGAAGCGGCTGTTCATCGTCGATGTGGCAACGGACGACGACGAACCGAGCGACCTTCGCGTCTTCATCAACCCGGAGATCCTCGCCACGGAGGGCGAAACGACCTTCAACGAAGGCTGCCTGTCTTTCCCGGGGGTCCGCGAAGACATCGATCGGGCTGAACGCGTCAGAGTTCGCGCGCTCGACCAGGACGGCAATCCGTTCGAGCTCGAGGCGGACGGGCTGCTGGCGATCGCCATTCAACACGAGAACGATCATCTCAACGGTGAGCTCATGATCGACCATCTCAGTGTCTTGCGCCGCCGAGTGTTGCACCGCGCGATGAGCAAGCGCGCTGCGGCCGAAGCCGCCCAGTAACGGCCCCCGTGAGAACCATCTTCTTCGGCAGCCCGGACTTCGCGGTGCCCTGCCTCGACGCACTTCACCAGATCAGTGAAATTGCCGTGGTGATTTCCCAGCCCGATCGGCCGGCGGGGCGTGGGCTTGAGATGCGTCCGCCAGCGGTGAAGAAGCGCGCGCTCGAGCTCGGGATCGAGGTTTGGCAACCCACGAAGGTCCGCACGGCCGATTTCGCGAGCCGGCTGCGAGCCCTCGAGGCCGATGTGGCGGTCGTGGTGGCATATGGCCGCATTCTTCCCCGTGCGGTGCTCGACGCGCCACGTCTGGGCTGCGTGAACGTGCACGCGTCATTGCTCCCGCGTTGGCGTGGTGCCGCGCCGATTCAATGGGCGATCGTGCACGGCGATCGGGTCAGCGGTGTCACTTTGATGCAGATGGATGAAGGAATGGACACCGGGGCGATCATAGCGATGGAATCGACTCCGATTCAGAGTACGGATGACGCCGAATCGCTGAGCAAGCGGCTTTCAGAGATGGGTGCCAAGCTCTTGCGAGCGCAGTTGCCGCGCTACGTGGCTGGCGAGCTGACGGCAAAGCAGCAAGACGAGAACGCAGCGACGATGGCACCTCTCCTCACCAAAGATCACGGCCGAATCGACTGGAACAAGCCGGCGGAGGCCGTGCACGACCAGGTCCGCGGCATGAACCCATGGCCTGGCGCCCACACGGCTCTCCACGGTCGGCGTATCAAAGTACATCGCACAGTTACGTCGACCCTCGATCCGGAGGGAGCGCCGCCAGGGCAAGTCATCGCGCTCGATGCAGATGGGATTCTGGTAGCCTGCGCAGAGGGCACGTTGGAGATTCAGGAGCTGCAAGAGAGCGGGCGAAAGCGAGTCGACGCCCGCGCCTTTGCCACCGGGCGCGGAGTCTCGGTGGGCGATCGGTTTTCGAGCGAAGGGATCGAGGGATGAAGATCTATACGAAGACGGGCGACTCCGGCGAGACCGGGCTGTTCGGCGGCGCCAGGGTTTCGAAAGCGTCGCTTCGCGTCGAAGCGTACGGCGAAATCGACGAGCTCAACAGCACCTTGGGTTGGGCGAGGGTGGAGATTTCGGACCCAAATCTCGATGCGATCCTGAATCGCATTCAAAACGACTTGTTTGAAGTCGGTGCCGAGCTCGGTTCGACCGAGGACCGCAAACAGAAGAGCACGATGCCGTTGATCAAGGAGCCTCAGGTCGAGGCCCTCGAGCGCGCGATCGACAAATACGAGCAAGGTCCGCCAGCGCTTACGACATTCGTCTTGCCCGGTGGGTGCGAAAGCGCAGCGCGTTTTCACATCGCTCGGTGCGTCTGCCGTCGCGCAGAGCGCGCCTTGGTGACGCTGGGCGCGCAAGAAAGCCTCCGCGGAGAGCTATTTCGGTACGTCAATCGCCTGAGCGACCTGCTTTTCGTCCTGGCTCGGTACGCGAATCACGCGGCGGGCGTGGCGGACATTCCTTGGAAGGGTCAGGCCGGCTAAGGCATGTCGTCCGGATCCAGCGTGAAGTCACGCGTGCCGATTCGACCATCGCCAAGCACGTCTCCGGGCAAGTCGAGGCCTTGTCGCATTTCCTCGACTGCCTCGTAAAGCGCCGCCCGCTCCGAGGCGAGCCGACGAATGATCGCCGATCCCCATAGACGCTTTGCTCGAATCTTGATCGACGTCCAGGTGCGCCAGAAGAGTTCGAAATAGACCAACGCGAGCGCTCCACCGAATGCGCCGATCAGGAAAGTCGTAATGCCTGCCGCCCAGGGCGCGCGTGGAATCCCCGCGAATGTGTTGTGGAGCTCGATCTGTCCGAGGCCTACCAGCAGAGCAGCGACGAGCCAGGCTAAGGGAAACAGAACCAGTCCGGTGAGCAGCTTGATCGTCGCGGTGTCCTTGTACTGTTTCGAAGCGATGCGCGAGATCAGGTTCACCAGGAAATAAGGCGCAGCGTTGATCATCGAACCCAGGAACAGGACCGGCGGAAAGACCAGGAAGACTACCGCGGCTTGGACGACGAGGAGCAGCGGAAGCCATTTGGATTCCATGGGACGCGGCTTGTCGAGATCGTCGTCTTCGAGCTTCACTGCGACGAGCGCCTGATCGTAGGCAAAAACGCGTTCGAGCAGTGCTTGGACACCCTCGGGATCCGTTTCGAGCCGTGCGTAGTAGGCTTTCCACACCCGCGCCATCCCCATGGCGCGTTCGAGCATGTCAGCAGCTTTGAGGTTCGCGCCGACTCGTTTCGCCCTTTCCGCCCTGACCAAGGAGCGCACGCGGTTCATCAGTTGATTGAGCTCCCAGCTCTCCGTCGCATGGGTGACTTCTTGGAGAACCGGTTCGAGAAGCTGGGTGAGCTCGCTGCTCCTCGCGCGAAACGCGTCGTCGTCGTCTTCCGCGATCGGCGCTAGCAACTCGGGCGAAAGTGTCAGGGGCGCATGAAATTCGACCAGTACGTCCGAGCGGAACGAAGTCTTGTCGTTGTAGTGAAGGCCCACCGGAATTATCACCGGTAGCGCTCCGTTCTCTACGCAGAGTTGCTTGGCGCGATAGTAAAGACGCGCAGCGCCTGTCTTGAGCTCTTGCAAGAACGGATCATCGTGACTCACGCCTTCCGGGAAGAGCGCGGCAAATCCACCATCACAAACCGCTTGCGCCAGGGCATCCAGGCTTTCTCGATTGGCTTTCCGCCGCGTGTCGTCGTCCGCGTCTCTCAAATCGGACGCGCGAAAAATGGGAACCGTGCCCAGCGCCTTCATCAGTCGCCCAATCATCGGCCAGCGAAAGAGCCCGTGCCTCGCCCCGAAGACGACCCGTCTCGGAAAGCAACTGATGATCAAGGCAGGGTCGACCAGCCCGTTCGGATGCCAGGCGACCAGAATGCCGCCCCCAGATGTCGGCACGTGCTCGAGGCCGCTCACCTCCACCCGGCGGAAGAACGAGCCCACGAGAAACCGCACCAAGCGAACCGCGTTTCCCCGATCGAGCTCCACACCGGCATACTATCCCTTTGAAAAGAGACCTGTCCCCTTTTTCAATACGCGCTAGATCGGTCGGGTTATGCGGAGCGGCTTGGCTCATGGCTTCCTGATCGCGATCGCCCTCTCGTCAGGCGCGTGCCGGAGAAGCACTGAAGAGGTCCCGGCGACGCCAGCTCCGAATCCGCTTTCAACAAGCTCGCCGGTTGCAGACGAGGAAGAGCCCACGAAGTACGTGGGAACCCCGCAGTGCGCTTCCTGCCATCAGGCCGAGCAGGAGGCGTGGCGCGGGTCGCACCACGATTTGTCCATGCAAGAAGCGACGCCGAGCACCGTGCTTGGCGACTTCAACGACGTGACCGTGAAGTATTTCAAGGAGACGATGCGGTTCCTCAAGGAGGGCGACGCATTCTTCGTGGAGGCACTCGGCGCCGATGGAAAGCGCGCCCGCTTTCCAGTGATCTACACGTTTGGCGTCGAGCCGCTCCAGCAGTACCTCGTCGAGATCGAGCCCGGCCGCCTCCAGTCGTTTCTCCTCGCATGGGACACGCGACCCAAAGGGAAGGGCGGTCAGCGATGGTTTCATCTTCAGCCCGAGGAGTACATCGAGCCCGGCGATCCGCTGCATTGGACGGGCCCGAGCTACAACTGGAACGACAACTGCGCCGACTGTCACTCGACGGCGGTGAAGAAGAGCTACAAGCGCGCGACCAAGCGCTACTCCACGGAGTTCGTCGAGATCGACGTGGGTTGCGAGGCTTGCCACGGTCCGGGCTCGAAGCACGTGGAGCTTGCGAAAGCGGCTGCAGCCGCCGATCAGCGCCTAGCCGCGAATGCCGGCTTCGACCGTCGCCTTCCCTCGCCTTCCGAACGAACCTGGTCATTCGGTTCGGGGAAGCCCATTGCCGAGCTGACCGCACACCAGGCGACCGACGAAACCGAGACCTGTGCACCATGTCATTCGCGTCGCGCGGACCTAGGTGGCGAGAGCGTCCGCTACCACGATCGCTATCGGCTGGCTGCTCTCGACGAGGAGCTGTATTTCAACGACGGACAGATCAAAGACGAAGTCTTCGTCTACGGCTCGTTCTTGCAGAGCAAGATGTACGCGGCCGGCGTCATTTGTAGCGATTGCCACGATTCGCATAGCGCGAAGCTACGTGTGGAAGGCAATGCGCTCTGTGGCCGCTGTCACCGCGCCGATGTCTACGACGGCCCCCAGCACCATTTTCACGCTACGGGAACGGCCGGGAGCCTTTGCACGGACTGCCACATGCCCCAGCGCACCTACATGGTGCACGACGAACGCGCAGACCACCGTTTTGGTGTCCCGCGCCCGGCGCTCAGCGCGAAGATTGGAGCACCGGACGCGTGCACCGGATGCCATCAGCGCAAAGACGCCGGCTGGGCGGATCGCCAAATAGCCCAACACTTCGAGATCCGTTCCGATCACGTCTTCGCCGAGGCTTTGGACGCTGCCAGAGGCCAGCGACTGGGGGGCGAGCCTGGACTGATCGAGCTCGTCGCGACCGGTTCCGGCCCGGCGATCGTGCGGGCCACCGCCTTGCTCGAGCTCCGCAACCTAGCTTCGCCGGCGCTCCCTGCACTACTGATGCGTGCGGCCAACGATTCGAGCCCGATCGTGCGACGTTCGGTTTCAGTCGCTGCGCGAGATCTTCCGCCTGAGCAAACGATCGAGATCGTCCGACCCCTTCTCCACGACGAGATTCGCTCGGTGCGAATCGAAGCCGTCGCCGCGCTTCTCGGCGTTCATGCTGGCAGGTGGAACCCCGCAGACCGAGCGGCGCTGAAGAGCGCCACCGGGGAATACCTCGAGTCCAAGGCCTTCAATGCCGACCGTGGCGCGGGCTTGGTCGACCTGGCTCACGTCGCGATGCTCGCCGGCGACCTAGCGAGCGCAGAGAGCACGCTTCGCGAGGCGCTAGATGTCGATCCCACGTTCACGGCGGCCTACGTGAACCTCGCCGACCTCTATCGAAGTCAAGAGCGCGACGAGGACGCCGACGCGATTCTTCGCCAAGGGCTTCGCGTCGCAGCGGACACCGCATCGGTGGAGTTCGCACTGGGTCTCACGTTGGTTCGACTCGATCGCCGCCCCGAAGCCCTGACGCACCTCGCACGAGCATACGCGCTCCGCCCCGAGGCCCTGCGGTTCGGCTATGTTTACGCGGTTGCGCAGTACGACTCGGGGAAAGAGGACGCGGCGCTCCGTACACTCGAGCAGATGCGCAAACGCTATCCAGCCAACCGCGACATTCTTCGATTGCTCGCCGGGTACAGTCAGCAGCTAGGCCGCACGGAAGAGGCCCGGCGACTTGCGGCCGAGCTCGAGAAGCTCGGCGACTCGACGAACTGAGCTTCGCGATCGTGGCCCCCGGGCAGGGGATGAAGATGCCGGGCTCTACTTGATGTCTTCGGCGAAGAGTTGTTGGTCCATGCGCTGGAGGCGATCATTGTGATCGCTTGCAGACTCGAGGACCTTCAGGACCTTGGCCGCGCGCTCCCTGGGGATGCCAACATCCGCTTCTGTGAGCCCCCTAGGACCCGACGGCTCCGTCGTGCGTCCCGAACAAGCAGCCGAGGCGCAGATGGCTAGGGCGAGCAAGAGAATTCCCCCAAACCTCATGAACACAGTCTAGGGGATCGCCCCCCACGCTGCCCATTCGGCGGGTCGATCAGCCTGCTTGGTCGATTAAGCCCCGAAGCCCCGCTGTCGACGAAAAGCGTCGAGTTCGCGGGGCTTCATAAGACAGTCCTGACCGTCGTTGCCGTGGGATCTAATGTTGAGTCGAACCCCTACAATTTACTAGTAGGTGGGAGCGGTTGTCGCACGCTTCAGGCCCCCCGATGACGCTAGCCGGGTCCGCACACCACGTACGTTGTAGCTCCCTAATCGACCTAGTCAGGGATTCTTTACTCCTTCCTCACCTGCAACAACAGAGGGACTATTTGCTAAGGTAGAGCCGCCATCCCCGGCGGTCAACTCACTGCTTGACCGGACTGGCTTTTAGCGCCGCACGCCCTTCTTTGACGTAGACGGTGAAGTGTACGGCCGGAGCGTTGTGACGTTTCATGACCTGGTCGCGCGCGGCGTGGAGCTTGCGCACGAACTTGTCGAACGTGAGGCCACTCACGGGAGCGCCACATTCCTTCTGCATTGCAACGAACTGCTCGAATACTTCGCGGAAATGAGTCTCTTCGCCCTGTACGGCCGGCGCAGATGCTTCGATCAGCTCCTGAGGCACGTGCTTGACCTGTGTGTTCTCTTCCGGCTCGTCGAAGCCAGCGTAGTCATCCAGTATGGCGTTGGGGCGAGTTGGAGGATCGTCCGGCGCCGGTGTGAGATTGTCCTCGCTGTGCCGAATCGTCGCGACCGCCTGGTGGCGAGAAGAAGGTGCACGGGCGGGCCATGACGAAGGGGCGCGCTTCGGGCGCGAAGAGGGTGAGCGTTGAGGACGCGCCTTCGATGCACCATTGGGTCTCGCCGTGGGTGTACCGTTTGGAGGTGCGGTTGGAAGCGCATCCTTGGTGCCCGACGCTGCTGGCTTGACCTCGAGCTCCGGCTCTGAATCGAGCGATACCTGTTTGGCCGTAGGCGCCTCGGCACCGAATCCGAAATAGCCGGTATCCGTGCTGTCGCGGGTGTTGCTCAGGATTTGGTCGAGGTCGACCGCTGCGCGCTTCGACGCGTCTTCCTTGAATCCGACCCCTGCACGAAGGGCCACGTTGAGGTTCTCGGCGATCTTGCGGTAGTGGCGGCGAAGCTCGCCCTCTGGAAGGCTGCCAAGCTCATTCTTGGCGAGACTTTCGCTCGACTTCCTCAAGATCTTCACGGCCTTGTCGTGTTCGAGGTACAGAAGGAACAAGCCCAGCAGTAAGAGCAGCAGCGGAATTCCGACCACCACCGGCCACGGGAGTGATGCAACGTCTTCCTGAAAGGTATTGGCGAATAGCCCGCCGAGGCCGACTGTGCTTCCTCTTCGGCCGATGATGTATCCGACCTGCGCGTGCGCGGCCCCGCCGCGAATCGACGATCCGATCAGCCGCGTGCGTTCACTCACCTCCACCGAACCTTCGCTAGCCGCCATTTCGGCGAGCGCCGCCGCCATGCCGTTCTTGAGCTCGGCACTGCTCGGAGCATTTGCGCCGCCTACGTGCGACGCGATCAGGCGATCTCTAAAAAAGAACACCAGGGATGCGTTCGGCAGCTTGCTTCCCAGACGCTTTGCGAGCTCGTCCCGGATCAGCATCCCGTGAACGACGGCCCCCACATATCTACCGCCATCGAAGACCGGACGCGCGGCCATGCGGTAGACCTCTCCGTTGTAGACCCAAACGTCATCCCTCATGAACCCACGGAGCGCGTCCTGGACCAGCGGCATCTTGTCGAGCTGCTCCGAACCCATTGCGTTCTTATCGAGCGTAGCGACGACTTCGCCTTCCGTATCCAACGCAAAGACCAGGTCTCCTTTTCCTTCTTCGAGCTTCGTATTCAGCTCGTTCAGCTTCTGGCTGAGCCGATTGCGCACTGCAGTGCCCGGTGTCCCGGCGCGACCGCTCGAGCTTCGAAGTGTCTGTCGAACCTCGGGCTCGACTGCGATCGTTGCCAATGCATCCAGACGAAGGCGGGCATCGAGGCGCATCCAGAGCTCCGCCTCGATTCGATCGCGGCGCAGCTGCTCTTCGAGTTGAAACTCCGCCTCCCGGCTCGCGGCAGACTTGTTCAGGAATGCGCCGGCGAGCGCACCACCGACGGCCAGAGCGAGAACTAGATACCAAAGTCGCGACAGCATCGGCTATTTCTCCCGACTTTCGCTCATGGTGAGCGCATCGACTTGCAGTGACTTGCCTGCCGGGACCGTGACCCGGCGGACTGCGACCTGATCGGCCCCCCGAAGGATTCTCAACGAGTACGGGCCCGGCGGGACGTCGTCGAATCGGAACGTCCCGTTCGCAGTCACACGCGTGCAGGCTACGAGCTCGCGCATCGAATGCAGGTAACCATCGACGTGCCCGTAGATGCGATCGCCCAGCGACCAAGGTCCGCCTGCAGGAACGGAGATGACACGCGCCGTGCCCGGTCCCGATTCGAGCGGGGTGAATCCGGGAAGGCCCTTGACTGAAAGCTCGTGCGTAAATGCGTCGCTGTTTTCGACCCGGATGGTCGTTCCCGATCGCGCCGCAAGCGTCGACGGACTCAGGTCGCCTCCTTGAAACCCGAATGCGCACCCGATCGGCGGGCCGGTGAACTTCCCGGTTAGCACCGCGAGCACATCGCTGAGGTCATCGGTTTCCGGTTGCTCCGGGAGCGCACCGTTCCAGACCTTCCAGTAGTAGTCCTGTTTGCCGGAGTCCGGGTTCTCGTTCGCGCTCGACTTGCCTCGGACCGATCCTTCGACCGGCTCGGCCGACGCACCCCCGTAGGTGACGAGCAAAACGGCGACACACGCGGCCCCCAACATCTTCCAATTTCTAAGTAGCCCCATTGGTATTCCTGTATTATTACAGCCCCACTGAGAGAAAGGTAACAAATTTCGGCCTTTCCATCCAAATCGGACGACGCGGGTCTCTTCGGGCCGAGCGCGGAACGCTAGGACGCGGAGTAGTCGATCAGCTTGACGGGATCGGGGTCCAAACGAGCGCGCATCGAGCGTGTCATCCCCGCGGGATCACCTCCGATTTCGATGGCGTTGGGCTCGTCGAAGAGGAACTCGACGTCT
>Ga0307380_10010912_pt1 | contig 11399 bp, 3 predicted proteins | sample UN3MG_FD_202239 | JGI IMG/M metagenome (GOLD analysis project Ga0307380, IMG submission 202239) | Soil microbial communities from Risofladan, Vaasa, Finland - UN-3 | ecosystem: Environmental > Terrestrial > Soil > Coastal area > Acid sulfate soil | place: Finland: Risofladan, Vaasa | collected... | reverse complement strand
AAAGGAGTTCAACCCCCGGGGATGGTTCCTGAACGTCGCCTGGGACCCCGTCGGGAAGGCCTGTTATGCCTCCCGAATGGGACAGCCAACGTACAGGTGCACGTACTGAGGTCGGCCGGAGCCCGGCAGCGGAATCAGAATGGACGGACCGTTGTGCGTTGCCGCGTGTCGTGGGATCGTGGCGGCCAAGTTGCCCTGCGTGCGTTTGTTTCAGGACCCGTTCGCGAGCGGCCTGTCCGAAGCCGTCGGGAGGCCCCGAACGTCGTGCTGCGGATCGCCGCCATCGTATGCATCCCGCTCGTCTGTCTGACAGGGCCGCCACGTCCAGCCGGTGCCGGCGAGCCGGCGAGCATTGGAAATCCAAACAGCAGATCCAGCGGTTCCGCATCACCGACGGCAACCACGAGAGGTTCACCGAAATCAAGGAGAACGCCGGCCACATCCAACTGTACGAATGGCCCGAGAAGCAGGTGCCCGAGGGAACATCGGTTGAACCCATGGTCTCCGAACATGCCCACAAGGTTGCCTGAACCATCACGACGCAGGGCCGGATGGAGTTTTCAGTACGGACAGCCCTTCTTGGTGCCCACAACCGCATAACATTTCCTGGCCACGGATCTCCCCCTTGTCTTGTGGCAACCACCCGTGCAGCAACTCAATCACTCGGCGACGGTTTTCCTGGGCACCAGCACCTGGTCGGGCTGGAAGCTCAGCCAGTTGGGAACCCCGATCAGTGCGATGCTGCCCCAGCCGACCACATCATCCGGCCCCGACACGGACCAGACCGCCCCGTCCGAGCCCGGCGGGACGTCCACCACGCACTGGGCCAGGGCGTCCGGTCCCGGCGGAGCGCCCCGCTTGAGGCTCAGGACCTCGTTGCCCTTGCCGTCGCAAACCTTCACGACCGGCCCGTTGCGCGCCTTGGCCTTCACGAGGAATCTCGCGGCGCCCTTCGGAACGTAGAAATAGAGAACAGCATTGCTGCATGTGAACTGCTTCGCCTGCCCGAACATCGCCGAGGGCCGGTTGATGCTCTTCGGCGCCCCGTTGTCCCAGCGGATCCGGTAGTAGCCCGACGCCTCGTCGGCGCTGACGCGCAGCACACCCCGCTCGGTCTTGCCGGCGGCCACCTTCTTTGCGGCAAAGTCTTCCCACCGGCGCTCGAAGGCGTCCTGCGGGACAAACCACACGCTGTATTCGACCTCGGCCTTGTCGGCGGCGAAGGCCATCTCGATGGGCCGGCCCTTTTCCGCCGGCACATAGAGGGTGCCTTTGAGGAACCGGCCGGCCTGAAGCGCCGGCGGGTTGACGGGGACCTCCGCCGGCCGGACCGTCTTCAGGGGCACCAGGTTCCTGCTGAAGGTCGGCAGCGGAACGTCCTTCACCTTCGCGAGGTCCATGGTCTTCAGGTCTTCGGCGAAGAGCGATTCGACTTCCTCCGACGTGGGCATCGCTCCGGGGTTCTTCCAGCCCTGGGTCTTCAGCTCCGGCCAGGTCTTGCCGTAATGGCCCAGGTAACCGTTGAACGGCCACGCGTGGACCACGTGCGTGTCTATCAGCCGCCTGGTAAAGTCGCCCAGGTACTGGACCCGCCGGATGGCCTCCTCACGGCCGCACTTTTTCGCCAGGGCATCGGCCGCTTTGGCGGCCAGCCCAGGCGTTGCGGGCGGCTGCACGTAGTGTTTCAGGAAGTGGGCGTACATGCGGAGGTAATCGACCCGCGCGCGACGGGCGGGATCGTTGGCCGTCCGGTCCGCCGCATCCTTGAGGGCGCGATACGCCATGGCGAGGGCGGTGTCGTCCCGCTCCAGTCCGCCGGCCCACAGGCGGTAAAAGCGCTTGACCGGCTCGGCCGCCGGCCCGAAGGCGCGGCGATAGAAGTCCTCCTCGATGGCGGCGGCGTCCGCATCGGACTTCCAGAGCAGCCGGGCGGTGAGGTAGTAGCCGATGCCGTTCGGCGCCCAGTTGTTGGACGCCTCGGTTTGCATGCTGGTGATATGGTTCTCGTGATAATAACCGATGCTGGCGACGATGTAGCCGAGGTCCGAAGCGCGGGCGGTCCCGGGGAGGTCCCACGACCACTGCTCCACGTCGTAGTATTCATATACGCCGAGTTTCTTGGTTATCCGCGCAAACGCCATGATCTGCTCGGCGTAGGTCAGCGGCGTGTTCCGAAAACCGCTGGTGAACTCCACGTACACGTTGGGCTCCAGCATAAAGGTCGGCGGATGCGAGTAGGCGCTGTAGGCGAGGATGCCCACGTACTTATCCGGGAATCGCTTGGCCACCGCCCGGGCGACCTTGTTGGCATAGTTGAAGATAGTCTCGCTCGGCAGCGAGACGACCTTGCCATCGGCCTGCTTGCCCCACAGGAACCCCAGCTTGTCGGGGTAGGTCTCAACCGCCCGGGTTTGCCGGATGCATAGCGGGCATTCGCAGAAGCCAAGGCCGTCGGGCGCGCTGACGGAGATCATCCGCGCGTGCGGGTTGGCCTCGAAGTACTTCATCGCCCGCTCGATGCCCTTCTCGATGACCTCGGGGTTAGAGTAACAGGGCTTGCCGTTGACCGGGTCGCTGGTGGCGCGCTTGCCGTTGACCAGGGCGTACCACTCGGGGTGAGCCTGGGTCTCCTTGGCAGCGTCGAACGGCCAACTGTGGCTCGTTATGACGCCCAGCGGGTTGCCCATGCGGTTGCGGCGCATCCACGCGGCATAGTCGGCGGAGATCGCCGGCGAGTGCATTCCGTGGCCGTACCACAGCCCGCGCTGGCTGGAGAAATCGGGTTTCTGGCGATCGTTCAATGAAACCGACACGCTCGGACTGGCGGGTACCACTTCCCAGGCCTTTCCGGGGAAGAACCAGCGGCAGCCCAGGCCCTCCAGGAAGGCGTACACGGCGTGAGATGCGCCGGCGTCCCCGCCGCCGATCAGAAGGACCTGCGAGCCCTTGGTGGTCCGCAGGACGAACTCCTCGGCATCGAGGTCCTTGGGCGGATCGCCCCAGCCGAGGTCGGCGGCCTTGCCAACGTAGATTCCCGGCCCCGGCCGCGCGGGCGACCGCTCCAAAAACTCGACGGCAAACTCCTCGCCGACGATCCGGCTCAGGAACTGCTGCAAGTCCTGCGCAGCAGGCCTCCACGGGGAGGGCGGCTTTGCCTCGTCCGGCGCCGGAGGAACGACGACGAATATCGTCAGGAGGGGCCTGCCTTTCTCGGCCAGCGCGACCGCCGGCGCTTCAGAGGCAACGGCGGCCTCCCATGCTGCGAGAAGCGTCGCCACAAAGGCGGTCGCGGAGACAGCGCGGAGTGTCGTCTGCCAACGAGCATCGTTTCCATGCGACCGTGATCGAGCCATCGTTCCTCCAGTGCGGGGTGGCACGGCCGTTGCGCCTCCGTTCACCCGAAGCAGCGTGCGGCTGGACCGGATTGTACACTCGGCGACACCTTCTTGCCACGGTGCCGGCGCCACGATGGGCGAACAGATTCTTGATTGCGATATGCACGGCTTGCCATATACTGTGCGGGACCGAATGGCAGGATGGCTTACCATTGCCACCGCAATGCGTGAGAGAGGTCAGGAAAGGAGCGGGTGATGTCTCTTGTGAGCGCCGTCCTGGAGTTGAGTCTGGGTTGCCTGGTGCTGGCCTCCGTGGTCTCAGCCGCCGGCCCCGAACCCGCCGGCAAGTCGTCCGGCAAGTCGGCCGGCGCGCCCGGCCCGATCGTCATGACCGTTGAGGAACTCGGGCGGGGCGTTCCGGAGTACGCCAAGGAGAATCTGCCCGACGGGGTGGAGCCGTTCGTTGGCCGCAAGGGCCTGCCCGCCCCATGGAACCAGACGCCCGCTATCCTGGCTGAAGGCGTCGCGGGCTTGGATCGCTGGCAGGCCAACCGGTTCATCGTCTACCGGCCGGAGACCGCCAAGTTCCTCTACGCCCAGTACACGCCGCTTAAGGTCAACTACAAGAAGGGCACCTGCCCGCTCATCGAAAAGACGGCCGAGGCGTGCAGCCGCAACGCGAAGACCGACACCGAGAAGGCCGTGGCGATGTTGACGCAGGTGTTCGGGACCAGGTTGAAGCATCCCACGGTCGTGCCGAAGGGGCCGAAGGTGCCGGCCAACCGCGACGCCACCGACGACCAGTTGCTGGCCAGCGGCTGCGGGTGGTGCAACGAGCAGGCCCGCGTGTTCGTCCGGCTGTGCCAGAGCTGCAACATCCCGGCGCGGATCATCCACCTCTTTTACGCCGATGATAAGACCGGCCACACTGTCGCCGAGTTCTACGCCGACGGCCGGTGGGTCATGGCCGACGCCAGCCACGTCTGCGTGTTTCCCGGCAAGGATGGCCGGTTGATGTCGGCCGCCGAGTGCCACGAGAAGGAGAACCTGCCGCTGATCGCCGAGGCGTACAGCAAGCGCCTCGAGGTGATCGCCCAGATGCCCGACGAGCCATTGGGCGGCGCCAAGGATGCGGCGGACTTCCGGGCCAACCGTCCCAAACACGCCGCGTACATCGCCAGCCTCAAGACCTTTGCGATCATCAACCATCCGTTACCGCGGTAGACCTTTGAACGAGACGAACGTGAGCAAGTCGGCACTGCTGTCGCTTAATCGTGCCGGGTTGGCCGGCCCCGCGGCTTCTCGGCCCGCAACAGCGGCAACATGAGGAATCTCACTCCCGCACGCCCGGCTTGACCTTGACCGTGTCGCCTTCGGCAACCTGGAGGTCCTTCAGATAAATCTCCGGCCGTGCCACCGGGGCGAACGTTTTCACCTGCAACACCTTTTCATTCAGTTCCACCACCAGCTTCTTGAGTGTGAGCGGATAATGAACCTTCCCATCCTTGTCCCACCGCCAGTTGCTGTTGGCGGGCCAGGCATAGCCTTCGCCCGGGTAATTCCCCGGCATGGGGAAGCCCACGTAGCGCCAGCCGTCGAAGTTGATCCGGCTCACGCCCCACGGGTCGTCTGTGCTCCAGTCGCTCAGGGTGGGCGAGGGGAACTGGTCCAGGATCCACTTCGGCAAGATCGTCGCCGGGTCGTCTTTGGCCGGCGCGCCGATCGAAACCCACCGCTGCCCCGACGCGTCCACCAGGTCGAAGATCACCCGTCCCCACCCGGAATTCCCGTTCACCCACAGGCCGATCTCGGTCGGCGTGCCGGGCAGCGGAAGGCCGCTCTTGTGAGCGAGCACGGCGTACATGGACATCGTATCTTTGCCGCGGGTGATCGGCTTCGGGGTGACGCGCAGCGCGTCCGTCTTGCCATTAAACTGCGTCACGGCCTCGAACATGAAATCGCCCTTCCGCCGCGGCGTCATGAAGTCGTAATACTCCAACTCCGGGCTGCGACCGTTCTCCACCGACCAGCCTTCCAGGCTCGCCAGGGGCGAAATCACCGTCACCTTGCCCTCGGGCTTGTCGGCGTATTGAGGCGGCCCCATCTCGACGGCCGCCAGCACCCCCTTGCCGACGACGTAGACCGGCGAACTGGAGGCCGTGACGCCGTACTTGCCCCCCTCGGCCTTCAACGTGGTTTCGTTGGCCTGAGCGTCGATGAGCTTCCAGGGCCCCGCTCCCTCCAACTTCAGGCCCACCGGCCTCGCGCCGCGGATGGTCCAGATCACGAATACGCGCGAGCCGTCATCGGCCTTGTCGAACTCCTCGACATACAGGCTCGCACTCCTCGTCGGCACCACGCGCGCGAACTTCGCCCCATCCAGCACCAGCGTCATCGTCGCAAACGCCACGAACGCCGGCTTGACGTTCATCTCCGGGTACATATGGCAGAACCCTGACGAACCCCAGTGGCTGTACCGGTAGTTGCCGCCCACGTCCATCAGCACGCCCGGCCGGAACGCCGGCACGCCCCACGCCAGCGAATGCATCGCGTGCCGCACGAAGTAATCCGCCTGCGTCCGGTAATCCAGGTTCCCGGGATTCGTGCTGGGGTAGCAGACCTCGTGGCACTGCGTCACGGGCTTGTCCTTGTATCCGTAGGCGTCCAGCATCTGACGGTCCATCCAAAGGCTGGCGTTGTTGCCTATCCAGTCGGGAGGCTGCGACTCGGGGAGGTGGCCCAGCGCGCCACACTCGTTTCCGGCCGAATCAAAAAGATCCGCCGGGAACTTGTGGCGCAGAAACTCCTCCTTGGTCGGAAGCGGGCCGTTGCCGAAGGCCATCTTCACCTCCGGGTGCTTTTGCCGGACCGCTGCGGCGCCGGCCGCCGCATCGTCCCACATCTTCTTCAGCGAAGCCTCCTCCTTCTCGTCCAACTTGTACGGCGGCCAGTCCACGAACAGGTCCGGCACCCGCATGATATGCTTGCCGGAGATGCACGCCTCGTGGAAGATCAGGGCCATCGGCGGAAGGTCCGGGTTGGCGGCCAGCACCTTGTCATACGCGCTCACCCGGGGCTCGTTGCCCTTCACCAGGCCGTACTTGCGCCGCATCTGGGGCGGGGCGCCGAACATCCCGTACCGCATTCCCATCTTCACATACAGCGGACCGACCGTGTCCCTATCTCGGCAGGTGTAGTGGGCGCCGCCATAGTCATACGTCCCGAACGGCGACTGGTCCCGGTGCTTCCGGGTGTCCGGCGGCAGCAGGGCGAAACTCGTCTCCCGGCGCAGCAGCGTCCGCTTCTTCCCGTCCTCCAGCGTCACCGCCAGGTCGTAGTATCCGCGCAGGCTGACGGTCAGCGGGAACGTGACTTCCGCCGTCTTCCCGGCCTCGACCTTGCCGGACTTGGCGGCTTCCACCTTCGTCCCCTCCAGGTGCGTGGCATGGATCTTCAGCGCGTACTCCTGCGTCGCCGCCGTGATGTTCTCCAGCGAAACCTTGAACTCCGGCTGCTTCGGCTCGACGAACGCATGGCCTGTCTCGCTGCTGCTCACCCTCATCTGGAGCGGGCTCTTTTCCAGCGTGATTGCGGCGATCCGCGCCCCGCTCGGCAGCCCCAGCGGCCGATACCGATAGCGGCACGGATCGGGAACCCGCCGGGCCAGGCGCACGTCTTTGGTCACTTCGATCTCGATGAACTCGCCGAAGTCCTGGGCGAACGCCAAGGTCATCGGCACGCGCACACAGAAGAGCGGGCCGGCGGCCGTCTGCACGCGCGCGTTGGCATCGACCTTCGCAGCCTCCCCGCGCCGCGGCACCTCGCCCCGGAAGTCGTACTGCACGTTTGGCTCGTTCCCGCTGGTCGAGAATCGCCCCGCGCGCAAGGTGAATGCGGCACTCAGGGCCGGATCGTCATCCGCCACCGCCAGCACGTGCGCCGCCACATAATCCGCCGCCCCAACACGCAGCAGGGGCATCCGCGGATCGTTCAGCATGCGCGGCGCCGGGCTTTCGTGGCTCCAGGGGAGGTCCTGCTCCCAGCCCAGCCATTGCGCCTGCCTGAGGGTCAGGCTGTTCTGCTCCGTTCCGGCAAACTCAAAGGGCACGCCGCCCACCTCCGCGCGCGGGTGGGCGAAGGGCTTCTCGAAACGGTCGTTCGCATACGCCCCTACGTCCAGCGGAAGGTAAATCGGATCCGGCGCCGTCAGCGCGATCGACCGCAGCCTGTCGCCCTGGCAAAGCTGCACGGCCACCGGCCCCGTCGCCCCCGCGGGGCGGGCAAACTCGTGCACGATCCGCCCATCCAGCCAGACGGCAACCGACTTTCGCCCGGCCACCACCTCCAGACCCAGCCACTGCCCGCGCCAGGAACGTTCCTCGATATTGGCCTCGGCGAGCGCCTTGGCCGCCCTCTCGCCTTTGGACGGCTTTGCCGCCTCGGCGACCTTGGGCTTCTTCGCGGCAGCAGGCCAGAAAGTAAAGGTCATGGCCTGCCCCCCGCCCTTGGCCCATTGCTTCGTGGCCTCATTGAAACCGGTCGCCGTCGCCCGCAGGGCCGTCCCTTCCTTGTCTCGTCGAATCCCGACGCGCCCCAGGCCTCCCTTGCTGAGATCCCCGGGCACGTGGGGCATGATCACCACCTGGATCTCCTGCCCCGCGGGCGCAAGCTGTAGGTCCGCGGTCAGCCGGTAGACCGTGGCGCTCGCGTCGCCCATCACGATCAGGGCGGACTTGCCCGCTGCGGCCAGGACGCCGTTGTCCTCCGCCACGTCCCCGATTCTCTGCACGGCCGGGACCCGGACCGCCGCGGAAAGTCCGGAGGCCGAAAACAACACAAGAAGTGCCAGACAGTACCTCACGGTCTTCATCCTCCCAGGGTTCAAGAGGGTGCCGCAGGCAACGCCAGATCCCCTGAATCTGAAAACTCCTATGGCATCGCTCCTTCGTGCAGATTGAGCAGTTTGACGAGTCGTCCTTTTGGCAAATTGGATGGCATTCAAGGGATTATGAGTCACGTGCGGCCCGAACGCAAGCCGCGTGATACAAAGGCTTACGCGCGGCCGGGGCCGACCGTTCAGCGCGCTTTCAGCGCGCCGCCCGAGAGGCCCTTCTGGCCAGCGAAATGCCGCCCGATCTGGCCCAGGTTTTCGCCCCACAACATCGGTGAGCCTAGTCCTACAACGCACCTTCGCCTTTTTGTCCGCCTGGTGGCCTTCCAAGGCCACCAGGAACAGGCATGAACTGCGTTCGCGGCCGAGCCGCTCGGCGGCGGCCTGGGAAGGCCGCCGCGCGGAACGTAGCGTAGTAGTGCTAGCCCCATTAAATTGGCCCCTGGCATGCGAGGAGAGGACGATCTCATTGGCACCCGCGGCAAGCAGGACGGCCGGAATCCCGAGGCTGCCCATTCCTCTTCCTCCAAGGCCGGTTTCCGGGACCGCCGCAAACCCGCCGCGCACAGAGGCTACCCAAAGGCCAGCCGCGTGACAAGATGGGGTCTGTCGGCTTGGGCCGTTTTTCGCGGCGGAGCCATTTTCATTGGGTGGCGTGCCCACGCGGCTGTTCGCGTGGGCATCCACCGCGCGTCAAAAGGATGCTTCCCCCGGACTCGGCCCGGTGGTATGCTGGCGACCGCTTGCCCACGACGGTCGTGGTGAAGCAGCCGCTTGCCATCGCCCCCTGACCGTAAAGGCAACATCCATGGCCCGCACCACCCTTCACCTCGTTCTGCTCGGCGTTCTGGTCGGCATCATCGCTTCCTTCGCACCGGCCGACGACTGGCCGACGTATCGCCACGACGCCCGACGCAGCGGCATCTCGGCCGAGTCGCTGACGGCGCCGCTCTCAGAGGACTGGACCCATATGCCCACGTTCCCGCCGTCGCACGCCTGGGGCGACCCGCAGCCCAAGCCGATTGAGAACATTCTGGAACTGCCGCGCTTGCGCTTCGACGACGCCTTCCACGTCGCCGCCGTCGGCGACTTCGTCTACTTCGGCTCGTCGGCCGACAACAAGGTCTACGCCCTCGATGCCCGCGACGGCCGGACCCGCTGGACGTTCACCACCGACGGCCCCGTCCGGACGGCCCCGACCGTGGCGGGAGGCAAGGTGTACGTCGGATCCGACGACGGGAACGTCTACTGCCTGGGGGCGGCCAACGGGCGGCTGCATTGGACCTTCGCCGCCGCGCCGAGCCCCGACAAGGTTCTCGGCAGCGGCAAGATGATCTCCCTGTGGCCCGTCCGGACGGGCGTGGTGGTGGATGGCGGCGTGGCGTACTTCGGCGCGGGCATCTTCCCCGCCGAGGGCCTGTTCCTCTACGCCGTCGGCGCCGAGGACGGCAAACTGCTCTGGAAGAACGATTCGTACGGCCAAGGGGGCAACGGCTCGATTTCGCCGCAGGGCTACCTGGTCGCGTCGAAGGAGCGGCTGTTCGCACCCTCCGGCCGCACCATGCCCGGTGCCTTCGACCGGAGCGACGGCCGATTCCTCTTCCAGCACAACTTGAGTTGGCGAGGCACCGGCCTGTTCGGCAGCACGTACACCATACTGGCAGGAGACCTTCTGTTCAACGGGACCGAGCAGATCACCGCCGTCTGGGAGAGCAACGGGTCCTTCGCATTCAACGAGGGCCTGCGAGCCGCCACGCCCAGCACCGGCAGCCGGCGCCTCGTCGTGAGCGACCAGGCCGCGTATATGCTGAACGGCAAGGAGGCCGTTGGCGTCGAACGCGACAGTTGGATCTTGCCGAGGACCGCCCTGACGAAGGCACAGGGTGTGGTGGACCGCCTCAACCGGGACATCCGCACCGTCCAGGCCCTGGCCGAATCCGACAAGAACGCCGCCAAGCGGCTCGACGAACTCAAGAAGCAACTCCAGGACGCCGTTGCCAAACGCAACGATCTGCGGGGGCGCGTCAGCAAAGACACGAAATGGCTCTGGCAGACGGCGTGCACCGCGTGTGATGCCGTCGCGCTGGCCGGCAAGACGCTGCTGGCCGGCGGAGACGGCACCGTCATCGCCTTCGACACGGCCAACGGTAAGCCGATCTGGTCGGCCGACGTCCGAGGCAAGGCGCGAGGCCTGGCCGTCGCCGGCGGCCGCCTGTTCGTCAGCACCGATACCGGCGCCATTCACTGCTTCGTCCAGGGCAGCGGCGGCAAGGGGCGAACCGTCGCGCACAAACCCGTCGCGCAACCATTCCCGAAGGACGACCGCACCGACACGTTCCCGGAAGTAGCCGCTGACATCGTGAAGGAATTCGGCGTCACGCGCGGCTTTGCGTTGATGCTCGGCGGCGACGGGCGGCTGGCCCTGGAACTGGCGCGACGGACCGACCTGCTCATCTATGTCGTCGAGCCCGACGGCAAACGGGTCGCGGCCATGCGCCGGGGCCTCAGCGATGGGGGCGTCTATGGAGGGAAGGTCGTTGTCGTGAAGGCGGGGCCCGACCGCATCCCCTTCGCCGATTACTTCGCCAACCTCATCATCTGTGAGGACGGGTTCTTCGAGCAAGGCCGCACCGTGGCGGCCGGCGAACTCGTCCGGATGCTGAAGCCTTGCGGCGGCGTGGCTCTTATCAGCCGCCCGGCCGGCGCGGCAGCCGCCAAGACGCCGCCCCAGGTGAAACCGTGGATGCAGGCTCTTCTCGAAGGCCTGCAGAAGGTCGGCGAGGTCAAGTCGGAGGTCGGCGGCGACTGGGCCATCGTCACGCGCGGCAAACTCGAAGGCGCCGGGTCCTGGACCCATCAGTACGCCGAGCCGGGCAACACGGCCTGCTCCGACGACCAACTCGTGCGGGGAGCGATCGGCGTTCTGTGGTTCGGCGAGCCCGGTCCGAAGCAAATGCCCAGCCGCCACGCGAGCAACGTGTCGCCGTTGGCCGTCAACGGGCGCCTGTTTGTCCAGGGCGAGAACGTCGTCATGGCCTACGACGCGTACAACGGCCTGTGCCTATGGGAGCAGCCGATGTCCGGCGCCCTGCGGCTCCATCTGAAAGGGGGCGTCTCCAACCTGGCCGCCAACACGGACAGCGTCTTCGTGGCCATCGGCGACCGGTGCCTGC
>Ga0307380_10010909_pt1 | contig 11401 bp, 6 predicted proteins | sample UN3MG_FD_202239 | JGI IMG/M metagenome (GOLD analysis project Ga0307380, IMG submission 202239) | Soil microbial communities from Risofladan, Vaasa, Finland - UN-3 | ecosystem: Environmental > Terrestrial > Soil > Coastal area > Acid sulfate soil | place: Finland: Risofladan, Vaasa | collected... | reverse complement strand
ATCAAAGATCGTTCCCCGCATCATCATCTACTCTCCAAACGCGGTGCGTGCGATAATCTCATCCTGAAGATCCTCGGCCAGTTCCGTAAAATAGGCAGTGTATCCGGCCACCCGCACTGTCAAACCCCGGTAGGCCTCGGGATTCTGCTGGGCGGCCAGCAGATCCTCCCGGCGCAACACATTGAATTGCACGTGGTGAATACCCAACCGCACAAAGGCCTTGAGCAAAGCCGAGAACTGCTTCTGCCCGCGGCGCGTCTTAAAGAATACAGGAAGAAACTTCATATTCAAAAGGGTACCGTTACTTGCTCGTGTAATCGGCGCTCGATCCACTGAGCGCAACACTGCTGTGGGGCCCAAGTAATCGCGCCCATACATCGGGGACATCCCGCCATCGGCCAAGGGACTCCCGGATAAACGTCCATCAGGCGTCGCAGCTACATTTTGCCCCATCGGAACATGGGCCGATACTGTATAAAGCCCCATGTGATAGGATCCCCCCCGGTAGTTGGTATAAGCCTTCAATTGATCGGCAAAATATGTCAACCACTGGGCTCCCAGTTGATCCACCCATTCCGTATCGTTGCCATATTTGGGCACTTGATGCAGGCAGATCTGTTGCAAAATCTCATGGCCGTTAAAATTCTCCCGACAGGCAGCCAGGATCTCTTTCCGGGAAACGCGTTGTTCTTCATAGACCAATTGCTTCAGTACTGCCAGACTGTCTGCGACATTGGCCACTTGAATGGCCTGGATACCCGAGAGGTTATAATGCGCCCCTCCAGTCGTGACATCGAGTCCCCGTTCCAGGCAATCTTCAACCACGGTGGATAGGAACGGAGTAGGTAAATGTTCCTGATGTTTTTGCTCGATCCATTCACAGGCTTGGATCATTCTCTCGACAAAAAACCGAATCTGACGGCCGTAGGCCTGTTCCAGGTCCGCATAACTTTCGTAATCTGTCAGGTGTCCCGTTTCTAATCCCATACTCTGGTCCGTCAGCATGCACCGGCCATTATTCAGCGTCAATTCGAGTACCTTAACCAGGTTGAACATGGCCGCGTCACTCCAGCCCAGATTGTTGCCCTGGGTAGTGAGTTCCACACAGCCCACCACGGCATAGTCCATGGCATCCTCATGGCTGATCACTTGCGACATTAAGGCAGGAATAATGCTTTCGTCATTAAAGATTTGCGGCATACCACTGCCTAGACCGATGACCCGGGTACAGGCATCCACAAAATCATCAGGCGAGTTCTGATGCAGGCGCGCGGAGAGATTGGGCTGGGGCAGGCCTATATGCTCCTGGGCCTTGAGAAAGAGATAGGACAGGGTGTTGGTTGCGTCTGCCCCCTCAACGGTTTGCCCTCCGATAACCACGTTAAAACCAATGGGGAAGCCTGCAAAATAACGGGCACTATGGGCGTTACGCATGTACACGATCTGATTGAACTTGATCCAGAGCGATTCGATCAATTCCAAAGCCGTCTGACCGGTCAGTCGTCCCTCCTGCATATCACGTTCATAATAGGGATAAAGGTACTGGTCCATGCGTCCCGGTGAAAACGAAGAGGCATTCGATTCCATGTGGAGGATCACAAACAAGAACCATACGGATTGAAGGGCCTCATGGAACGAGCCGGGCGGTCCCTCGGCAAGGCGATGGCAGACATCGGCCACCTGCCTCAAATTCCATGAAGACGCTTCATCCGATTCTGTTTGAGCAAGTTGTTGTGCTAAGGCCGCGTATCGTTTTATAAAGCCTATGGCCCCCTTCAGTACCAAACAGACCCCGTGGTAGAAATCCTTCCGTTCCTTATCTGCCCCCGCTAATTTCTTTCTGGCCTGCTCCAACAATCCCCTGGGTCCGTAATGTAGCCATTTCTTCACATGTGGACAGATATGCCCCTGGGCATGGTCCTTCTGGTTGATCTTCACGACCTTTTCCATGGCCTTGATTGCCGGACCGTATTGCGAATAGATAGCATCCTCAAGTGTCCTGCCCTGCCAATAGGGCAAGATAATGTTGCGGAAATCACGAATATCCTGTTCGCGCACCCTAAAGGTATCCTGGGGACGCGTGGGCAGCGTCTCTATCTCCTCGTCGAGCCAACGGATACCCGCCTCGGGAAAAACCACACCGGCACGCATATCAGGAGTACGGTTACCTACGATCAACTCCTCCGGATCGATGGAAATGGGCATCTCCTCGAGTGCCCGCGCCAGGGCTTGAGCACGTTTTAGATGGACGGGTATATCGGGTGACTCCTGGTAGACCTGCGTAATAATCTTGGCCTGCTCCAGAGAGAGATATCGCGGCGCTGTGAGCGTGCGATGTTTGAGCGTTTTAATACGCTCTGTCATAGTAAGATCCAACAACTGTTCCATAGTAAGTCACTCTATCGCGTAGAGATACGCGTCCGAATTCAAGATAAAGGCCATACCATCATAAAGGGCCGGTGTCGATTCCTCCACCTTGGCCCCCATGCGCAAGCGCCAATGGCAGGTCGTGGTTCCGTCTCCGTTACCGTGGGCATCCACACAGTAAAAAAAGGGATTCACCGAAGAGGCATAGTAGAGCCGCCCATTGGCTCCCACCACCGGTCCGGTCAATCCCCCGCCCTCATGCGACCAGACCAGGCTCCCGTCCTGGGCACACAGGGCATATACACCGGCTCCAATGGGGACGCCTGCCAGACCACGCCCGTGCAGGGCCGACATGAACAAGAGGCCCTCGTAATAAGCAGGTGTTACGTTGTATATCGTTGCCGACACGGGTGGTGTCCAGAGGACTTCCCCTGTGGCGCCGTCAAGACAACGAAAGATCCCACCACCCACCGGTAGATAAATTCGTCCTTTATGTGCGATAGAAACACCTGAATCGGAACTGCCGCTCATTTGGTGTTTCCAAAGTAATTTTCCGGTGCGTTTGTTAAAGGCATAATAATAACGGTCCCAACCACCGAAGTAGACGCGCTCGCCATCCACCAGCGGTTCACTGCAGGTCGAGGCATCGGAACGGTAACGCCAGCGAATCGCGCCGGTCTCCGCGTCCAGGCAGTTCATATATCCATCGATGCCCGGAATGAAGACCAGCCCATCCGAGACATTACAGGAACCCCACACCCAGCCGATGTTCTGGCTCCAGATCTGCCTCCCGTCATGGGCATCCAGGCAGTAGAAATCAACTTCCCCTCCCTGCTGCCCGACATAGATGCGTCCGTTCATATAAACCGGCGACGCCGAGACCGCCGCCCCCAATTCAAACTTCCAGACGGGCGTTCCGCGATAGGCATCCAACGCGTAAACAAACCGGGAAGGCGTACCCACAAAGACACGCCCCTTTACGATCGTCGGCTTAGATTGATAAAAGGCCCCCGAGGCAATCTGATCCGTAAAGATACGGTGCCCATGCTGCTCAAAACAACGTAGGAGGCTGTGCTTCCACAACTGTTTCCCCTCCGTGGATACACAATACGTATAAAGATCCGAATCGTTGAACAGTAGCCTGTCACCGGCCAGAGTCAAATCTGCATAGACAGAATGCACACTCAGTTTTTTCTGCCAGCAAACCGCCGGTCTATTTTGCACTATGTCGAGTGCCGTCAATGTCCCATCCAGAGCCATAACATAGAGTCGGTTACCCTGTCCCACCGGCCGGGAACGAATCCAATCACTGGTTTTAAACGTGAACAGTTGCTTGCCATTATCGGCGTCGAGGGCGTAGAGATTCCCATCAGCCCCTCCCATAAAGACCGATCCGTTCATGATCCAAGGGGTAGTGAAGTGACGAAATGCACGGGCCTGCGGGCATTTTACGTCATAAGTCCACACGACCTTGCCGTTTGTTTTATCCAGGCTGTAAATACGTCCCTCGTTGCAACCGAAGATCACCCGATCGCCGGACACACAGAGCTTACGGTTCACGGCACCCTTTGCTTTGAACATCCAGGCAATACGCTCGGCCGAAGCCGGTATGTAATCACCGTCTGCCTTGAGACAGTAGATGTAACCGCTGCGCGTACCCATATAGATGCGCCGCCCCTCCAATACGGGTTCGGCAAAGGTGGGGCCGATGTTGAAATCCCAGAGTAGTTTTCCTGTGCGTGTATCTTTACAACGGATGCGGTTGAAGGCCTGGGCGATGGGCGGGTGTAGTTCGATGTCCTGCACGCCGTAGGGAATCACGGTATAAGCTTCATTGGCCGTAAAGGGCGAGTAGCCTGCACGGTAGTCGACATGCCCGGCTTCCATCTGACGTGAGATCACGCCCGTGGTCTTGTCCACAAACACGACCTCCCGCGCATAACCGGTATTGCCGCGGCTGCCGATCTCACGATAGAGCACATGGTCCTTGAGGATCACCGGTGTGGAACTGTTGCTAGGGGTACTATAGAGTTGATCTCCCATGACCTGAGAAATCTGTTTGGTTTCCCAGATGACCTCACCTGTCTCCAATGACACGCAGTGCAGTGTTGTACGCATGCCCGGCGAGGAGAGATAAATCCGGTTTCCCTCCACCACCGGCTGCGATTCCCAGGCCAATCCCACAGGGAACTTCCATTTGATACGCCCATGGACCGGCCCCGGAGTTCCGGTCGAACCGCTGTGTTCGGGATTGCCCTTATAATTAGGCCAATCCACCGGCACGTCACCAGGTTCTCGCTCTAATGCAGGGAGGTTCGATTTGATCTCCTGAGGCGGATTCTCCCGAATGCTCCGCTGGATCTCTTCGAGCAGGCCGTATCCCCGATCGATCAAACCGCAAAGTGTCTTTATCTTCTCGTCATCCAAGGTCGGCAGATCGCCTCCGTGAAACACCGGATGCCAACTAACGATCTGCATGATCCCTTTATCCACATCGAGATAAGAACCTATCAGCGAAGCGCCTTGTTGCTGCAGCGACACCGCCCAGAGACGCATCAAGTGCAAGCGCAGTAAAAATGTCTCCCGCCCGGTTGGCAGTTCCCGCACCGCCACGCGTATCCCATCGATCTCTCGGTCGCCACTGCTGTAGCTCCAGGCCGGATTTGCAGATACTGTGACCGTGGAACTCGTCAACAGAAACAAAAAAAACAGCTGCCAAACATACCTATTCATGAAAAAATCCCATAGCCTTTGTTTTGGGATGCAATAAAACAATGTCATTATTTTAGATTGTTGACATTTGTTCAACCAAAAAATTACTTTACGATCACCAGCGATTAAATGGATTTACGGTCCCTCAACAACTGGTTTTATAACCGTTTGTATTGCTATCACATGCTTGTCACTTCGCGGATAAATTCTGAGGTCAAATCGGCGTTTTCGGGTTGATAAACGAGGTTTTGCCTTGAACTGCAATATTTGTAGTGACAATATTTTCATTTTCATATCTTTTTTATCTTGATAGTAGTCCACCGGCTCTGCCGGTGGTCGATGATTGTCACACGGTACTATTGGCCCTTGACAAGCACAAGCGCCACCGAAGCTCTTGTCAGATGCCTTCAGCTTGCCTGACGCTCAGTCCAATTTGGTTTCACCCATCGGCTGCGCGACGGGAAAAACCATATCTATTTTATTTGACATAATGTCAACAATCTACAATAATATATAAAATTTATCGATTTTGTCAAGTTTTTTTTTGAAATAATGTCAACAATCTGCAATAATATATTTCATGAGCCCGATAATCTCTGCGTACTGCCTTGGTTTTCTAAAGTGATCAATAAGCTGGGGGGGGGTACACACAGATAGGTTATCAAGGAAATAGTAGAAAGGGCCACTGGAAGACACGATGGTTATTCACTTCCATTGTGGAATTGATAAAGAAATAAATCACTAATTTGAAGGAGGTTTTATTATGAAGGCTCGATTGATATTGTGTGTTTGTGTTGTGCTTGTTTGGGCGGGTGCCTTGTCCGCTGTTGAGTACAATTGGACCGGGGCCATTGATACAGATTGGAGCAATCCCGATAACTGGCTGCCAACAGGGATTCCGACCGTCGCCGATAATGTTCGTATTAACAATCCCGAACAATGTGTTGTCAGCACTCCCGGCGCTGTAGCTATGGATCTCGCGATGTCGGGGGTATCTGAAGGGCATCTGCTCATAGCGGAAGGTGGGGAACTGACCTATGGGCGAGGTCCAGGCCAAGACTGGATGGCAATCGGCTGGTCAGGTGGCGACGGTCCCAAAGTATTGGAAGTGTTGGGTACGTTGAATTGCAGTAATCGGCCCCTGGTTGGCTGGTACGGCAACGGTGTCTTAATTATTGACCAGGATGGCGTGTTTAATGTGCAAGGTGCCCATATGGAGATTGCTGCTAAAGCGGGCAGCTCGGGGACGGTGGAGCTTCGTGGCGGCACATTGAATCTTAATGATGTTCCCCTGTATATGGCACGGGTAGCTGACGCTAATGCCAGTATGGATTTCTCAGGCGGGCAACTCGTACGAAAGCTGCCTCTGGCAGGCGACGATGATCCACCCCTGGCAGATCGTATCGCCGACGGTTCGGTCACCGCTTACGGTGGCGTAGGACAGGTCGTTGTTGACACGAATGAAGCAACGGGATTGCAGGTTATCAAAGGCCTCCACCCCTTGAATCCTGTGCCGGAAGATGGTGACTTTATAATACCCGGTACGGCTACGCTCAGTTGGACAGTCCCCGAAGGTACAGTGGTCGATGTATGGTTCGGAACCAGTGACGCTCTCAGTGCCGCTCAGCAGCTTGTGACGATGGAACCCAAGAAGTCGGTGGACGTTGAAGTGGATCCCAAGACGCGTTACTATTGGGCCGTGGATGTCGACGCAAATGGAGATGGTGAAATTACTGAAGATGAATGGGGCCTGATTTTCAGTTTCAAGGTCGACAACAAACCGCCTGTCGTGATTGCGGCCGATGATGTCACGACCTGGATCCCCAACGGCAGTGTGGAAGTACCTATCAGTGCTGTGGTTATCGATGATGATCCCACGACCGTGGAATGGACAGTCTTAAGCCAACCGGAGATTGGTAATCAGATGGAAGATTCCGGTTTTGAAAGTGCGGCCTTAGGCGAATTGACTTCACCGTGGATTACCAATGGCAATACCGACGACGTTACGATCACTATTGAGCAAGGGAATGCCTATAGCGGAAATAAGAATGCCTTAATGAACTTCCCGGCTGATGCCTCGGGCTGGAGGGATCTCAATCAAACCCTCAATCTCCAGTCAGGAACCAACTACACCATGTCCGCCATGGTCGAATGGGCAAATCCCCGGGCTGGTGAAACCATTACCGTGAATATGTATGCCTATAACTGGGAGACCGGAACTTGGCAAGGTAAGGGCTTCGAGATTTCAGGGGGTGGCTATACGGAATTAAGTCACGTCATAACGGCTGAAGGTTCCGACGATGCCACGACCAAGATCTATGTCCAAATGTGGAATCAGGCGGACGTGCAACTCCGGGTGGATGATTTCAAGCTGATCGCCGGCACGGGTTCTGGTGAGGCAGCAATGATTACCGATCCCACCCAACTGGAAACCACCGTGGTACTCAGTGCCGTCGGCACCTATGTGCTGCAGTGTGAGGCGAGCGACGGTGAATATACGGGGTCGGATATCATGACGATCAATGTCTATAGCGACGGTTGTGAAGCGGCCAAATCCCTGCCCGGTTACGAGCTGATTCCCGGTGACATCAATGAAGACTGTGTTGTGGATGAGTTGGATCAAGCCATCATGATGGAGAACTGGCTGAAGTGCAACGCCCTGGACTGCATAGATCCCAATAACATTCACGGTGAATAATAAACCTTACTATTACCCGAAGGGGTGCTCTCACGGGACACCCCTTTTCTAATTATTTAGGTAAAGATCGATGAGAAAAGGATTTACGCTGATCGAACTATTGGTGGTCATTGCCGTTATAGCCATTCTGATGGGCATATTAATGCCCGTTCTGGGCAAGGCACGAAAACAGGCACGTGGGGCCGCATGCATGGGGCAACTCAAACAGTGGGGGCTGATTTGGAATATGTATTGCCAGGATTATAACTACGAATTCCCCAACGGCACACTTCGCAGTAGCGGTGAGCTGCGCTGGCCTCGGGGGATCTGGATAACGTCCCTGCGTGCCAATTGGGAAAAACACCCGAAATTGCTGCTATGCCCATCAGCAAGGAAGGATTCGGGTACGGACCACGGTGGCGTCGAAACCTCCTACGTCATGGGCAATTACCTGGATATAGACGGTAATCAGGCCGTGGCCGAGCGTGCCAGTTATGGTATAAACTGTTGGGCTTATAGTACCCAGATCGACATCCAAGGCCGCAAGGCCGCATGGCACTGGAAGCGTTTGGATAAAGTACGCAATCCATCGATGGTGCCCCTTTTTCTGGACGCCATGTGGCGTGGGGGGGGGCCATACTGGGAATTTACTAAGGCCATTTATCCCCCCCGCAAGAACGGTCAATGGATCGATTATGATTGCGAAATGATGCACTTTGCCCTCGATCGACACTTACGCGGCGTGAATGGTTTATTCATGGATTTTTCGGTACGCAAGGTCCCGGTACGCGAACTCTGGGAACTCAAGTGGCATCGTACATTTGACACCAAGAAAGTACTTGAGCAAGATGATAGCTGGTGGGGGCCCTGGTTACGAGATTATTAACTAAGGCACCCCCATTGCGGTTTGACGCATGACTTTATAAAGATCGATGGCTTTAGGCCATGTGTCCTTTGTATACCACATCTTCTGCCATTCATCTTTGAGGGCACGCATCCACAAACGTGTACGCCACGCGTGTAAATGATCAGGGTTTACATGACTATGGTGTCTGACGAATTCCGGGGAGATCAGCAGAGAGCGGCGTAAATCGTCGACGGCAAGATTTTCTTGTTGTAGACGCGAATACCAAAATGTGGCTTCTTCTGAGGTTGGCTGTCGTCCCAGCATTTCTTGATAGGCCCCGCGAATTACAGCCTGGCATTCTGCTTGGCCATAAGAGAGGAGTCGATACCCCAATGGATTCGTCGGTTTGCCGAAAGCGCGGATCAGGTGAATCACATGTCTTTGGGCAGGCTGAAACTCAGTTTGCAATCGACTGTTGCCGATACGATTGGGGTCGAAGAGAAAGGGAGCTGCCGGATCGGGTGGATTTTGCCAGAGTCCATCACCCATACCCGAATGGGCGGCTCGGGAGACGTTTCCCTGAATCGTAAAATCGTCGATACCGTTGGCTACGAAGCCATAGGCGGCCGCCTCTCCCGTGAGGGTGTTGTTTTCGATTGTAGCACCAACAAGAGTCGTATCCTTTAAGTTCTGGTGCCAGCACGGCCCCCCCATGGGTAATGCAATGTGTATACGGGCTCCGCGAGCATCGATGTGATTGTTGCGCACAATCACTTTGCGATAATCGTGTCGGCGTGTTTTTTTGTCCAAAACATAATATTGAGAGGGATCGATCAGGGCGATACCTCCGAGCATCTCACGGGAGATTGCAGCCACCATATTATTTTCTACCAGAGTGCCCGGTGCGCCCTGGATCATGATTCCTTCGTCGGTTGCATCGATGACCACGTTATTGCGAATTACAGTTTCAGGGCTGGCCGTAGAAATCCCATCTCCCCAGCCAAAGGCTCTTTCTTTCGGTGCGCGGCCGTTACCGCGGGCATCCGCCCCTGAGCCGAACACGATATTGTCTTCTACACGCAGAGCACGCGCCCCCTCGTGAATATGGATAGCAGCCCAACCTCCGGCGGAACGACTGTTCAATACCACGCATTGCCGTATCTCTTGACGGATCCCTCCCGGTTTACCTAAAGATATGAGAGGAAGGTCTGGCATTTTACCCTCGAGAGGCTGCATGTCAATTCGATTCCCATCGAGAATGACTCGTTCCAGGATGATGCCGGCTTGTTGGTTACCATCGATGAGTATCGAGGTTTCACCAGGGGCTAAGCGTAGGGTGGCAAAGGTCTCAGGGGTGGAGGCGTTGTGAGTCGTGATGCTCTGATTAGCAGTCTTGAAACGGAGGGTCTGTGTTACGCTATAGGTTTGACTTGGTTGCAGAAGTAGATTGTCTCCCCGATCTAAAACGGCCTGCAAGTCTTCTCCGGGGTGAACCAGCGTATCGATGCCGCGCGCATTCTGAGGCAAAGTTAAACCGAACAGGATCAACAAGAGTCGTCTTATAAATTGATGCATAGTTTGCTCCTTATGCAAAGAAGGTATCATTTCATAATCTCCGTTAAGACAATTCAGCACGCATACCCATCTGTTTCTCAGGGGACCAACGTGGTTCTGTGAAAGCCGCTAAGATTATAACAAAATTCTTATCAGTTTTTACTTGCAAAATTGTTAACAATCTGCAAGATAGGTATTATGGATCATAACAGATCTCCTGTAAAGGGCTTATTAGAGGATATAAGATCTCGCAGGGATCGGTAAATGCCCTATATTTTGCCCGGTAATTCGTAAAAAGGAATATATATGGAACTGATTGGAATTCTCTATGCAGTAATGACTGTGTTGGCCTGGGGGGCCTGTCTGGCTCCATCACAGAAAGTGGGTTTGCCCAATTCGCAGGCGCGGGCCCTTTATATTGCGTTAGGGAGTCTCATTCTAGCGGCCATTGCCTTGGCTGTCGTAGGGATTAACAAGCTTTCAGGACAAATATTCTTGTTGCCCTTTTTCGGGGGATTGATTTGGGCCGTATCCGGGCTCTGTGCATTTGTTGCCACTCAACACATCGGTATGGGCAAAGGAGGCACTATCGCTCAACTTTGCGTTGTAGTTAACGCTCTAGTTGGTATATTCCTCTTTAAAGAACCGCCGCCCAAATCCAGGGCTGCGGCCTTGACCTTTGTCGGCGTTGTTATTACCATGGTTGGTGCTATTGCTTTAGGAAATATAAAGGGATTGTAATGAGTGTAAGTTATCGACGTGTACGCGACCAGATCACTGATCTGCTTCGCGAAGAAATTATGATCGGAGTGTTGGAGGAAGGAGCGCCATTGCGTGAAGTGAATCTGGCCAAGCGTTTTAAGGTCAGTCGCGGACCGATCCGGGACGCCATACTGCAACTGAATCATGAAGGCCTCCTCGACACCCAGCCTAACCGAGGGGCCCGGGTGGGGCGCGTATGGGATCAGAGATTGCGCCCGGTCTTGATGGGGATTCGCCTGGAACTGGAGAGTTTTGGTCTGCAGGAACTCATACGTCGAGGGTTAAAACTGAATATTGCACCGTTTCGTAATAACCTTCGCCACTTTGAAATTGCCTGTCGCGATGAGGATCTACCCGCGGTTGTGCGGTTGGACATGGCCTTTCATCGGATGATCCTGCAGGAGAGCGGGCACCCCGGCTTGGAATCGGTTTGGTTGCTGATTATGGGCGGTATGCGTTTGCCCTATTCACGTCACAAGAAA
>Ga0307380_10010908_pt1 | contig 11402 bp, 7 predicted proteins | sample UN3MG_FD_202239 | JGI IMG/M metagenome (GOLD analysis project Ga0307380, IMG submission 202239) | Soil microbial communities from Risofladan, Vaasa, Finland - UN-3 | ecosystem: Environmental > Terrestrial > Soil > Coastal area > Acid sulfate soil | place: Finland: Risofladan, Vaasa | collected... | reverse complement strand
CTCTCGGGATGTCCTCTGTGGTCCATATTCTTCCGATGAGCATGTCTTCTCGATAGACCCGATAGGTGGATGGCACGGGTACCGGAAGCACTTGCCCGGCTGGGGTGACAACCACACTAGCGGCAGGAGAAACAACCATATCGGACGAGAGAACAACGTCGATGAGGTAGCCTTCGGTGGGCCAGTTTCGAGTTCCCTTTGCTAGACGTCTTCCGAGATTCGCGACCAAGATCCCGATGTAGTTATTCAGGTCGGTCCCTGGACGCAAGGTGTCTACTGGCAATTCAACATAGGAAGCTTCCAGATCGGGCATTGTTCCCCTTCCACACGAGGTGTAGATCGCCAGTTCGAAGTTGTTTACCTCGTTTAGTTCTTGGATTCGGTCGTGATAGTCAACTTCGACCTTAACGATAGCATCGCCTTCTAAAATGATGCTTGTCACATAATTGGAAATCCCATTGTGTACCCCAATTCCGCCATTCTCCGTGCTAGAGGGATGGCAGAGGTTGAATTCACCGAGAGGGACCTCTATGCCTCCGGAAGTATGAAGAACGCGAGCTGTGAGGCGAGTATATGACTCCCATCCATCGGGTAGAGGGCTGAATCCGCTGTTTATCACGCTGAAGGCCAACGTACCTCCAGGAGTTGTGCACCAGATTTCTGCGACTTCCAGGTCCGGACGAAGAAGATACTTCAGAAGCGGCTGTAGCTGGGGTTGGTCAAGAGGTGGGAATAGGAGAGCGGCCAATACAGTGACCTCAGCACCTGCGAGGAGGACTGCAATAACTGCTAGTGCAATCGAAAGCCTCTTCATTCTGTCTAACCTCCCTTCTGAGAGGATTCCTACCCTCCAATATACTGCTTGTGGGTCTCTTGCTGTCAAGAAGCTCTTGATGTCTTAGTATGAGAAGCAGCCATGGTGACCAATTCAGAGGTTGACAGCCTGTGGGCTGGAATGCCTGCTGCCTAAGTCCTGCCCTTCTAGATCGAGCAACAATCGCGATCTTCTGTTGCATCCGTAGAGAGATTCGAATCTCCTAGACTTTTCTGTTGTCGGCGCGCTTACAAAGACGCTCTGAGACGTCTTTGCAGCGTCAGCATGCACGGAACTGGGCTTGTTCCTCTGCCTCCCTTTGCAGCGTACGCAACCTAAGGTTGCGTGATGATCCTAGACTGACTCGTGGAGAGGCAGTAGTACTTGATGCGGGCTTGAGTATGATTATCATGTTGGTATGATCAGGTTCTGCAATCTGTAAAGGAGACGGTGATGTCGGTAGTGAAAGTAATGAAGAGACGGCAAGTGGTCATCCCCAAAGAGCTCTTTGACAAGCTCGATCTTGAGGTTGGAGATTACCTCGAAGTCCGCCTTGATGGTGACAATCTCGTTTACGTCCCTAAGAAGCTGGTCGATCGTGCCGAGTGGTATGTTTCACCGGAGGGTCGCAAGACGATTGCATCAGCGCTTGGGGACATCAAGGCCGGCCGATCAAAGGAGTTTGAACACGTCGATGGTCTGATTGAAGAGTTGGACTCCTAGGCGCCGTGAGATTCGTCCGTTCACACCAGTTCAAGAGGAGCTACAAAAACGCGCTTGCTGGGATCCAGGAAAGAACGAAGAAAGCACTTCGTCTACTCTCTGAGAATCCTTTTCACCCTTCACTGAGAGCAGAGGTTGTGGATTCTGAAAGGAGAGTATGGCAGGCAAGAATCAATGGAGGACGGCGCTTCTACTACCAGATCGAAGAGAACACCTGTTACCTGTTGGATATCATCCGCCATCCGAAATAGGACACCATACAGGGTGCTCCGACTTCAAGGGACTTCAAGCACAGACCTCTTCGCCGTTAAAGATTCCTTTGTATCAACAGCCATCCTTCTGTTGCGGAAGCATGAGCCGGATACCGATCACGTGCGGGCCGGGCTGCGCAATGCCCGGCGCCTCGCCCCTGGCTGGCTTCAACACGAAGACTAGAAGCTGCCAAACTACAAGGCGCCGGACACCAAGAATGAAGACCTGACCCCCGGCGTTCCGGTATACTGGGGTAGCGGGCAGCAAACCGAAGGGAGGGCAGATGAGAACAATCGTGATCTACTACTCGAAATCCGGGAACACCAAGTCCGTGGCGGAGCGGATTGCACGAGCGATGGATGCTGACATCGACGAGATTGTCGAAGCCGGAAAGCGTGGCGGAAACGTTCGATCGGCGCTCGATGCGATCTTCAAGCGGAGGCCGGCGTTGAAGCCGTTTGGACGCTCGCTCGATGATTACGATCTCGTGTTCATCGGGACGCCCATCTGGAGGATGAACGCGGTGCCGGCGATGCAGGTGTTCCTGTCGGCGCAGCAGTGGGATTCCAAAAGGGTCGCCCTGTTTTGCACGATGGGAGGCATAGGGGACAAGCGGGCGTTTGCTACGATGCGGCGACTGCTGGCTGGGGCTCGCGTGATTGGCGAACTGCCACTTGACGCGCCGGCTCTAAAGGACGATGACACGGTCGATTCCCGCGTGAGCGCTTGGATTGCAGACGTGAAGGCGAGCTGCGAACAGGACGCGATGTAAAGAGCGCACAAACCCTGACGCAGGGTAAGGACTGGGCGTACACGAACTGTCGATCGCAAATACACAGCGCAGTGCGTTGTTCCCGGTTGTCCGAAGGCCCAACGAAGAACAGGCGGGCGATTCAACGAGACCCAATAGCGGCAGAAGCCCGGGAAGGGAGCGCGGCCAAGAGAGCGCCTTCCGAGATCCAGACAAGAACGAAGAAAGCACTTTGTCTGCTCTCCGAGAATCCTCTTCATCCTTTATTGCGAGCAAAGGCTGTGGATTCTGGTAGGAGAACGTGGCAGGCAAGAATCAATGGAGGATGGCGCGTCTACTACCAGATCGAAGAGAGCACCTGTTACCTATTGGACATCATCCGCTATCCCAAATAGGGCATCACACAGCGGGCGCCGACTTCAAGGGACTTCAAGCACAGACTTGTTTGCCGTCAAAGATTCCTTTGTATCAACAGCGATCCTTCTGTTGCGGATGCATAAACCGGATACCGATCACGTGGCGGGCCGAGCTGCGCAATGCCCGGCGATTCGTCCCTGGCTGGCTTCAACACGAAGACTAGAAGCTGGCAAACTAGAGGACGTTGGAGACCAAGAATGCAGACCTGAACATGTGTTCCTGAGCGCGAGCCAGATCGCGGAGATGGAACAGCTGCGGAACCTCGATGGCTACGCATGCACCGGGGCGTACCTGTTCTCGCAGAAAATCCCGACGACAGTGATTGAGAACACGGACTTTCTGTTCAGGTATCGGCGCATCCGACTGTCTAGCTCTGAGGCAAAGTTCCAAGTGAAGGCCACCACTCGAAGAATCGGTTGAGCACTTCTACGGCTGCGGTCGGAAGGATCGGCAGCGCATACCAGGCAATCACGCTCACAACAGCCATCACGAGGGCCGCACACAATAGCGCGCGTAGGAATCGCATACCCCACCAGATAACTTTCCCGAAGGCGTGTGTACCGGGAATCGGCCGCCATCCCCAGCGCCTCAGACGAGTGGTGAGCAGGAACTCAGGCAGAAGGAGCAGGCGCAGGACGAGGGAAGCAATTCCGTATCCGGCAAGGCCGCCGACAGAGAGAATCAACACGATACGCCAGGGCATTGCCGCGCTGAGAATGAGCTCCCAGCAGCTTTCACCCAGACTCTGTAGGCCCGTCAGCATCCATCTGCCCACTTCTGCTGCCACCCACTCCTACTCATCTTCCGGCTCGCTCTCTTCGTCGGCGTCGTTTGGTCCGTTCCCAATCGCCTCCGGTCGACTGCCAGCGTCTAGCGCTCTTCTGTATTGGTCGGAATCGAGTGACTCCGCAAGGCTCCGCAGGAGACGCTGAGTGGCCTCCTCCATCTGGAAGCCCTCAACGGCATCTCCATCGATCAAGGTCTTCAGGAACACCAACTGCTTGTCCAATGTTGCGGCATCCTGTTCGCGGATGGTCTTCGCGACACTGGCGACCTCTTCGGGGTTGTTCGCAAGATAGAGGCCAAGCAGCTCCCAATGACCGGCACGGACAAGAGGCCCATAGAACTTGAGCTTCATCCCCTCGAGTTCTTGACTCAGGGCCAAGCGCTGCTTCTCAAGTTCCGACTGCCCGAGTTCGTACTCCTTGTTGCGCTCCAGAACCTTCAGCTTCCGGATGAACGTGCGCGCATCTTCTTCTAGTTCCAGTTCTACTGCGAAGCGGACGATCTTCAGGCCTGTCGGCGGATCATGGGTTGTGCCTAAGGCGAGTTCGGAAATCGCTGCCTCTGCTTCGGCGCTCTCCTCAACCTCGAATTCCCTGCTCTTCGCGCGCATGATGCGTAGGAGCAGGTGCTCTACTAGTGCACGCCCATCTGCGATTCTCTCGTTTGCTACGATGATAGCAGGATCGTCAACCACGTAGGTGACATGAGCTGTTGCGTGGAACTCAAACGCATCGCTTCGACACGGTAGCTTGCACTCGAAGTCAAAGGATCGCTCAGACACGTCCACTTCATAGATGGTCGCATCCCGACCCCAGGTGACCTCTCCCATGGTCATGCGATCATTGGGCCGGATCGTGAGCGGATCGTGGCCTTGTCGATGGACGACAAGGGCCACACCCGGTCTCGGCGCTGGATGGGGTCTCAGGAGTCGCAATCGCGCACTCCTCACGTTCTTGATTAGATCGTCACTCGTTGCCACGGATCAACCTCCCTTCATCCGATACGCGACACTCAAGGCCAAGCAGCAGGCGTCTAGCCGTGGCTGACCTCTCAGTATGGGTTGCCCAGCGATTCAGGTGGTAAAGGATGCGCTTCGACTCGCGATCAGTGCCGTTCCTCACAAGTTCCGAAACGATCGACTCAAGTACCTCGTAGATCTCCGGCACTTCCTCTGAACGCAATACGTGAGTTCGGAGGACCTCGAGCGCGGCTCCTCGAACTGACTTCGTGTTCAGTGCTCGCCGCCAAAGCGACACGACACGATCTCGACAGGCGACTTCCCCGTGGGAAGCACGTAAGAGCACCGGCCATTTCTCCCCAGCGGGATCCGCGGGGCTTTCCTCAGCTTGCAGCAGTTCCAGGAAGAGATGCAGCGCATTCCTGGCTGCCATGGTCGGGCGGTCTGCGGTTGTCGCGTCGACAAGGGCATCGAGCAGCCCCAGACAGGCTTCTGGCTCGCCTTCCAGCGATACTAGTAGCCTCAGCAGGCTACCCCCTGCAATCGAGCGAAGCCGGCTGTCTCCGCTGCCTACGATGCCAAGGAGTTCTCGCAGCGCCACGTTCGGGAAGCGCTGCCCCGCAAGCCCTCCATAGGCCGCTGCCGCAGTCCAGTTCAGTCTCCAGTTGTTCCGCAGAGTGCTCCAGTGATGCAGCAGCCTTAGCACATTGGGGGCCCGTCCTGCGTTCCAAGCCGGAATACCAAGCGCGAATGCTGCTGCCGCGCGGACTCCTGGATCTGGATCGTTAGCCCATGACTTGATGATTCCAGACACAGTACCTGCGAAATCGAGCTTGCACAGCTCGCCGACGGCCGCTGCTGCCTTCGCCCGATCTGCCAAACTGCCGAACCGATCGAGGTTCCGAAGCCACATCACAAGTGGCACGCGAAGCCAGTCGAGTTCGCTCCAAACATGCCTCAGCACGCACGGCTGGTATGCGGGATTGTTCAGCATGACCAACTCGACAGGGCAGCGGCCAAACTCTGTCTTCCTGAACCCCTCCACGATTCGAGCACCAGTTTCTTCAAGCCGATAGCTCCGCGGCTTGAGCGAAGGGCCCTCATCCTGAAGCGTTGTATCACTGAGAGCCTCCCGGATGTGGGAGGTCAAGCGCCTGCTGGCATCGGCAACGGCTTCGTACCCAGATCCGTTGAGAATTGCGATGGAGATCATGAAGGCATGCTGATCAAGGCTATCGTGATCCCGGAACCACTCCTCCAACAATCGCTGAGCGCTGGTCTCGAACTGGGATAGACCTTCTGCAAGATTGAACTCACCTCTTGACACGCGGACAAGTAGCTCGGCGAGACGATCCACTTCCCCCGGTACTAGCTGCCCTTCCAGCAGTTGGAGCACTTGGGTGGAGTCGGCGAGTTCGAGTGCGGGGGCTCGGTCTGCTTCGTCCAGCATCCACTTGATGTGAGACTCCAGCACCCGCCTCGGGGTTGGGAGCTTGTCCCAGTTCACGAGGTACGCTCCCAGAACTGACTCCGAGAGGGAGACGCTTCTGTCAATCGTGATGACTAAGTAGCTGTTCGCATTGCGAAAGCGCTCGCTGAGCCGACCAAGACTGGCAGCCGTCAAGTCTTGACACGTATCGGATGACAGCGTGTCAATGACGTAGGCCTCTTCCCTCTCAAGTCCCAGGCTCAAGAGATCGTCTACGGCTACATCCGGCTTGATTTCTATTACGCGTCCGGGCTGAACCTCGCACAGAAGCTGAAGAGCAGCAGTCCACTTCCCCCATCGAGCAGGCCCCCACAGAATGAGCACGTGCCTTTCCGCGAGAGTCGCTCTTGCGCGATCATGGCATGAAGGCGACGAGTACACCGCGCTGGCTTTCCTGAGATTCCCCTCCGAGACGTACCCTGCGACAGCCTCGTCGCTGGAGAGGACGTTCGCTATCGCGCCTGGCTTGCTTTGATCTCGCCCGACAACATCCCCCGCAATACGTGCTCCACGGCTGAAGAACACCCCACTCCGATGATCGACATACACAGAAGCAATCGACTGGCTCTTTGATAGCTGCTCGAGAACAGCTCTGATCTCTGCTTGCGAGTCCTGTTGTTCGTTATCCGTATCTAGCGAGGATGATGGATCCGCGCAGGCCCCATCATCGCCCGATTGCCCGGCCTCTCTGAGGTCCTTCTCAGGAAGATCGACCATGCCTCTCATCTCGCCTTCTCCTAGGCTCGCGCCCTGTCTCGAGTGCTCCTTCTGCCCAGTGGCTACTGCTTCTTCTTTTGATCGCCGCCCACCACATCCCCGTGTATGGTCACGTCCCCAGGACCAGAGAAGCTCACGCCCGTAGTGCGCGAATCCTTCACGCGTGTGTCCTTGTCATCAGCCACAGGAAGCGAAGCCCGATCAGAGTCCTTCGATTCCCCAACGTGCTTGTACACATCAATGGGTTTGACCACAGGGCCATCACGGCCAATGCCCTCGAACTCGTAAAACCGCACTCCGCCAGGCAAATCCATGAACTTACTTCTCATGAGTCCAAACAGTCTGTCATCGCACGTAGAGATGAAGAACTGCCGCCGGCCGGGGTACGAAGAGGCAAGCCCTCTCATCAGCTCAACGAAGCCGAATGCGTTCAGATCGTCGAAGTGAGTCACGGGATCATCCATCAGGATTGGCGAGAAACCTGACCACGTCTGCGTTAGTCGCCCAGCGAGGAAGAGACTGAGCATTAGGATCTGCTTCTGCGAATCGCTGAAGTAGTCACCCGGCCTGAGGTCTTGGTCCTTCCAACCAACTACGACCTCGATGTCGTTGCCTTTGGCGCGAAGAGCGATGTCTCCGAAACCATAGGCAGCTCGAAGGCGCTTTTGGATCAGCGTGGTCAGAGGCCCCAGAGCTTTGACGTAGTTCGACACGGCCTGCGAGCTTTGCCCTTCGAGCACGCTCTTCACGCCCGCGAATACCTCTTTAACCCTTGAGATGCGTTCAGATAACTCAAACAGGGATCGCCTCTGCTTGATCAGCGACTCGGCCTGGAGCTCGAGGTCTGCAAGCATCGCGGATCGCTGCGCGGCATCCAGCGAGCGTTCAAGTGCAATGCAGCGTCTTGCGATTTTCTGAAGCAGCTCAATTCGCTCCTCCAAGTGCCTCTCTCGCCTGCCAATTGCCTCCAGGCCGATATCGTCCCTGTCGCCGAGGGCAATTGATGCGTTCTCCCTGTGGAGCTCGACCTCGCTGCCCAGCTGCTCGACCTCTTGCCTAAGAGTCTTGGCGGCCTCGTTGAGCTCCCCGAGTACGACGTCCTCCTCGTCGATGACCCGGGCGATCTCTTGAACCCTCTTCTCGAGTTCCTCGACGCGTTGTCTGACCTCTGTCTCACGATCTGCGGTAGCGTCACGCTCTTCGGCCAGCGCGTCGGCCTCGATCTCAAGGGGCACACCAAGCTCTTCTGCCCTAGCTTGCAGGCCTGCGATCTGCCCCTCCAACGTCAAGATCGCAAACTCAAGACGTTCGCGGATTGCCACTTGCGCCTTCTCATCCTGCTCCAATACAGTGATCCGCTCAGCAACCTTGCCCAGTTCAGATTCGAGCCTCTTCTGGGCTTCCTCGGTGGCGGCGTGAGTCTCCGTCGTCCGTGCTAGCAGGTCCGCCAGAGTGCCCGGAAGATCCTCGCTGATAGCCAACCCAGCCTCGCTCGCCTGGAGTTCAACTGCAGAGATCGATGCGCGAATCTGTGTCAGCGCTTCAGTGGTTTCAGCAAGCTCGGAGAGCTTGGAGTCCCTTCCCCTGGAGTGTTCAGTGAGAAACGCGCGAGCTTCTCTAAGAGCGTCCTGCAGTTGGGCTCGTCCGCTCGCAAGCTTCTCCACATGGGCCGGGCGGGCCTCCTTTCGTGCATGGATCCGCTTGATCAGCGCAGCTCGTGACGCGTGATCCGTTCCGCACACAGGACACTTCTCATCAGAGACATGCGTCTCTATCTCGTCGAGCAGTAGGGTCAGCTTGGTCTGATCGGCCGATGCCAGTCTGTATTCCTTGTCGCGGGAGGCGAGTTCCTTCTCCTGTTTCTCAATCTCTGCTTTGAGGGCAACGGTCTTCTCATTGATCGCCGAGGCGCTGGCTTCGAGTTCGTCAGCTCGGCGCTGAAGGTTCGCCATTTGTTGCTTGTTTCTTTGCCAGGGAGTGAGTTCTTCCTGGATCGCGGCTAGCCTGCTCATCCTCGCCGAACACGACTGGTTGACCTCCTGCTGTTCGGCAATCTGCGCTCGCAAGGAGTCTGCATTGGGAGCAAGGGCGCGAAGCTCGTCACTAGTCGCCTGAGCCTTGCCAATCGCGAGCTTCAGTTCCTGTCGCCGTGACCGAAGTGAACTGATCGCTTCCTGGTACACCTCGCGGAGCTCCGCAAACTCCTTGAGGGCACGCACCCGCGCCACGGCTAGCGTCAGCTCGGAGCGTTCCTTCTCGACACTATGCATGAGCTGCGATCGTTGCTTTCGCTTCTTCTCTTGCTCAGAAGCTCCCTTCTCCAGCGCCGCCTCCATCTGGGGAAGCTTGGTCCTCGCATCTTCGAGAGCCTGGGTGTTCTTCTCGAACTGCGGATGACCTGCCTCAGCTTCCCTCGTTCGGCGGAGCATCTCACGCCCTTCCTTGACCGACGCCTCCACCATCGCACGCCACTCTCGAGCCAGCTCCGCTGTTGGGTCGGAGTCGGCGATCGGCAGAGCCAACTGCTCTTCCAGCTCGCTTGCCAACTCCTTCGCCTCTCTGCGGATGTTGGCGCCAGCTCCGGCTGCAGTCTCCGGTTCCGGGAGCTCGCGGATGCGAGACTGGATCTGCTCGATACGCTCCTCAAGGCCGTCCACATCCCGCATGACCTCCGAAGCCCTCCTGTTCACGAGGTCCAGGATGGCTTCTGTCTTTGTCAGGGCAGCTGCGTAGTCATCAAAAGCTAGCATTCGGGAGACAAGTTCGAAGGGAATTGCCGAGTCCTCCTCGAACTCGATAAGGAGTTCTGGAGCGCTCTGACTGAACAGGTGTGTGGCGCGGAACAAGCGCTCAAGGTTGGCGATGTGCGCTCTTCTCTCCCCCCACCGAGCCGAAGTCAGGAATTGCAGAATGTCGGCGCGTTTCAGCGGCTTGCCGTCCAGCAACGCGTTGTTCCGATCTTCGAGATTGCGAGTGACGGTTGAAGTCGAATCACCAAGCCTGACCCGCAGAGATACGGAACTATCCTCCGGAGATGAGTCCAGGTGACGCGCAAGATCAACGAAACGATCCAGACTAATGCGACGGTGACTGCAGAGGCGCCCAATCCTACCAGTGCAAACGTAGTCGATCGCGTCAAAGAATGAGGTCTTCCCGAGACCGTTGGGTCCGTACAGAACCACGAGGTCAGCATCAAGATCGAACTCCTGTCGCTTCCGGTAGGCCCGGAACGCTTCGATGGCGATGCTTGAGACCCGTGTACGCTCGGTTGCTGGCGGCTGCTGTAGAACCTCAGGTTTGGCCCGGCTATCGACAGCAACTTCGGGTGGAAGCACTCTCTGCCCAGCGAGGACATCCTCGAGAATCCGACTAGCAGAGGGTGCATAATCTACGACGATATCGGCGGCCAACCCGGCGCCCAGGTTTGCGCTTTGGAGAAGTGCCTGCGCCGACGGCGGACGAGTCACCCCACCTACCTGGCTCTCGCGAAGGGGCAAGAACGGGAGGCGTTGCAGCTCGCGTATCTGCTCACCTTCTTCGCTCCGCAAGGCAATCACGTACTTCCTGCAGAAGTAGACGTCCGTCTCTGTCTTGCTGAAGAATGCGTCATCGGATGGTCGAAGCTCTGACCTACAGAGGACAAACGACAAGTTGCGATCTTGCCAGGAGTCGTGGTTCTTGCGGTACAGATCCTTGAATGCAGCATACGCTTCGGGGTATGTGTGCTCTGGCTTTCCATTCAGGGTCGCGAATCCAGCGAGATCAGAGCTGGTTTCGAGAATCAGCAACGGGTAATCGATCTCAGAGAGGACTATGAGCGTTGGCTCCTGTCCGGCGAGGAGTGTCGCTAGCGCCGCCCTCAGGCCCTTATATGATCCTGCGATCTCGTGGAAGGAATGCATCAAGCTGGTCCTTTAGCTCCGAGGTGTCAGCTGCGTCTCGGCACCATGTCGCGAGGGTCGTGTAGTCCAAGACGCACACTCCTGCTCCCTCGCCTTCAGAGAACCGCTCTATCTCCTTCTTTCGCATCGTGAGACCCAACCTGTCCCGAGCAACGAGCAGTATGGGGTCAGGCCCAACGGTTCGCGGAACATGTTCATCGAAGTGTCGACAGCAATCCTCGTAGCTCTTGCCGCAAATGGCGACGATATGGATGAAGATTCCATCAGCGTCCATGGTTCCGTGACATGCGGCACCAGAAACCTCCAGTTTGTATGCCACACCCAAGCACGTTAGGGAGTGAAGGACATGCTCTAGGGCCGTCTGCTCCCGCTTTTCCCAGAGATCAGGATTGCCTCGTAGCTTGTCATCCGTTGCTTCGCCGCCGGTTGAGAACCAGCTAGCAGCCCACGCGACAGTTGTCTTGGCTTTGTGTTCGACAAGGTGACGCAGGTCCCTTACTACTTCGGCCTCGGTGGCTTCAGCGTCCCCCCTGACAGGGCTATCCCTAAGCAGTGTTTTCGACAGCAGGTCTGTCTCATCAAGGAAGTCGTTG
>Ga0307380_10010905_pt1 | contig 11403 bp, 8 predicted proteins | sample UN3MG_FD_202239 | JGI IMG/M metagenome (GOLD analysis project Ga0307380, IMG submission 202239) | Soil microbial communities from Risofladan, Vaasa, Finland - UN-3 | ecosystem: Environmental > Terrestrial > Soil > Coastal area > Acid sulfate soil | place: Finland: Risofladan, Vaasa | collected... | reverse complement strand
CGCGGCGGCAATCACCGGATCTGAAAACAGGTTGCAGCCAAACCAAACCGCTAACCTCGCGCGCAAGTGCTTCGACGCAGCGATCGAACAAACTTTCGACGACGCTGAAGCCGAAAGCGTTCGCGCTGAAATCGTCGAAAACTTCGAGGCGCGCATCACCGAGACCCACTGGGCCAATGCCGCCAGCGGCGAGAATGCATTCACCTCCAGCCCCAGAATTTTGTTGGCCTCCGCGCCTATAGCCGACGAGTTCAAAGCGCAGGACGACGAGATCGTGATAAACTCGATTCGCTTCCGCTGGCGCGATATACGCGAGCAATTGCGCAAGCGCATTGACCGCGATGCGATTTGCGCGGAATGGAATGCTGTTGAGCACTGAACACCAGCTCAACTGAGATATTAGGGTCACAGGTTGACGGCATAGCGGTGAACGATACAGTGATGCGCAAGTGTCGCTGACGGGGTTTGCTGGTCTGACCATTTGGTCCGCAGCCCGGCAAAACGCGATCGATACAGAGTTCGGCGCGGCCAATGTTTGAGCGGGGAACAGAGTATGGCTTTGAAGGGTGACTTCACCGACAATCTAGGCCGGATCTACGGCATCTATGTTGGTGGCTTCGCGGTCTTCGTGATCTCGATGGCAATTCTCGAGCAGGTCGGGTTGCCGCCGAGATTCATCCTGTGGGCCTATATGGCCATGACCATCGCGGTTTATGCCTTCATTGGCATCATGACCCGGACCAGCCAGATCTCGGAATACTATGTCGCCGGGCGCAGCGTGCCCGCAATCTACAACGGCATGGCGACCGGTGCCGACTGGATGTCGGGGGCCAGCTTCGTCGGCATGGCGGGCTCGCTCTATGTGCTCGGCTATGACGGCCTGGCCTTCGTGCTCGGCTGGACCGGCGGCTATGTGCTGGTGGCGGTGCTGCTGGCGCCTTACCTGCGCAAGTTCGGCGCCTATACGGTGCCCGATTTCCTCGGCACCCGCTACGGCGGCAACCTGCCGCGGCTGCTGGGTATTATCGTGTTGTTCTGCGCCTCGTTCACCTATGTAACGGCGCAGGTCTACGCCTCGGGCATTATCGCCTCGCGATTCCTCGGCATCGATTTCCAGATCGCGGTCTGGTGCGGTCTTGCCGGCATCCTGGTGTGCTCGATGCTGGGTGGAATGCGGGCGGTGACCTGGACCCAGGTTGCCCAGTACATCATCCTGATCGTCGCTTATCTGGTTCCGGCGATCTGGATGTCGTGGGTGACGACAGGCGTGCCGGTCCCGCAGATCATGTATGGCTCGATCCTTGGCGATATCGCAACGATGGAGCAGGCGCTCGGCGTCGCCGCGAAAGACTTCCACTCGCTGCCATTCGACGGGAACGGGTTATGGAGCATTGAAGCCCGCGACTTCTTCTTCCTGATCCTGTGTCTGATGATCGGGACGGCGTCGCTGCCGCATATCCTGATGCGTTACTTCACCACGCCAACCGTGCGCGAGGCGCGCAAATCGGTGGCATGGTCGCTGTTCTTCATCTTCCTGCTTTACTTCACCGCCCCGGCTTATGCCGCCTTTGCCAAATTCAACGTCATGAGCATGTTCGTGGACGATCTCGGCGCCGCGATCCCGTTCGCCTATGACGCGATCCCGCAATGGATGTACAAATGGGGCAATATCGACGGCAACGCGCTGATCAAGATCTGCGGCGTCGCCGTCACCGACCAGGCCGCGGTGATGGCAGCCTGTGGGGCCGAAAAGACGGCCGGGTTCAGCTTCTCCGATCTGACTTTGGGGGCTGACATGATCGTGCTGTCGACGCCCGAGATCGCCGGTATGCCCTATTTCGTGATCGGCTTGGTCGGCGCCGGCGGTTTTGCCGCAGCACTTTCGACCGCGGACGGGTTGCTGCTGGCCATCGCCAACGCGCTCAGCCATGATATCTACTACAAGATGATCGACCCCAACGCCGATACCAGAAAGCGGCTGTTCGTTGCCAAGGCCCTCCTGCTGATGGTCGCGGCGCTGGCGGCCTACACGGCTTCGACCAAACCATCCGACATCCTGTCGATGGTGGCCTGGGCGTTCTCGATTGCCGGGGCCGGCCTGTTCGCGCCGCTGGTGCTCGGGGTTTGGGACCAGCGGACCAATCGGGCCGGGGCGATCTGCGGCATGATTGCCGGATTTGGCCTGACGATGCTCTACCTGGTCGGCAACGTCTATGGCTTCGACTTGGTGAAGGGTAACGGCGACGAGATCAGCTGGTTCGCCGTCAAGTCGATCTCGGCCGGCATCTTCGGCATCCCGGTGGCCTTCATCGTCACCTTCGTGGTGTCGCGATTAACGCTGGAGCCAAGCGGCGAGATGCAGGACTTCGTCCGTCGCCTGCGCGTCCCGCGGGGCGGACAGATGATGGAGCAGACGCACTGATCAACAACGGATCGGCTTCGGCGCAGGGTTTTTGGGGCAGGGCTGTCGGGCGCTGCGCATTTTAGCTTGGGGCCATCGATGGACAAACTCAGTCTCCGGGCGATCCTGATTCTTATCGGCGCCTTCGTTCTGTGCTTCGCTGTCTTCGCGACCCAAGGCGTGCCCTTTGCGGAAGGCAGCGAGCCGGTCGCCTCGAACATTCTCGCGACCTGGGTATCGGGCGCCTATGCGCTGACCTCACTCGCGGCGATCGTTCTGGCGCGTGCGGTCCTCGGCCTGTTCGTCGACTTCTCGCGCCCGATCGTATTTTTCCAGGCCCTCGCCGGCGTCACCGACCCGTTTCTGGCGCTGTTTGAGCCGATCACTCCAGGATTTCTTCACCCAGCCTCGCGGCCATTCTACGCGGCCTTTTGCTTGTTCTTCATCAAGATGCTGATCTTCGGGGCGTTCGGGGCGCCGTCGCCAATGTTGTTGTTGGCCCTGTGGTTTGCGCTGAGTTGATAGGTCGCCGCCGCGCCTACCAGTCGGGTTTATTCGGCGCTGCTCCCACCCTCCGGCAGGAAGTTGCGAAGCAAGTCATATAGTTCGGACACCACAATCGGCTTGGCCAGATAGGCATCCATCCCGGCACCCAGCGCCAGTCGGCGGTCGGCGCTGCGGGCATAGGCAGTCAGCGCCACCACCGGCACTGCGCGCCCGGCTCCGCCCGATGCCCGCAAACGCCGCACCGCCGCGATCCCGCCCATGCCGGGCATCTGCAGGTCCATCAGGATCAGATCCGCCGGTGCCAGCGCATACCGCTCGAGCAAGGCTGCCCCGTCGGCGACAAGCTCGACATCGGCCCCAGTTGGCACCAGCACCGCCTTGAGTAGCACCTGGTTCGTCGCAACATCCTCGGCGATCAGAATTCGTCGACCGGCCAGCAATGGGATAGCGCTGCCGATTTCGCCTGCCGCAGGCTTTGGGCTGGGACCCTCGGCTGACGCGCGCGCGACGCCATGCAGCACATCCATCAGGCGCCGCCAAGGCATCGATTGGCACGGCAATGCGTCGAACAGCGCCGAATCGTAGCTGGACGATTCAAGCCCACGGGCAACACCGGTCACCACGATCCGCGCCCCGGCCAGCCGAGGATCGGCCCGGAAATCCCTTGCCAGAGCGATCGCACTTTCATCCAGCCGGTCGCCGTCGATCAGCAGAAAATCGACGGATTGCCCGTTGTCGGCGCGACTTCGGGCCTGTTCCATGGCATTTGCCGGTGGGATGGCGAAGCCAACCTCAAGACCCGCCGCGGCGAATGACGCCCGGAATCGCTCGCGGTCGTACAGCACATCGCCCACATGCAGGATGTAGCAGCCATGGAAGCCGTTACCCCATTTCTGTACGATTTGGGGCGCATCCGGGACCGGCTCGCAAGGCAGCGGGATCAACACCGTCTCGGCACCATCCGATTGCCGCGCGACGGCCGGCCGTGCATTGCCGCCACCGGTCGGCTGTGCCCAGAGATCGGCCAGCCTGGATTGAGGCATCTCCGTCTCGTCCACCGCGCGGCATACTTCGAGCAGGATCGGCGGATCTCCGTTTTCCCCGTCCGCTTCGCCGCGCCAAAGGCCGAGCGCGATCTGACCGGTCTGGCCGGCGGTGACGGTCCTGGCCAGGCCACGCCGCAGGTAACCGGACAACGCCAAGCCATCACCCAGCGCCCGACTGTTCAGCCGGTTGTCGATATGGGCGGAAAGGTCGATCCCGCGCGCGTATGCTTTGACTGCAGCCCCGGAAATTGCCTCGCGCACCAGATGCTCAAGATCGATTTCATCTTTGGCGGACGGCATAGGGATAGCCTCTCGATGGTGGCTTGTCTCATTAGTGACGGTTAAAGGAACCACGCGCTGCGCTGCTCGCCCCTGACGATATTCGATCGCCAATAGTTAACAAAGTATGAACGCTTTGCACATTCTGGCGGTTTGACCAAGAGGTCTCTGAAAACCATCGCTCACAGCCAGTCGCGCAGGATTGCGACCAGCGGCAGGTCGGCCGGCGGCATCGGATAGTCACCCAGTTCGCGCGCCCGCGCCCAGGTCAGGCGCTGGCCCTCGCGGGGTTGGGCAATCCCGGCCCATTTGCGGCAGGCATATAGTGGCATCAGAAGATGGAAGTCCGCATAGGCGTGGCTGGCGAAGGTCAGGGGCGCCAGGCAGTTCTCCCAGGTGTTGATGCCCAGCTCCTCCTCCAACTCGCGCATCAGGCAATGTTCCGGGGTTTCGCCGGGCTCGACCTTGCCGCCGGGAAATTCCCACAGGCCTGCCATCGATTTGCCCTCCGGGCGCTGCGCCAGCAGCACCCGCCCATCGGCGTCGATCAGCGCCACCGCCGCCACGAGAACAAGATTCACGAACGATAGTCCGCGTTGATCTCGATATATCTATGGGTCAAATCGCAGGTCCAGACCGTTGCCCGGCCTGCGCCGACGCCGACATCGACGGCAATTTCCAGTGCATCGCGCTTCATGTAGGCGGCGCCGAGCGACTCCGAATAGGCCGGCGAGACCCAGCCATCCTCAGCCACCAGAATATCGCCAAAGCGGATCGACAGCTTGTCGCGGTCCGCCGCCTCGCCAGATTTTCCAACCGCCATAACCACCCGGCCCCAATTGGGATCCTCGCCGGCGATCGCGGTTTTGACCAGTGGCGAGTTGGCGATGGACAGCCCGATCTTGCGCGCCGCTCGGGCGGACTTCGCCCCGGTGACGGTAATCGCGATGATCTTCGAGGCGCCTTCGCCGTCCTTCACCACCTGGATCGCCAGATCGCGCATCACCTCGCCCAAGGCGCCATGGAAGGCACCGTAGCGCGGGTCACGGCGGCTGGCGATCGGCGCCATCGGGGCCTTGCCGGTTGCCCCCACCAGCAGTGTGTCCGAGGTCGAGGTATCGCTGTCCACGGTGATCGCGTTGAAGCTCTCGTCGGTCAGCTCGCTAACCGCCGCCTGCAGAACTACCTGATCAATGGCGGCATCGGTGAAGATGAACACCAGCATTGTCCCCATGTCGGGCGCAATCATGCCGGAGCCCTTGGCGAAACCGGAGATCGTCACCGCCATGCCATCCAGCTCGACCACAGCACTAGAACCCTTGGGGAAGGTGTCGGTGGTCATGATCGCCCGCGCAGCACCCTCCAGCCCATCCGGCGACAGGGCGGCGGCCAGCTCCGCCAGCTTGGCAGTGACCCGATCCGCTGGCAGCGGCTCGCCGATCACCCCGGTTGAGGCCATGAACACGTTGCCCGCCGGGGTTCCCAGGACTTTGCCGGTCGCCTTCATCACCGCCTCGACCGCTTCACGGCCATGCCGCCCGGTGAAGGCATTGGCGTTGCCGGAGTTGACCACGATGGCCAACTTCTTGACGGGTGGTTTTGCGGCCAGCGCCGCGACCCGCTCCTGGCACCACAGGACCGGCGCCGAACGGGTCTCCGAACGCGTGAAGGTGCCAGCGATCACTGACCCCGCCGCCAGTTCCGCCAGCATCACGTCAGCGCGATTTTTGTAGCGGACCCCGGCTGCCCCACTGGACAACCGCACCCCATTGACCGGCGGCAAGGTAGGAAACTTGCTGGGTGCGAGCGGCGAAATCAGCGTTTTCTTGGCAGGGGTGCCGGCCTTTCCAGCGGCTGCCTCCAGCTTTGCGATCTCCGCCGCGATCTCGATCTGCTTGCGCCGCAACTCAGCCAGATCTTGAGCCGCGTTCGATTTTTTCCCAACCATGTCATCTTCCCCTTGATCCGCGCCCCCTTGATCCACGCAGTTTATTCGGCGGCGTCCAGCATCGCGTCTTCGCGGATCGATTGCGGTGGCAAAGGCGGCTCCGTTCTGACAATGGTGGCCTGGCTCCGGAGTTCCTCGACGATGGCGAGCTGCGCCTGCTGCATCGCCTCGCCCAACAGTTCATTTTGCACCTGATCCAGCGCCGGCGCCGGGCGGTCGCGACGCTCCTCCAGCTTGATGATATGCCAGCCGAACGGGGTCTGAACCGGGGCGCTTGTGGTACCCGGCTCCATGGCGAAGGCCGCATCGGCAAACTCGGGCACCATGTCGGATTTCACGAACCAACCCAGATCGCCGCCCTTGCTGGCGGTTCCGTCGGTCCCATGCTCTGCCGCCAAAGCCACGAAGTCGGCGCCGCCATCAAGTTGTGCTTTCAACTCGGCGGCCTTCTCCTCGGCTTCGACCAGGATATGCGCGGCCCGGACTTCCTGCTCCGGCGGGGCATCGAGGTAACGCTCCTTGTACAGCGCCTCGACCACTTCCGGGGACGCCCGGGTCGAAACTTCGCGCCGCAGATAGGCGTCGGCCAGGATCGCGCGCTGCTGGTTCAACAGGTTCAGTGCCACCGCCGGGCGCTTGTCCAGGCCTGCCGTTCGGGCAGCTTCGGCCAACAGCATCTGATCGATTATCTGGTCGACAATGCCGCTGAACAGTACCTCGTCAGGCAATGACTGATACTGTTCCGGAAGTGCTCGGCGGATCGCGATCAACTCACCCAGCGTCAAGGTGACCCCGTTGACCTCGGCCAAGGCCGATCCCACCGCGTATCCACCTGCATATTCGGTTGCGGGAGCTACCGGCTCGGTTGTCTGAGCCAATCCGAGGGGACCTGAAAGTATCAGGCCCAGTGGGACAAGACCGAGTGCGGCCGTAGCGACAATTTTCAATTTCACGAAAGGCTCTCCTTGTTTCTTTGACTTCAGTCTTTAGGCAGGGGGCGTTGACACTCACCCTCCCCGAAAATATGTGTCACGCTAGGTTCAAGCGCCGGGTGACCTGCCTGACTTAATCCTATGCGACCGGCGCCTCAAGCGTCGACGCGCGTTTTGTCACCTTGTTTCTCCGGTGCAACCGGCCGAGGCGGGGCAATTGGATAGACTGCGCGGTCCGGCGACCGTGCCCGAGGAGAACTTGTCAGATGTTGAGACTAGGCAACCTGGCCAAAATGGTCTTCGGCACGACCAATGATCGCAAGATCAAGGCGGCCCAGCGCACGGTGGAAGCGACGAATGCGCTCGAGCCGCAGATGCAAGCGCTCAGCGATGATCAACTCCGCGCCCGCACCCAGGAATTCCGCGCCCGGCTTGGCGCCGGCGAAACCATTGACGACCTGCTGCCGGAGGCCTTCGCCACCGTGCGCGAGGCGGCATGGCGCGCGCTGGGCCTGCGCCCTTTTGATGTCCAGATCGTCGGCGGGCTGGTTCTTCACCAGGGCAATATCGCCGAGATGAAGACCGGCGAGGGCAAGACACTGGTCGCCACCATGCCGGTCTACTTGAACGCGCTGACGGGCAAGGGCGTTCATGTCGTCACCGTAAACGACTATCTGGCCCGGCGCGACGCCGAATGGATGGGCAAGGTCTACCACTTTCTCGGCATGACCACCGGTGTCGTCGTGCCTGGGGTCGAGGATCCCGCACGCCGTGCGGCATACGCCTGCGACATTACCTATGGCACCAACAACGAGTTTGGCTTCGACTATCTGCGCGACAACATGAAGTTCCGCCTGGAGGATATGGTCCAGCGCGGCCACAGCTACTCGATCGTCGACGAGGTCGACTCGATCCTGATCGACGAGGCCCGCACACCGCTGATCATCTCGGGCGCGGTCGAGGATCAGGCCAACATGTACGTCGCCATCGACGCGGTGGTACCGGGACTGGCGGCCGAGGATTTCGAGGTTGATGAAAAAGCCCGCACCGTCGTCCTGACCGAGGAGGGCAACGAGGCCGTCGAGCAGCGGTTGCTCGAGCTTGGCCTGCTGCCCGAGGGCGGCTCGCTTTATGATCCAACCTCGGTCAGCCATGTCCATCACGTCAACCAGGCGCTCCGCGCCCACAAACTGTTCCTGCGTGACCGCGACTACATCGTCAAAGACGACAAGGTGATCATCATCGACGAGTTTACCGGCCGCATGATGGATGGCCGGCGCTACAGCGACGGTCTGCACCAGGCGCTCGAGGCGAAAGAAGGCGTCAAGATCCAACCCGAGAACGTAACCCTGGCCAGCGTTACCTTCCAGAACTACTTCCGTCTGTATGACAAGCTCGCCGGGATGACCGGCACGGCGCTGACCGAGGCCGAGGAGTTCATGTCGATCTACAAGCTCGATGTGATCGAGGTGCCGACCAACATGCCGGTGATGCGCAAGGACGACGATGATCAGGTCTTCCGCACCGTCGAGGAGAAATTCAACGCCATCGTCGACGCCATCCGCGACGGGCGCGAGCGCGGCCAGCCGATGCTGGTTGGCACCACCTCGATCGAGAAATCCGAACTGCTGTCGGCCCGGATGAAGAAGCTGAACATTCCCCACAACGTGCTGAACGCCCGCTACCACGAGCAGGAGGCGCAGATCATCGCCGAAGCCGGTGTGCCGGGCAACGTGACCATCGCCACCAACATGGCTGGACGCGGCACCGACATCCAGCTTGGCGGCAATGTCGAGATGCGGGTGCTGGCCGAGACCAAGGATATCGAGGACGGCGCGGCAATCGCCAAGATCCGGGCGAGCATCGAGGCCGAACTGGCCGAGGCCAAGACGAAAGCGATTGCCGCCGGCGGTCTGTGGGTCATCGCCTCCGAGCGTCACGAGAGCCGGCGCATCGACAACCAGCTTCGCGGCCGCTCGGGCCGTCAGGGCGATCCGGGCCGGTCGTCGTTCTTCCTCAGCCTCCAGGACGACCTGATGCGGATCTTCGGCTCGGACCGGATCGACAACATGCTTCAGCGGCTTGGCCTGGAGGAGGGCGAGGCGATCATCCACCCTTGGGTCAACAAGGCGATCGAGAAGGCGCAGGGCAAGGTCGAGGCGCGCAACTTCGACATCCGCAAGAACCTGCTGAAGTTCGATGACGTGATGAATGACCAGCGCAAGGCGATCTTTGAGCAGCGCCGCGACATCATGGAGGCAGGCGATCTCTCCGAGACCATTCGCGACATGCGCCATACGGTGATCGAGGAGATGGTCGCGCGGCACATCCCCAAACGCGCCTATTCCGACCAATGGAAAACCGAGGAACTGGAGCAGGAAGCGGAGGCGACCTTTGGCCATGCTTTGCCGGTTCAGGCCTGGGCGGCCGAGGAGGGCGTCGACGACGAGCAGATCCGGGAACGTCTGTTCGAGGCGACCGACCACGCCTGCGCCGAGAAGGAAGTGCAAGTCGGTGCGCCGAACATGCGCAACATCGAGAAGAGCCTGTTGCTGCAAATCCTCGACCATCATTGGCGCGACCACCTGGTCATGCTCGAGCATTTGCGCTCGGTCATCGGTCTGCGCGGTTATGCCCAGCGCGATCCGCTGAACGAGTACAAGTCCGAAGCCTTCGGATTGTTCGAGGGCCTGCTGTCGCAGCTCCGTGGCGATGTTACCCGCCAACTCGGCGGGCTCCGGCCCCTGACGCCGGAAGAGCAGGCCGAGCGCCAGCGGATGGTGGAAGAAATGCAAGCCCAGATGCAGGCGCAAATACAGGACCGCGCCGAGGCGGCGGCGGTGCAGGAAGCCCGGCGTCCACCGCCGCCCGCCGGCGCAATGGCCTTCGCGCTGGGCGAGTCCGTCGCAGTGTCGGAGATTGACCCGGCCGATCCGGCTACCTGGACCAAATCCGGCCGAAATTCCTCATGCCCCTGCGGGTCCGGCAAAAAGTATAAACACTGCCACGGGCGGTTGACCTGATCGGCAATGCCATTGGCCCGTCAACGGCCGTTCTCGACAAAAGGTCAGGTCATGCTCGGAGTTGATCCGGGCATCCGGTTCGCGGCTCCTGAATTAAAAACTGGATTGCCGGGTCAAGCCCGGCAAAGACAAAAAGCATAACGACTCCACCCGAATGGAAACTGCTCCAAAAAGACGAATTACAGAGCACACTGCTGGGGCGCCGGTTCAACCAGTGCGCGCGGGCAGTTCGATCATATCGCCGAGCTTGGCATCGTACTCTGCAGGAAGAATTGGAAAAGCGCCGCCATCCGGATGCAGCGTTAGCTCGCTGAAGGCCACACGCTCCCCGATCTCATACAGATCGACGCGCAGAAATGGCTGCCCCGCAGACAGCGCCGCCGCGACCTCGACCATCTCGTCGAATTGAACTGGCCTCAAGGGCCGGTCAGTAAAGAGGTGGCGTCCTTTCCTATCGATTGGCAATTCGCGCCAATCGAGGTCGAAATACATGTGATGAATCACATCCGTTCCCAATTCTGCGTGGCTACAACACATCAGTTTCGGCACACCCCCGAAACAGAAAACCTTGTACTCCATGATTTTATCACCGGAGGCGCCGAGAAAGTGTTCGGCGAGGATGCGGCGTGGAACATTGCGATACTGCCACTCCCCGAAACCGAGCGATTGATCAGTGCGGATCCAGCGTTGCATTTCCCGCCGAATCTCATCGATCCGCAAGGGTTCGCCTGGCTTCCGGATCCAGTTCATATGCCAACCATGGGCCGCCTTGAGGGCGAAACTCGTGGGCAAGTCTTGCACTGGTACATCTTCGGGGCGGTCCCATACGCCGTAGATTTCATTTAGAATCTCGCCGAAACCGCGTTCGCGTACCAGGTCACGGACCGCAACCTTGTCGGCAAAAATTTGATGAATCGGTTGCCGGTTAAAGAGCTTTAACCAGTTGATCTTTTCATTGAAGGTCTTTGGATTCTTGAGATCTGGTTCCCGGCCAAAGATGTGGATATAACCTTCTCGCGTTACGGCTTCGTCCCAGCCGCATAGCGGGTGCCTCAGACGCTTGGTCCAAAGAGAGCGGCTGGTGCCGGTAAGCACCGCCAAGGGCTTGGCAAGAACGCGGGCGATCTTTTCTGGCATTCGAAAGTCGGCCACGGATCACCAGCGTCCTATCGCAATTAACTGGCTTCTCGCAGCCTGAGTCGTGGGTAGTCGCCGTTCAGAGCCGACTTCAATTTCTGCGATTGACATGGACCACACCCCAAAATAC
>Ga0307380_10010903_pt1 | contig 11404 bp, 9 predicted proteins | sample UN3MG_FD_202239 | JGI IMG/M metagenome (GOLD analysis project Ga0307380, IMG submission 202239) | Soil microbial communities from Risofladan, Vaasa, Finland - UN-3 | ecosystem: Environmental > Terrestrial > Soil > Coastal area > Acid sulfate soil | place: Finland: Risofladan, Vaasa | collected... | reverse complement strand
TATCATAGCTATGGTTATGGACCACAACTCTATGAGTAGCGACATACTGGGCTTTGAGGAGCGGCTGATGGCTTTTTACACCAACCCGGAGCTAGTGCTGCGCGTACACCAGATGGTGCTTGACTACCAACTGCGCTACATCAAGAATGTTATTGAGGCCGGTGCTGATATTATCCTCATCGGCGGCGACTGGGCCTATAAGAACGGGCCAATGTTCTCGCTGGAGCACTATCATAAATTTGTGCTGCCCCCGTTCAAGGCCATGGTCAAGGAGGCAAAAAAACACGGCGTCTATGTGATGAAGCACTCCGACGGCAACTGCTGGTCTTTCCTGGACAGCATCGTTGAGGCAGGAATTGATGGTTTCCACCCGATAGACCCCACGGCTGACATGGACATCGGTGAGGTAAAGCAAAAGTACGGGGACAGGCTCTGCTTGATAGGCAATGTGGACTGCGCGGCTACATTGAGCTTTGGCACCGTGGATGAAGTACGGCAGGAGACCAAGGATGTTATACGCAAGGCCGGCGTCGGCGGGGGGCTCATCGTCGCTTCCAGCAACACTATACACTCAGCCGTCAAGCCGGAGAACTATGTAGAGATGGTGCGTGCCATCAGGGAGTATGGGCGGTATCCCCTAGATATTAAAGCGCTGAATTGAGCACTTGCCTATTAGAGAACAAGAGATTGAATATTTAGAATGGCCGGTTACAGCCTGGCCAGCAGTAACTATAGACAATCTGCAAAGAAAGGGGAATTCTGCCTGGTTGGAAATAACTATGAATAGTCTACAAAAAGAAAGGGGGATTGTACGTGGCTAGAAATTTCAGAGTTGGAGTTGACATTGGTGGCACCTTTACCGATATTATCTTTATCGGTGATGACGGAACCACTTTTATCAAGAAGGTGCTATCAACCCCGGATGATTATGCCCGGGCAATAATTGCTGCTATTCAAGAAGTCATCGCCGACCACGGCCTGAGTGCCTCAGATATCGAAGAGGTTGTCCACGGCAGTACCATTGTGACCAATGCCTGCATAGAGCTGACGGGAGCTAAAATTGGTGTTATCACTACCAAGGGATTTCGTGATGTCCTTGAGATAGGTCGCGGCCGCATGCCGGTAATGTATGACCTTACTTGGAGCAAGCCACCTCCACTTGCCCCAAGGTATTTGCGGCTTGAGGTTGACGAACGTATCAATGCAAAAGGAGAGATTATTCGTCCGTTGGATATTGAGGGGGCAAAAGCAGCTATTGATAAACTCGTCTCTTTAGGTGTTCAATCCATAGCGGTATGCTTGTTTAACTCACCTAAGAACCCAGTTCATGAGCAAAAGATTGGTGAGTTGCTAAAAGAAAGGGCCCCACAAATCTATGTTAGCCTCTCCACAGAGGTTATGCCACTGATAAAGGAATATGAACGAACCTCCGAGACAGCAGTGAATGCCTACGTTATGCCGCTAGTGGCGACTTACTTGAGAGCCTTGCGGCAGGAGTTAACCGAGGCTGGTGTGGCAGCACCACTATATGTAATGCAATCGAGCGGCGGTATGATAGCCCCTGAGGCAGCTGCTGAAAGACCAGTAGAGATAATTGAGTGTGGCCCGGCCGCCGGGGTAGTCGGCTGTGCCTATCTAGCTCAGCAACAGAATATTGGCAATCTTATCACCTTTGATATGGGAGGAACAACCACCAAGTCCTCAATTGTTGAGGATGGACAATACACACGTTCACCGGAATACGAGGTTGGGGGAGGAATTCACCGGGCAAGCCGCCTACTCAAGGGTAAGGGCTATGTGGTTAGAGTTCCATCTATCGACATTGCTGAGATTGGAGCTGGAGGGGGAAGCATCCTCCGAGTGGATGTCGGCGGAGCCCTTCATATCGGACCAGATAGTGCCGGGGCAGTGCCTGGGCCGGCTTGCTACGACCTCGGCGGAGAGAAGGCTACCCTGACCGATGTTAACCTCGTGCTGGGTTACCTGAATCAGAATTACTTAGTAGGTGGCGAGCTTAAGCTAGATGCACAGAAGGCCTTCCGGGCAATTGAGGAGAATGTAGCCAAACCCCTCGGGATGGATGTCATTGAGGCAGCCTACGGAGCATACTCTATTGCCAACGCCAATATGCTCCGGGCGATAAGGGCAGTTTCCTCAGAGCGAGGTAGAGACCCTCGCAAATTTATCCTCTACGCCTTTGGGGGTGCGGGAGCTATGCATGCCGTTGGGGTAGCTCAAGGATTGGGGATAACACAGATAATTGTGCCTCCTGCCCCTGGGGTCTGTAGTGCCTATGGACTCACCTGTGCTGATATCGAGCGTCACTACGCTAGGGCTTTCTCCCACCTATGGGAGGACGCAGTGTTAGAGAATCTCAACCGTACCTTTGAAGAGATGATTGATGAAGCTATTGCCTCGGTAGAGGTATGGGGGGGACGCCAAAAGGTTATGCCTCACCTTGATAAGTTAGTTGACCTCAGATATGAAGGACAATCGTGGGAGCTATTAATCCCAGTGCCTGAAGGAAAACTTGGGCCAGTTGAGCTAGTGAAGGCGACTGAAGACTTTGAGGCAGAGCACGAAAAGGCCTACGGTCACCGCTTACCGGGCTACGCTGTACAGGCAGTCGCCCTGAGACTAGTGGCTACCATTCCCACCAAGCGGGTGACTTTGAGCTCCATAACCGGTGGAGCCGGCAGAGCGACCACCGCCAAGCAGGCTAAAGAAACGAGGAAGGCCTATTGGGGTAAGGAGCACGGCTTTATAGACACTCCAGTCTTGGCATTGGAACAAGTTGGGCAAAGCCCACTAGCTGGCCCGGTATTGGTGGACTGCTATGATACTACTATTGTGATTCCCCCGGACTGCTCTATCGCTATCGGGGACTGGGGGAATGTCATAATCAATATTAGGAGTGAGGTGGGTTAACATGGCCAAAGAGAAGATTGACATAATCGTTTTGAGACTAATTAATAATTTCTTGTATTCCCTCGTCGACGAGATGACTCTAGGAGTAGTACGCACATCCTTTTCCCCACTCACTAGGGACGCCTTTGATTTTCAGTGTGGCATTTGCCATGCCAATGGTGAAATGCTCCTGGAAGGTGAGGGAACGCTGATACATTCGCTCGTTTACCCGGGTCTTATTAGTAACTGGATGAAGGCACACGGCGACGCCACCTACCCTGACGACATCATAGTCACCAATGACCCTTACTCAGGAGCCGCCCATCTACCTGACATTTACATGTGGCACCCCATCTTCATCAATAACAAGATAGTGGCCTGGTCAGTAGCCGGTGGCCACCTGAGAGATGTCGGTGGTAGTACACCGGGGAGCTGTGCCTGTGACTCCACAGAGATTTACCAAGAAGGACTAAGAATACCCCCAATGAAGCTATATGAGAGAGGTGTTCCCAATAAGGACCTCATTGCTCTCATTGAGGCGAACTCACGTACTCCGATGATAACAATGGGTGATATAGAGGCGTATCATGCGGCATCTCATATCGGGGAGGAGCAGTTCCTGGCATTAGCCAAAACATACGGTTGGAAGACCCTCAGTATCTACCTGGATGAGCTGCTCGATTACGCTGAGAGGCTAACGCGAGATGAGATTAGAAGGATGCCCGATGGTGAATACGAGTTCACTGACTACATGGATGACGATGGCATTACCGACGAGCCGATTAGGCTGCACATCAAGATTACCGTTGCCGGGGATGAGATAACTTGGGATTTTACCGGCACTTCACCGCAGGTGAGGGGGGCACTGAATAATCCCTACGGGTCAAGCAAGGCGTGTGTGGTTACTGCTCTAAGGCAGATGATGAATACTGACATCCCCCGCAACAGTGGCGCCTGGCGTCCAGCAACACTGATAATACCAGAGGGGAATTTTCTTAACCCAAGACTACCAGGAGCTGTGGCCAGCCGGGGAGGGACCCTCGCCCGTGAAAGTGATGTTATGCTAGGCGCAGCCGCTCAGATACGTCCCGACAAGATACCAGCTTGTGCCTCAAATCTAGACCACTTGCTTAATATCGGTGGTTACCGGAAGGGCAAGCCCTTTATTCTTATTGAAACTATCTGGGGTGGTTGGGGGGGGACATCACAGCATGATGGTAACGATTTCTGTACTCCTCCCTTCCTAAACGGTGGCAACCAGCCCTGTGAAGTGAATGAGGAGCTTGAGCCAATCATGTACAACCAATATGGCTACCTGCCTGATAGAGAAGGGGCTGGCAAATACCGGGGCTCGGTGGCTCTAGTTCGGGAATGGAAGTTTACCGGTGATGAAGCCGTCTTGCAACTGCGGACAGACCGGCAGAAATATGGGACCTATGGCCTTTACGGGGGAAAGAATGGAGCTCCTTCGGAGTCATTCATTAATCCAGACACTGAGAATCGCCGTATTGGCAAGATAACCATGAACCTAAAGAAGGGTGATGTCTATCGCTTGATAACCGCTGGAGCCGGCGGCTGGGGTGACCCCCTTGAGCGTGACCCGGAGCTGGTACTGAAGGATGTACGTGATGAGAAGGTAAGCGTAAAGCGAGCCCGGGAGGCCTATGAAGTAGTCATCAATGAAGCTGTCATGGAGGTAAATATCGCTGAGACTGAGAAACTACGAAAAACAATGAAAGTAAAATAGCTAGAAGGAATGTCCTCATCAATATTAAGAGTGAGGTGAGTTAACGTGGCCAAAGAGAAGATTGACATCATTGTCTTGCAACTAATCAACAACTTCTTGTATTCCCTCGTGGATGAGATGACTCAGACAGTAGTACGCACTTCGTTTTCACCTCTCATAAGGGACGCCTTTGACTTTCAGTGTGCCATTTGCCGTGGCGATGGTGATGTGATTCTGGAAGGAGAGGGCATATCGGTATACTCAATGGTATACCCTAGTCTAATCAAGAACTGGTTGAAGGAACACCGGGACACCACATATCCTGGCGATACCATCATCACTAATGATCCCTATGCAGGGGGCTCTCATCTCCCTGACTTTCACATGTATCACCCTATTTTTGTTGGTGGCGAGCTGGTCGCTTGGACAGCATCCGGAGGTCATATGAAAGACGTGGGTGGTGCCGTACCCGGAAGCTGTGCCTGCGACTCCACGGAGATTTATCAGGAGGGATTAAGAATACCCCCGATGAAGCTATATGAGAAGGGTGTCCCCAACGATACCCTTTTCAATATAATGAGAGCGATGTCGCGTACTCCGGACATACTAGAAGGTGACGTACATGCGTGGCAATCATCTTGTCTCATCGGGGAAAGGCGATTTATGCAGCTAGTTGAAACATACAGCTCGGAGACCCTCAAGGTCTACTTCGATGAGCTGATAGATTATGCAGAGAGGCTGACACGGGCTGAGATAAAGACACTGCCTGATGGTGAATATGAATTCACTGACTACCTCGATGATGGTGGGACAGGTTACCTTGATGCCGAAGGTAATATAATTGCCGACCCGGTTCCTATTCACGTAAAAATAACGGTCAAGGGCGATTCCATTACTTTTGATTTTACCGGCACAGCGCCGCAGGTAAAAGGGGCAATGAATAACCCTTACGGCACCACCGTAGCCACCGCCTTGACTAATCTAAGGCTTATTCTAAATCCTGATATTCCCCGAAACAGCGGTACCATGCGCCCACTGACGCTTATCTCACCATATGGCACTCTACTTAACCCAAAGTTACCAGGGGCAGTGGCTGGCAGGGGAGCAACCTTCGGACGCATGTCTGATACTGTACAGGGAGCTTTGGCGCAGTTAGCTCCTGACAAGATGCTAGCCTGTCCCAGCAACATTGATACCTTGCTTTGCATTGGCGGTTATGACGAAACAGGCAACCCGTTTGTTTTTATGGAGACCATATTCGGTGGCTGGGGGGGAAGACCTTTCGCTGATGGTATGGATTATAATACTATTCCTATCTTTAATTACGGGAACCAGCCCTGCGAAGTAAATGAAGAGCTTTTGCCGCTTATGTGCAATCAATATGCCTATGCAGCTGATACAGGTGGTGCAGGCAAGTATAGGGGTTCGGTAGCCTTAGTTCGCGAATGGAAGCTTTTAGCCGATGAAGCACTCTTACAGCTCCGAACCGACCGACAGCGTACTGCACCCTATGGCCTTTATGGTGGGAAGAGTGGGACTTCTTCAGAGTCAATCATCAATCCAGACACTGAGAATCGCCGTATTGGCAAGATAACCATGAACCTAAAGAAGGGTGATGTCTATCGTGTGATAACATCAGGAGCCGGCGGCTGGGGTGACCCCCTTGAGCGTGACCCGGAGCTGGTACTGAAAGACGTTCGTGATGAGAAGGTAAGCGTAAAGCGAGCCCGGGAGGCCTATGGAGTAGTCATCAATGAAGCTGCCATAGAAGTTAATATGGCTGAGACCCTGAAACTGCGAAAGAAAATGAAAGAGAGTAGAAGATGATGGATCAGCCTAATTTCCAAGCGAGTTTTAAGGATACTCTTTGCAAGAGTGCAATAGAGATAGAGGATGTAGGGATAGTCGCCATGAGTTTAGGGGAGTACTCAGAGAGGATGAGTATCGAACCCGACATAGAGTTAAATGGCCTTGAGGAAAAGGAGAAAGGAGGAGAAGATGAACGCAAAAAAAGGTCGAGCTGAAATGGCAGTACTAAGCCCCGAGGAGTACCGCAGTATGGTCAGGCGAGGAGAGTGGCCTCAAGATTTGTCTTCTGAGTTTTGTTGTGAGGGCTACACTCAGCACGGCTTAGTCGTCCTTCCTCGGGATTGGGCCTACGACTATTTACTCTTCTGTTCACGTAACCCTAAAGTTTGCTATTCGTGCGATGCCACCGAGCCGGGTTCACCACATCCGCCACTGTTGGCCCCTCAAGCAGACTTACGCACCGACATTGGTAGATACCGCGTTTTTAAGGATGGTGAAGTTATCGATGAGCCTACCGATATAAAGAAGTATTGGCGAGATGACTTGGTCGCCTTCCTGACACCTTGCAGTTTCAGTTTCGAGGGGGTACTAAGGAGCTGTAACGTCAATTTCCGCTATATAGGCACTTTTACCAGCAAGATCCCCACTGTTCCAGCGGGGCGCTTTAAGAGTGTCCATACGTGTGTCACGTGCCGCCTGTTTAAGACTAGCCGTGATGCAGTTCGAGCTATCCAAATAACCTCACGTTTCCCTACTGCACACGCTGCTCCAATCCATATCGGAGACCCTTCGCTCATTGGCATTAAGGATGTGTATCACCCTGAACCTGGTAGATACAATCCTCATCCCACCAAGCCTCCTCCACCTCAAGAGCCCAGTGAGGTCATGATGTTTTGGGCATGTGCGGAAACCCCAACCCATTTAATCGTAACAGCTAAGCCACCGTTGGCAATTACACACTGCCGTGGCATGCTTTTCATAAGCGACTGGCTCACCGAGGAGCTTGCCTACATGGAGGAGGTCGCACCTAACTTGGTCTAAGTCTAGCTAGGAGGTGAGGAAAGGTAATGGGAGCAACCAGAGGATTAACTCAATGGTTAGATTTACACGCAAGAGCTGTTCAAATCCAGTCACAGTCAATAAAAAGCCATTAAAATTATTTAGTTAATTACGTTAGGAGGTAAAGCTAAATGGTTTCATACGATGCTCTAGGAGAAGGTATTATTAGTGGAGATGTGGGTGTAGTCGAATCTGAGGTCAATAAGGCACTAAACGAAGGAGCTGAACCGCGAGACATTCTGGTAAACGGACTCATTGGAGGTATGGGCATTGTAGGCGAGCGCTTTAAGGCAGGAGACATGTTCCTTCCTGAGGTTTTAATGTGTGCCAGTGCCATGCACAAAGGGCTAAATATCGTCAAACCGTTATTAGCCAAATCAGGCCAAAAGGCAATGGGGAGAGTGGTTATGGGCACAGTGGCAGGTGATATTCATGATATAGGAAAGAGAATAGTCAGCCTTCTCCTTGAAGGCGGCGGGTTCGAGGTTACGGACCTCGGTGTTAATGTTCCGGATGAGTCGTTTGCTCAAGCTGTAGAAGAGTATAACCCCGACGTTCTTGGCATGTCCGCTTTATTGACAACAACGATGCCAAATATGGGAAAAGTAATTGAATTGCTGAAAGAGAAAAGACTACGTGATAAGGTAAAAATCATAGTTGGTGGTGCATCCGTCACGGAGCAGTTTGCAGAGTCAATAGGAGCGGACGGCTATGCCTCAGAGGCGGTGTCTGCTCTTGAATGGGTCAAAAAAACAATCGCAGGGTCATAAAGGAGGTAAGTTATGCATTATAATTATATTCAGTTTAATACCCCACAATTTCATATTCTATCAGATAAGCAGTTAGAGGAATTGCATTTGGCAACTCTTCAAATTTTGGAAAGAACCGGGGTTGCTCTTGAGTGTCAGGAGGCAATTGAGATATTAGGCGATGCCGGTGCCGATGTATCCAACCCCAATAGGGTAAAAATCCCCTCTTATCTAGTGGAGCAAGCCCTGAGAACAGCGCCCAAGATGATTACCTTATATACACGAGAAGGAGAGCCAGCAATAGTCCTCAATGGAATGACCGGGTCGCATTTTGGGGGGTTTCCCGATTGCCCCGATATTCTGGACCCATACACAAGAAGGCGAAGGAAATGTTACGTTGAAGATATTGCAGATATGGCGAGAGTGATTGATGCCCTGCCAAATATAGAATGGTCTTACACCTCAACGGCTCACACAACTTTGCCCGGGGCTATTACTGATAAGGTAACCCTTCTCCAGTTCATACTTAATTGCTCGAAGCCGATAGTTTGTGAAATCAACGATGTTTCAAGCCTGAAAGAGATGATAGACCTTTGCTCTATTGTTGCCGGCGGAGAAGAACAACTAAGAAAGAAGCCATTTTTTGGTGGCTCTTCCGAGCCAGTTAGCCCCTTAATCCAGGGGAAAGATGCTATGGAGAAAAGCCTTCTGTGCGCTGAGAAGGGAATACCAAATGTTGTGTATAGTATGCCGATGGCTGGTGCCACTGCTCCAGCCACCTTCCCAGGTTGTTTGGCTATTGCCAATGCCGAAGTATTAAGCCAATTAGTCGTCCTGCAACTTAGGAATCCTGGAGCACCTATTATCTTTGGCTCTATACCCTCCATTATGGACATGAAAACAACGATCTACTCCTACGGAGCCCCAGAGATGAGCCTTATGGTTGGGGCACTAACAGAGCTATGCCATTACTATAAGCTTCCTATGTTCGGTACAGCTGGGTGCACAGACGCTGATATAATCGGTATCCAGGCGGCAGCAGAAATCACATATCAGATACTTATCTCGATGTTAACGGGGGCTGATCTTGTCCATGATGTAGGTTTTACGTATCATGCGACAACGATATCCCCGGAACTCATGGTCTTTGCCGATGAGATTATTGACATGGTCAAGGTTTTAATGGGCGGTATAGAAATCAATGACGAAACTCTCCCCCTTGACCTTATTGAACGGTTAGGACCGAGAGCGGACTATCTCTCTGAAAGCCATACCTTGAAGCACTTTCGCAAATTCTGGGTGCCAAAAACATTTGACCGCAGCATGATAACTAAAGAAGGCGTAAAGGACTGCGAAGAATTGCTAAATCAAAGAACCATTGAAATATTGAGGACTCACCAACCAAAACCTCTACCTGATGATGTGCTCAAAGAACTCAGGAAGGTGGAAAAAAGCTGGCTAAAACGAGTAGGGCTGACTGAGTACCCTAAGAGGGAACAGGTTACTTGAAATACAGTTTTAATAATTTAACTGGTGGTAATAAATAAAATCCCGGACGGACATTCGAACTCCCACAGTCAAACAGGCTGATATAGCGTGATGCTGGTGAGTAATGAAAATAAAGGAGGGATTATTAAAGGAGGTACACATGGTGACATAGCTACTATAGCCATGGTGGTTAACTCTATTCACCGGGTTATAGACGCTCTACCAAGACTGATAACTATGAAGGATTTACTGGTGGTTTCAGCCCTAGGAGCTAGCGCATTGAGTAGTTAATAAACGAGGAGGTATAAAATGTTAACTGGAGAGAGTTTGGTTGAAGAATACAAGAGAACTCATCCAGGGTCACAGAAATTACATGAACGGCCAGTAAAGGTCTTTGCTGCTAATGGAGCTAGCCATGGAGCGCTTATCCTTGACCCCTTCAGGCCTTATATCACTCATGCCAAGGGTTCGCGAAAGTGGGATGTAGATGGTAACGAATACATAGATTACGTGATGGGACACGGTGCTCTGATACTGGGTCACAGCCACCCTGCGGCGGTTCAGGCAGTACAGGACCAGATGGCCAAAGAGGAGTTCGCTATGATGAAAACCACGAACTGGAAGTAGAGTGGGATGAGCGAAAGGGCATACAGGCCGATTTGAGTATCACCGAGGAGATCCTGAGCTTAAAGGTGTTATGTCTCGCATTCAGCCCCATCTCGCCTTTCAACGCTGCCTCTTCCATGCGCCAAGGGGTCTTTACTAGGCCCTCTACAGGGATGCAGCCAAAAGGGAAACGAGCATATTGAGGAAAACAGGCTAGCAGCAGAAATCTGGTGACCACTAGCTAAGGGGATAGCAGGCGTCAATTGCCTAATTGCCGCCCTTGACTTCAGGGACTTATCTCCGCTGCCACCTATCTGAGGAATGCCAAAGGTGAGCTTTTCATGGTGACCAAGTTAAAGGAGCAAGGCATGGCTCCAGGGATTGTAATGGCAGCTACTGGCCCGTGGGGAGCGAATTTCAGGAGATAAATCGGCGTACTGAGATTGGAGCTAGGTGGAGTCATCAAGGTGCAGAGAGAGTTGCCAGGCTTCTGGAGGAGGTGAGACTTAATGACAGGAGGCTCGAATTCTGAGGGTGGACATGTTGAGAAACTCTGAAAAGGCAAATATACTATGTGCCAAGGATGCTGTCAGGAGAAAATCTCGGGGAAATGTCAGCTCTTCGACATGCCACTAAATTTTTCCAGAGGGAGGTGAGCCAGTGAGCAAGCTCTAAACAAAGGAGAGGAACCTAGTAAAGACCTAACAAGTACTAAATGAAGGAGGAGCAACATGATACACGGATATATGCCACGTGGTAACATTGATGAAGACTTATATGTACCCAAGGGCCGGCAGGCGATACAGGGGTATGCAGTTGGTATTTTGTGCCCCGCTGGCATCTGGATGCCCCTACCCCCTGGGTGTCCACAGAATGCTAGCACCTTCAATTTTCCTGTGCTCCTTAAAGTTGTGGAAGAAACGGCGAATTGGAAGGTTCTAAACACCGAAGCTGAAGAGAACCAATTTTCCCCTAAGGTGAGAGACGGCATGATTAAAGGAGCAAGGGAACTGGAAAACCAGGGTGTCCGGGCAATCTCTGGTGCTGGTGGTTTTTTTGC
>Ga0307380_10010902_pt1 | contig 11405 bp, 9 predicted proteins | sample UN3MG_FD_202239 | JGI IMG/M metagenome (GOLD analysis project Ga0307380, IMG submission 202239) | Soil microbial communities from Risofladan, Vaasa, Finland - UN-3 | ecosystem: Environmental > Terrestrial > Soil > Coastal area > Acid sulfate soil | place: Finland: Risofladan, Vaasa | collected... | reverse complement strand
TCGATCCATACAATTTTCGCTCCCAGCATTTTGCCCAGCAGGCACAACATACATCCTGCCGCCGCTCCTGTACTGATCACGACGTCAGGCCTCTCCCTGAACGCAATCCTGATGCATCGCAGCAATACTTTGATCACCCGTACCGGGTGCTGCCGGTTGCACTCTCCCACAACATAGACTCCGCCGAATTTGCTCAGCTTGTCGCGCACGACTTCTGTCGTTGTTACGCAGAAAGTATCGTACCCGTTCCAACTTTCGGCCAACTTGAGCAATTGGGATATATGCCCTCCAGCCGAAGCAGCCAGGCAAATTCGTAAGCTTTTCCGTTTATCCGTATTTGACATATTAACTGGGATTTATTGTTCTTTGAATAACTCGCGAAGCACCAATTCCGCTTTACTGTCCCATGAGATATGAGCTATTTTTTGTCTTCTCTTTTTGACAAGCTCGGCATTGTCCTCAGAGTAAGCCTTTTGAATACATCTCGCAAAGTCCTCCGGCGTCCCGGCTACATACACAACGTCAAGATATTTTTGCAGTTCGGAGAACGACGGCGTACTAACGACCGGTTTACCCAGGGCCAGATACTCTTTGAGCTTAATCGGATTCGCAACCTCGCACCATTCATTGACTATCAAGGGCAATATGGCCACATCAAAACACTTGCCGTAATGGGGTATTCTTTCATAGGATTGCTTTCCAATAATTCGAACATTGTCTCCGGGGAACTTGACTCGACACTCCTTTGTTGCATATCCCACGAAGACAAAGCAAAACTCCGGCAATAGTTCTGTAACCCTGTTTATAAATTTAGCATCAAATTTATTGTCGGATCTTTGCCCAAAATAGCCGACAATGGGTTTTTCTATACCGGCCAGCTCGACTGGTATGTCCTGACTATTTTCTGCTGAGGCAAACAACTCATAATCAACACCATGATCTAAGAAAAATGCCTTCTTGCATTGACTAATTTCTTCGTCATGCAAAGACTTATTGACATAAACAGTTATGTCCGCGATGGCTTTCAATTTCCTGTCATAGTTTCGTATCACCTCTGGATCGACATGAGGATCAGCCTCGAACCGGTCCGTTCTCTGGTATACGAGTTTCCCTTTTCTCATTTTAATGGCGGTTTCACACGCCGCAGGACAGGCGACCCACAATACAGGATCGATCATACCGAGCTTCCGCTTCATACGCTGAATTTGATATCTCAATATAGCTTCGTTAAACGGTCTTGCCCAGGAAATATGATGTACGGGCAATGTAAAGGGACTGTACACCCAGAACCCGCCACTCGATTTTTTAAGCCCCTTCATGATACTTTTGGTTTTGCGGACAACTCTTTCGACGAATTTTACCCCTTTTATTATTTCAGGTTTCTCCATTACAATCGAGTTAACATAAAGCGTGGTACCTATTCGCGCAAAGCGACGCATTAACTGCATATCAATATGCGCCTGGTTGTGATACCACCAGTCTTCACCACCAAAGCAGATAAACGATATGTCCTTGTTATTCCCGGATTCTGTCTGGTATTTCATTGTACTTCCTTCAACGCTTTCATTAATTGTATTGATCATAGAAGCGGCACAATTATTTTCCATGAGCCGACTTGTCGCTTATCGAGTCGGACGCAGAAGGGCTGACAACAAAATTTGCAGTGATAGATCGGTTAGAATGCATGATTATTGCTGTAGGGTTCGATTGTTCAGAGAGGGCACCCGACCAACCTGCAAACTCGTATCCAGGATCAGCTACAGATGTTAGCCTAACCCTGTCACCAAGAGTATAAGCCACCTTATCCGGGACCTTTGCCACCGTTCCGCCGGCAGCGGTAATAGTCAGCTTGGGAGACATTGTCCAGACAGGAGGATAATCATTACGGTAGACATCCCACATACCCAGCGAGAACATGGACGTCTGTCTCCAGTCGGCTTCGACCTGCAAATAACGGTCATTGTAATCAAACAAGGCATCATGGTTCCACAAATCTTTCACTCCCATAATATGCACGGCAAGAACAATTCCGCCCCAGCACGGACTGCTGACGCTTCTGTATATCGTCTTCCAGTATTTGTTGCTGCGTTCAGGGCCAACAGCATGCACTATTCCCCATTCGGGAAGACCGATATCCTCACTTTCATAAGGAATTTTTTGAACATCCCTGCTATCCGGATACCACTGGGGACTATGGGTTGCGTCAATGTCCACCTGAGTGACATAAAACGTCTGGTCATCTTCTCCAAAATGAACATACTGCGGGTGTAACGGGCCGTAATCCGGAATATCAGTTCTTCCAATATTCTTCATATTCGGATCATTAAGAATAAGACCGGCGAATAAAATCGGCCACTTGCGACCGCTTGCATGCCCGCCCATTCCGGTCCAGTTTTTTTCGCCGCCATCCTGAACAATTCCATAAAGATCGATCCCTAATTGCACATATCGCACGAGGAGTTTTTCTTTCTGAGTGTTGGAATAATTCAGGTGAAGCATCAAAGCACCAACGCCGATCTGCGTAGCTATTTCTCTGCCGTAATCAGGCATATTATCAACCGGATGTTGTGCTCTGGCCGGCCAAAGTGGTATGTGGTCGATCCATGGCCTCTCAAAATAACGCTCTACAGTGGAAAGCCCGGGTGAACCTGGCACGGGTTTTAGACTTGCGAGCAGGGTATAGTTCAACTGGCGTGTATTGAATCTAATGGTCTTGTCCGTGCCCGAATAAGGGGGTCTAAAACTTCCTTCTTCCGGAACACTGTCAAGAGCAGTTAGAATTGCCGCCGTCTGTAATTGAGCAGCACCCTCGGCATTCAGAATGCTTACCACGGAAACCAGAGAACAATTCGACTGGAGGATTAAAGGATTACTTTGCGAAATATCCATGCCACCAGGAAGGGCGGCATTTAGAACCGGATCATAGTCCCCTGCCCTGGTATATTCTATATACAGTGCACTATCATAACCTTGCTTTCGATCAAGTCTCGGTGACGGATTTACCATGGAACCATTTATCATTCGACCATTTACCTCAATAGAAGCCGGATCTATCTTTATTATGGTCACCGGCCCGACTACCCAATAATCACCGTTTGCGAATTGACCTACAGAATAATTTTTGCTGAATGTCCATGTAATTCCGAATTGTGAAATCTGGCTTTGCCGAACAGCACCCCACAACGGCCGGGCAAAACACACCAGCAGCACGGCAATAAGCAGGTATTTTCTTCTCGGACGTAAAAGTGAATTTCTTACTTCTGGATTCATGATTTTGTCCTCTTATCTTCTTTCACAGCTAAAATATTGACTTTCATCAAAACAGATAGTTCATACATTATCTACTGAGAATTTCCGCTTCGCTGGCCACAAAATCTCCTGCAATATCACCTCCAACGGCAATGAGTGTCTCTGCCATAAATGTGACGCGTTGTTTGACGATTCTGCTGCATGGAAAACATTTTCTGAGTTCCCCGGCAGATATCAGCCTCAGGTCATCACGTTTCCAGCCGGCTGTGTATTTCCCCTGTGAGTGATTGTACGAGATAATATTGCCAATGCGTAAATAGCAATTACCCGGCAGCCAGGTAACAAAGGGCAATCGCATGTGAAACTCGAAAGGAAACCAGCGATTCGGAGTCGTCACAAACCATCGTTTTCCAACCCGCATAATTTCAGACGCCATTTTCTTCTGTCTTTCAAAGCTACCCACGTGCTCTATTACGGCATTACTAAACACAACGTCAAAATGCTTATCAGGCCAGGGTAATTCGCAGGCATCACAAACAACCGCCTCTACCTCAGGGTAGCACTTTCTGATGGCAGATATATAATCTGTGGAAATATTCACGGCAGAAATATTATTTTTCCATGGATATGTATCGATAAGCTGAAGCATTCCATCGCCGTTTGGGTTTATTTGTGCCCCGACATCGAGCAACTTCATCTGTCTTGTGGGATTCATGATTTTGTTAAACAGATTCAGCTTGCGAGTTCGGCTTATACGTGATAGTTTTGAAAATACACTCATTTACAAATTAGCCTCTCAGACATACTTTCTCAAACTAATCTTGAACGATCTGTTTTTCAAGTATTCCATACATCGCGCGTCCGATAGCTTCTATGAGTTAACCCGGCCAAAAAGAGCATCCATAATGCCTGTGGAATAAGCCTTCATTTTTATGACTGCTTTACCACGCGCAGCCGGGCGCACAAAAGCTATAGCCAACCAAACTGGAAGACGGAGGGCGAAAAATAATGCAACCAGAAAACGAGCTATTAGGTGCGTCGACCAGCCATAGTGCTTTCTTATGAATTTGAGGATGCTCAGCCTTAACTGGACAATCATAGCCACAGGCTTCTGTGCAGCGCTTTGACCACCAAAGTGAATGATCTGGCCCGCCGGAGTAAACATTACCTTCCAGCCTTTTTTTCCGAATCGATAGCACCAGTCGGTCTCTTCGCCATACATGAAGAAACGCTCATCCATAACGCCAACCTGTTCAATTGCCTCTCGCCTGACAAGCATGAAACAACCCGTCACAACATCGACCTGGTGCACATCGCTTCTGTCCCACCAGGTCATTTGCTCTCGTCCGAAGAATCGGTTCTTTGGAAACAGTTTGTACAGATAAGTGCTTGATAGCAGCATATTCAATAGAGAAGGGAACATGAAACACGTCGGCTGCACGGTTCGGTCCGGATTCAGCACCCGGCATCCTGTCACCGCTGCCTGCGGATTCTCATCGGCGAAGCTCACCGTGTTAGCTATGGCATTATCCAAAACAACCGTATCACTATTAAGCAGGAGCACATATCTTCCTTTAGCTATAGCCATCCCCTGGTTGTTTGCCGCGGCAAAGCCCCGGTTTTCCGTATTCTCTATGAGAATTACCTGCCGGAAATCATTCTTTACCATTTCCGACGAGCCATCGGTCGAGGCGTTATCGACGACGATAATTTCATAATCCACATCGCCCGCTCGTTCATAAACCGACGTAAGACAGTCTCGAAGGAGTTGTTTCGTGTTCCAGTTGACTATGATGATGGATACGTCCACTTTCCGGTCACCTATCTGCCAATATCCAATAATTCTGAAACAGTCAGCACCCGCATACCTTTGTCGGCCGCCATCGCAAGAGCCGCCCGAACGGACTCAACGACGAATTGGCTCGTATCCTCTTTGGAACGATCGAAATCATGAGCTAAGGATACTGCCCCACCTGCCTTTTCCGCCAACATCGCAACTCTGCGGCTGTCGGGCTTTTCCCGCCAGGTATCCCCCGAATCTAACGACCAATAGACAATCGGCACACGTCGAATCAATAAATACAAAAGACATATAATGTTCAATTTTCCATTTGGCGGACGAAAAGGATACTTTTGCCGCCTGGTTCCCAAAGCAGCGTCAATCGTTTCCCATCCGCGCTTTATATCCGACAACATACGAAACGGCGAAACCTTCCACCCGTGTAAATGGTCGAAACCATGAGAACAGATATCATGTCCCTGCTGTGCGATCTGTCCGACAATCGCCTCTCGACCCGCAATATTTCTGCCAAGCAGGAAAAAGGTTGCCTTGGCTTTGCCCTCGGCAAGGATGTTCAGAATTGCCGGGGTTAAACTACTACCAGGGCCGTCATCAAAAGTAAGAACCAGTGCTTGACATTCTTTAGCCCTTCGCTCAAGCAATCTTCGCGCCAGTTGTCCGTATATCCACGGTACACCCACATAGAGAAAGATGAGACCGAGTATACCAATTGCGATTGACATTAAGATAGTAATTCTATGTTTCCCTTCTCTTGAGTACTACCTTTATGACCGTTTTTACAAACCATTCTGCGCCAATTGCGCTTGATCCAGGAATCCATATTGAGCCATTTGGTCGCACTGTTCAGAAATGCACAGAAAGCCAGATTTGCAGACATGGCTATATTGATGAGTATGGGACGCAGCCTCGGCGCATAAATGCAGACAGTTTCTTCCAACCAGTGACTTGTTCCAAATTTACTCTTATATAAAGCATGGCCGAAACCGTAATCCATTATACTTACGTCGAATTCCAGGCAAAGCTGCTCAAGTACTTTGATCAGAAGTACCGTACCAGGACTACCACGACTCCATCTTGGATCGAAAGAACCGAACTCAGTAAATTGTGTTTTCCCGTATCGAACATCAAACTGGAACGCACACGGCTCGTCACTCACATACAATACATAAGCCCTTAACCGGCCATCCTCGGCAGCCTTTTCTAACAACGCGCGATTTACATCGGAGTTGGTAAATCCCACAGCAAGACCACTTTTATATGTTGATTCTTTTATCTGACAAGCTACATCTATCAAGTAATTAACGTCACTAAGCTGGCGATAGCAGACGATCTTAATCTCAGAAGAGCTTATTTTTTCCAACTGTCGAATATTACGACGCCATCTACGTTTGCGTGAACTGGGAATCTGTCTGTAAAATTCTTCCACCGTATCCGGTATATATGTCTGCCAATGTGACTCTGTCGATGTAAAATGGCTTCTGCTAAAAAATCCCGGCACGGTTTTACAGAGCTCATAAATTGGAGAATCGATTCCGAGATGGTTAAAAAATACCAAATCGGCCTGGCCGCGGCGCAGCACATTCATTATCTCACCAATCAGCACCTCGCAAAGCTCAGCCGAAGGCTGGCCGATGATACCACCATATACAATCGATAAGCATCTTAATGCCGGACGAAATAGTGTCTTGTATCCTAATTTGAAGTCTAATCGACGTTTTTCGATCCGACCAATCGCTATCGCTACCGGATGGCCGTCGCATTTCATAACCATAATATGAGGCCGCATATCATCGCCACTTGTTTTGACAACGGAAAGGTATCTGTCAATGTCGGCATTGGGAACAGGGTGGGGCTCGTCACGTTGCATTTGCTCCCATATCGGACGAATAGCCTCGATTTCATCGAAGTTTGTCGAAGTCACTATTTCGCAATCACCGCTAAACTGCATGTTAGAATCTCTGATTATATCCCAAGCTCTTTTCCATACTATGCTATTTGCCTGATCGAATTGCTTTACATTTCAAGCATCAATCTCGCGAGCCTTCCGAGGATTAAAAGCACGCCCACATAAAGAAAGACGAACAATGAGGATAACCGGACCGACCTATGCAAATACAATTCCGTATCACATCCCCACCCCACACTTGCTGCCCGGATTCTTCTCCTGCAACGAATTGCGCCATTGTCGCTTGATCCAGCCTACAGAACCTATCTTTTGCACTACATACTGCAGACCAGCATTTAAACTCCCCACAAAGCTTCGCAATATGTTAATAATTACCGGGTACAATCTTGGCGCAAAAACGTAAACCGAGGCTTCCGGCCATGATTCCATGCCAAATCTTTCTTTGTAGGCAGCAGCACCGAAACCATAATCAAACACTCTCACGTTGGAGTTCTCTATCAAATCTTCCACAACTTTAATAAAGAGCACAGTGCCCGGGCTGCAGGATCGTAAGAGCGGATCATAACCTATATGTTCGGGATAGAATACATCTCCATATTCAATGCCATATTCAAAGGCACACGGTTTGCCGCCGGCATATAAAACGTAGGCCCTCAACCTCCCTTGCTTTGCAGCCCTGGTCAACAATGACCGCGTCAGAGAGTCATCACGAAATCCAACATTCAAAGCATGTTTGTAAGTTTTAGCGGATATCTCGGAGGCGATGCTTATCACTTGGTCGAGTTTATCTTCAGAACGATAACATACCATTTCAACCGGACCCGAACCTGTCTTTTCTAAAGCCGTAGTATAACGCCGCAGATAGCGTTTACGGCTGCCGGTCTTTTCTTTGTAGAACTCTTCCATGCTGTCAGGCAGGCGCGTCTGCCAATGGGGTTTCACCACGGGTGAATAGCACCTACACAAAAAGTTGGGCGTTTTTCTGGCTAAATGGTATATGGGAGAATCGAGGCGCAATTGATTGAAGAAGACAGCATCTACATCCCCTTGCTTTAGAGTATTGGTTAACTCCTGAAGTAATTTGGCACTTGTCTGGTCCGAAGGCTGTCCGAGGATTCCTCCGTATATGACGGTCAAGCAACACAACGATGGCTTGAGTATTGTCGCGTATCCAACCTGGCATGTGATTGGTTGCCTTTCAATACGTCCTATCACCATTGCTTTAGGATTACCGTCATAATAGAGAACAATTACATATGGTTGAACTTCTTCTTTCATCGACTCCACGACGCAGAGATAGCGATCTATATGAGCATTGAGCGCCGGCATAGATTCACTTCGCTGCATTTGCTCCCATATCTCGCGAACAGCTTCAATCTCTTCGAGGCTTTTCGCAACCTTTATTTCCCACTCATCGCAAGTCTTCGCATCGGATTCTTTTTTCATAGCTAATTGGGTATATCTGTTCTAAACTTTTGCTGTTTTTCTCTTGAAACCGCAAAAAACCACTCTTATTCGACGGTAAAACGAGCGAAACCACTCAATTTCAGCCAACCGCCAGGTCAGATAATAATATGTGCCTATTAAATGTCCCATTAGACCACAATCCACCACTACCCTGTTAACTTTGTAGCAGTCCTCGGCCCAGAACCTTTTGTAATCAGCCTCTCCATGCCCAATGTCCATTGACAAGATTCCATCGCTGCACGCATCGCGTATTGTATGCATCATGAGAATTTGTCCGATTGAAGTCGATGATGTATATTTCAAGCTGAAAGCTCTCCATCCGAACTGAAGTCTTTTATGGCTAATAAAGACATACTCGAAGGCTGCATCGACACCATCGATAGTCATTAACCATACATGACCAATACCGGCTTGAGCTATTTTCAACAAAAGCTTTTGATAAAAAGGCTTCTGCAATACGGCCGCGCCGCGTCTTTTTAACCAGCTTTGTTCCTCTATCGCCGCAATACGAAGAAGAACTTCCGGGGTCACTTCCCCGGCGGCATAGTGCCCAATTTTCACATTCCCGTTTTCAAAAAGACGCCTTTCTCTCCGGCGTAAATTCTGCCGCGATTTTGAAGATGCCTTTTTCTGAAAGTACTCATCAAAAGAGCAGCCGAGTTGAAAATAAAAGCAGGGATTTCGAAATACCTGTCGGCGGGAATATCCTTTTTTCACCAATTTATCCAGCAATTCATTAGTTGCCAGGTCCTCTGAGGAGAGATCCGCACTATAATATACTTCAAAAACCTTTCTGGATGCAATGATATCCGCCATATACTCAATAACTGATTGATAGTTCGGATCTAGCAATAGTCCCAGGTAATAACCTTTGAGGGTGCTTATCGGCATAGCTATTTTCGCGTTGAGACATTTGCGAACTTCCAGAGGAAACAACGCCACAAGCTTGGTTCCGCACCATGCAAGTATAAACAGCGGAGTCCCCTTTATTCTCCCTTCCTCGATATATGTGCTTATCCAGGGGCGTGAGAGAAATGGCGGCGCATTTACCGCACGAGCAAACAGATCGTCCCAATGCTCATCGAACTCAGAAATGCCTTCTGAGCCTTCTATAATCTGTAATTGAACATCCTGGTTTTGTTTAGAGTTTATTTCGCTCACCACTTTGTCTAAAAATATATAATGAGTAAACCAGTTGCGTTTCCGCCATTAGTCGCCGACCGGTCGGCACTAATTCAAGAAACCACTCGAGCGGGCCGATTCTGCATCAGAGATATTCTATTGGGAATCTGCCAATTGAAATTGGGACTACATAAGGAACCGATTATTCCAAGAGAACAGTAGACCAGTGTTGATAATTGCCCAAAGAAACTAACAGACATCCATGCAAACGCAACGGAGAACAACAGACTTCCGAAAGCCCAGCACAGAGATTTCGCGACAGGATGCTGCTGTTTCCTGTATGTAGATATTAGATCCTTAAATGCTTTTGCGAGTACTGCACAAAGAGCTATTACGCCAAGAATTCCATATCTTACGCCTTTCAGAATATACTCGTTTGTAACATCCGTGATTCCCATGCCAAAGTAGTGACCCCAACCGGGATCTTTAGCGCCATAACCAATGACCCACCATTCATCGAATTTATCGATGGCAACATCAATAAGTTTCGCCCGGTGATAACCGGCGCCACCTAATGGATTTGCCCAGGAAACTATGACATGATAGAAAGGCCTGTTACTTGCAAGTCCAATTAATATACATGAGATAATCATAAATATGAAAAGTGGCTTGACCAAATGCTTATGCCTTTCCATTATCAGGCAGAAAATCACCGCCATGGCCATCACCCATGGGCCACTGGACATGCTGCTCAATGCGCCAAGCAGCGCAATACCTGAAATAATATAAGCAAAAGTTCGCCAGTCTTTTTTTTCGTGACGCAAATAATAAATCAGGGGCAAAAACATAGCAAAAACACCACCGAACAAAATGGCATGGCCAAACGGCCCAACAGCCCTGGCAAATCCAAAACGTCCTTCTGCAACAAATCCCCCCCCCGCAAACCACGGAGAATAACGACGCAAAGGAGCAAACGGCTGCCAGCCGGTAACAGATTCGATTACACCTAATATAGCAAGAGGAACTAAGGCAATGCTAATACACTTGATAATAGATATCAGTTTCGTCCTGTCAGTCACGATAAATCGGGCAGCCATATAAGCACACCATGTATCCATGAAAAAACCGCCCCGGCCTTCTATGGTGACTGATAATGATTCGACTTGCGTAATCAAATATGCCCCGATGTAAACAACCATGCTTAACGTAACCAACGTATCTAATCGACACCATTTAAATTTAATTCGAATCTTGTCGTCGAATAAGCACCGCAGAAGCAGCACTGCAACTACAAAACGACCTACTAATATGTCTATAGTACCGATACTAATCGCCAGATAAGAGGGATACCATATCAAACCGACAATATACGCCACGAAGGCATACTTTGGGCGCAGTGCTATAACTAACACAGAAAGGAAAAGGGCTATTGTTAAAGTTACACCTTGCATCGTAATTAAAAGTTCGACAAAATTTATCAGTTTAATGGATTAGTCTATAAACTCCTCGAGCGAGTCTGCTTCTTGACAGTATCTTTGCCTCAAGATACTTACGACGTACCTGTGTCGGGGGTGCCTTAGACGGCAGCAAATTAGGATTCGAGAAATTGTACGTACTCCAATCAATCCGGTCGATCCCTTGTTGTTCCAGAACGGCTTTGTAACTTGAAGTTCCAGGCAGGCTGTTGTATCGAGTAATCCATAGGAGCTAAAGTATCGAGTTCCGCATCCATATATGGAGCATTACAAAATACTTTATCGTTCTTTCGATACATAAGACCAGGTACATGCAACAGTGCATCCGCATCCGGTTTCCCGCCGACAATGCGGACTTGCTTTATCAATTCCACAATCCCGGATT
>Ga0307380_10010900_pt1 | contig 11407 bp, 8 predicted proteins | sample UN3MG_FD_202239 | JGI IMG/M metagenome (GOLD analysis project Ga0307380, IMG submission 202239) | Soil microbial communities from Risofladan, Vaasa, Finland - UN-3 | ecosystem: Environmental > Terrestrial > Soil > Coastal area > Acid sulfate soil | place: Finland: Risofladan, Vaasa | collected... | reverse complement strand
CGCCCGAACAGGGCGAGGCATGCCTCGCCACTACGTTTACTAAATTTGTAAATTGGTTTAAAACAATACGCTACACTATTTATGAATTCATGTACTTAGCCATCATTTTTCTGTATTCCAACATCTGACGCACAGAGGTCGGCTTGAGTCTTCGCAGCCTGCTCAGGAGATTTTCTTCCGGAGAACGAAGGTTGCCCGCTTTGGGGTTGGGGCTGGTTCTGGCTGCTGGTATCTTTGCCGCAGACAGGGTCCCCCATGCATGGCCGTTTCTGCTTCTGGTCCTCCTGTTATCGAGCCTTCTCTATATCTTTTTCCGCTCACGCCCTCTTGGAAAAGTTTTTGCCGAAATAGCGTTCTCTTTCCTGATCGCCTCATGCGGTTTCTTGCTCTTGTCGATTGAGAACAGTATCGGGCAGCTCGAGACTTCGGAACTTCCGCAGTCCAGGGAGGATCTTGCGCTCGTGGGCCGTCTGGACGGTCCACCCTGGGAGGTCAGGAGTTATGGCGCGACTGAGCAGATCAGATTCCTTTTCCTGGTCCGGGCCCAAAGGCGCGCCCACAGCGCAGCCTGGGAGGAGACCCGCTGCCGGGTCATTGTTTCTGCGCCCCTGGATGACCGCTTACGCTTATCCGGCAATGAAAATCTGGCTCTCCTTGCCCGTTGGCGCGCGCCGCGCGGGTATGCAAACCCCGGAGGGTTTGATTACCGCGAATACCTGAAAGGACGCTCTTTTGCGGGTGAAGTAACAGTGGAGTCTCCGGAGGACATCTTCAGGCTCAAAGGCCCGCTGGCGGGCAGGTGGGCCGACCCCTGGAGCTGGGTCTCCGGACTGAGAGCCGCTATTTTCAGAAACCACGAAAAGCTGTATCCTGAAAAGAATGTACGCGCAGTGGCCTCTGCAATTCTGATCGGAGCAAGAGAGCAGGTTCCGCCAGTCATCTGGAAGGATTTCACCTCCAGCGGCACAGTGCATGTGCTGGTTGTCTCCGGTCTCCATGTTGGGTTTATCGCTGCAGCGGCTTTCTTGCTTTTCTCTGTTCTTTCAGGCCGGGGATTAAGCACAGCACTGGTTTCCATTGGAGCGGTTTTCATTTTCGCCCTGCTGAGCGGCGGGCGGCCCTCTGTAATGCGGGCAGCGATTATGAGCGCTTTTGTGCTCTTTGCCCTGCCCATTCAGCGTACCAGGGTCGTTCTGAACACCCTGGCCGCGGCTTTCTGTATCCTCCTGCTCTTTCGGGCCTCCTGGCTTTTCGATATCGGATTCCAGCTATCTTTCACTGCGGTTGCCGGCATAGGGATCTTGACTCCCAGGCTCGAAGCATCCTTCCACGCCAGGAAATGGTGGGAAAACCGGGCCAGGCGCTATCTGACCAGGCTGGTGCTGGCAAGCCTTGCGGCACAGCTTGCGATCACCCCTCTCCTGGCATATTATTTTTTCCGTATCTCACCGGTGGCCTTGATCGCCAACCTGTTCATTGTGCCGCTGGCCGGCGCTGCGGTAATCTCAGGCTTTGCCGCTGACCTTGCCGGATTCCTTTTTCCCCTCTTAGCCGGTTTGATCGCTCCTTTGGCTGCTCTCTTTTTGAAAGCGATGATCGCTGCCGCGGGATATTTTGCCGGAGTGCCCTGGGCCTCTCTAAAGGTCGCCCCGCCGGGTCTCTTTGATATCGCCTGTTTCTGGACCGTACTATACCTTGGTTCGGGCCTGTTCGCTCCCGGGCGGGGCTTTGTCTCAGGGAGTCTTGTCCTTGTGTGCCTGGTCTGGATAAATTATCATCTCTGGTCCGGACTGTTTGCCGCCCAGAGGGAAAGACTGCTGGTAAGGTTTCTCGACCTGGGACCGGCGGCTAATGCAGCGGTCCTGCATCTTCCGGGACCTTCGACCATGCTGCTTGACCCGGTGGGAAAGGGGAGAGGAAAATTTTCAGCAGCCGGGGAGGTAATCCCGCCATACCTGGTCAGATACGCAGGGCGGAGGATCGACTGGCTCCTTTTACGGAGCGAGGAGCCCGGGGAAATCCGGTGGGCCTGGGATATTCTGGATAATTTCGAGATCGGCACCATAATCATACCGCCGGTTGAAAGCCCCAGCATTCTCTATACCCAGTTTCTGGAATATGGCTTATCCAAGGGTGTCCATTTACGCCTGGCTTCTCAAGGAGATACATTGAAAGTGGGCCGGACAAAATTTTTCTATTTCAGGCCTGAGGCTTGGAGCGGTAATGGTCGGCTTGAAAAAGATCCAGACAGGCCCCCTTTAATTCCGCTCGTGGAACACGAGGGCCGGAGAGTTATATTTTCCGGTGCTCTTTCAGAACTTGATTTGCAGAAAATTCTCTTTGCCCGGGCCGGGCTGAAATGCGATGTGCTCGAGTGGCCGCAGGGGCTTTACGGGGTGGTCGAGCGGGAAACTGTCTCAAGGCTGATGAGTCTTTTTCAGCCTGAGCTGGTGATCATGCCTTCCGAATCAGGAATTGAGAATCCGGAGACTTTCAGCCAACCGTCTGATAGCTGGGGAAGCGCTGCCCGATTGCTTGAGACAGCCTTTTGCGGCGCAGTCAGCTTGAGTTTCGAAAGAGGAGGCTTGAAACTCGGCACCGAGCGCACGGAGTCAAGAAACGTAAAGTTCTGATTGTTTCAGGGGATAGTTTTCGAATGTACGACTGAGGTGGTATTGTATGTCTTACCCGGTGATTCACTCTGTCCGATAATTCTAGCCAAAAATATTTGAAATTTATTTTATCTAACCACTAAGCAACATAGTTACTTTGTGTCTTTGTGGTTAAAAATGTAAAAGATATTCTCTTAGAGTGAATTTGTAAGAATCTAAAACTGGACGCTCTGGATCTGGTACTCGGTATTGGTGGCCATGTCGATCTCGAAAGGCTTGGCGATTTCCGTGCCGTCCGGTGTGGTAAGGACTCTCACCAGCGGCCGGTCGATTTTTTTCGGATTGTTGGAAACAATCACCGCTCTTTCCCCGGAGTTCAAAACCACAGTGCTGCCTGCCGGGTAGAGCGCTATGTGGCGGGCAAAATCATCCAATGTATCGGGATCAAAGTGAGTCCCACGGCCCAGTTTAAGGTACTCGATTCCCACGTGCGGTGGAAGTCTTCTTTTGTAGCAGCGGTCAGAGGTCAGGGCGTCGTAAACATCGGCCAGTGCCGTGTAGCGGCTGAAAATATGGATATTTTTGGAAGAGAGCGCATTGGGGTAGCCGCTGCCGTTGAAATACTCATGGTGCTGCAGGGCGACACTGGCAACAGTCGGTTTCATGCTTGATTTATGCTGCAGGATTTCATAGCCGATCTGGGGGTGCTTTTTCATCACCCGGAATTCATCGACTGACAATCTTCCCTGTTTTTGCACTACTTCCAATGGAATATGGGCCTTGCCGATATCCGACAGCAAGGCTCCCATAGCCAGGTCCCGAAGATCAATCGAGGTGAACTTGCCGGTACCGTAAGCGGTCATCACAGTCAGTACGCTCACATTGACCGAATGAAGGAAAGTATAGTTGTCGAAGCTTTTCAGGTCGATAAGATCCATTATCTGGTCACCGGCGGAGGTGAGATCATCGACGATTTTATCCGCCACATTGGTCACTTTTCCTCTATCGAGAGCGACTCTGGCATCCCTGTCCGCTGAGGCGCTCGCTCTCACCGACTCGAAAGTTTCCGAAATAGCGGACACGGCTTCGCGGCGGGTTTTGTCGGAGATAACGTCTTTTACTTCAATGTCCTCATATCCTTTCTCATGGATATAAACCGAGGTGTAACCCATCTCTTTGAGGCGCCGTAAATAACGGGATGTCACGGCAACACCCGACCCGAGCAGCAGGGTGCCTTTTTCGTTATAAATCGGCCGGCCTAATAATTTTCCCGGTTCCAAAGCATCGAGAGAAATCAGTTTCATTTGCCATCCCCTTACAGTTTTTAATATAAATTCTATTTTTTTTTTAATATTTTGTCAAGGACATTCCCTAGAAATTTGATAGTCAGGGCTTTTTCAGACCCTAGGGCCGGGTTCTCAGGGATTCTCTACTTTTTATTTGTGGTGCAAACACTGTATATTTATATTTTAATGTGATTTTTAAATTTTTTCAAAGGTGAAATACCTCAAGCGTGATAGGATTTATGAGTACCCGGATCAAGCTGCTTGATGATAAAACCAAAAACCTGATTGCTGCAGGCGAGGTAATCGAGCGGCCGGCATCGGTGGTCAAGGAGCTGGTCGAGAATTCCCTCGATGCTCACGCCGGCAGGATCACAGTGGAGCTGGAAGGCGCAGGTGACCGCCTCATCCGGGTTATCGACGACGGTGAGGGCATGGAGCGGGAAGATGCCGAACTTGCTTTCTACCGCCACTCAACGAGTAAAATCAGCTCCGCCGATGACTTAAAGAATATTTCCACTATGGGTTTTCGCGGAGAGGCTTTGCCGAGCATTGCCGTTGTGAGCAGGTTCGAGCTTGAAACATGCACCAGGGAAAGCCCCTGCGGGACCCGGATAATATTCGAGAGCGGTAAAATCCTCGAGGTTTCCGATACTTCGCGCGCTCCGGGAACCACCGCGATAGTGCGTAACCTTTTTTTTAACGTTCCGGCCAGGCGCAAGTTTCTTAAAACAGACGCCACAGAGCTGCGCCACATTGTCAGGACAGTGACCAGTGCGGCAATCGCCCAGATCGAAACCTCGTTCCGGCTGACCCATGATGGTAAAGAATTATTTTCGGCTACCCAGTGCCGCTCTGTCGCCGAACGTGTGGAGGATATTTTCGGCAGCAGACTGGCCGGTAAATTTCTGCCGGTCCTTTTCGAACGCGGCGACAGTGCAGTCGGTGGACTTATTGCCGCACCGGATTCGGTAACCGGCCCCCGCGCGGAACAGTACATGTTTATCAACCGGCGCCCTTTCCACAACCGCTCATTGGTCCATGCTGTCCGCCAGGGCTATCAAAGCACGATTCCGGAATCCGCGCAGCCGTCTTTTTTCCTGTTTATCACCCTGAATCCCGCGGATCTGGATATTAATGTCCATCCGGCAAAGCTCGAAGTGCGCTTCCGGGATGAGGGCCTGATTTACTCTATGGTACACAAAGCAATCCAGGAAGGCCTGCGCCAGGAGGGGGCGATCGCTGACTTTGATAAATTATCAGGCGGCAGGCTCGTCTCTTTTGGTCCTTCAAGCACCTCGAAAGCTGGTTTGAAAATACAGGGCCGCCTTAGAGACAGTGCCGCTGTTTCCGGGCGGAAAAAGGGAGGTTTCCAGACCTCGTTCCTGATGCCTATGGATCCCGCATCCCGCATGGGCGCTTTAGCCGGAACCGGAGAGAGTGGACTTTTCCCGGCCGGAAGTGCACGATCTAAAGAGCCGGGCTGGAAGCCGGAGATCGATTCAGCGCCGCAGACAGGCTCCGGGCCAACAGTCCTGCCGTCTCTCTGGCAGATGCACGGCCGCTATATATTTATGCAGACCAGATCAGGCTCCTTGATAATCGACCAGCATGCGGCCCACGAGCGGATCCTTTATGAAAAAATCATGCAGGAAATCACCAAGGGCGAGATGAGCAAACAGTGCCTGCTTTTCCCGGTGACCCTTCAGTTGAACCCGGAAGAGCACCTGGCGGTCACCCAGTTCAAGACGATCCTTGAGCAGGCGGGTTTCCAGATCGACGAGTTCAGCGGGAGGTCGATTGTGGTGCGTTCGGTGCCGGCGCTGAAAAATCTCGGCAATGTGGAGGATTATTTCCGCGATCTGCTCCAGGACCTGGTCAAAGAGGGCCAGGGATCGACCGGGACCAGGCATCAGGCTATCGCCCGCTCGCTGGCCTGCCGCGGGGCCATTAAATCCGGCAAGCCGCTCTCGGCACGCGAGATGAACGAACTGGTGGACCAGCTTTTCGCTACGGAGCTGCCTTACGCTGATGTTCACGGAAGGAACACAATCGTCCAACTGACACTTGATGAAATCGATAAGAGGTTCGGCAGGAGTTGATACCTATCCTGGTGGTGGCAGGTCCCACTGCCTCAGGCAAAACAGAACTCGCCATCGAGTTGGCTCAAGCTCTGGGCGGGGAAATAATCTCAGCCGATTCCCGCCAGGTTTATGTGGGCCTTGATGTCGGTACGGCAAAGCCTTCGCGGGAGCAGCGCGCGCGTGTCAAACATCACCTGATTGATATCGTGAGTCCCCGGGAACGGTACAATGCCGGGAGATTCGCGCGTGACGCTTCCGCGGTGATCGGGGCCCTGGAGCAAGAGGGCAAGGCAGTAGTCCTCTGCGGGGGTACCGGATTGTACCTGGAAGCCCTGGTTAATCCCTTTTTCGAGGTGCCGAAGCTACCGGAAGAAGAGAAGATCAGGGTTCGAAGACAGTTGAGCGAGAAAGCCTCCGCTCAAGGCAGGGCGGCTCTTCACAGGGAATTGGCCGGAATTGACAGTCAAAGCGCAGCCAGGCTTCATCCCAATGACTTTCAGCGCATTAGCCGCGCCCTCGAGCTTTATTACCTGAGCGGCAGGACAATGACAGAACTTTTATCAGTCCCCGGAAAGCAAAGACCTTATGCCCCCTTTACTGTTATTTTAAACCCAGAGCGCGAAGAGCTTAAAGAGTCTATCTCCCAGCGCACGGAAAGAATGCTCGAGGGCGGCTGGGTTGAAGAGGTCGAATCCCTTCTGGCCTCAGGAACCGACCCCGGTGCGCCCGGAATGCAGAGCTTGGGCTATAGGGAGGTAATTGCCCTTATCCGGGGGGAAATAAGCCGCGGCGGGGCCGTCGATGCTATCAACCGAAAAACCTGGCAATACGCCCGGCGCCAGCGCATCTGGTTTGACCGCAAGCCCGCCCAAATAAAAGCCGGGCCGAAAGCGCTTTCAGCGGAGAGGATTGTCTCTCTGTGGCATGCCCACTGTTCGAGCTATTGCTGATCGGGACAACCAATAAACTGGAATGAGGTCCAAGTTGAGGATCGGGATTACCTGCTACCCGACTTATGGCGGCAGCGGAGTACTGGCCACCGAGTTAGGAAAGCAGCTGGCCCAGCACGGCCATGAAATTCATTTTATTTCCTACGCCCTGCCTTACAGGCTCAAAGGTTTTGTCCAGAGCGTTTATTTTCACGAGGTCCAGGTCTCCACTTACCCGTTGTTCGAATACCAGCCTTACACACTGGCGCTGGCGGTCAAGATGCATGAGATCACTCTTGAGTTCGGCTTGGACCTTCTACATGTGCATTATGCCATTCCGCATGCTACAAGCGCCTGGATAGCCAAAGAAATGCTGGGTAAAGACCACCCGATCAAGGTGGTCACCACCCTCCACGGCACTGACATTACCCTGGTGGGCCAGGAGGAAAACTTTGGCGAGATCACCCGTTTTTCGATCGAGCGTTCCGACGGGGTGACTGCAGTGAGCGAATACTTGCGCCGGAAGACAGTCGAGACGCTGAAGGTTAAAAAACACATCGAGGTGATCCATAACTTTGTCAATCCAGAGGCTTTCAAGCGAACCGAGACGAAAGTGTGTTCCCGCGAGATGCTCGCGCCCCAGGACGAGAAAGTAATCATGCATATCTCCAACATGCGGCCGGTCAAAAGGCTGAAAGATGTGGTGCGGGTTTTCGCCGATCTGGCGGACAAAATAAAAGCGAGACTCGTGCTGGTGGGCGATGGGCCCGAGCGGGCCGCGGCTCACCGGCTGGCCGAGGAGCTGGGGGTAGGGGAGCGCTGCCTTTTCCTCGGGGCGCAGGAATCAATCGCCAGCCTGCTCAATTGTGCGGACCTGGTCCTTCAGCCCAGCGCCTCAGAAAGTTTCGGCCTGGTGATTCTGGAAGCCATGTCTGTCGGGGTCCCGGTTATCAGCACACGCTGCGGGGGACCGGAAGAGGTGGTGATTCACGGCGAGTGCGGCTACCTCTCGGCAGTGGGTGATGTGCATGAGATGACCCAGAATGCTTTCAGGCTTTTGACTGATCGGAAACTTTACGAGAAGTTCAGCAGTCGGGCCAGGGCGCGGGTACTGGAAAAATTCGATATCGAATCGATCACCAGGCGTTATGAAAAGTTTTACCTGTCAGTGCTGGAGCAAGGAGGAAACGATCGCTAAAGTGCCCAGAGAGCATAAGATGAGCCGGGAGGAGCCGACATTAAGCGGGTCCACCAAAGAATTGATCAATGAAGCTCTAGCTGAAGACATGGGCAGCGGCGATTACACCACGCTCTGGTCTGTGCCTGCCAGGCACACAAGCCGGGCCAGGATAATCGCCCGGGCCGGAGGTGTAATCGCCGGAATCCCGGTAGCCAGGTATTTAATCTCCCGCTCCAGACCAGCGCCGAAAATTGTCTCCGCAGTACCGGACGGTCAGGGAGTCACCGCAGGTCAGGTGGTTGCCGAGCTTATCGGGCATACCAGGCAGCTTTTGATGGTCGAGCGCACGATGCTTAATTTTCTCCAGCGGCTTTCAGGAATAGCCACTATGACCAGCCGTTTTGTGGAAAAGGTGGAAGGTACCGGGGTGGAAATCCTCGATACCCGTAAAACCACTCCCGGGTTGCGAGAGTTGGAAAAATACGCCGTGCGGGTGGGGGGTGGCTCAAATCACCGTTTCGGCCTCTACGATTACGTGCTGCTTAAGGAAAACCATATCAGCGCCGCCGGCGGTATCAGGCAGGCTGTGGAAGCCGTAAAAAAAGCGAATGATAAAAACCTGCCTGTAGAAGTCGAAACCCGAAGTCTCGATGAAGTTCGGGAAGCCATCCAGGCCGGGGTTTCAAGAATAATGCTCGACAACATGACTATCGAGCAAATCAAGCTTGCGGTGGACTTGATCCGCAGCCACAAGGGAGAAATCATCCCGGAGATTGAAGCCAGCGGCGATATAACCTTGCGCACTATAGCCGAGGTAGCAGCCACCAGAGTAGATTTTATCTCAGTCGGCGCGATTACGCACTCGGCGGGTATTCTTAATCTTACGATGCTCATTGAACCAGACTTTTAATGCGCTGCATTTTTTTCGCCCCAGTTTATGTTCGCCTATGAATTCGAAAAGCGTCTGCTGGTAATTCTAAAATCGAATCGCCATCGGTATTTGGATGAAGAGATGCTGATGCGGGAATTTAGTCTGTCCGAAGCCATGGACCCGAGTACCGAAAGCAGCCAGGACCTGGACCGGGCGATCGAAGTTCTCAGGCTTCAGGGCTACGAGATAGATGGTGACCAGACCGGAGGTTGGACCCTGGTAAATCTGCCTGATACTATCAATTACCTTGAGATTGAGAGCAGCCTGAAGACCACTTTCCTGGGCAAGTGCCTGTTTGCTTATCGCATAATCGGTTCGACCAACGAGGCCGCAAGACAACTGGCAGAGACAGGGGCTCCCGACGGGACGCTTCTGGTAGCCGAAGAGCAGAGAAAGGGGCGGGGCAGATTCGGCGGATCCTGGTATTCTCCCTCCGGCGGGGGCATCTGGGCCAGTCTTATCTTGCGTCCTGGAATCAGGCCAGCCCAGTTGGGAAGCCTGCCCATGCTCGCCGCTTTGAGCATCTGTCTTGCGGTCGAGGAGCACACCGGACTCAAGCCGCAAATCAAGTGGCCAAATGATCTGTATCTGAATGGAAAAAAGCTTGCCGGCGTGCTCTGTGAGGCCGGTATGCGCGGGGATGAGCTCAAGTATGTGGTCCTGGGTTTCGGGATTAATGTCAATATCGAGCGTTTCCCGCCCGAACTGAGCTTTTCGGCCACTTCACTTGTTCTGGCGCGAGCGGAGAGGAAAATTTACCGGGTCGGGCTTTTAGCTGCGATCTTGGACAAACTCGAAGAGGGCTATTTCAAATTTCTCACTGACGGGTTCGCTTCATTTCTGCCCAGAGTCCAGGTGCGCGACTTTCTGCGAAACCGCCGCATAAAAGTCCAGCTTGCCGGAGGCGAGATAGTCGATGGAGTCTCGAGGGGGATTGATGAAAACGGGGCTCTGCTGTTGGAGACCCGGGCTGAGAGTCACCTTAACACCCTGGCCCAGGGTCACGTTATCCAATTCTGATTGTTAAAATTACTTTCCAAAAGAGGGTGGGTCAAAGCCATGATCCTGGCGGTTGATATCGGCAATACACATATTGTCCTGGGTACCTATCAGGGAAAAAAACTGGTCCATCACTGGCGGATAGACTCGAATACTGGCCGCACGGTCGATGATTACGGGCATCTGATCCTTTACATGTTAGAGCGTTCATGCGGCTCCGGCCAGGTAAGCGGGGTGGTCATTGGCTCGGTTGTGCCGACCTTGACCTCTGTTTTTCAAAAGATCTCCCACAGGTATTTTAACCTTCAGCCCTGCCTGGTGGACGGACTCGCAGACCTGGGAATTTCTTATAAGGTCGATACCCCCCCAGGCCTTATCGGCGCAGACCGCATCGCCAATGCTTTGGCAGTGCGTGAACGCTACCGGGAGAACTGCATTGTGGTGGATCTGGGTACAGCCACAACCTTTGACCTGATATCTGAAGACGGCTCTTATCTGGGTGGAGTGATAGCCCCGGGCATAAGCACCAGCGCCGAATCCCTGATCCAAAAAGCGGCCATGCTGAGCCGGGTGGAGATTAATGTCCCCGAGCATATTATCGGCAAAGAGACAAAGACAATGCTGCAGTCAGGAATATTTTTCGGTGCAATCTGTCAGATAGATGGACTTGTAGAAAAAATCAAACAGGAATGGAAAGTCAGTTCCAAAGTAATCGCTACCGGCGGTTTTGTTCACATGGTAGCCAAGTTCAGCCGCCAAATCGATACGGTGGACCCGAATCTTACCCTTGACGGTTTGCGTATTGCCTACGACAAGCTCTCAGGCCGGCCCGCCTGACCAAAATTATCGAATAAGATTTTTTGTAACATCTTAGATTCTTACAAATTCACTCTAAGAGAATATCTCTTACATTTTTAACCACAAAGACACTAAGACACAAAGGGCTTATAAGACTATTCGTTTGATACCATTTTTGATAACCGGGACATTGAAATTGATCAACGAACCCAGTCGGTATCCTGTAAGTTTTAAATATGTCAGGATTTGAGCGCGGTGTAAGGGCAGAAGTCTTTCTACGGCTTTCAGCTCGACTATCACGCATTGCTCAACAAGAAAATCTAATCTTAAACCTGAATCCAACTGCTGGCCATTGTAAAGCACAGGTAAGGAAAGCTGTTGAGAAATCCTTAGCTTTCGTTTCTTAAGTTCATACGCCAGGCAATTTTCATAGACGCTTTCCAGCAGACCAGGTCCCAGGTTGGAATGTACGCAAAATGCGGCGTCTACAATTTGCCGTGCAACTAGATTAACCTCAGGGGGAATCGGTTTTATTGGCTTTATTGAATCTTGGTTTTTCATAATTCAACCAATGATAGCAACAAAGTACAA
>Ga0307380_10010899_pt1 | contig 11407 bp, 8 predicted proteins | sample UN3MG_FD_202239 | JGI IMG/M metagenome (GOLD analysis project Ga0307380, IMG submission 202239) | Soil microbial communities from Risofladan, Vaasa, Finland - UN-3 | ecosystem: Environmental > Terrestrial > Soil > Coastal area > Acid sulfate soil | place: Finland: Risofladan, Vaasa | collected... | reverse complement strand
CCGCTGTGGCTGTTTTGGAGCGGCCCCAGCGACGTGCCCCTGGCAGCCCTCTGCACCATGTACCTACTGCGCTTTGGCGTCGAGCACTTTTTCCGTTTCGCCAAACGCCGGATGGTACTGCTGATTGCGCAGACGTCCGACTTGGTCGCCGCGCAGAATTGGGTGTGGACCGTCACGCTGGCGTACATCCAACTACTGCTGGCGCGCCACCTGGTCGCCGCACAGCCTCGTCCCTGGGACCCCAAGCCACGCCGTGACCCGCAGCAGCCCTTGATGCCTGGACAAGTGCGCCAGGCGTGGCCGGCATTTTCGCACGGGTTGGGTACACCGGCTCACTCGCCCAGACCTGCTGGAAAACCGCCAGGACGCGCGGTCGGATTCCATCCCCAGCCTCGGCCACGCTTCCCGGTGGTCACCAAGAAGCAGAAACAGCCGTCTGTGGCCTCGAGATAGCCATTGGTCTGTAGAATTGTGAAGGTTCAATCGACTCAGATTCGTCTGAGCCCGTTTAGCGCTCTAAAGTCCAGGGCGTTCGGTCCGTCATAGATATGACCAAAGGCGAAGGGTTCATTGAGCGAAACGTACCGCACGGTTGCGCCGAACTGCTTGAGCCGGTTCACGATCCTCAACCCCTCTTCAGGCCCGAAAAAGCCCTCGATACCCCGCCCACATTCATCCGTTGCGACGAGCGGGCTTGCCTCGAACCCAATCGCGATTCCGCGCCGGTTCAGATCGGCGATGATCTGTTTCAGTTCGTCGTCGGTGGCCTCATCCGGTTCCCAGGGAAAGTGGGCGACCCACCCGCCGTATAGATTAAAGACCTGAACGTGTTGGGCGGCCTCGGTCCAGGGAGCGTCCTCGGTAAAGAGGCTCATGAAATCCAGCGAGCCGTCCGGTGGGGGCAGGGGACCAAAAAAGATGAGTGGACGCTCGGAGAGACCGGGTTGGGGATACGGCGTCGCTGCTACTGTGGGTGTAGCGACCAACTCGGGCGTGGGCGTAGGCGGAGGGGCTGTGGGTGGAATAGCCGTCGGCGTTGGTGTTGCCGCCGGAGCACCGCACCCGGCTACCAACAGGACAACCAACGTTACCCCAATCACCGGCTGTGACAACTTCCAGTCGCTCAATCCACCCTCCTTCCGTAACGGCGATCTAGCCGCCCAATTCAGGCCACACCCCTTCGATAATCTCAATGGCGCGCCCGATGCCGTCTTCGGCGCAGATGCGTTCCCCTAGCGCCGCGGCGCGCGCCTGCAACCCGGCGTCCATGACGGCGCTGGTGATGGCAGCCGCCAGTCGCTCGGCCGTAAGCTGGCGGCGTGGTATGGGCTGGGGGCCGCCGCTCCTTGCTGTCACGCTACCCATGCTCAGTTCTCGCCCGTCCAGGGCACCGCCCGCTTGTCCCCGATCGTCTCACTGGTGCTCAGCATCTCCTCGCTCACGCAAGGGGACACAGGCTCAATGAGCGACCAGAGGGGGCACGCCCCCTCTGGACTCCCCCCAGCATCCAGCAGGCACCAGGCAGCAATCAGAAGATCAGGATTCAGAAGGCGGGAGAGCCAGGCGACACCACCACCCGCAACCCCACACTGATGTAGAAGTAGTCACGGATGTACCAGAAGCGGTACGCGCAGCGGGTGAACCACTGAACGAAGTCCCACGACCCCCCGCGCAACACACGCCGAATGTCAGCGCTTGCCTTCAGGTCCTCTCGCCCATCCTCAGGACTGTACGGATATCCGAAATCCGGCTTTTGCATGTCCTTTCCCCACAGGCTCCGCGTCCACTCCCACACGTTCCCGGCCATGTCCGCGCAGCCGTAGGGGCTATCCCCCTGCGGCGAGTAGCGGCCCACCGGCGTGGTTCCCCCTGGGTGGTGATCGAAATTACACCGCTTCTCGTCGGGAGGTTCGTCCCCCCAGGGATAGACGCGCCCATCTGTACCTCGTGCCGCCTTCTCCCACTCCGCCTCACTGGGCAAGGTCACCGGTATCCCCGCCCTCTCGCTCAACCAGCGGCAGAAGGCCAACGCATCGTACCAGTTCACGTCAACCACCGGGCAGTCGTCCTGCCCCTTCAGGCTGTGAGGGTCCTGCGGCGTGTGGCCACTGGCCTTCACGAAGGCCCGGAACTGGGCCACCGTCACCGAGTAGCGCCCGATCCAGTATCCCGGCAGTATCACCTCGTGCTGCGGCAGTTCGTCGTCGAACGCCTGCGCATCCCTCCGCTTGTCACTACCCATCAGGAACGGTCCTGGCGGCACCCAGACCACCGGCTGACCCAACAGAGCCTCCAGGTAGGCCAGCCCCGACCCGTGTAGTGAGTGCTCAGGCTGCTGGGCCAGCGCCAGGGCCTCTGTTCGCACGGCATCCCCCATCTCCACCAGCGCCTGCACCGCCAGCCCGGCCACCTCCACGTCGGGGTCGGCTGCGGCCCGCAGCAACGGCCACACCACCCGCTCGTTTCGCACCTGCGCGAGCGCCGCCACCGCCCGCCGCCGGTCCGCCACCTGCTCCGATTCCAACAAGCGTATCGAGCGATCCGCTACTGCCTGACGCGTCTCCTCCGTGACCCCCCGCCCCTCCTCGATGCACCACCAGGCTAGCCAGGGATTGACTTGCGCCACGTCGAGGGCGAGCCGGTCGGCGTCATTGACCAGCCCCGCCAACTGGACGAAGGTCTCCCTCCACCAGTCGTCCGCCGCCAGCGCCGACAGTCCTTCCTCTTTCCCAGACAATACGCGCCGCACGGATCGCCGCAGGCCCATCCATCTGCTCAAACGCCACTCCTGCTCGGCCACCTCCTGCAGCGCCAGCGCCGCAAAGTGCTCCTGCACGGTGTGGTGCGGCACGAACCAGATCATATCGTCCCCCGCCAGCAGGCCGTGCCGGGCACAGGCCCCCACCACTCGATCCGCTTGATCCACTTGGCCTTCCCCAAGTCGCCGGGCCACCTCCTCGACCGCCTCCTCGCGCGGGCAGGAGAGCCGCTGGCCCAAGCTCAGATGGTAGGCCAGGTCAGTCAGTGCTTGCCGTTTCGTCCGCTCCCGTATCTCGGCATCCATGCGCCGGTCGGTGTCCCGCCGCAGCATGCGGGAAACGAAGCACTCGTATAGCTCCGCTCGGTTGCCCGGCACCGACTCGCCTGCCGCTCCTGCCTCCTCGATCAGCCGCAGGAGGAGGGGCGTTCGCGCTATCGCCCGTAGCTGCTGGCCCAGCCGCCCGTAGAGGTCATCGCCTCGCTGCCCCAGGCGTGCTGTCAGGTAGGCTTGGGCCTGCTCGTCACTGATGGGCTGCACGACTACCACACGCCCCACTTTTTCGCGCACCCGTCGCCACAGCTCATCTTGCGCCCGGCTGGTGAGAACCACCGGGTGGCGCGGGTAGGAATCCATCCAGCGTACGAGCTCATCTACCAGCCGATCACGATGGGGAGGCGACACCTCGTTCAGCCCGTCGAAGAGGAAGAAACAGCGACCCCATCCTTCCCCTTTTAGGAAGGCGATCAGTGCCTTTTCATCATCCAGCCGCAGATGACCTGTCTCCTGGAGGCCCGCCTGCACCCACTTCGCCAGTGGGGTGCCAGCGTAGCGGAACAAGCGCACCACCACTGGCACGATTGGCTCCGCTCCACCGCACAGTTCCCAGGCCAGCCGCTCCAGCGAGACAGTCTTGCCGGAGCCGGGCTCCCCCAGCACCAGAAGTCGGTTGGCAGTGTGGAGCAGTTGGAGGAGGTTCTCCCTCGGCCCCAGCCGGCCTGTTTCGTAGGGGGAGACTTCGATGGGAAGGGTAGCTCCCTCTTCCTGGATGTAGACGGATATTCCGCCCCAGCGGGCGCGGGCCTCGGCCTCCAAGCGCTTCCGCAGGGCGGCTCGATGACGGGCCACTGCATCAGGGGAAGGAGAGCGAAGCGGAAGAGCCCCCCCTTCCACCCCCCGCAGGGCCGCTTGCTCAGCCCTCTCTTTCCACTCACGCAGCGACTCGACCGAGTACCGCAGCACATCGCTGTCTATCAGTTTGGCACAGTTCTGGCACAGCCAGATCCCGTTGCCCACGGACCCGCGCTCTTCAGACGACAGGTTGGGGTCGTACCGTGGCCCGCCCTCCGAGGCCGCCGTGATGTGGGCTGCCACACCGATGTTGAGGGCCTTCGCGGGGTCCTCTTGTGGGCCGCTGGTCGGCTTTCCACAATCTGGGTTGGAGCAACAGTAGCCCACTCTGCGAGCGAGTATCTCTTTGGTCTTGGCGTCGAAATCGTCTCTCACGGGAACACGATCCTTGCGGATGCGGTTGGGAAGGCAGGCGCCTTCACATCGAGTCTATCTCGCCTCAATAATCGTTCGGATCATACCGTCTTGGGCACCCGTCTCCGTCACCCGGTCGGTGCCGCCAGAACCAGGTCACCTCCCCGTCGCCCTTCCGCCGCTTGCGCTTGTCCACCTGGCCGCCGCAGGTAGGACAGGCCGCCGCTGCTGGAGCGTCGGTACTGGCCGCCGTCAGTCTACCGTCCACCATCGCTTTCCGCATAGTCCGCCACCTCGATACAACTTTCGTCAGTTCTGACTCATCCACAAGGCCGCCCGCTGGTCTCCGATCTCTCACTGGTGCTCAGGATGTCCTCGCGCATCGGAGGGGACAGAGGGCCAGCGAGCATCCAGAGGGGGCACAGCCCCCTCTGGACTCCCCCCAGATGGCGGATTCCAGAGTCACAGATGGCAGAGGGACCGGAGTTCAGAGGCGGACGGGGGCCGCTACCACCCGAAACCCGGCGTCCCTGTCCCGGATGCTCGGGTTGCCCCCGGCGCGGGCGCCGCACCGGACGTCGCTGTCTACAGTGAAGAAGGCGCCCCCACAGAGCACACGGCCGCCATACTCGGATTCACTCGCCGTCCACTCCCAGACGTTGCCGGCCATATCCACGCAGCCGTAGGGGCTATCCCCCTGCGGCGAGTACTGGCCGACCGGCGTAGTATCTCCCACGTTCCTACCGAAATTGCACCGCCGCTCGTTAGGAGGTTCGTCTCCCCAGGGATAGATGCGCCCGTCCGTCCCGCGCGCCGCCTTCTCCCACTCCTGCTCAGTGGGCAAGCGCCCACCGGCCCACTTGGCGTAGGCTGTGGCGTCGTGCCAGGTGACGTAGGTCACAGGATGGTCGGCGATCTTCTTCGGTGGGGTCCTGCCCTTCCAGTGCTCTGGCCGTCTGTGTCCCGTCTCGGCCACAAAGCGGGCATACTCGGCGTTAGTGACAGGGGCCCTGTCAATCCAGAATTCGGGCAATTCTACCTGCTTCTCGTCCTCACCGTAGAGAAACTTGCCCGCCGGCACACGCACCATCTCCTTGCCATCCTTGGGATTACGCCAGCGGTCTCCGACAGGCCCGGGCGGCTGCGTACCCAGACCAGGGGACGTACCGGACCCGGACGGATGCGTATCCAGACCGAGGGAAGTGGGGGACCCAGGCGGAAGCGCACCCAGGCCAAGAGACTCAGCACGGGCTCGTAGCGCACGGAGCAGGCGGTCGTACCCCTTCTCCTGGAAAAGGTTGACCCACTGCCAGCGCCGAAGGCGTTCAGGAACCTCACACCCTTCCAGGCGGAGGGGGATCAAGAAGATAGTTCCCTCTGGCTGTTGGTCAGCCACATCCAGTGCGTCCTTGATCTCTTTCTGGACGTAGCCGGCCTTCGTGATTGCCCTACTCGAAAGACAGATAATAACTGCATCTGAAGACCGCACGGCCTTTGCTATCTCCAGTTCCCAGTCCTGCCCCGGTAGCAGGTCTTCCTCATCCAGCCAGGGAGCAAACCCATCGGAGCGCAGGCGATGGTAGAGGTCGCGCACTGCGGGCTTGTCGCCGGAAGCGTGGCAGAGAAAGACCTTCAACTGACGTTCCTGCCCACGGCTGGCGGACTGAACAGCCCGCGGAGGCAATGAAGCGCCGCCAGGCTCAGCGCCGGGGAAGCCACATAGATCGTTGAAACTGATCCGCACCGTCTCCAACGCCAGCCGGTTCAGTTCCCTCAGAATGCGAGCCCGGTCGGCCCGACGGGTTTCGGTATCTCCATCCAGGCGGGCCTGGCCCACGTTTTCCCCCAGTTGGGCCTCCAGGGTCAGCGCCTCGGTATAGCGAGGATGGTCCTGCCCCAACCGCTCCAGGAACTGGGCTACACCGGTCTCGTAAGGAGTAAAGCCGTCACTCATCGAGTTCTACCCTCATAACCAACCCATACGCGGCATTCCCTCAACTCTACCCACCGTCCCCGATCCTCTCACTGGCGCTCAGTATCTCCTCGCTGACCATAGGGGCGCAGGCTCAACGAGCGACCAGAGAGGGCACACCCGCTCTGGACTCCTCCACAGATTCCAGAGTCTCGGAGCCCTGACCCACTAAGTTCAGGGGCCCGCGGCGGCCGCCACAACCCGAAAACCGAGGCCCCTGTAGCGAACGTCCGAGGCGTCCCCGCCGCGGAAGGTGCACCGGACGCTCCAGTCTTCATCGAGGAAGGAGCCCCCACGGAACACGCGGTACTCGCCCGCATCCGGACCCTGCGGGTTGCGGGCCGACGAGCGGGCATAGGACTCCCAATCGTACCAATCCGCCACCCACTCCCACACGTTGCCGGCCATGTCCAACGCCCCGTATGGGCTGGCCCCAGACAGGTAACTGCCCACCGGAGCCGCCAGCACATAGCCATCGTTAACGGCCGTGGCCTTGTGCTGGTACTCACAGTTCCGGTCGCAGTAGTTCAGCCGCGTGCCGTCGAACTCGTTTCCCCAGGGGTAGATGCGCCCGTCTGTCCCCCGCGCTGCCTTTTCCCACTCCGCCTCCGTCGGCAGCCGCCCTCCCGCCCAGGCTGCGTATGCCTGCGCATCGTCCCAACTGACGCACACCACCGGCTGATCGGGCGCGTTGTAGTTCTCATCGTCCCAGCATCTTGGCTCCCGGCAGGCCCCTGCCTCCACGCACTTGCGGTACCGGGCGTTGGTCACCTCCGTCCGGTCAACCCAGAAGGCGTCCACGTAAACGGTATGCGGTGGCTTCTCATTGTCATACGCTTGGCCATCGGCGTCGCTCGAGCCCATCAGGAACTCGCCCGCCGGCACGTGGACCATCACCATGCCGTCGGCCGGGCGCGTCCAGGTGTCGCCGACGTTCGCCTCCGCCGGAGGCCCCACTGGGGTTGGCATCTCAGTCGGCCGGGGCGTAGCCACAGGCGGCGCTGGCGTCGAGGTCAGCATTTCAGTCGGACGAGGAGTGATCGTGGGCACCAGCGGGGTCTCGGTCGGCTGCGGCGCGGCCGTGGATGGCCCCCGCGTCTCAGTCGGCTGCGGCGCGAACGTGGACCGCAGGCGCGTCCCGACCAGCCGGGGGACCACGACGACGGCGATCCCAATCACCACCAGCAACACTGCCGCCCCGCCCACCAGGGCCCGCAACCAGGCCGGCCACGCCCACGGCCGCCGTGGAGGGCGGCGAAGGATGCGCCTCCCCAGCGTGAGTACCTCGGCCGGCTTCTGCCGCGGGGTTACGGCCTGCGGCTGTTCGTGGAGTGGGGTTGATTGAAGATGTTCAGCGCGTTCTCGTAACGCACGGAGCAGGCGCTCGTACCCCGTCTTCTCAAAAAGGTCAACCCACTGCTTGCGACGAAGGCGTTCAGGAACCTCACACTCCTCCAGGCGGAGAGGGATCAAGAAGATAGCCCCCTCGGGCTGTTGGTCAGCCACATCCAGAGCATCATTGATCTCTTTCTGGACGTAGCCAGCCTTTGTTATGGCCCTACTCGAGAGGCAGATGATAACCACGTCTGAAGACCGCACAGCCTTCGGTATCTCCAGTTCCCAGTCTTGTCCGGCTAGCAAGTCTTCCTCAGCCAGCCAGGGGGCAATACCATCGGAGCGCAAGCGACGGTAGAGGTCGCGCACTGCGGGCTTGTCACCGGAGGCGTGGCAGAGGAAAACCTTCAGCTGACGTGGTAATTCCGTAGAAGTGGCAGACCATACCAGCTGCTCAAATCCTCCTTCCTCGAAGCGCTGCTTCCACGTCGGTGGCAAATCTGAGGTAGTCTCTGCTTGGGCTAGTCCTGTTGCTTCCGGCCAGGAAATATCTGGGCGGTCTTGTTTGCCGACCTTCACAAGATCGAGGAGCCGGTTGCGGCGGTCAAGATACTTGATCAGTTCTCTGGCCTTGCCTATCGTCCCTTGGCCTGGCAGGCGATCGTAGTCTATGTCCAGATCAAGACAGAGATCGCGCAGCTGGTTTTCGTCGAAGTGTGTAGTTAGTATCTTGCGCAACTCGGTCAGGTTCATATATCCTGATGCCCTCTCAAGCAGAAGTGCGGACTATCGTGTGTGACCCCAGCATGCCCCGTGCCCTGGGCTATGATGCGGTCGGCGAGGGCAAGGGCACGCATTCCTCTACTCCTCGGTTGGCAATAGACTTGCGAGCGCCTGCAATCGTCTCCGTGCAGCATCGGGCGACATGGTTAGGAAGTACCCCTCTTCCTCCTTAGCGAGCACGTCAAGCACCGGATTTGAGAATAACGCAAGAACCTGGTCGATCTCCCTTCGTTGAGGAGGGGCTATGCCGTCCTGCTGGGCACGATTCAGTAGCACCAAATAGATGGCCTTACTTGGGATCGGTTCCGAAGTCTCCTGCTGCCTTTGCAGTTCATCAAAAATCTGCAGAACGGTACTTGCCAGTTGGGCGTAACCGTAGTGCTGATCATGCGCACGGCCCAACTCCTGTTCCACATTCTCCGCCAGCCCTTTCGCCTCAAAGAGTCTCCGCAACTCAGCGATGCTGAACGGAAATTGGTCATGCCGCCTTAGGACAGATAACAGAACATCGGTCGTGAGTATCCCAACGTCTTCCCTGAGCGCGTGTTCGACCAGCTTTCCACCTGCGAATCCCGGGCCGATCAGCAGAGCATAATCTGCGGTGTGTTCCTCCTTGTGATCTTTGATCGAACCATAATTCACCTGAGCCAGGCCAACAACGGTGCCTTTCCTGCAGGTCTTTGCTTCTACCACGGCACTGTAGCTGTCAGAGCCGAGCCTGCCGACGACGAGTACATCTGGCTGTCCTGGACCGCCGACGTGCTCTGTCTCAAAACCCAGCCGCTCAAACGCCTCGGTCAGAACTACCTCATATCTTTCTGGATCGGAAGTGTCATACTGGCTTTGTGCAAGGTCTCTGCATAGTTGGTCAACGTGGCTAACCTCTATGGTCACAGCGGGCTTTGAGACAAATCCATCCAGGGCGTCTAGTTGCTCTCTGGTAATTCCAGAGATTGACAGTTGAGGCTGTCGGACAAAGCTCAGATCCGAAAGCACGGGATGGTTCTTGAGCACGGAAAGTGGGACCGGTTTCTCAAGGCGCCTCACAGGTACCAGACGTGTCGCCCAGGTGCCTTGTGACGTTTTGTAGGGAGCAGCCTCAACCCGCAGTTCGCAGCAGAGCTCATAATGCGGACCCGCCTGATATCCAAACGCGCGGTCTCCAGCGCGAATGTGCCGTTGCAGTGCCTTCTGGGCGTATGCCCCCAGTGATCCCTTCCAATCGACTCCACCCTCATCGAATGCTTGCTCCCACCTGAAGATATCCGGGTTCGCCACAAACAGCCACGCTTTGTACTCTGGCTCGCCAACCTTCGTCAGATCGCCCCCGCCCAAACGCTTGCTGACCATGTAATGGCAGAAGATGTCCCATTCCTGAAGGCTTCTCAGCCCCAGTGGCTCCAGGCGCTGCTGCAGCGCCCGCACCTTGTCTGCGTTTTGCGGGTAGTGTTCCAGGGCAGCATCGATCTCATCCGGCTGTCCCAGCTGGGCAGTGCAGTACTTGTAGGTCTTGACGACCTTCGAATTGATCACGGGGAATCGCTCATCGAGACAGAACAGAATAGGGGAGATGAATCCAGCTGCAAACCCACGCCGGTACTTGCTCTGGAGGAATCGAGCCCACGGCTTTTCGTTGTCCGCCACTCGGCCCTCAATTGCCTCAAACAGGAGTCGCGCCGTCTCTGGCCAGTCCTCTGGCTTCTTCCACCCGGCACCCTCAAACCAAGCGCGAACATCCTTCGTGACGCACGGCCAGGTGCTGATGCGATAGTTGTTCTTGCGATGAAACTCCGTGTCCGAGTGTGGCAACAAGCGCCGCAACACATCATCTGTGATGTCACCGCCCGCGAGGTATTTCTCCCGTATCTCTGCGAATACCTTCTTCACCTCCTCGGCCTCGGCTTCCCCGACCGCCAGATGCTTCTGTCCGGCTGGCATGTCCAGGTATTCTTCCCTGTACCACTGGATTCTCTCTCCCAGTTCACTCGCCATCTTGCTGCCTCCTCTCATCGGTGTCATTCATCAACCTGGGCATCAACCCACTCCGCCTCCCTCGGTGCTCAGTTGCCGCTCGTCCACGATGCCGCCCGTTTGTCTCCGATCCTCTCACTGGCACTCAGTATCTCCTCACTAACCCAGGTGGGCGCGACCTTCACGACGGCCCGCAGACGACGCTAGAATATCCTGGATGTCCCCTGGCCGGCGCGCCACGTCCCACCGCCAGTGCCCGAATCCTCCCTGCGCGTTGACCGCCTTCACCCACTCGTCCAGCGCTTGCCGCTTGACGCAATCCTGCTCCGTATCCTGGCCCTTGGTCTCCAGCACCAGCATCTCCCCACTGGCCAGCCGGATGAGAAAATCCGGGCGGTACTTGTGCACCACCCCGCGATAGATGTACAGGACTTCAAAGCCCAGGTGGTCGTTCTTAACCCACGCCGCCACCGCCGCATGGTGGTCCAGCGCGTAGGCGTCGGAAGCCTCCCACGTGCTGTCGAAGACGCAGAAATTGATGTGAGACTTGAGCGTGCGCTCGCACGGCTTGCCGGTGTACCAGGTGCTCATGTCGCCGGTGGAGCGGAGCGGGTGGTCGCGGTCAAAGACCGGCTCCAGCCGCTCGGTGTTCTCGCAGTGCAGCGCGTCCCAGATGTGCTGCACCACCTTGCTCATATTCAGCGTGATGATCAGCCGGCGGCGCAGGTCATCCTGGTAAAAGAGCGGTGGGTGGATAGCGATCTTGTCTGAATGGATAAACTGCTCCACCAGGCGCACCACCTGGGCCAGCAGCAGTTCCTTGCTCCCCCTCCAATTCTGCTGCATCTGGTCGTAGACGTCGCGCGCCGTCTCGAAGATGATGCGCTGGGTGCGGAATTCCCGCGCCAGCCGCTCCAGTTCGATGCGGTCCACGTGCGTCACGTCCGGCTTCCCTTCGATGATGGGGGCCAGTTCGGCCACCTGCGCGGTCTGCGCGGCGTCCAGTTCCAGCGGGCGGACGTGGCTCCAGTCCAGCGTCAACGTGGGCCGCAGAACGTAGTCAATGCGCACGATGTTCGGCCAGCGGATTTCATACTCCGCCC
>Ga0307380_10010898_pt1 | contig 11407 bp, 6 predicted proteins | sample UN3MG_FD_202239 | JGI IMG/M metagenome (GOLD analysis project Ga0307380, IMG submission 202239) | Soil microbial communities from Risofladan, Vaasa, Finland - UN-3 | ecosystem: Environmental > Terrestrial > Soil > Coastal area > Acid sulfate soil | place: Finland: Risofladan, Vaasa | collected... | reverse complement strand
GGGTTGATGGATCACGTGGCTCAACCGTCGGCCGATGAGCTTGAGCTCTTGGACAGGATTCCGTTTGAGGGTGACAAGATCAAGGAGGACTTGGGGATCCCGGAGTTCCTGGGCGGGGAGCGGGGTACTGATGCTGTGAGGAAGCTACTCTACTCTCCGACCTGCACCATATGCGGAATGGTGGCGGGCTACACCGGCGAGGGATCCAAGACGGTGCTGCCGAATGAGGCCCGCGTGAAACTCGATTTCCGTCTGGTGCCCGATCTCGAACCAGGACTGGTTCTGGATCTACTGCGCAAGCATCTGGATAGCCGGGGCTTCGATGATGTGGACATCGTTTCCATGTCAGGTGAGCACCCCGCCAAGTCCCCATTCGAAGCTCCAGTGGCACAGGCTGCCATCAAGGCCGCCAGGGCTGTCTACGGTCAGGATCCGGTGGTCTATCCTTCCATGGCAGGAAGTGGCCCCATGTATCCCTTGAGCGCCGCGCTAGGGATTCCAGCGGTCTCCGGCATGGGCGTCGGCCACGCCAGGTCGAGGATTCATGCTCCCAATGAGAACATAAGGCTCGAAGACTACTTCCGGGCCGTCAAGTTCACCGGGGAGTTTCTCCGCGCATTCGCGGACACGTAGGTGGGGGAGTGTCGAGCCAGCGCCTTGCTGCGCGTCTGGTTGGAGCGGAGCCCGACGATGTAGTCTGTGTCTCGTGGTGGTCTGGTCGCTCAGTGCCCCAGGATCCTCACGCTCTCCTCTCGAGGTTGCCAAGTTAGCTCGACCGAACCCATCTGTGCCAGAAGCTCCTCGGCCCTATCTCGAAGCGGCATCAACGTCAGGCTCTTCGTCTTCCACGAGCCGTCCAGCTGGCGCATGACCAGACGGCTATCGCCTCTGATATCTACCGAGAAGCCCCCGGGGGAGCGCCTTGCCTTCTTTATGGTGCCGATCAGGTCCTCCAAGGCCGCGATGAGAGCCTGGTATTCCGCTTGATTGGAGGTCACCTGGTCGCCGAAGCGCAGGCGACGTCTTCTCAGCTTCCCGTCCTCATTTCGCCTCAGGGCGTAGCTGCCATATCCCTGGCCAGGGTTTCCGCGACTTCCCCCGTCGAAGACGATGGTGTAGTCTGTCATGCCGCTTCCATATTCCCAATCTAGGTCCTGGATCGTCTACTACAGCGGGATGTTGCCGTGCTTCTTGGGAGGGTTACGGTCCCGCTTGTTCTGGAGGGTCTCCAGGGCTTCTATCAGCCGTGGCCTTGTGTCTCGAGGCTCGATGATGTCATCAATGTAGCCACGCGAAGCCGCAATATAGGGGTGGGCTACTTGCGCTCGATACTCTTCCCCCAACCTCGCTCTCTCCGCCTCAGGATCCTCGGCTGCGGCGATCTCCTTACGGAAGATGATGTTCACGGCCCCGTCGGGGCCCATGACAGCTATCTCAGCACTGGGCCAGGCGTAGCTTACATCGCCCCGAATGTGCTTGGAGCTCATGACCACATAGGCGCCCCCGTAGGCTTTGCGAGTGATGATAGTAATCTTGGGAACTGTGGCCTCGCAGTACGCGTACAGCAGCTTGGCTCCCTGTCGAATGATCCCTCCATGTTCCTGCGAGACACCGGGAAGGAAGCCTGGAACATCCACGAAGGTGATGATGGGGATGTTGAAGCAGTCGCAGAACCGGACAAAACGAGCGGCCTTGTTGGAGGCGTTGATGTCGAGAACGCCGGCCAGCACTGCTGGTTGCTGAGCCACGATGCCCACTGAGCGCCCATTGAGTCGAGCGAAGCCGACGATGATGTTCTGAGCCCAGTGTTCATGCACCTCTAAGAAACCTTCATCATCCACCACGCTCTGGATGATTTCCTTCATGTCATACGGCTTGGTGGGGCTGTCGGGTACTATCGAATCCAGTTTCTCGTCCGTGCGACGGGGATCATCCGTTGTTGGGACGACAGAGGGATCTTCCATGTTGTTCTGAGGCATGTAGCTCAGGAGTCCGCGGATGATGTTCATGCAGTCCTCTTCGTCCTGAGCGGCAAAATGCGCGACTCCACTGATGGCGTTGTGAGCTTTGGCTCCGCCCAGCTCTTCGAAGCTCACCTCCTCCCGAGTCACGGCCTTGATGACGTCGGGCCCCGTGATGAACATGTGACTGCTTTCCTCCACCATCACCACGAAGTCAGTGAGGGCGGGCGAGTAGACCGCGCCACCGGCGCACGGCCCCATGATGGCAGAGATCTGGGGAATGACACCCGAAGAGAGGGTGTTGCGGAGGAAGATGTCCGCATAGGCCCCGAGAGAGACCACTCCCTCCTGAATCCGGGCACCGCCGGAGTCATTCAGCCCGACGATGGGCGCGCCATTCTTCATCGCCAGGTCCATAACCTTGCAAATCTTCTCAGAGTGCACCTCTCCCAGCGAGCCGCCAACGACGGTGAAATCCTGCGAGAACACATACACGAGACGACCATCGATAGCACCCCAGCCTGTAACGACGCTATCGCTCAAGTACTTCTTGTCTTCGAGTCCGAAGCCGGTGCTGCGATGGGTGACGAACATATCCAGTTCACGAAATGAGCCGGGATCCATGAGGAGCTGAATCCGCTCACGAGCGGTGAGCTTTCCCCTCCGACGCTGAGCATCTATGCGGTCCTGCCCACCGCCCAACTGTGCTTGCTGTCTGAGATCTCGCAGTCTGTCGATCTTGGGGTCCGGGTTCATAGGGCACTCCTGGTTGCATCATGGTCTGGGGACTAGTCTGCCAGCATGTATCTCGCGATGATCATACGTTGGACTTCCGACGTACCTTCATAGATCTCTGTGATCTTGGCGTCTCGGAAGTACCTTTCCACGTTGTACTCGCGGACGTATCCGTAGCCTCCATGAATCTGGATGGCTTTGTTGGCGGCCCACATTGCTGTCTCTGCTGCGTACAGTTTGGCCATCGCCGCCTCGAGAGTGTACCTCTCCTTCTGCTGTTTCTTGACCGCGGCCTTCAGTGTCAAAAGCCGCGCGGCCTCAGTTTTGGTGGCCATATCCGCGATCATGAACTGGATCGCCTGATGCCCGGCTAGAGGCTTGCCAAACTGCTCCCGCTCCTGAGCGTAGTCTCGCGATGCCTCCAGAGAGGCCTGAGCGATGCCCAGGGCTTGGGCCGCAATGCCGATCCTGCCAGCATCAAGGACTTCCATGGCCAGCCTGAAGCCCGCGCCTTCAGCACCGAGGCGGTTGGACACGGGCACTCTGCAATCCTCGAAGGACAATGCCGAGGTGTTTGCGGCGCGAATACCCAGCTTTTCCTCAGGTTTACCAGCTGAGAATCCGGGCGTGTCAGCATCTACGAGCAGGCAGCTGATGCCCCGGTGTCTGGGCTGCGCATCCGGATCGGTCACGCAGAAGACGACGTGAAAGTCTGCGACGCCGCCACTACTGATGAAGTTCTTGGCCCCATTGACGACGTAGTGGTCAACGTCGCGCACGGCCCTGGTGCGCTGACTGGAGGCATCGGAACCAGCCTCGGGTTCTGAAAGGCAGAAGGTACCTATGCGCTCGAACGACGCTGCAGGCCGCAGGTACTTCTCTCGCTGCTCAGGTGTAGCGTACTTAACCAGTCCATGGCAGACCAGCGAATTGTTGACGGACATAATGGTGCCCGTCGAGGCGCATGCTTTGGATACTTCTTCCAGGGCAACCACGTAGCTCACCGTGTCGGCGCCTGTGCCACCATCCTCCTCTGGAACTTCGATGCCCATCAGGCCCAGTTCTCCCATCTTGCGACAGTTCTCGAAGGGATACTCCTCGGTCTGGTCTATGATAGGAGCTGCAGGGGCGAGGACGTCGGTCGCGAAATCCCTCGCGAGTTCCTGGATCATTCGCTGCTCGTCAGTCAAGTTGAAGTTCATGATCGCGACTCCTATGAATGCTTGTCCAAATCTGTCTTACTGTGGCGACTCGAACTCTCTGTCGCTGTTGCAGTCCTCACACTACGTGCACTGGAACCACAATCTTCAGTGATATCGGAGCCTGTGAGCCCGGACCCTGCTCTGGCCCCCTTGTGCAGAGTCGCGCCAACTTGCAGTTCCCAGTTACATCCTCCATCCGCCGGACACCTCAATCGCGGCGCCGGTGATGTAGCTGGCCTCATCTGAGGCCAGGAACGCCGCCACGTTGGCGATGTCTTCCGGCGTGCCTACGCGTCGAAGCGGTATCTGCTCGATCATAGGCTGGAGATACTTGTCCGGGATGCCTCGCAGAAGAGGAGTGTCGACCATCCCGGGCAGAATCGCATTGACATTGATGTTGTGCCGGGCCAACTCGCGGGCGATGCTCTTGGTGAAGCCGATGATCCCCGCTTTGGAAGACACGTAGTTTGAATCGCCCACTGTGCCTGTCCGCCCGTAGATGGAGGAGATATTGACGATTTTCCCGTACCTGGCGTCAATCATGTGCCGCGCGATTGCCTGAGTGGTCCGGAAGGCGCCCGTCAGATTCACGTCCAAGACTGCGTTCCAGGCTTCTTCGCTCAGGTTCAACAGCGTGGCACTACGCGCAATGCCCGCGTTGTTGACCAGGATGTCTATTCTGCCGAACTCAGCCATGGTGGTCTCCACCATCTTCAAGATCTCGCCTCGGTTGGCGACGTCGGCTTTGAGTCCCAAAGCCCTGCGACCCATGGACTCGATTTGTGCGGCTGTGTCGATGGCGGTCTGTTCCCTTACGTCGGACACAACTACGCGGGCACCCTTCTCCGCCAGCTTGAGGGCGATTCCCTGTCCGATGCCCTGTCCTGCTCCGGTCACGACGGCGATCTTGTGTTCCAGGATCATCTCTCACACTCTTTGTCGCATAGACTATCCGCACCATACTCCGGCGGTTCAAACCCCGCGATCAAGCGTGGGCAGAGCCCGTGCCGGCGTCTCCAGGTCCTGAGAACAAGCCTTGCATCGCCAAATCGGCGAGCGAAGGTTACATCTGGATGCTCATAGCCACGGCCTCTCCACCTCCGAGACAGAGGGAGACCAACCCCAGACTCGCGCCACGGTCTTTCATGGCATGGATGAGCGTCACGAGGAGACGGGTGCCGCTGCAGCCGATGGGGTGGCCGAGGGCTATGGCTCCGCCGTTGACATTCAGCGTGCCCCAATCGAGGCCCAGCTTTCGGACGTCGGCAATGGTCTGGGAGGCAAAGGCCTCGTTCAGCTCCACGAGGTCGAAGTCATCCACCCCATGCCCGGTCCTGGCCATCAGCTTCTCTATGGCATGCACGGGAGCGAAGAAGACCCACCTGGGCTCGACCGCGGCCTGTGCAAAACCGGTGATGCGCGCCAGAGGCTCAATGCCCAACTCTCTCGCTTTTTCGGCGCTGGCGATCACGACGGCTGCAGCACCATCGGTGATTGCCGAAGAGTTGCCAGCGGTGCACTTGCCGTCCTTCTTGAAGGTCGGTGGAAGTTTCGCCAGAGCCTCTATGTTACTGTCGGCACGCGGGTTCTCATCGGTATCGAAGATGATAGGATCGCCTCTTCGTTGCGGAACGGAGACTGGTGCAATCTCCTCTTTGAACCTCCCCGCGCCCGTGGCCTTGATGGCCTTCTGATGGCTCTGCAGGGCGAATTCATCCATCTCTTCACGGGAGATGCCCATGACATCGGCGATGAGTTCCGCTGCATTGCCCATGTGCCAGTTCTCGACCGGGCACCACAAGCCATCGTGCACCGTGGCATCCACGAGTTCGGCGTTTCCCAACCGGTAGCCGGTACGCGCGTTTGCCAGGAGGTGCGGTCCCATGTTCATACTTTCCATGCCCGCGGCCACGATGATCTCGGCGTCGCCGGCGGCGATAGCGTTGGCTCCAAGCGCGGCCGTCTTCAGGCCAGAGCCGCAGACTTTGTTCACCGTAGTCGCCCCCACGGAGAAGGGGAGTCCTGCCTTGAGAGCTGCCTGGCGGGCGGGAGCCTGACCGCACCCGGCTTGGAGTACCTGTCCGACGAGCACTTCATCGATCGTGGCGGGGTCGACCCCGGCCCTGTCCACCGCCGCTCTGATGGCCACACCGCCTAGCTCGACGGCGGGTACCCTGGAAACAGTTCCCCCGAATCGGCCAATTGCGGTCCTAGCTGCCCCGATGATGACAACTCCCCCATCCTTCGTCATCTCGTACCTCTCCGATCAGATGCGAGGCCACGCGGCGCCGGCGGTATGAGAGAGTCTCTACCTACCCAGCACCGCGGCCATGCCCTGACCACCGCCGATACACATGGTCGCTAATCCCCAGTTGAGGTTTCTTCTTTGCATCTCGTTCATGGCAGTAACCACCAATCGAGCGCCCGTGCACCCTACGGGGTGTCCCAGAGATATGCCACTGCCATGCACATTTGTATTATCGACACTCAGTCCGAGCTCGCGCATGCACGCGATGGCCTGTGCTGCAAATGCCTCATTCAGCTCGATGATGTCCATGTCCTCAACAGAGAGGCCCGCTTTGTCCAGGGCCTTTCTGGCACTTGGGACCACACCCAGCCCCATGTAGGCAGGATCGACGCCTCCGGAAGCGTACGACTTGATGCTCACCACAGGGTCGAGACCCAGCTGATCCGCCTTCTCACGTGACATGAGCACGACTGCTGCCGCAGCGTCATTGATGCCGGACGCATTGCCCGCGGTGACCGTTCCATCCTTCCTGAAGGCTGGTCTGAGCTTGGCCATCTTCTCCAGACTGGTGTCCATAGGCCGCTCATCAGTGTCGAACACCAAAGGGTCGCCCTTTCTCTGAGGTATAAGCACCGGTACGATCTCCTGAGCAAAGATTCCGTCGGCTGTGGCCTTGCGCGCACGTTGGTGGCTGAGGAGGCCTAGCTCATCCTGCTCCTCCCTGCTGATGCTGTACTGGTCGGCGATGTTCTCCGCGGTGAGTCCCATATGATAGCCGTAGAATATCTCCCATAGACCGTCGTAAACCATGAGGTCCGTGGTCACTCCCGCACCCGTGACGTCCATGCGATAACCCCATCTGGCCTTGGGCAGCCCGTAAGGAGCCTGGCTCATGTTCTCCATTCCGCCAGCCACGACGATCTCGGCTTCGCCCAGCCGGATAGCCTGGGCTCCCAGTGTTATGGCTTTCAATCCTGACCCACAGACCTTGTTCACGGTGAAGGCATTGGTTTCCTTGGAGACCCCAGCGCGAATCATGGCCTGTCTGGCAGTGTTCTGCCCCTGTCCCGCCTGAATCACGTGTCCCATGATCACTTCGTCAATCTGGGCTTCCTGGAGCGATTCGTCCCAGTCGTACCATTGCTCTTCGAGTTCGATCATCCCGACACCTGCCAGGCTGTCCGGTGCATAGCGAAGCAGCTCCTTGCCAGGGCTGGGCCTTAGCCCAGCTCGCTTGAGCGCCTCTTTGATGACCAGGGCGCCGAGTTCCACTACGGGAACATCTCTCAAAGAGCCACCAAATGTCCCTATGGCTGTCCTTGCTCCACCTACGATGACCACTTCTGTCATGCTGGCACCTCCTACTTCCACAGTTTCTTTGAGTCCGAAGCGCCGTCCGCATTCTTAGGGCGCGTCGCAGCAACCTTCAATGTTACCAGATAACCCAGGGTTTGGCTAGTTCTCGCCGGGGGTGTAGCGGGCGCGATGTCAGGATGGCCGCGGCATATGCTCCTGGAGTACGCCAGGTGGCCTCATCGGTTGGCCTGAGGATAGACCGGCGCAGAATGACTGGGCGATTCGCGTGGGTGGAGGCGGCGCCGCCGCAGTGTCCCGGCCCAGTTGGCTGGCCCGCGACGGTCGTTCAGAGGTGATTACTCTCAGCAGACACCGCGGTCGTCGCCGATGACGTCCTCAATGGCCTTCCGCAGATCCTCTATCTTGAAGGGTTTGGAAACGTGGCGGGTGTCTGCGCTGTCAAGGAACGCACGCGTGGTGGGACTGACAGTATCGCCCGTGGCGAAGATGACGCGTTTCGCCAGGTCTGGGTGTGCGCTCCTGAGTTGGTGGTAGAAGCCTTGCCCGCCAAGACCTGGCATCCTCACATCGCAGATGATCAGGTCGTAGCCCTCGTTCTCAAGCTTGCCGAGCGCTTTCTCGGCGGAATTGACGGCGACCGCCTGGTGTCCCATGCTCTTGAGCATGCGGCCAATGACTTCGAGGATTCCTTCCTCGTCGTCTATGAGGAGGATACTCCTGCTCAGATGCGGGTCAGTGTTCGCCAGGTCTGCCGATTGCACCGGTGAATCAAGAGGATGGCCGACGATCGGTAACTCAACTGTAAACGTACTCCCCTTGTCGGGTTCGCTTTCCGCCCATATCCTCCCGCCATGCTCCTGGACGATGCCGAAGGCGATCGACAACCCCAGGCCAGTGCCTTGGCCAACGTCTTTCGTGGTGAAGAACGGGTCGAAGACCTTGCCCAAGTGCTCTTGCGGGATACCTGATCCGTTGTCGATTATCTTGATGCGGACAATTTCGCGGTCCCTTTCCGATCTCACCACCAGGAGCCGGGTGCCTCGTGTCTCCATCACGGCTTGGTGGGCGTTGTTCAGGAGGTTGAGGAATACCTGCTGCAGTTGCTGCGGAGCGGCCATGGTCCATGGCAGGTGCTCATCCAGTTCTACTGCCAGTTGCACATTGTCGACCCTGAACTGGTACGATCTGAGCTCCAAGGTATTTCTCAGGATTTGGTTGATGTCGGCGTATCTCTTCTCGACCGTTTCTTTCCGAGCAAAGGTCAGGAGGTTCTCGATAATCTTGGCACTTCGTTCGGCCTCCTGATATATGGTTTGCAGGTCTTCTCTTACCTCCGGGCTGACGTCGGCGGTCTGAAGAAGCTGTGCGTAGCCCATGACTGAGGTCAACGGGTTGTTGAGTTCGTGGGCGACGCCGGAGACCAGTTCGCCTATGGCGGCCAGCTTCTCGGTCTGGAGGAGTTGTGCGCGTAGTGCCTTGTCCTTAGTGATGTCTCTAACCGTGTGCACCGTACCCTTGGAGCTGCCTTCGGCGTCAAAGACGGGGAAGCAAGAGACGTGGAGGATCTTCTTCAGGTTTGGCTCCTCCACCTCGATCGCTGTTGGCTGTCCAGTGCGTATGGCCTGCACGTGGGGACAGGAGGGGCTTGTGGGCCCGTGGCAATACGAGAAGAGCTCGAAACAGCGCTTGCCGACCATAGATTCGAGAGGCACACCCAGGATTTCGGCAAGGGCCGAGTTGGCTCTGACCACTCTCGACTCCGCATCGTAGATGGCTATGCCGTCCGTTATGGCTCTGAATGTGTCTTCCCAGTCCTGTTCTCCTCGAGCCACTTTCTGGAATAATCGTGCGTTCTCTATGATCACCGCCAGTTGACCGGCCAAGGTGGAGAGAAAGCGTACGGTGTCGTCGGAGAATGCCGCGGGTTGGCTGCTCTCCACGTTGAGAACCCCGATGATCTGGCTGCCCACGCTGAGTGGCACACAGGCTTCGGAGCGGACGCTCTGATCGCCGGGGATGTACCGCGAGTCCGAGTTGACATCGGGCACATTGAGTGCCTCTCCGGTCGAAGCCACCCAGCCGGTGATGCCCTCGCCTACCCGGGGCTGGATTCTGTCCACGATGTCCGGTGGGTAGCCCACCCCGGCTGTTACCTTCAACCGCTGGTCCTCCTCGTCGACAAGCATGAGCGCCAAGTTGGAAAAACCCAGCGTCTCGCTCAGGACTGCGACAGTACGGTCTAGGATATCGTCGAGGTCGAGCGTCGACGTGGCAGCCGCCGCTATCTCGCGCAGGGTGGAGAGCTCATCGAGTCTGGAACGAGTTCTCTCGTACAGCCGAGCGTTCTCGATAGCCAAGATCGCCTGATTCGCGAGGGCTCGTAAGGAAGCTAGCTCTTCAGTGCTTAGCTCCGTTCGTTCGGTTGCCGCGCACAGCGCGCCCAGTGGTCTGCCCTCGAGTACCAGTGGCACCGTGACAATGGTCTCGATTCCAAGTAGTTCCTGTACGGCCGCACTATCGGTCTCGTCCAGGATCGAGGCAAACAAGTCTTGGAGCCGATGAGTGGTCAAGATCTCGTCCCTGGACAGGGCCTCTGCCACCAGGCCGCCCTGAGGCTCCAGCGGAAGCCGCAAGCCCGCCAGTTCCACACCCGCTATGCGTTCGATGCCGTGGAGTTGGGCGGTGCTGAGTCCGCTGACTACGATGTTGCCTGCCCTCATGTCTTCGGGCTCAATGATGCCGATAGCCGCCAACTCGTAGCTCAAGCCCTTGACAACACCATCTACGACGTTCTGCAGGACCTGCTGCAAGTCCAACGTACGCGCCAGTGAGGCACCAGTTTGCTGTATCGCGACTAGTTGCCTGTTCTTTCCTTCGAGGTCGGCGAGGTGCGACCGTATCTCCTCGTAGAGCCGCGCATTCCGCATCGACACACTCACTTGGTCAGCGATGGTTTGCATAGACATTAGATCTGTCTCATCGAAAGCGTTCAGGTCGGCCGAGTGGATGTCGAGTGCGGCGACGACTTGGGTGCCGATCCGGATCGGGACCACGAGTTCAGACTTGGTGAAAGGCGTTTCGGGCCAGCCCTCCATGTACCGGGGGTCCTGTGCTACGTCGTTGATTACCAGGGCCTCTCCCTCTCTCACCGCCCAGCCGATGAGACCTTCGTCCATACTCTGACGGTATCCGGGGACGTGCATGTACTCTTCGCGACCGCTGTCCGCGAGCTGAATCACTTCGTTCGTCTCTTCGTTGACGACTAGTATGGACACGAAGTGATAGTTGAAAGCTTCCCCGATGGCGGCTGCCGTTTCCTGCAGGAGTTCATCCAGATTGAGGCTTGAAGTAGCGCGTCGTCCGACCTGGTTGATGACACTCAGCTGAATGGCGCGATGTCTCTCCGCGGCGTACAGGCGGGCATTCTCGATGGCCATGGCCACCTGGCTGCCCATCGTCGTGGCCAGAGCTACTTGCTGGGTCGAAAATCGGCGCCCTTCCTCCGTGTAGTCCAAGGCCATCAGACCGATGTTCTCTTCTCTGCTAACCAGGGGTACTAGAAGGAGGCTGCGGATGCCGAAGGGCCCGATCCACCTCGGTGGCAGGCGAGACGTCGAGTTCCCGTCAAGTACTATCGTCTTTCCTTGACGGACTACTTCGGCCAGGACTGGGACCTCGTCCACCTTCTCGGCGTAGGTGTGCTTCTTGAAGGTTTCCCATAGCTCGGCGTCCGCCGCACCCGACGCGAATTGAGACATCATGGGGACCAAGGTTTTCTTGTCCCGATCGAGCAGCAGAATGCTGCATCGCTCCACCTGGCACGTCTGGGCGGTCTTCTGGGCCACAAGCTTGAGCACCTGGACCGGGTCCAACGTAGAGCCGATCGCTTGCGCGATTTCGTTGAGAGCCGCCAGCTCGTTGACCCGATGCTCCTTCTCCGCGAA
>Ga0307380_10010897_pt1 | contig 11409 bp, 12 predicted proteins | sample UN3MG_FD_202239 | JGI IMG/M metagenome (GOLD analysis project Ga0307380, IMG submission 202239) | Soil microbial communities from Risofladan, Vaasa, Finland - UN-3 | ecosystem: Environmental > Terrestrial > Soil > Coastal area > Acid sulfate soil | place: Finland: Risofladan, Vaasa | collected... | reverse complement strand
ACTGCCGGGAATTATTTCCTGTATCAGACAATCTATAGTGGACGCCGGTGGAGTGTTGATCTTTGAAAAGCGGGTAAAAGATTTCATGATTGAAGGAGGAAGCATTAAAGGGGTTATCACTTCTGATAATGAAAAGTTTTATTCATCAACAGTGATCCTTGCTTCAGGGCACTCAGCAAGAGACATTTATGAAATTTGCCGTTACAGGGGAGTTGATCTTGAAATGAAACCCTTTGCGATGGGCGTAAGGGTGGAACATCCTCAGGAGCTTATAGACAGGATCCAGTATCATGGAAACCCAAGAGGGGATAACCTTCCGGCAGCATCATATAATCTTGCAAAACAGGTCGATGGGAGGGGAGTTTATTCCTTCTGCATGTGCCCCGGGGGTTTCATTGTTCCTTCAGCCACCTCGCAGGAAGAGGTTGTTGTAAATGGGATGTCACCATCAAAAAGAAATTCACCTTTTGCAAATGCCGGGATAGTTGTGGAGATTAAACCGGAGGATCTGGTAAAATTCAGCAAAATGGGCGAATTTGCCGGTCTTGAGTTTCAGAAAGAGATTGAAAGGGAAGCATGGAAGAATGGCGGGCACACACAAATGGCTCCCGCACAGCGACTTACTGATTTTGTGAATGGGACAACATCAATTACATTACCCAAAGTCTCCTACTCCCCGGGAGTAACCTCATCCCCTCTCCACAACTGGTTACCAAAGGCAATTGGCAGGAGGTTAAGGGACGGATTCAGATTGTTCGGTTCAATGATGAAAGGTTTTATAACTGAGGAGGCTGTAATCCTTGGTGTTGAATCCAGAACCTCCTCGCCTGTAAGGATCCCGCGTAATCCTGACACACTTCATCATATAAAAATATCAGGGTTGTATCCCTGTGGAGAAGGGTCAGGTTATGCCGGAGGGATAGTTTCATCTGCCGTCGATGGAATGAGGGCAGCAGAAGCAATTGTAAAAAAAATATCCTGATCATTTCAGGTTGATTTCTTTTTTCTTCTTGCAAACTCAGAAAAGATCACTGAAGCTGCCATGCCAACATTAAGTGAATCAATGCCATATTTCGAATTATTGAATTTAGGTATCCTGATCTTTTCGGAAATAAAGGGATTAAGATTATCCGAAATACCTTTTGATTCATTTCCAAGAAGTATAACGCCTTTATTTCCAAGTTTATGGCTGTAAATTGATTCACCATCAAGCATTGTACCGTAAACCGGAATTCCCTTTTTTAAAGCTATATTAAGGAAACTGCCTAGATCGGAATAATATACCTTTACATGTATTCCTGCTCCCATACTTGCCTGAATAACTTTAGGATTATAAACATCGACACAATCCGTTGAGCAGACAATATTCTTTATTCCAAACCAGGCTGCAGCCCTTATTATTGTACCCAGGTTACCCGGATCCTGAATAAAACTGAGAGCAGCGCAGAGATCCGATAAAATCTCAGAAGGATTAAATTCAAGCTGCGGAACTGTTATTAAGGCAAGTGCGTTATGTGGTGTTTTTAGAGTACTTACCCGTTTCAAATCATCATAGCTTGCAGCTTCAATTTCATCTATGTTATTTTTCAGGTCTTCCGGAACTGAATTTATAAACTCGGGTTTTGCAATAAGACTCCTTATCCTGATGCCTGACATCAGGTACTCTTTTACCAGTTTATCTCCTTCAATAACATATAACCTCTCTTCATCTCTGACTTTCTTCTTCTGAAGAGAAATAATAAATTTTACCCTGTTTTTGCTTAGCATTTTGAGACGGCTTTTTGCCGGCAATTATTTATTATTATTGATATATTTGCTGAACTCATTGATTTACAAATTTTGGAAAAAATCAGTTCAAATAAAAGAAATAGTTTTCTTAATTTCCTTATTCTTATTCCTGCAATAAGTTTAATCATTTTTTCCTGTAATCCGACGAAATATGTTCCTGAGGGTGAAACTCTACTCGATGAAAACCATATTACAATAAACAACGACGGGATCAGGAAGAACGAAATCATCCCTTATGTAAAACAGAAGCCAAATAAAAAGATCTTTGGCTCCAGGTTTCATCTGGGATTATATAACATCTCAAATATAAACAAGGAAAAATGGCCTCATGCGTGGTTAAGAAACATAGGTGAAGAGCCAGTTATTTTTGATCCATATGCAACTACTCAAAGCACTGAACAGATCGAATCATATGTTGCATCGAAGGGTTATTTCGACAGCAGGGTAAGTGATACAGTTGAAACTGCCAGACGAAAATCGGAGGTGTTTTACAGGATTGATCTTAAACCTCCCTATACTATCAGGAACCTGAATTATGAAATTGCCGACACTACTATCAGAAAGTATTTTTATTTCGATTCAGTGAACTGCCTGATTGAAAGAGGAAAACCTTATGATGTTGATGTTCTTCAGGCTGAGCAGCTGAGGTTTGAGAGATATATTAAAGATAAAGGATTTTATGGTTTCTCCCGCGACCATATCTTTTTCAATATTGACAGCACAATCGGCAACAGGCAGGTAAATATTAATTACGGCATTAAAAATTTTGTCAGACTGGATGAATATAAAAGGGCTACTGTTGCCCCACATCCAGTTTATGGCGTGAAAGATGTTTTTATCTATCCTAATTTCATTCCCAAAGATGCACTGGAAGGAGGGGAGGCCTATCTCAGGAGTCTTGATACTGTGGTATACAAGGGATACTATTTCATAATCCGGAAAGGAGTACCTGAGATTAAATTTGATCTAATTATCCAATCGCTGTATATCAGGCCGGGTTCAGACTACAGTGTTACAAAAACCGAACAGACCCGGTCTCATCTTTTGTCACTGAAGGCATTTCGCCTGGTTAATATTTATTACAATGAACTGGAGGCAGGGTATGAAATGCAGAGCCAGGGAATGATGCTTAACTGTAATATTCAACTGACACTGATTAGTCAGCAGTCATTCCGTGTGGAATTTGAGGGAACCAATTCAGCCGGCAACTTTGGAGGTGCCGTTAACCTTATTTATCAGCACAGAAATCTTTTTCATGGTGCGGAACAATTTAATATAAAACTCAAGGGAGCCTATGAAGCACTGTCGGAGCAGAAAACCAAGCTCCGTAACAGCCAGGAGCTGGGAATAGAAACAAGTCTCAGGTTGCCCAAGTTTCTCGTGCCCTTCCTCAAAGCAGAGGATTTTATAAGGAATTACAATCCCACCACTTCATTACTTGCAGCCTATAACTTTCAGAGGATGCCCTTCTATACAAGGACTATGGCAAATGCCACCTTCGGCTATAACTGGAATGCCGGCCCTTATAAGACTCACATTGTCAATCCGATCCAACTTAACCTCGTTAATCTCATATCCATTGATTCCACTTTCGAAGCCAAAATTGAAGCCTCCTCCTATCAGGCCTACAGTTACAGAGACGTTATGATTCTCGGGGGTAACTACTCTTTTATTTTCAGTAACCAGAAGATTCAAAAATCAAACGACTACTGGTTCTTAAGAATAAATGCTGAAGCATCCGGAAATTTGCTGGCACTTGCAAGTAAACTCACAGGTATGAAAAAAACGGAAGGGACATACAATATTTTCAGACAACCTTATGCACAGTTTGTTCGTGCTGATTTTGACCTTAGATACAATGTTATTCTGAACGATGTGAGTTCGGTGGTTTACAGAGTTTTTGCCGGAGCCGGTATTCCTTACGGGAATTCAAGAGCAATACCTTTTGAAAAACAATATTTTGGTGGCGGAGCCAACGGAATAAGGGCATGGCAGGTCAGGAGCCTGGGACCAGGTTCATATATTTCAGATACCAGCCAGTTCATCAATCAGACAGCTGACATAAAACTGGAGGCCAACGCCGAATACCGTTTTAAGCTTTTCTGGATCCTGGAAGGAGCTCTGTTCATTGATGCGGGAAATATCTGGACATTTAACGATGATACGGACAGACCAGGATCGCAGTTCATCTTTAAAAAATTCTATAAAGATATTGCAGTAGGAACGGGCGCCGGCCTGAGATTTGACTTTAGCTTTGTCATGGGAAGATTGGATTTTGGAATGAAACTTCGTGATCCGGTAATTCCGACGGGATCAAAATGGATAGTGATAAACAGGCCATACAGCTTCAGGAACGATTTTACTCTGGTTCTTGCTATTGGATATCCTTTCTGAATAATATTGCATATATACCTCCGAATTTTGCTGTTTTTCTTCTTTTTCTGAAAGAGATTTTGTATATTGCAGTTAGTCTCACTGCATTATAAACCTTATGATTTCGCTTAAAGAACCCTTGAAAAGCTGGTTTGGCTTTACACGCAGAGAAAGAAGATCCACCTTTATTCTTCTTATTATAGTAATCTTTGTTGTGGCTGCAAGATTTGTTGTCCCTGAAAAGAACACAACTATACAGGCAGTTCATATTGACTCAGAGGAAACAAAGGAGGAAAGCATTTCGTCTGTTCCTGTTTTTACCGCTGCTTTAAAACAATCTGAGAAACCATCTTATCAGAAGAAACAGGCTCCGGTAAATATCAATACCTGCGATTCGGCTGCTCTGGTGGCTCTTCCCGGAATTGGCCCGGTTTTGTCAGTCAGGATCATTAAGTACAGGAATCTGTTAGGTGGTTATTTTTCAACAGATCAGTTAAAAGAGGTTTATGGACTTCCCGAAGAGACCTTTAATTTGATCTCTTCAAGAGTTTATGCTGATTCGCTGTCCGTAAAAAAGATCAGGATAAATCATGCTGATTACAAAGAGCTTATCAGACTTCCCTATTTTGAAAGATACGAGGTATCAGCCATCCTTAAATACAGGGAATTAAGGGGGAGGATCAAAGGCATGAATGATCTTGTCGAAAACAAACTTGTTTCAGCTGAAAAGGTCTCAAGAATAAGACCTTACCTGGATTTCGGGGAATAACACTACCTGATGAGAAAGATAAACTGCCCGAATGCCGACCCGTAATTTTATGTAATAATTAACATTGATTATTTGGATTTTAAGGAATAATTGCGTATATTTATTAATTACAAAATCGCAAAAAATAATAGCAACAATAAACTGTTTAATAATTAAAAATGAGCGGCTATGATTTTTTTATTCCCTTAAAAACTTTGAAAAGAGATTTTCTATTTCTACATTTGCGCCTCGTTTAAAAACTGAAAATTAATTATGATCATTGTACCATTAAAGGAAGGCGAAAACATTGAAAGAGCTTTAAAAAAGTTCAAGAGAAAATTTGAGAAGACAGGTGTGATTCGTGAATTACGTTCACGCCAGGCTTTCGTTAAGCCTTCAGTACGCCGCAGGGAAGAAATCAAGAAGGCTAAATACGTACAGAAAATGCAGGAGAGCGAAGAGTAATCCGCTAAACTGCATCAGTTTGATTATCAAATAACAGTTAAGGGGTTCCTTCATGAATTATAAGGAATCATTCTTACAATATCTCCAACTGGAAAAACGGTATTCACCGCATACAGTTAAGTCCTATTTAAATGATCTTGACCAGTTTAATTCTTTTTTGTCTGAACAAAATCTGTCTTCAGATCCGGAATTAATTACTTCACATGATATCAGATCGTGGATTGTTACTCTTATGGACAATAATTATTCTTCTGTCACTGTTCACCGTAAGATCTCATGCCTGCGGGTTTTTTACAGGTATCTCAGGAAGGAAGGGAAAGTCAAAACAGATCCTCTTGAAAAAGTCGTATTGCCTAAACGTAAGAAGAGACTGCCTGTTTTTGTTGAGGAGGAGTCTCTGACCAGATTGCTTGATAACTATGATTTTGGAAGTGACTTTGCAGGGATAAGGAACAGGACAATAATTGAGATGTTTTATCTGACAGGGATGAGAAGGGCGGAGCTTATCAATCTCCGGACCAGTGACGTTGATATTGACGGAGCACTGGTAAAGGTGACGGGTAAAAGAAACAAGCAGCGTATTATCCCGTTGCTCAAGTCATTTACCGGAAGACTGGAAGAATACATCAGGATCAGGGATGAGAATACAGTTCCGGGGCCGGAGGGCTGGTTTTTTGTCAATGACAAAGGAAACAAGTTGTACGATAAATATGTTTATAATACTGTAAAGGGTTATCTTTCGATGGTAACAACAATTGAAAAGAAAAGTCCGCATATACTGAGACATACTTTTGCGACACATATGCTTAACAGGGGCGCTGATCTTAACTCCATTAAGGAGTTTCTTGGCCATGCAAATTTATCAGCGACGCAGATTTACACACACAACACATTTGAAAAACTTAAGAAAATATACAAACAGGCTCATCCAAGAGCTTAAATATTAATCAAATAAACAGGAGGTACTACTATGAACGTTCAGATTCATTCAGTGCGGTTTGATGCCGACAAGAAGCTAATTGACTTTGTTCATCAGAAGTTAGATAAACTTACTCAGTTTGGTGAGGGAATAGTTAATGCAGAAGTTTACCTGAGGCTCGACAAAGATCAGGACCGGGAGAACAAAATTAGCGAAATTAAGCTGGAGTTACGAGGTGGACCTTTATTTGCCAAGAAGCAGAGCAAGTCATTTGAGGTAGCAACCGACCAGGCTGTAAATGCTCTTAAAAAACAGATTACCAGGTACAAACAGAAGAAGAGAGGGGTATAGGAATCCTGTTCACAAAAATATTTTGAATTTTTTTGATAAATGAATTTTAAATTCATACATTTGCAGACCGATTTTTGAGGGGGTATTATGCCCTTCCGGGACGTTCTTTAAATTGCCGATGTAGCTCAGTTGGTCAGAGCAGCTGATTTGTAATCTGCAGGCCGGGGGTTCGAATCCCTTCATCGGCTCTTGAAAGAGTTGTAAATGTGTGTCTTAGGAGATTGACTCTGTTTCAGGAGGGGAGATACCAAAGCGGCCAACTGGGGCAGACTGTAAATCTGCTGGCAAATGCCTTCGTAGGTTCGAATCCTGCTCTCCCCACTTAAAACGGGGTAAACCGTACACCTGGCTGGGTTCAGGGAGGATGATACGGACCTCATTGGACTATATTAAGCGGGAGTAGCTCAGTTGGTAGAGCATCAGCCTTCCAAGCTGAGGGTCGCGGATTCGAGCTCCGTCTCCCGCTCACTTATTGATGCCAGAGTAGCTCAGGGGTAGAGCACTTCCTTGGTAAGGAAGGGGTCAGGGGTTCAATTCCCCTCTCCGGCTCAACGGGAAAACAAAATTTTAAACTGAATATACATAAACTAAATTTAATAAGCTTGGAGTTATGGCAAAAGAAAAATTTGACAGGTCGAAACCACACGTAAATATTGGTACAATCGGTCACGTTGACCATGGTAAGACCACCTTAACGGCAGCGATCACAATGGTCCTTGCCAAAAAGGGTCTCTCTGAAATCAGGGATTTTGACTCAATTGATAATGCTCCGGAAGAAAAGGAAAGGGGTATTACAATTAACACTGCTCATGTGGAGTACCAGACAGCTACCCGCCACTATGCACACGTTGACTGCCCCGGCCACGCTGACTATATTAAGAACATGGTTACAGGTGCCGCACAGATGGATGGTGCAATTCTTGTTGTTGCTGCCGATGACGGTCCGATGCCTCAGACACGTGAACATATTCTGCTGGCACACCAGGTTAACGTACCTACGGTGCTCGTTTTTATGAATAAAGTTGATTTGGTTGATGATGAGGAAATTCTTGAATATGTCGAAATGGAGGTTCGTGAACTTCTTAATTTCTATGAATTCGACGGTGACAATGCTCCTGTGATACGTGGATCCGCTCTCGGCGCAATGCATGGAGAGGCAAAATGGGAAGAAAAAGTTGTGGAGCTGATGGATGCTGTTGATTCTTATATCCCGATACCTCCGCGTGATAACCAGAAACCTTTCCTGATGCCGGTTGAAGACATATTCTCAATCACAGGCCGCGGTACAGTTGCTACTGGTCGTATTGAGACCGGAGTTGTATTTACAGGTGACGAACTTGAAATGATAGGTCTTGGCGCTGAAAAACGTAAAACAATTTGCACAGGTGTTGAGATGTTCCGTAAGATCCTCGACAGAGGTGAAGCTGGCGATAACGTCGGCCTTTTGCTTCGCGGCGTTGACAAAAAAGAGATCAAAAGAGGGATGGTACTTGCGAAGCCTGGTTCTATTACTCCTCATACTAAATTTAAAGCTGAAGTATATATTTTAAAAGGAACTAAAAAAAGAGGCGACCCTGGTGATGAAGGTGGACGTTACACTCCGTTTCATAACAAATATCGTCCTCAGTTCTATGTGAGAACACTTGATATTACCGGTGAGATAACACTTCCTGAAGGAACAGAAATGGTTATGCCGGGCGATAACGTCACAATAACCGTTGACCTTATTTACCCTGTTGCCATCAATGTCGGTCTTCGTTTCGCAATACGTGAAGGTGGCAGAACAGTTGGAGCCGGCCAGGTAACAGATATAGTTAAATAAGAGTTTTGGAAATAAAGAGTAATAGAATCCTGATGCATAAGGATTCTGCAATTTCTCACACGGGTGTAGCTCAGTTGGTAGAGCACTGGTCTCCAAAACCAGGTGTCGGGAGTTCGAGTCTCTCCTCCCGTGCAAAATATTGTAGAACAAATGGATATAAAAGGATACTTTAAGGAATCATATACAGAGCTCATACATAAGGTAACATGGCCCACCTGGAGCGAACTTCAGAACAGTGGTACACTTGTCCTTGTAGCTACCCTGATCATAGCTCTGATCGTGGCTGCTATGGATTTTGTATTTAGCAGAGTAATGGAATTCATTTACAGTTTGTTATACTAAACAGGAGATTTATTCCGATGAGTGAGAATGTAAAGAAGTGGTATGTGCTTCGGGCGATCGGCGGGAAGGAAAAAAAGGTTAAGGAGTATATCGACAACGAAGTTGCACGCCTCAAACTTGAAGAATTCATCTCACAGGTTCTTATCCCTACAGAAAAGGTTTACCAGATAAGGTCGGGAAAAAAAATAAGCAAGGAGAGAACCTTTTTCCCCGGTTATGTGCTCGTGGAGGCTCTCCTTACAGGCGAAATACCTCATCTTTTAAGAAATATTCCAAACGTGATCGGATTTCTTGGTTCGCAGGAGGGAGATCCTGTGCCCCTGAGGAAATCGGAGATAAACCGGATCCTCGGTAAGGTTGATGAACTCAACGCAAGCGACGAGGAACTGAATGTTCCGTTTTTTGTTGGTGAAGCGGTCAAGGTTATTGACGGTCCATTCAACAGCTTTACAGGAATAATTGAAGAGGTGAATGAAGAAAAGAAAAAGCTCAAGGTTATGGTCAAAATATTTGGCAGAAAGACACCTCTTGAGCTTAGTTTTATGCAAGTTGAAAAGGAGAATTAACAGAAGATATTGACAGTTGTGATATTCATAATGCTTCCTGAATGACTGTCATGCTCTCGCAATAAACAAGCAAATATTAAATTATGGCAAAAGAAGTTGCTGGAATTATCAAATTACAGATTCGTGGCGGAGGAGCCAATCCATCACCACCTGTTGGCCCGGCATTGGGATCAAAAGGTGTTAATATCATGGATTTCTGTAAGCAATTTAATGCGAGGACTCAGGAAAAAGCTGGAAAGGTAATCCCGGTGGTCATTACAGTATATGCAGACAAATCATTTGATTTTGTAACGAAAACACCTCCGGTAGCTGTTCAGCTTCTTGAATTTGCCAAGACTAAGAAAGGTTCTCAGGAACCTAACAGAAATAAAGTGGCAAGTGTCACCTGGGACCAGGTAAAAACGATTGCAGCAGAAAAGATGGAGGACTTGAACTGTTTTACACTCGAGTCGGCCATGAAGATGGTAGCTGGTACCGCAAGAAGTATGGGAATCACCGTAAAAGGAGAGTTCCCGGTAAAAAATTAATTAGCAGAAAAAATGACCAAACTTACCAAAAACCAGAAGCTTTCCTTCGAGAAACTCGACAGGAACAGGCTTTATACGTTGACAGAGGCATCTGCAATGGTTAAGGAAATAACCACAACAAAATTTGATGCTTCAATCGACCTGGATGTAAGGTTAGGTATCGATCCAAGGAAATCCAATCAGATGGTCCGCGGTGTTGTCTCCCTTCCGCACGGTACAGGAAAACAGACACGTGTTCTCGTGTTGTGCACTCCTGACAGGGAAGCGGAAGCAAAAGAGGCCGGAGCCGACCATGTTGGTCTTGATGACTTTGTTGAGAAGATCAAGGCTGGTTGGACTGATGTTGATGTTATCATAACCATGCCATCCGTAATGGGAAAAGTAGGGCAGTTAGGACGGATCCTCGGTCCTCGCGGACTGATGCCGAATCCTAAAAGTGGAACTGTTACAATGGAAATTGGTAAGGCTGTTAAAGAAGTTAAGCAGGGTAAGATTGATTTTAAGGTTGATAAAAACGGAATCATTCATGCCTCAATCGGAAAAGTCTCTTTCGAGCCAAATAAGATCGTCGAGAATGCAAGGGAGTTTATCCAGATGGTAAACAAACTGAAGCCGGCTGCCGCAAAAGGAACCTACATCCGTAGCCTGTTCCTCTCAAGCACAATGAGCCCGGGTATTAAGATAGATCCAAAAGGTCTTGATGATTAAATTGTTAAGTTAAAACTCGAAAAGAAATTATGAGACGGGAAGAAAAAAATGCTATAATAGACAGCCTTGCTGAGAGAATAAAAGAGTACAGCCACTTCTATCTGACTGATACTGCTCAGCTTAACGCTGCTGATACAAGTGATCTCAGAAGAAAGTGTTTCGAATCGGACATTAAACTTATTGTCGTGAAAAACACTTTGCTGAAAAGAGCACTGGAGCAGTCTAATGGAAACTTTGAAGAACTTTATCAGGTTCTTACAGGTACTACGTCCATCATGTTTGCCAACACCGGAAATGCTCCTGCCAAACTCATTAAGGAGTTCCGCAGACGACATGATAAACCTTTGCTGAAAGGCGCATACGTTCAGGAATCAGTTTATATCGGGGATAATATGCTCGATGCCCTTGTCGAGGTAAAAACGAAAAAGGAACTGATCGGAGATATTATTCTCATCCTGCAGTCACCTGCCAGGAACGTTGTATCCGCTTTGCAATCAGGTGGTAATAAAATTCATGGTGTTCTCGAAACACTATCAAAAAAAGAAAATTAGTTTAAGTATAATCAAATTAAAAATCAATAAAAATGGCAGATCTTAAGAAGTTTGCAGAAGAACTGGTAAACCTCTCTGTTAAAGAGGTAAACGAACTGGCAAAAATACTTAAAGAAGAGTATGGTATTGAACCTACAGCCACTGCAGTGGCAGTTGCCGGACCCGCTGGTGCCGGTGATGCACAAGCAGTGGAAGAAAAAACAACCTTTGATGTTATTCTTAAAGCTGCAGGAGGGCAGAAATTACAAA
>Ga0307380_10010896_pt1 | contig 11409 bp, 9 predicted proteins | sample UN3MG_FD_202239 | JGI IMG/M metagenome (GOLD analysis project Ga0307380, IMG submission 202239) | Soil microbial communities from Risofladan, Vaasa, Finland - UN-3 | ecosystem: Environmental > Terrestrial > Soil > Coastal area > Acid sulfate soil | place: Finland: Risofladan, Vaasa | collected... | reverse complement strand
CCGCCGTAAGTTCACAGCCGAGGAAAAGATCCGGATCGTCCTCGAGGGATTACGGGGAGAAGCGAGCATCAATGACCTCTGCCGGAAGGAAGGCATCCACCCGACGATGTACTACAAGTGGAGCAAGGTGTTCCTCGAAGCCGGGAAAAGACAACTTAACGGGGACACCATCCGGGAAGCAGGCTCTGATGAAGTCAAGGAGCTCCGGAAAGAGAACGATACTCTGAAGATGCTGGTGGCAGAGCTGACACTTGACAACCGGAAGTTAAAAAAAATATCGGAGGGCTTGGAATCCGGATCAACCGATACATGAAGTACACGCAATCTGAGAAGATGGAGCTTATCCGGATGGTCGAGGAGTCCTCCAAAAGCGTCCAACAGACGTTGCGAGAGCTGGGCGTTCACCGGAGCTCCTTTTACGAGTGGTACAGGAGATACAGGGAGGGCGGCTATGATGGGCTGGCCTCCAAGCATAAGAGCCTCCGACAGGTATGGAACAAGATCCCGGAGTGGGAGAAGGAGCGAGTCGTTGAGGTCGCCAGGGAGCATCCGGAGAAGTCCTGTCGGGAGATCGCCTGGCTCATGACAGACAAGCTGAGCTCGTTCATATCAGAGTCGAGCGTCTACCGGATCCTCAAGGCTTACGACCTGATCACATCGCCAGTGTTCACGGTGGTCTCGGCCAAAGACAAGTTCGAGCACCCGACAACCCGTGTCAACGAGCTCTGGCAGACAGATTTTACCTACCTGAAGGTGGTCCACTGGGGCTGGTATTATCTGTCGACGGTGATGGACGACTTTTCGCGCTATATCATCGCCTGGCAGCTCTGTCAGACCATGAAAGCTGAGGACGTGAAAGACACTTTGGATATGGCCATCGCCGAAACCGGAGTCGAGCATGTCCAGGTGGTCCAACGGCCAAGGCTTCTCAGCGACAACGGTGCCTGCTTTATCTCCCACGAGTTGAAGAATTACCTCGAGAGCCATGAGATCCGCCATATTCGGACCAAGGTGTATCACCCGATGACCCAGGGGAAGATCGAGCGGTACCATCGATCGATGAAGAACCTGATCCTGCTGGATCACTATTATGCACCCACTGAGCTGACCGAGAGGATCCGGGAGTGGGTGGACTATTACAATCACCACAGGTATCACGAGGCGATCGACAACGTGACACCTGCGGATAAGTATTATGGACGGGACCAGATAGTTCTTGAAAGGAGGGAAAAAGTCAGAAGGGAGACCATGAAAATGCGGAGGGAGCTATACCGCATGGGCACGATACAATCGTTGCCAAACGGTATCAGCTAGATTATTATGAGAAGCGGAAACTGTAGCTTAGGAACTCAGCCCAAAAGTCCGAAACCGTTTGACGACGTACACCCTACAAGGAGAGAATGGCCGCTTTTTTTGCGCAAGGCGGCATCGCCGCTCTGATCTACGACAGCCCCGGAACCGGCGAATCGACGGGCAACGCCATTCTTCAGACGAAAGACGACCGCGTTCGTGAAGCCGCTGCCGCCCTTCGCTTCCTTTGCACCCGCGAAGACGTCCGTCCGAAGGAGGTGGGCATCTGGGGCATCAGCGAAGGCGCCAACACTGCGCTCCTTGCTGCAGCCCGGGATAGAACAGCGGCGTTTGTCATCTCCGTCTCAAGCGCCTGGGGCGTCTCCCCGATGGAGATCTCCCGCTTTCGCATTGAGATGACCGGGCACGAGCTCGGTATCGCCCGGGAGGATATCCAGAAGGCCCTGGTCCTGGAAGAGATATTGTACGAGTTCCTCTCGGGAGCCGGCATGGCCGAATGGCGCTTGGTGAAGATGAAGACGAGAGGATGGCCGGACGAGCCCTGGGATGAACTGATCGACGTGGTAAAGAATTCTCGACAGGCGCAGACTCCGCAAGAGAAGCAGGGCATCCAAGGGACTCTCCGCCGGGTTTTGATGCCCTGGAAAGACGAGCCCTGGTTCAAGCTTGCCGTCGTCGACGTCCGGAGATTCGAGCAGATTTTTTCCTTGGATACAGCCCGTTTTTTTGTCTCCCTGGAGAAGGGCCCGTGGGCCCAGGGGGATTGGAACGATCAACTCCGGACCATCGGCGATTTGGCTGATCTTCGTTGTCCGGTTCTCGCGCTCTGGGGGGAAATGGACAATTTTCTTCCTCCGCATAGAAGCGCGGCCACTCTGAAGCGCTTCCTTGCGATGGGCGATCATGACCTGACGGTGGAGATCATTCCCAAGGCAAGCCATGTGATGACCTATTCAGGGAGTGATGATTTCGCCGGGCGCTATCCCGGTCTGATGCTCGACTGGCTCAAAGCCCGGTTCGCCATGCCTTTGGCCGGGGGATGAACGATCGGAGATAAATATGAACCCGCGCAGGATTTCTTTACGCTTCGCTTATTGATGTAGATCTGCTCCCGCAAAAAATGGGGACGGCCCCATTTTTCTTCAACTCATAAGGATCGAAACAGAAAAAAGGACCTTCCCCGTTCGAGAGAAATCATAATATTTGTCTGAAAGCGGCTCAATTTTTACTAAAACCACAAGGGAAAAACGACAAAATTGATGCCTAACGCTCATGGCTGGAAATTTACAATTTCGCATGGCCCTGCTTACTTTGGCTCTTTGTTTCAGCTTAATCACTCCCGCCTCGGCCAGTTCGCCGACTTTTTGCTCTTCCATCAGATCGGCGGCAAAACCGGAAACGCTGAGAGGTGTATATTTTCCGCCCGCCTGTCTTTACAGCCGGAGTTTCGAAGGCATTGTTCACTACATGGAAGCCGCCGGTCTGAATCTTGCCGTTATGCATGCCAAAGATCCGTTCGGCCGGCTGTTCTGGGAATCGAACAATACCCTGGCCAAAAATATGGGAGCCTCCGTCTCTCATGCACCCCTCGGATCGGCTGTCCGCACTCTTAAACAAAAGGGCATTTGGACCGCCGTCAAAATCGATGTATTTCAGGACAGCCTCCTGGTTGAAAATCATCCCGAAATGGGAGTCACAAGCTCCGAGACAGGGGGACTATGGACAGACCGCAAAGGCCTTCATTGGGCTAATCCCTATGACGGGAGAGTATGGGAATACACCATCTCTCTTTGTCTGGAGCTGATTGACTTGGGCGTCGACGAGATCCAGTTCGACTACATCCGGTTCCCGAGCGACGGGGTCCTCTCCACCATCCAATACCCGATCATGCTCGAAGACACCTCCCGGAAAGAATGCATCGGGAAGTTCCTTGCCTATGCCCGCTCCAAACTGAAACCCTCCGGCATCATTATTTCGGTCGACCTTTTCGGGATGACCGCCTGGAAAACCGAAGACTTCGGTATCGGCCAGGTCCTCGAGCAAATCACCCCGCATGTGGACGTGGTCTGTCCGATGTTTTATCCTTCCCATTTCCCGGAAAATTTCCTCAACCTCAAAAATCCAGGCCAATTCCCCTATGAAATCATGAAGTCGAGTCTGGAAGAGATAAAGAAACGCACCTCTGCAGAAATCCGGCCCTGGATCCAGGGATTCTGGTATGCGCCCGAAGAGATCGAAGCCCAGCTCCAGGGCATTTCTGCTAACAGCATTCCCAGCTGGGCGGTCTGGAGCCCCTCCGGACGGTATTCCGAAACTTTCAACGCCCTCGCCAACCTCGCAGGTTCTCCTTTTCCCGAACCGGAGTTTTATCCTCAGCTTGAAGTCCTCAGGAAACATGATGACCTGGTCTTCACAGGAGTAACCAAGATCATCAACAAAACCTGTTACCGGGAAGGCTATTCCATCCTTTCCCTTGACGATTCGGCAGCTGGCGAGAAAAACGAATTCGCCACCCTCACGGATATTGCCTTCACCCTGGACGAAAGCATCATAGATCGAATCCTAAGAGGCCGAGGGATCGCGGTTTCCAAATGGACCAGCCGACGTGCGAAAATCACCCATATCACGAACCTGATTGTGCAGGACCTTGGCATCGATCCGCGCCGGATGCGTCCCGCTCCGATCTACATCGATTGGGATGACGGATGCATTTTCAGCCGGTCAGTCCCCGCTCAGAGACTCGAATTCTATCAGACCCACATCGAAAATCTGACGTCAGCCAGAATCAGGTCACGACAATAATCAAGGACTGCAAAGAAGCGGTCCTCACTGAAAACTCGGCGATGAATGGGCGGGTTGTCCCGGACAGAAGGCAACAGCGCAATGGGCAACCCTTCCTAGTATAGGAACTTTGTTTTCGATTGCGCTGGCCAGATGAGAATTATTGCGGCCGTTTTCCCCTTCAACCGTCGTGAGGGAGGATAGTTTAAGACATCAAAGCCTGTCAAGAACGGATTTGGAGAGCGCGGGTGTTGCTGTGGAAACGGCCGCGAGCGGAGGTCCGTCAGGACCCCGCACTCGAACGAGTTGTTTGCAGGAAGGCTATGATTCCTATCCCTTGGGTGGTAACCCCGCTACAAACTCGCGGCATTTATTTAACCACTTTGAAAGAGCCGCATCGCTCTCATAGCCTGGGGGTTCAACGAATACATACCCCTTCATAGGCTTGCCAGTGAAATCCATCTTCCTCACATGTGGGGAACGCAATTCTCCCTCATAGTTCCCTGGCCCCACGCGGGCCATTAGTGATTTCCCGAGAATGCCGACGAACATGTGACCATTGGACATGAACGCCAAGCCTCCGAACATCTTTTTCTCGCTAATTCCCGCGACTCCGTCAAGAAGTGCGCGTATTCGCTCTGCCAGACCTTCATCAAACGGCATCCTGTCCTCCCAGCAATTCTGAGGTCTACTTCAATTGGTTGATATTCCGCCCAATGGGGATTCAAAAGCTCCTAGTGCACCAAAAACTCAAGAACTTCCCCATCGAAGAGCTCAGCTAAATTCTACACCATCGGGGCGACGCTCGGCTACATGTTCTGAGCGGTGACAATTATTCGCAGCAGATCCGGACTTTTTCTTTTCCCTCGACTTCCACGGTCAGGTCATTGAGCTGGCTGACCAGTTCCTCGATTTCCTGGGGGGTGATGGCCGAGAAATTCATCTCGATGCCCTTTTCGTGGAGGGCCTTGTCGATGCTCGACTGGGCGTGCTTGGGGATGAAGGCGGCCCACTTGAGCCCCGCCCGGATGAGTTTCATCGGAACGCGGATGTTGACCCGGTCCTTGTCCGCGCATCCCGGGCCGGGCTCGACCTGAACGCGCAGGTATTTGCAGGCGGGTTTGCCGGCGCTTGACTCTGTCTCTTCCGGGGAAGATAGGGCGGCCAGCAGTTTCTCCGCCTCGTCCACGTTGATTTTACCCTGCTGGAGCATCTCCAGGATTTTTCTTCGTTCTTCGCTCATTGGTGTCCTCCTTTATAGAAACGCGATCAGAACGTTCTGTTCCCGGCCGCCGACCTCGATGTGCAGACCGGACAATTTAAAAAGCAGAGATATTAACAGGGGATAGGTCAGCAAAAGCAGCTTTCCCTGGCCGCCCCTCCAGGTGAAGAGGGCAGCGATCAAAACAAACGGCAGAAGGAGGATCATCAGGGCGAACAGCAGGATCCAGGCCAGGAAAACAGGCAGCAGCAGGCCGTATTTTTCAGGATTCCGGCCGGCCCTGAGCCTCATAAACATAGGGATCATGACTCACCTCTCATTCTCTTCAGGGCTTCATCTACCGAGATCTCGCCCTTGTCGAGCATCTCCAGGACTTCCGAACGTGACGAGGGCGGATTGATATCGACGAATTCGAGCCGGGCGGCTATGGAGTTCAGCCGGTTCTTGACCGTCGGGTAGCTTATCCCGAAGAGCCTCTCCATCTCTTTTATCGAACCGTGCGAGCGGACAAAGGCCATGACGAAGATCTGGTCCTCCATGGTCAGGCGAGCGAGATGGGGCAGCTCGAAGCTCCCCTCGACGGCGATGCCCGTGTCCTTGAGCCTGATCCTTTCCACGGAGATGGGGGCTCCCCTAGTGATCTTGGTCAATTCCTGCCAATCTTGGTTCATCTTGACCTCTGGATTCATTTTTCTAATATAATATACGTCAAATTATTAATAAAGTCAATATAGTAATTAATATTATTCAATATTATTGCCAAAAATATTTAAATTGTTCTATATGAATAATTTGCGTTGCGGAAGCCCGTGATAGATTGATGAGGCGAGCTATCCATCCATGAAACGAATCTATGTCCTTCTATTTATCCCGGGGGTCGCGTTGCCTCTTTGGCAGTTTGTCCCCTGAGTCATCGAGAATGGATTGAATCCCGCCCTGTTGTTACAAGAGGCGGCACAAAGCAAGACCGGGTTATTTGCCTGGCTTGACGTGGCCGGTTCTGCTTGCGTCCTGTTCGGATTCATCTGGTACGAAGGCAGTAAGCTGAGGACGAAGCGCTTATGGATGCCAATCATTGAAACTTGCACTATCGGTGTCCCCTTAGGATTGCCTTTGTTTTTGTTGATGCGGGAGATTCACCTTGAGCGAAATCCCTGAAAGCCGGCCGGCAAGTGCCGATCAGCAAGCAACTGCATATTGACCCGGACGAAGGGTTGGTATATAAGCTCCTATCTTAGCCTGCACATAAGGAGCTCCAACCATGAAACGCACCATTATTCTTTTTGTAGCTTCGCTGCTCTTGCTCTCGGCTGCGGCCGAAGCCCAATACACCCCCTGGCTTTACTGGACCTTCCTGCCCCAGGCGCAGATGGACGAGATCGTCGGCGAGGCTTCCGGCGAAGCGGCCTGGCGGACGATCGCGACACTCAATGCCTTTAACAGGGACCGGACGGCCGAGGAATTCAAGGGGACGTTCTTCGAAACACAGTATGTCGTCGGCCAGCTCAAGCTCTACGGAATCGAAAACGCCGAAATCGCCGCCTATCCGGGCGGAGAGGCCTGGGACGCCAGCAGAGGTGACCTTTGGGAGGTGACGCCTATCCGCCAGAAATTGGCCTCCCATACCGATATGGTCCCGATGCTGGCCAACGGAAGTTCGCCGACAAAGGTGAGCGGTGAGCTGGTTTGGGTGGGACGGGGGGGTGTCGAGGACATCCGCCAGGCCCAGGTCGAGGGAAAGATTGTCGTTACCGAGGGCTATCTCGGCTCGGTCCACGGCGAAGCCTGCATCAGGCAGGGGGCCCTGGGCGTTATCGCCATCAACCAGACGCGGCCGAAGGCCGATACGCTCGAGCTCGGCTGGGGCGGTGTCGGCGCCCGGCGGAGACCCCCGATCCCGGGCAGGGGGCAAGAACAGACACCCGGAACGGAACCGCCGCCCCCTCCACCGACCCCCAAGTTCGGCTTCAATATTCCCTTACGGGAGGGTGAGTTTCTGAAATCGCGGCTGATGAGGGGAGAAAAGATCACCGTCGAAGTCAATATCGAAGCTCAGACGCTGCCTTACGACCTGGAAAACGTGGTCTGCCTCATCCCCGGAACCGAACCCGACTCCGGCGAGGTGATTTTTTCGGCACATCTCTTTGAAGGGATTGTTAAGCAGGGAGCGAACGACAATATCTCCGGCAGCGCAGCCATCCTCGAGGTGGCCCGGACGCTCCAGACGCTGATCTCCGAGGGCCGGCTGCCCCGTCCCAGGAGATCGATCCGCTTTCTCTGGGGGCCGGAATTCTCCGGGACAAGCCTCTGGGTAAAGGACAACCCGGCCATCATGGAGAGAACACTCTGCAACATCAACATGGACATGGTCGGGGAATGGTTGACCAAGTGCCAGGCGCATATGTGCCTGATGCGGACGACTTACGGGAACGCTCATTATATCAACGACGTCATGGAAAACTACTACCGCTATGTCGGTGAGGGCAACCGTGAGCGGATCCAGAACCGCAGCACTGCCAACGCCGTCCCGAAGCGGATAGTGGCTCCTTTCGGTGCGGACGAGCCGTTTTACTATTCGATCGAGACCCACTACGGGGCCTCCGACCATGAGGTCTTCAACGACTGGGGCGTCGGCGTTCCGGGAGTGATGATGATTGCTTGGCCTGACCCCTGGTATCATCTTTCCGGCGACCTGGCCGACAAGTCCGACCCGACACAGCTAAAACGCACAGTCGCCATCGGGGCGGCGGCCGCCTACACAATCGCCGCGGCGGACGACGCGATGGCCGTCCGCATTGCTGCCGAGACGGCGTCGAACGCCACCCGGCGGCTCGGGCATCAGCTTCAGGTGGGGCTCGAGGAGCTCAACTCGGCCCAGGCAGGATCTCTCGCCGGAGCCTACAAATACGCCCGGACCTATGTGGAGGCGGCGCTGATGAACGAGCGGGATACCCTGGACAGCATCCTGGAGCTCGCGACCGATAAAGCAAAAGTCGGGGTATACATCGCCGCGATGAAGAGGACCGTCGACGCGGTCGCCGCCGCCCACCTGGCCGCCCTGAAGACTCACCTGGAGGCCATCGCTGCGAACTTCGGGATGAAGCCCGTGACCGTGGCCCTGTCGGATCTCGAAAAAACGGCCGCAAAGATGATCCCGCGGCCGACTGCCAAGGTCAGGGCGAACGGCTATCGGGGATATACCCAGTTCATCGAGCAGGTCCCCAATGAAGAGAAGGCCAAGTATCCTTATGCTCAATTCGGGCCGAGAGATTTCATGGGCAACACGGCCGAGCTGCAGTGCCTGATCAACGGGAGCCGTAGCATCCTGGACATCAAGAAGATGCTCGATGCCCAGTTGCCGCGGAAGGCGAGCCTCGAACACGTCATCAACTACATCCAGGTTCTCAGGCTCGCCGGCCTGGTGGAGATCAAAACCGCGAAATAGAGCCCGCTAGAAGGTCTCCAGGAGCCCCAGGATCCAGACGTTATCTACTGGAAATTCGAGAACATGGCAAGATCTAGGACTAATTGACATTCTGGGAAATCTGTGCTAATTAAGTCCTCGAATTGATACGAGTTAAGCTCTTGTTCCGGTTCACGGCTTTCCTTATCTTGGTTCTCTTTCTCCTCCCCCTGTGCGGTTACAGCTATATCGATCTGGGATCCGGAAGCTACATCATTCAACTCATTATTGCTGGTTTCGTCGGCTTTTCTCTTTCAGTAAGAATATTCTGGAAGAAAATAAAAACCCGTTTTTCCAAAAAGGCCAAATCCGATGAGACGGTAGATGCCGAATGAGTGGCAGGCGCTACCGAGCTCTTTTAGGGATCCAAGCGGTTTTTTGTTCGAGCGGGAAGGCGGACTTTACAGGCAGGTCAACTGTATCTATAAGGACCATTATGACCAGCTTCTTTCCAGCGGACTGTATAAGGCGCTGACGGAGCGGGGACTCCTTGTTCGTCATGATGAAGTCGACATTTCTCCTCCCGATCCACAGCCGGCTTATAAGGTCATAAAGCCCCAGTTCGTCTCCTTCATTTCCTATCCGTATGAGTGGTGTTTCACTCAGCTCAAAGAGGCGGCCCTGGCCATGCTCAAAATCCAAAAAACGGCCTTTGATTTTGGGATGTCCCTCAAGGACGCCAGCGCCTTCAACATCCAGTTTGTAAACGGGAAGCCCCTTCTCGTCGATACGCTGTCCTTCGAGAAACTCCGGATGAAACCCTGGGTGGCCTATCGGCAGTTCTGCCAGCATTTTCTCAACCCGTTGCTCCTCGTGGCCTATAAGGATTTTCATCTCAACCAGCTTTCCCGGATTTTTATCGACGGGATTCCCATGAGCTTGACGAGTCGACTTCTTCCTTTTCGAACCCGGTTGCGGCCGAGCCTTGCTTCCCACGTCCATCTTCACGCCCTGAGCCAAAAATATTTCTCCACAAGGACAGTCAGAGTCCGGGAGCGGCAGGTTCGTCCAGTTTCTCTGGTCGGACTCGTGGAGAGCCTTGAATCCCTGGTCCGGAGATTGAGCCTCCGCCTCAAGAAGACGGAATGGGCCCACTACTATCAGGAGACGAACTACACTCCGGAAGGGTTTGAATGGAAAAAGAAAACCGTCGAAGAATTCCTGGGCGTCATGAAGCCGGATACCGTCTGGGATCTGGGCGCTAACACCGGAGTCTTCAGCCGGCTGGCCGGCCGGAGAGGGATCAAGACGGTGGCCTTCGACGTGGATTTTATCGCCGTCGAACTGAACTACCGCGATTGTCTGGACAAGAACGAAAAAAATCTGCTCCCCCTGGTCATGGACCTGACAAACCCCACTCCGGCCATTGGTTGGGAGAACCGGGAGAGGAAATCCCTTCTGGAGCGGGGGCCGGCGGATGCCGCCTTGGCCCTGGCTCTCCTCCACCATCTGGCGATTTCCAACAACCTGCCTTTCCCTAAAATTGCCGAATTCTTGAGCCGGATTTGCCGTTGGCTGGTCATCGAATTCGTCCCCAAAACCGACTCGCAAGTTCAGCGGCTTCTGGCCACCCGAGAGGATATCTTCGGCCATTACACGCAGTCCGATTTTGAAGAGCAATTCAGCCGGTCTTTCCTGATCGTGAAGGTTGCTCCGGTCAAGGGGACAGAAAGAGTCCTTTACTTGATGAAAAATCGCCGCAGCCCCTAAGAGCATAAATGTACGTCGCTGTCAGGAAGCTCGTCACATCGGCAGGCCCGTCTCTCTTTCTTGTGCTCAATATTTTTTTATTCGGGCCGTATACGATTTACCAGGGTAATATCGACGAGTTTTCTGTCCCTCTGCTGTCCATCCTGAAATCTTTTCTTTTTCCGGCTTTAAGTCTTTTGGTGCTCCTGAGCCTCATCGGTCTGCTGCTGTCTGCGAGAGCCCATCGGCTTTATGTCTCGATCATTTTTGTTCTCGGGGTGCTGGTCTGGCTTCAAGGGAATTTTCTCGTCTGGAAATATGGGCTATTGAATGGCCAGGCCTTTGACTGGTCAAGAAATGCATGGCGCGGCTGGGTGGATGGAACCCTATGGGTCGGGCTTCTTATCGTGGCGTGTTTGTTTTTTAGGAAAGTCCATAAGATATCGACCGTCGCCAGTATCGCACTGACCGGCGTCGTTCTCGTTTCTCTATCCTTCACCAGTCTCCAGAAGCCGGGGACATGGTCTGCCCATCAAAAATCTTCTCTGAAACTGCAGCCACCCAAAGAAATTTTCGAATTCTCATCACGGCAAAATATCATCCAATTCATTCTGGATGGATTTCAATCGGACATATTTGAAGAGATTGTGGCTGAAGATTTCGAGCGTTACTCCACCTCCCTCAAGGGATTTACTTTCTTTAGAGAAGCCGTGGGATCATTCCCCACGACCTACATGGCGGTTCCCGCTTTCTTGAGCGGAACAATCTATAAAAACCATATGCCGATGCGCCAATTTGTCAATCAGGTCAACCGGGGAAGGACAATTTTCAACGTGCTCTATGATAGCGGCATTGAAACAGATCTTGTCTGCGATTTGCTCTTTCGGAGAGGAGCTCGGTATTCAAATTATTACCGGATTGCCGTTCCTTATGGCGGAGGAAA
>Ga0307380_10010889_pt1 | contig 11413 bp, 14 predicted proteins | sample UN3MG_FD_202239 | JGI IMG/M metagenome (GOLD analysis project Ga0307380, IMG submission 202239) | Soil microbial communities from Risofladan, Vaasa, Finland - UN-3 | ecosystem: Environmental > Terrestrial > Soil > Coastal area > Acid sulfate soil | place: Finland: Risofladan, Vaasa | collected... | reverse complement strand
AATCGGTCGCTACCTGGACTTCTACAACGGCCGCCGACCGCATTCGAGCCTTGACGGAACCACACCCGATCAAGCCTACTTCACCCCGCTGCCAATCCGCATGGCAGCCTAACCCTGGCAGACGCTTCACTTATCGATGCGGAAAGACTGTTCAGATAACCGGGACCACCTCTAATGTCGGGCTGTAATTCCTATCCTCAACAATAAAGTGAGGGTGTTACCGATGGGTCACGGTTCCCGTTAAGCCTGCGACAGAAAAGCCCAGAAACTGAACGATTTGTAATTTTTGGGCGCGACCAGGGGTGATAGATTTCAGTCACAGGCGGGGCTATCCCTCCCCCGTCATGGTTCCCCCCAAACGGAACCCGAAGCCCCGGCATCCCCCCGTGTCCGGGGCTTTTCTTTATCCAATCTGAGACCCGCTGGACGCAAAATGGAAGGCGCGAACCAACTTGCGCTCTTCTAAAACCTTGGGAGGAAACAATGCCGCGTTCCGAAGACCTGCGCCTCGACAGTACGCGTCCATCAGCAATCAGGGGCTTTTTGAATGGGGGAAGAATTGAGTGCGTAGGGACCCAACCTCTAGACGATGGCGTCAGCGTCACACTCGCACCAGGCGGGGGTCAATTCATTCTACATAGATCGGACAACGTCGTTGTAGCCGCGGGATCTAACGCCTCCATGGTGCTGAGAGAGGTTTCTCAGGGAAATATCGGAACCTTGAGACTAAAATACTTTGCGGCGGGTCGATCAAAAGCCGCATCCAAAGAGTCCAAAAATCCAAAGAAGAGGAAGGCCAAACGCTAGGCTACCCAGCAGAGGTAAGGCTCCATAATAACTCGGACCGCCAGCGGAGTTGAGCCGAAGAAGTCGGATCGGGACGGCTCCGTTGAGACCTCCGATGTGGGCAACGCTCCGCCACCACCTCGTCCCGCAACTCCCGAAGTCTCTTCGGGGGATGCGGCGTTGAACGCGCGTTGAGGCCTCGCGACTTGGGCCTAGGTCACCTGGCCTATCTGGTAACCCACTCCAGATGGGCAGCGGTGGGTCTGTGTCGGTGGTGTTAGCTGGCAGAAGGCAGGGAGCCTCAGCGGGGCGCGCTCGAGAGGACCAAAGAAGCTACGGCGCCGCGCGTAGATAATCGATGTAAGTTGGCCGAGATGCCTCTCAAGCGCCTCAAGAACGAGTACCTGGAACAGGACGGCGTTCGGTTCCAGATGGAGGATGCGGAAGGTAGCACTGTGGCGTGCAGCGTGAGCCATAAGGCGCTGCGAGATCATGCCGAGCGCGTTCATCTTTCCGGCACAGATGCGGCTGTTTTCGAGGCATATCGTGAACTGATTGAGCAGGCTGCGAGTGATGCTCACGACGCCGAAGGCCCGTTCGATGATAATGGCCGAGTTCTCGTCACCTCCGAGGCTCTCGCGCGGGTGATGCGCAGCGCTTAGTTCCCTGACTTTCGTCTTGCATTTCCGGTTGGACGACTCGTGCCCGTTGGCCCTTTGGAGCGAAAAGTTAGGTCGCGGGCCGAAGCTCCATCAGCTTCGAGGCGTTGGCGCGAACGTCCGCCTTGGGCCAGAAGCAGAAGTTGCGCCGACGGCGGGCCATGTCCGCTCTGGGTCAAGCAGACTCTGAGACCCTCAAATGCATTTCTTCCGGGTTGGGTCCCTAAGCCGACTCGACCTTAGGCGCCCTTCCCCTCAGACTCTATAAAACGTTGATACTTAAGACATAATATCCTTCTCTCGCTGCGGCGACACCATTTACACAGGCATATAAAACCTGCTATTAGGTTCTTTATGCACGCATATAAGCGAAACCAGGCCGCGGAGGCCATTTCGGTCGCGATCGGTCAAGGCCCGTCGCCTAGCGCGTCATTGCGCACCGAGATGAAGCGTCTGTTGGATACTGATCGAGGCCTCTATGTCATTCATCGTTCCAATGATCCCGAGTACGCGAACTACGCTTTCTACACTGGGGAGGCGCCGGGTCGTGGGACTGAGGTGTGGTTCTCAGAATACGAGATCTTCGCGCTCCGTCTGGGATTGGACTTAATGGAGCATGGCTGGCCGCAAGCGACAGTCATTTCAATCCTCCGCCGCGCGCGAACGGATCTTGAGCCGAAGCACGCTCAGATCTTGCAATGGAATCCGACCGATCTCTTCGATCAGAAGAAGATTCTAGAGGCTGCGCAACCTGGCACCCTCGCCGTGTGGACCACGCGTCCTGTTCATCTGGTGATCGCCTCGCGGAAAGGTCGGTCACGAGATCAAAGCTGCGACGAAACGAGAGAGATCGCGGTGCTCGAAGACAACGAGCTCATGCCGTTCCTCCGTCGAGAAGCCGGCATCTCCTACACGATGATCGAGCTGACCCGAATGGCGCACGACCTGAACAATGTGTTGGCGAGCACAAAACCGAGCAAACGCGGCAGAGTAAGTTCATGACTCTCACCGCGAAGCAATCACTAGCGAAGATCGGCACGAGCGGCGACGTGGTTGCGCGGCCGTCCTCGCGTTCCACCACCCCGAAAATCACAAAATAGGATCGACGATGCCAAAACCGATGAAACAATCCCATTCATTTGAAACCCAATCTGCGGTTTCTATTGAATCGCTCGCGGCGAAGCTGCCGTGGATGGTGGAGATGCTCCCGCCATCGAACCTCAAGCCGGCCAAACGCAATGCGCGCACCCATAACAAGGCGCAAGAAGCAGCCGTTGCGAACTCGGTGCTCCATTTCGGGGTGATCAAGCCCGTCGTGATCGACGAGCAAAACCGGATCGTCGCCGGCCACGTAGTGTGGCGCGCGGCAAAGACACTCGGACTGAAGCGGATGCCGGTCATCCGCGTCTCCCACCTATCTGAGACCGAACTCCGCGCCTATGCGCTGGCCGACAATCAGCTTGCGACCAAGAGCGCGTGGGATCTCGAGATCCTTTCGCTCGAGCTCGGCGAGCTTGAGTTGGCGCTGCCGGAAATCGGCCTTGATCTCTCGATCACCGGTTTCGAGCCGGCCGAGGTCGATGCCGTGTTCGACACTCTGGCCGAGAACGCCGCCGACCCCGCCGACGAGGCGCTCGAGCCTCTAGAAGGACCGGCCGTATCATGGACCGGCGCCCTTTTCGAACTGGGCCGCCACCGGCTTTTGGTCGGCGATGCGCGGGATGAAGCGGCCTTCGCGCAGCTCATGACGGGCGAGGTCGCGGAGATGGGCATCCACGATCCCCCTTATAATGTCCGCATCCAGGGCAATGTCGGTGGTCGTGGCCGCATCAAGCGGCGAGAGTTCGCTTGCGCCTCCGGCGAAATGACGCAAGCCCAGTTCCAAGCCTTCCTCGAGGACACGCTCGGCCTTTGTGCCGACCACTCGATCGACGGTGCCATCCACTACGTCTTCATTGATTGGCGCCATGTGGCCGAACTCATGGCGGCCGGCACGGCCGTATTCGACGAGCTCAAGAACCTGTGCGTCTGGGTCAAGAATAATGCCGGCCAAGGCAGCTTCTATCGCAGCGAGCACGAACTCGTCCTTGTGTTCAAGCACGGCCAAGCGCCGCATTTGAACAATTTTGGACTGGGAGGCGGTGGCCGCAACCGCTCGAATGTCTGGCGCTATGCCGGCGTGAACACCTTCCGCGCCGGACGTATGGACGAGCTCAAAATGCACCCGACCGTGAAACCCGTCGCCATGATCGCCGACGCCATGCGGGATTGCTCTCGTCGCGGATCGGTCATCCTCGACGCCTTCGCGGGCTCTGGGACGACGATCATCGCCGCCGAGCAGACCGGGCGGCGGGCCTTCTGCATGGAGATCGATCCGCACTACGCCGACGTGGCGATCCGTCGGTGGCAGAAGCTCACGAAGCGCGACGCGATCCTCGAGAGCACGGGCCAAACCTTCAACGAGCTGCCCGACGCGGCTGGCGATCGAGCCGATCCATCCGCGAAGGGGGCATAATGAGTAAGGCAAAACGTTCGAGAGATCCCTCAAAGCCTCGAAAGACCGCCACCGGCGACTACCCCGTCGGTTATTGCCGGCCACCTGAGGCGACGCAGTTCAAACCTGGTCAAAGCGGACTCCCGACCGGCCGGCCACGAGGCGCAAAGAACGCCGACACGCTCGCACGGGAGATTCTCAGTCGACGAATCACGGTCCGAGAAGGCGGCAAGGAGCGAAAGGTCAGCATGCTCGAGGCCATGCTCATGAAGTTTGCCGAGAGGGGACTCAAGGGCGATGCGAAGGCGGCTGATTTCCTGCTCAAGCTCTACCGACAAGCTGAAGGCACAACCTCCGAGGGCGACGCGCTCGATGCTAACGACCGAGAGATCTTCGATGCGCTCATGCGCGAGCTCGAAGCGAAGCGCGCGGAAAAGGACAAGGAGCCGCCTGATGTCGAATAGCGAACGTCTGTTGGTCGATCTCGCCCTGCGGCACCGCTTCGATCTCTTCGTGCGTCGCTGCTTTCTGACGCTCAACCCCGGCAAGACGTTCAAGGAGAATTGGCATCACCACGCGATCTATGACACGCTGTCGCAGGTCCGTCACGGCGATCTCACGCGCCTTATTATCAATATTCAGCCTCGGTCCCTGAAGTCCCTGATCGTCTCGATAGCGTATCCCGCCTTTGTGCTCGGCCATGACCCGCGGAAGCGCATCTACGTGATCAGCTATGGCGACGACTTGGCCGACAAGCATTCCAGCGACTTCCGCGCGATCGTAGAGTCGGACTGGTACAAGCGCGCCTTTCCTCACATGAGGATCAAGAAAAGCCTTGTGGATGCGGTTGCCACCACCGAAGGCGGCTATCGCCGGTCGACGACCGTCATGGGCGCCCTCACGGGCCTCGGCGGCGACCTCTTCATCCTCGACGACCCACAGAAGGCGGTCGACGCCCAATCCGAGGCAAGGCGCAACAGCATCAATCAATGGTTCTCGAACACCCTTATCTCGAGATTGGACGACAAAAAAACCGGCGCGATCGTCATCGTCATGCAACGGGTGCACATGAACGATCTGTGCGGCCATGTGACCGAGGCTTCCGACGAGTGGACCACCCTCAGCCTGTCGGCCATCGCCGAGGCCGACGAGCGGGTCCAGATCGCGCCGGACAAGTTTCACTATCGAAAAGCCGGCGAGGCGCTGCAGCCGGATCACGAGCCAATCGAGGTGTTGGAGAAGCTGCAGAGAGCCATTCCACCCGACATTTTCGCCGCTCAATATCAGCAGTGTCCGGTGCCTGAGGGTGGGGCGATGATCCTGCGTGAGTGGTTTCGCTATTACGAACGGCATGAGCTACCCAAGCGCACCTATCGATCAAAGGTCTTGTTGAGCGTCGACACGGCTGCCAAGGACGGCGCCCAGAACGATTGGTCCGTCTGTACCGCGTGGCTCCTTCACCAAAATCTTTATTACCTGCTCGACCTTGTCCGCGGTCGGTTCGATTATCCGCGCTTGAAGAAGATGGTGATCGCGCAGGCGGAACTCCATAGGCCTTCCATCGTGCTGGTTGAGGATGCCTCCACCGGCATGGCGCTTGCTCAGGAGCTAAAGAAGTTGCTGCACATGGCGGTCAAGCCCGTGCCGGTCGAGCGTGACAAGAAAGGCCGCATGTACGTTCAGCAAGAGAAATTCTACAAGGGACAAGTGTTGTTTCCGAAGGGCGCGCCGTTCCTGAACGAACTCGAGCGCGAGCTTCTGGCCTTCCCAAATAGCCCGCATGACGATCAGGTCGACAGCATCAGCCAGGCGCTTAATCACAAGCTGTCGACCTATACGCTCGACAACCTATAGACTCGACTGTCGGCAGCAGCGCGGCCTAGGGGCAGGCTCATGTGACCGTGCCCTTCTTGTATGTAGAGATTCCAGCAGCCTTCAAGGCGGCGCCGAAGGCGCGGTGGAAATGCTTTTGCCAGCCGTGACTGGGAAAAGGGATGCTCCGGCCGCTATTGAGGACCGTAAAACCGTCGGCGGTGAGCCGCGGCTCCAAGATCCGGCACACATTGGCCTTGATCAAAATGAGCGGCCTCGACCGATCGGGCGTCAATCTCGCGAGGTCATCGCGAAGCAATGGGTAGTCGCGGATAAGGATCGCGTCGCGTGCGGCGTTGTAGAGGCCATTTACGGGTTCATACGTAGCGTCGACCAGAATCCAACCTCGTTGCCGAAATGCATGTAGCCCGCACGGTTTCGTGCCCGGCGAAATGCCAAGCGCCTTCATCAGCGCCGCAAACAAAGGCTCACTGACCTCGCCATCGGGTTTGTAGAAGTACTTTCCCGACTGCGGCGGCGATTCAGCGACGACGATAAGACTGAGGATTTCCGGCTCATAGCGCCGTCTTAGCGAAAGATAGCCTTCGCACGGCAATGGCGCCCTGCCCGCATCGGCATGACCGGATGCTATATCGTTCTTTTCCGCCGCGATCGCCATGAGGGTCCTCCTGGCTGTTCCACTCCGGTCGGACCCTTAGCTTGCTTCGCGGCAAATATCCAGTTTTGGGATAATCCGTTATTGGGATCAGCCTGCTGCACTGATGGCAACTCGGCAGCGTGGCTTAACAAAGTCTGTCCACAGTGATGAGCAGAAGGCCTTCGGGCAGCTTCTGCTCGAAACGCGCAAACGCGCCGGGCTCACCCAATGGGAAGTGGCGGACAGGCTGAAAAGGCCTCAGTCCTTTGTGGCCAAATATGAAGGCGGTGAGCGGCGTATCGACGTCACCGAATTCCTGGTGATCGCCCACGCCTTGGGCGCCGACCCGGTCCGACTCCTCAAGACCCTCATAAAACGGCTGTAAACCCAGATCTTCGCAATCCGCCGCCAGGGTGGATTTCCCCGATATTCCACTGGACTTTAGCGCCAAACAGAGCGTGCATGCTGTCAATGCCGTGACGGGCATATCGCCTCCGTTATCCCCTACCCCTGGCCCTGTCGCCGGGCTGTGGGCGGTGGAAGCGCCGGCATCGGGCCGGCGCGCCATGATGGAGGCAGTCATGCCCAAGATCCCAACGTCGCCCCCCAAACTTAACGACACGCAGCTCGTGGTGTTGAGCGCCGCCGCTCAACGCGGCGATCACGCGCTTCTCCCCTTCCCGCAAAGCCTGACGGTGAAGGGTACCGCCCTCGACAAAGTCGTCGCGACATTGCGCAAACGAAACCTCATCGAGGAACGGCGGATCACCGACGGCGCGCCTGAATGGCGGCGTGACGAGGACAGCCGGGCCTATGGCCTGTTCATCACCACGGCCGGGCTTCTTGCCCTGGGCATCGAGGAGGCCGACAAGGACCGGCTGTCGGTGGTGGCGGCAGCCATGCCGCGCAAACGCAAGACGGCCACGGCACGCCCCAAGCCTCAGGCGGCCTCACCGGCCGCTTCCAAGCCGCGCGCTGCGCCAGCGAAAAGCAAACAGGATCTGGTGATCCAGATGCTGCGGCGGCAGTCAGGCGTCACCATTGACGACATCGTCGCCAAGACTGGTTGGCAGCGCCATTCCGTGCGCGGCTTCTTCAGCGGCCTGGTGCGCAAGAAGCTCGACCTTCCCCTCGTCTCCGACGTGGGCAAGGACGGCATGCGCCGCTACCACATCGCCGCGGTGGCATCCCCAAAGGCCTAGTCCATGGCACCGCCCTTGGCCTCTCGCCCGCGCCCGAGGCGGCGCGGGCGCTCCTCCGCCCAAGCAAAGAACGAGGTGGATCTTGCGGCCCGGGTCCTCGCCTTGCCGGACTGCCCGCGTGCCGAGCTCGGGGCGGAATAGCGCCGGCTGTGGCGCTCTGAGGTGCCGCGCTACGCCAGCCGCGAATTCTTGGTTCGGGCCGTCGCCTATGGGCTTCAGGCTGAGGTCCATGGCGGCCTCGACGATAGGTAGCTCCTGTCGTAGATTCAGATGATCGGCTTCAGGAGGTTCAAACATGGAACGTTTCAACATTTCGATGCGCAAATACCTCAAAGAGGTGGGCATCACCTCGCAGCAAGCCATCGAGCAGGTGGTGCGGGCGGAGAACCTGGCCGGCAAGGGAAAACTAAAGGTCAAGATGATTCTGACCTGCGAGGGGACCGATCTCAAGCACGTCGTTGAAGGCGAGATCGATCTGGCTGAGGCCCAATAGGACCAGATATCGGTCGCCGTGGAGCCCTGAAGCTTCCAGCGCTCGAGCACGTGCTCGACCTCGTCGAGAGTTAGATTATCTCTTCGCGCATGATCGCCGGTCTTGCGACCCAGCGAATAACGGTCCCCCTGCTTCTCAAGCTCGAATAATAGCCGTTCCGCCAGGTCTTTCTCGGCGTGCTCGCGGGCCGTCTCGAAACTCTGCATGGCAACACCTCGGACAGAAAACGCTCCCACCGCGTGAGACTTTCCTCTGGACTTCTCATGCATACGAAGCATGTGTGGTGGAGGCGGACAGACTGACTGACCTCTGAGCACGCCCTGGCGCCCGGCTTTGGTTCTGGGCTTGTGGTGGTGCAAGAGCCCGGTTTCGGGCCTCAAAGGAGGTCAGCGATGGATGCTCCCGGCCACCGATCCGCGGCCGATCAGGATAACGGGGCCAGTACCGCGCCTAAGCGCTCATCGCCAGGCCCTGCCCTTGAAAGCGCCAGCCTTGACGAACTCCGCCGCGAATGGCGCCGGCTTTACCGCTATGAGCCACCAAGGATCAGCCGCGACCTCCTGGTGCGGGGGATCGCCTATCGGCGCCAGGAGCTTGAACATGGTGGGCTCGGCAAGACGACGCGCCGTAAGCTCAAGACGCTGGCAAAAATGTTCCGGACTACGGGCCGGGTCAGTCCAGATCCTGGCCTCGCTCTGAAGCCGGGCGCTCGGCTGGTGCGCGAATGGCATGGCCGTACGCACACCGTCACCGTGACGGAAGACGGCTTCGAATATGTCGGGACGAGCTACTCGTCCCTCACGAAGATCGCCAAAAAGATCACGGGCGCCCATTGGTCGGGGCCCCGCTTCTTCGGTCTCGTGCGCGCCGGTACAAGCTCTGAGAAGGGGATCGGCAATGCCTAAGTCGCGAGAGTCGACGCGTCGCCCCTCGAGACGACTGCGTTGCGCCATCTACACACGCAAATCCTCGGACGAGGGTTTGGAGCAGGCGTTCAATTCACTCGATGCGCAGCGCGAAGCCTGTGCCGCCTTCATTCTTTCCCAGAAGCACGAAGGCTGGTCAGTCTCGCCGACCTTGTATGACGACGGCGGTTACTCCGGCGGGACACTGGACCGCCCTGCCCTGCAACGGCTTCTCGTCGATATTGCCGACGCCAAGGTGGACGTGGTTGTCGTTTATAAGATCGACCGTCTGACGCGCTCGCTGTTCGACTTCGCCAAGATCGTGGAGGCCTTCGAAGCGCGTGGCGTCTCCTTCGTCTCAATCACGCAGCAGTTCAACACCACCACCAGCATGGGACGGCTCACCCTCAATGTCCTTCTCTCCTTTGCCCAGTTCGAGCGAGAAGTAGCCGGAGAGCGAATTCGTGACAAGATCGCCGCATCAAAGAAGAAGGGCATGTGGATGGGTGGCCTGCCGCCGCTCGGCTATGATGTCCGGGAGCGGAAGCTCGTCGTAAACAAGGAAGAGGCACAGACCGTCCTCCATATCTATGGACGTTATGCCGAACTCCGGTCGGTGCGTGCGCTCAAGGCTGAACTCGATGCCGCGGGAATCCGCAGCAAACACCGCACCTTCTCGGACGGGACTGTCTATGGCGGTCACGAGCTTTCCCGCGGTGCCCTCTATCTCATGCTTCAGAACCGCATCTATCGCGGCGAGATCACGCACAGAGGCGATGCCTATCCCGGAGAGCATAAGGCCATCGTGGACAAGACTCTTTGGGACAAGGTCCAGGCTGTCCTCGCCGAGAACCGGGTCGACCGGGCTAAAGGAGCAGACGCAAAGTATCCCAGCCTGCTCGCCGGGTTGGCCTTCGACGAAAGCGGCGAACGACTGACGCCCACACACGCCGTCAAGAAGGACACGCGCTATCGATACTATGTCTCGAAATCACTGATCACGGGGACTGCCAAGGACAATTCGCAGGGGCGGCGGATCCCCGCCGGCAATCTCGAGAGCCTAGTCGTTGGAAGACTCCGCGCCTTCCTCGACGATGAAGGAGCCGTGCTGAGTGCTATCAGCGATGCCGAGCAAAACGGAGTCGAGCAGAAGAGACTGATCGCGCGTGGGCGTCGGATCTCAGAGGAACTTCCTACGCTCGCTCCAGACGCGGTCCGATCCATCCTCCTGACTCTCGTCAACCGGGTCGACATCAAAGCTGAGCACATCGAGATTCGACTCTATCGGCGCCGGCTTCACGATCTGCTCCAGGCACAGTCGATAGAACCATCTTTGGGGGCACCGGCCCCTGGAAACCACACCGGCGATACTCTGAAGCTAAAAGTGAAAGCGCGACTCCAGCGTGTCGGTCGTGAAATGAAACTGGTCGTGAACAACGCCGGCGATCTCACGGCGGCCGATCCCGGTTTGCTCCGGATCATTGCGCGCGCCCATGACTTTCAGGAGCGGCTGGTACAGGACCCTAATTTGACGGTGCCGGCCATTGCCAGTCAGGAGCGACTCACCATCGGCTACCTCTCTCGCCTGCTGCGGCTTCCGTCGCTGGCGCCCGATATCGTCACGGCCATCATCAACGGCAAACACCCGCCTGAGCTCAGCGCGAAGCAGCTAACGCGTTTAGCCCTCAAACTCCCCACCAACTGGGCCGAACAGCGGAAGCTGCTCGGGTTTGAGCGGCAATAGTGCGAGTTTTGCGCACGTTGCTGCGCGATGCTGTCTGATGCACTCGTACGAAAATGTTGACCCCCAAATGCCCCCCGAGAGACTTTCGCGTCGGCAGCGGCCTTCTCTTCGCGAAAACCCGTCTCTGCCGCCAGAGTGGCGCGATGAGGGAGGGCAAACTCGCCGGAAACCGCCCGAAAAAAGAAGGTTCCGCGAAACACGTTTTTTCCTTCAATATCAATGACTTGGGCTGGCTGTGCTGGGAGGCTGCGGCGAACCTGTCTCGGCAGTCAATTTCCCTGATAACCGGGAAAATACAGGGAAATTTCCCGGATTTAGCCGCAAAGGCGGGAAGACGGCTGGGTTTTCCGACCGTAAGTCAGCTTGTTACGCCAAAATTCCCTACTCACCCGAACAGGCAATTTTGTGGAGCTAACAGGGAATTGTTTCCCGCAGAGCAGGGAAAATCGCTGGCTAAATCTCCTGCGAAATTTTCGGAAAGGACAGCAGGTCCCGCGGCAATGAAGATCCGCTTTGGCGGATTAATTTTGTTTGTGCCGGAAGGGATCGCGGGTAAAGCAGCTATTGCGGGCTAGATCGTCGGAAACCAGCTGACGTTCGTCCTGGGTCGGCTTCTATAAAGGGATGCGAATATGGCTGCTTCGTTGGAAAATGTTCTGG
>Ga0307380_10010887_pt1 | contig 11414 bp, 9 predicted proteins | sample UN3MG_FD_202239 | JGI IMG/M metagenome (GOLD analysis project Ga0307380, IMG submission 202239) | Soil microbial communities from Risofladan, Vaasa, Finland - UN-3 | ecosystem: Environmental > Terrestrial > Soil > Coastal area > Acid sulfate soil | place: Finland: Risofladan, Vaasa | collected... | reverse complement strand
ATAACATAAGTCCGTTCCACCCTCTTATTGAGAGTCGCAACGATTTCGTTCATTGTTTGGCCTGCTATGGCCCCTTCGGCGGCTGTTATCGCCAACAAGCCTAAACCCATTGTTAACTGTTGGGAATCAAAAAGTTGTACTTCCACCGAATCAGTTGCCTCAGATCCCAACCTGGCGGCATTCAAAATGCCGCTTAAGCTGGAGGAAACATGGATCGATAGAATTTGACCGGCGCCTTCGGCCGCAAGCCGATCGTAAACTTCGGTGAATGCTCCTGGAGCAGGGGCAGCCGTCGTCGGCGCTGTTGAGTAATGAGGCAGACCTTCGTAGAATTGCCGGCGTGAGAGATCAACGCCATCCAGGTAGCTCTCGTCTCCTATATTCACATAAGCCGGGACTACAGTGATGCCAAATGCTTCACTCGTGGCCTTGGGAATATCGCAAACACTGTCGGTCACAATCCGTATGGTCATAATGGCTCTCGCCTATTCAGCCCCAAGAATATACTGATAGATAGCTTGGCCCCCAGGCAATACCTCGACTTCCAGATGCGTATAGTTATCTTCTATCCTCGCCGCCACCTCTTCTGCCTCAGACTTACTGATGTCGTGACCATAATACAGCGTTAAAAGCTCCCGTGATTCTATGTTCATCTCATCAAGCACCTGCTGAAGCACAAGCTCAATATTATCACCGGCGGCGTGCAAACGGCCGTTGACTACGCCAATGATCTGGCCTTCCGCCACATTTACGCCTTCCAGAACAACTGAACGGGTTGCTACCGCAATTTCCCCACTGGCAACACAGGCGCAAGCGATGTTCATCTCGCTTACGGCCTTTTCCAAATCATCCTTGTTATTGAGGGCTAACAGGGCGCTAATACCTTGCGGCGCGGTTCGAGAAGGCACAACGACCACATTTTTATTGCTTATTTTACCGGCAGCTTCGGCTGCCAGGATAATGTTCTTATTATTGGGGAGGATGATTACGTTATTTACCGGCATCTGTTCAATGATCTCGAAAATCTCTTCTGTACTTGGATTATTACTCTGGCCTCCGTTAACAATACCGGCGGCACCCAGGCTACGAAATATTTCTGCCAAACCAACGCCAGCAGCAACAGCCACAACGCCAATCTGACCTAGCTCTAGCTCAGGATCCAGCTGATAAATTGCCGGGGTGGCAGACACGGCACGACCGATGATCGCTTCCATTTGCATTTGCATATTCTCGACAACCACATCGTCAATGCGCCCCTGGACAATTCCATAACTCAGCGGAATTCCTGGATCTTTTACATGCACGTGGACCTTGATCGTTCTTTCATCACCCACAACGACGGTCGAATCGCCCATCGCGTCGATGTCCGTTCGAATAGCCATAACGTCCAGATCCTCTCCCATCAGGATAAACTGAACATCGTATGGAAAATCGAGGCCTTCGGCCGGGGCAGCCCTTGCCTGGGCTGAGATTGTTATCTCTTCTGAAGGTAAGGCCTGAAGCGACATTTCACCATCGACATAGCGCAACATGCCTTCGAGAATAACAAGCAGCCCTTTCCCGCCTGCATCCACAACACCCGCTTGTTTCAGCACTGGCAGCATATCCGGCGTTCTTTCTAGCGCTTGTTGGCAACGCTCCACAACCCGGGCCAGAAGGAAGCGTAGATCACGGCTTTTGATTGTGGCGTCTTCAGCCTCTTCCGCTGCTTCGCGGATTACAGTAAGAATCGTGCCCTCGACCGGCCGCATGACACCCTTATAGGCAGTGTTAGAGGCTTCACGCAAGGCATTGGCCAGGTCATTGGCATTAAAAGCCTCAATTTCCTTTAAGCTAGTGGCCAAACCACGCCAGATTTGGCTCAGAATAACCCCAGAGTTCCCGCGAGCACCCATGAGCGCCCCCTGGGATAGCTCGTTGGCCACTTTTCCGACATGCGTTTCTTGGCCATCTTGAATGCGTTTATAGGCGGAACGCATGGTGAGCAGCATATTTGTGCCTGTATCACCATCCGGTACCGGAAAAACATTCAAATCGTTAACTTGCTTGTGCTTATTATCCAGTTCAGTTAAAGCCGCCTGGGTCAGCTTTCGTAACTGGTTCCCGTCGCAGGTTCGCCATTTGTCCGTTGTCGATAATGATGATGATTTGTGAATCACGCTCTCCTGTTTCACAACCACTCATTCTCCTAAATTAAGAATGGCCATTGCTATGCCGCAAGTCATGAACATAAACATTGACCGCTCGCACTGGGATGCCAATGGATTTTTCAACATGAAATTTAACCGTATTCTGAATACTCTCGGCAACAACCCGAATCCGGGTTCCGTACTCGACGATGACATAAACATCAACGACGATCTCCTCATCCTCGATTGAAACATCTATGCCCCGCCGGCTGTCACGCGACAAGATGTGGGAGATTCCGGTAGCCAGGTTCTTATTAACCATACCAACAACCCCATAACATTGCATGACAGCCCGGTTGGCGATTGTCGCCACGGCCGCTTTCGAGATATCAATCTTCCCGTAAGATCCGCGCTTTGTGGACATTATTCCTCTCCTAAAAAGGGGCGCAGGCGCAAAATACGTCCTTTAACCACACAATTGAGTTTACTCCGAACTTGCTTCATCCCTAATGTCGAACAGCCCCTTATGGGCGACTATTCATGATATTCATCCCTAGAGTGTAACCTGCACCCATCACCTATGCGAATGCGCCTCTCAATTCGGCGGTGCATTACTTTCTAAGCGCCCACTTCAGAATCTTGCACGAAGCAGGCGACACCTTTATAATACCGCAGCTTGTTCTCTTCGAAACTGAGCGACCACAAATTGGTCGCTTTTAATTTGTCTGTTAAAGGTGTGATTATGGCTAAATGCGACATATGTGGCAAACAACCACAATTCGGGCACAATGTCAGCTTCTCGATGAAACATTCGAAGCGGCAGTTTAAGCCTAATATTCAGAAAGCTACTCTATACGAAGATGGCCGCAAAGTGCGCAAAAATATGTGCACTCGCTGCCTGAAAACCTACAGCAAAACCGGATAGACAATCCTGATATGCTGGTCTCTGGTGAAAGAAGCCAGCCTGGCAAGGTGGCTTTTTTGCTTTCAATAGCAACCGATAAATAAGCTATGGGCCAATTGAGTGATAGTGGCCTCAGGTCAGCACGCTCAGCAAGACGCTATTAGCGCCGGTCGCTAACAAGCTAGAGCGCACCTCATCCTCGTTCTCCTCTTCGACCAGCGCTATCATATTACCACCCCTTCCTGCTCCGCTTAATTTTGCTCCCAAGGCACCGCTCGAATCGGCTGCGGCGATTAACCGTTCTAATTTTTCTGAAGAAACTGTCATCGCGCGTAAGTAGCCTTGGTTTTCGTGCATCAAGCGCCCCACCCGTTCCGGATCTCCTTCTTGAATGGCTATCCGCGCTTCGTTAGCCATACGACCACAATTATCAAATAGCAGTTCAAATTTCTTGGGGTTCTCCTGCCACTGGCGGCGCACATCTCCAACCACGTCCCAAGTTTTACTCTCTTCGCCTGTATCGGCGACCAACAGGTGAAGCGGGGCGGCAACGGAAAAAGTATCGATTCGATTTGTTGGTTGCTGGCGCACAAAATAGACCGGTCGCTCATAAGCTACGACAGTATTATCAATGCCACTCGGCGTACCATGAAGCAATCTCTCTACCTGGTAACAAAGCGTCGATACCTGCTCATCTGTGGCCAGATCGGTAATTTCAAGGTGTAGTGCGAGAGAGCGAATAACGGCCGCCGCCATCGCCGCTCCACTCCCAAGTCCGCTGGCAATAGGGATCATACTTTTCACGGTAATTGTGAGGTCGGGTAGGTTGGGAAGTGTAACGAACTCCAGCACACTTTGGACCGCTCGGGCGAAGGGATCGCCATCGGGGGCCTCATTCAACCAATACTCTCGGCCCAGGTTAGGTGCCCTGAGTCTGATGCCGGACCTCAGACTATCCTCAACAATCGCCTCTGCCCTCACCTGAGAAATCGGTACAGCAATAGCCGGGCGACCATAAACAACAGCGTGCTCACCGAAGAGGATGATCTTAGCCGGGGCACTGGCAACAGTCACTGCCATAAAGATCAGACAACCACATAGAGGACCAGGAATACGATCGAAGCCCAAATCACCAGTGTGAGTTGCATCGGCCGGTCCCTGAGAAAAATTTCTTCCGGCGCGCCCCCTTCGTGACGTACGTGTATCAGGTAAAGGTAGCGGAACACGGCGTACAATACCAAAGGTATGGTCAGCATCATGAGATTATTGGCCGGCAATCCTTCGGATAGAAAAGTGTAAAGGCTATAGGCAACCACAGCGCTAGTTGTGACGATGCCAATTAAGCGATCAATCAAATCAAGATTGTAATCAGCTAAAATCGCCCGGTGGTTACCTGCCTCATCACCCAGTATGATCAATTCATGACGGCGCTTGCCAAGAGCCAGAAATAAAGCCAACAGGCCGGTACAAACATAGAGCCAGGGAGAAAAACGCTCGACATTGATAACTTCCACACCGGCCGCCACACGCAAGATAAACCCTGCCGAGAGAACCATCACGTCAACAAGAACGATATTCTTGAGATAAAATGTATAGGCAACCTGAAGCAGAAAGTAAACCGCTAAAACAACGGTGAATGCCGTGGAGAGAAAATATCCGGCGACAAGACTCCCGGCGATGAAAACAAAGGCAGCCACTGCCGCCACTTTGGGATTTAACTGGCCTGAAGGTAAGGGCCGGTTACGTTTCTCTGGGTGCTGCCGGTCCTTTTCAATGTCCATCAGGTCATTCATGATGTAGACCCCACTGGACATGAAGCAGAGCAAAATAAAGGCAATGGTGGTGCGCACGAAGCTTTCCGGATCGCTCAGCTTCCCATCAAAAAATAAGGGAATGTAAACCAGGCCATTTTTGGGCCACTGCCGCGGCCGCATTGTCTTAACTAAAGCGATTAACAAATGATGTCTCCAAAACGGGTAACAAATTATACCCTGGTTTCGACGTATCCTAAATCTCACCTTCAAAAAAGAAGAATGATTCGCCATCAGGGCCAAGCAAGGTGGCATTGTTAACCACACCACTCTCTGAAATCGATTCGTAATTAAAAGAAAACCCTTCATTCTTTAAACGTTCAATTCGCTTGACCATATCAGGGGCATAATAGGTCATTGCCGGGTATTTGAAGTCGACCTCGTCGCCAATTTCTCTATTTTGGTGCAGGCCCAATATGATATTCTCATCACTGACAATTCCCCAGGGATAGGGATCGTCACTCTCATGTATAGTGGCAAACCCTAGTTTGGACCAAAATTTGACCGCTGCATGATAGTCAGCAACGGATAATGCAAACTCACCAAAAGTACCGCCGCTAGTTAGCGGTCTACCTGAAGGTCGAGGAATTTCTTCGGGATCGAATGTGATTAGACCCACCACCAGGTGGCCAGGGCCTACAAATACAGCCATCATCAACTGACCGTCTTTTTCGCGCCGCTGGATAATTTCAATCCCTTTTTGCTCCAATTTGGCTACTCGTCGCGTCGTATCCAGGGAAAAATAGACCAGGCCTAAATAGCGATTCCCGTCCCCATTCAGCATAATTAAATTTTGCCCATCTGTAATTCGGGCCCAAGGATAAGGATCCGCGCTAACTTCAATTTTCTCGTAGCCCAACCTTTCATAAAAGGCCAAAGAGGTTTGCAAGTCAGATACACCTATGTTTATTTGTGCTACATGGCCCAATTTCATCGCCCGCCTCCTATCCATTCGAAGATCAACACATAAGAGATTATACGTGTGCCTGTTGTGGATTGTGGAATTTACTTGCCCAACTACCCTGGTCCATACTCCCGTTTGTCATCATATTGATCCCCCATTAAAAAGAACGTATTATCCAGGCTATCGTTCTTGGAGGGTCCCATTGGCACACGTCTCCAATAAGCTTTCAAACTCCCTTGAGGGTGCATTAGCCGGTGGCGGCGATCCGGCCACCTCACCTCTTTATGTTTTTGGGCCTTTCCTTAGGCTAATCGTTGTTGCCGGGGTGGCTCAAGTCACCTTTGGAGCCAGCATCTGGTTGGTCGTGGTAACGATCGCCTTGGTCTCGGCAACGTACCGGCTGGTGATGATCTGGATTATCGATGGCAGCGGCGGTAGCGGTCTGAGTGAGGAAGAGTTTGGTGGTTGGGCTGTCAAGCTAAATGCAAGCATAACCTTCGTCGAGTACACACTTACTTTTTTGGTCAGTATGGCCGCCCTGGTAACCTTCATTGCCGATCGTTTCCCCGTTCTCAATGATCCCTTTTTTGGTTTTCAGTTCCGGACCTACGTGGCTATTGGTTTAAGCATTATGACTGGCTGGATGGTTAATCGAGGGCCAAAAACGGCCGCTCGCGCTTTTGGTCCGGCGACAGCCGGTGTGCTACTTTTACTATGGGCCATGATAATCGCGACCATCGTTAAATTGGGCTTACATTTGCCTTCGCTGAAGCTGGAAGCATTTACTCCGGAGTACCTCAAGTTCACCCTAGGCGGTTATGTGCGGATCCTGGCCGTCATGACTGGCATTGAAATTTTTGCTAATCTCGTTGCCGCTTATGAAGGTAAACCTTCCCGAAAGAGCCGGATGGCTTTCCGAAGTCTACTGATCATCATGGGAACCACATCCGTCACAATGCTAATTGTCGGTCCGGCAATATTGGTACTATCCGACCCGACTAATACCGAGGTTTCAGTCTTCACGCAAACCATGGATCAGTTGCTGCCGGCGCCGCTGGCCTTTCTCGGAACCCTGGTCGGTGTTCTGGTTCTATTATCGGCGTCTGCGGCCAGCGCCCAGGGTTTACAAAACCTAGCCTTGGGCCTGAAACATCGTCATTACATCCCGTCAGTCGTTGGACAGCGTAACGCTTTTGGAGTTGCGTCAATGCCTGTATGGATTGAAGTGGCCATTGTCTCCATCTGTTTTCTGGCGATCGGCACCAATGCAGAGACCTACCTGGCTATCTATGCAGCCGGTGTGTTTATTCTACTGAGCATGACCGGTTGGGCAGCGACGAATCGACTGATTCGCCAGCTGAAGACATCATTATCAGCGAACAATGTCTTTAGTTTGGGGGGCACGATCCTGGCGGCTACTTTCAGTTCGTTAGCGACCGTGATCATATTCGTCGAGCGATTCAAGGAAGGCGCCTGGACCTATTTCATTCTCTTGCCTTTTTTTTATCTGCTATTCAGCTATTTTCGATATCACCTTAGCGAACCGACTCCTGTGGAAGAGCGTCGTGGCAGACTTTTTGCCGAACGTCGCAATCTTCCGTTTGACGATCAAGAGATTGGCGCCAAAGTGACAGCCATCCAGCGCATCCTGGTCCCTCTTGATGGATCGCCATTTGCCGAGGAGGCCCTTCAATTGGCCCAGAGTTTCTCAGGCAGGCACAGCAGCCAGCTGGTGCTGCTTTCGGTCCAACAAACAACTGGTATTCCCCGTGCCATACCATTCTTTCAGAGTCACGGCAGGTACGACGGTGACCTAATGGAGCATGAAAAATATTTACTACAGGTTGCCGGTAAACTCGGCCGGCTTGGTGAAAACCCAGAGGTTGTTACTGTATCAGGGAATATCGTTGATGAGATTACTATAACGGCTCAACAAAAAGCTATCGATCTTTTAATCATGAGCACCCACGGTCGCTCGGGAATCGGCCGGGCTGTCATCGGTAGCGTCGCCGATAAAGTGATCAATCAGATCAACATCCCAACGCTGCTGATTCGCCCCGGCAGCGACGAACCCTCGAGGCGACCAACTTTCGCCAGGATTTTGGTGCCGCTAGATGGATCAACGAGAGCCGAGCAAGTATTACCCTTTGCTAATGTTGTGGCCGGCCGAAGTGAGAGCGAGATATTATTGTTGTCAGTTCCTGACGAGTTCCAGACAGAAGCACAACAAGATAACTTGCGACAATACCTCGAAACAATGGCCAAGTCACTACGGGCGATAGGCTTTCCTACCAAAACGCTTGTGACAGGCTCAACGCCGGGTTATACAATAGTGGAGGTAGCCAATAGCGAGGCTGTGGATCTGATCATGTTGGCAACCCATGGCCGCGGAGGTTTTGCCCGGCTGATGTTGGGTAGTGTGGCCGATACCGTGATTCGCCACACCCGGCAACCGGTGTTTCTGGTGCCCGTGCGATAGATATAAAAAACAAGAAAATCCAAAGTAGCTTATGGAGTTCGAACAACAAATCGCGGAACAGCTTGATATCCGGCCGAAATACGTTTCAGCCACTATTGTGTTGCTTGATAGCGACAACACTGTGCCGTTTATCGCCCGTTACCGCAAAGAGGCGACCGGCGGATTAGACGAAGACCAACTACGTAAATTGAAAGCAATGTTGGAGAGCTTGCGCGTTTTGATGAAGCGGCGCACGTCGATTCTTAAGTCAATAACTGAGCAGGGAAAACTCACTCCTGAGTTGGAAAAAAAACTACTCTCGACAGAATCGATAACTGCACTGGAGGACCTGTACCAGCCTTACAAACCAAAGCGGCATACGCGAGCCAGCATAGCCCGGGAAAAAGGTCTCGAACCCTTGGCCAGGCTCATTCTGGCCCAACCTCAGGACCATCGCCAGCTCGAGGAGATCGCTGCGCCATTCCTTAATGACAAAGTTGACTCTGCTGACGAGGCTCTGGCCGGGGCGCGGGATATTGTGGCCGAAACCATAAGCGACTATCCGGCCGTTCGTCAGCAAACCAGGGCGAAAGCGCTTCGCTGGGCCGTACTCTCTAGTATAAAAATCGCTAAGAGCGAAGATCCACGAAGCACCTATAAACTGTACTATGAATATCGTGGCCGGGTTGATCAGCTACGCCCGCACCAGGTCCTGGCTGTAAATCGTGGTGAGGCGGAGAAGGTTCTTCGGGTGAAGATCGAAATACCTGAACGAGACTGGCGCCAGGCGATAGCCTCCGTTTTCCGGCCCAACCACCGCTCATCCCTGGCTGGTCAACTCGAGTTTGCCAGTGATGACGCGGCCGGTCGATTATTATTGCCTGCTATCGAGCGGGATATTCGCCGCCACCTAACTGAAAAAGCAGAAGAGCACGCCATCACCGTGTTCGCTGTTAATTTGCGTAATCTGCTGCTCCAACCGCCGCTCTCGGGATTCACGATACTTGGCATCGATCCAGGATTTCGCACAGGCTGCAAAGTGGCCGTGGTTGATCCGATGGGGACGGTCCTGGATACGACAACGATATACCCACATGCGCCGCAACGCCAATGGAAACCGGCCATTGAGCGATTGAGGCAATTGGTGCGGCAACACGATGTGAAGCTATTCGCTATTGGCAACGGCACCGCCTCCCGCGAAACGGAACAATTAATTGCTGAGCTTAATCAAGCCTCGCGATTAGAGAGTATCCTTTACATGATGGTCAACGAAGCCGGGGCCAGCGTTTATAGCGCCAGTCCGCTTGCCCGCGATGAATTGCCGACCCTTGATGTGACGCTTCGTGGAGCAGTTTCTATTGCCCGGCGAGTCCAGGACCCTTTGGCAGAGTTGGTCAAGATCGATCCGAAGTCGATCGGTGTCGGTCTTTATCAACACGACGTCGACCAGGGATTATTACAAAAAACCTTGGATGGCGTCGTAGAGAGTGTAGTCAACCAGGTAGGGGTTGACGTTAATACGGCTTCGCCAGCCTTGCTCACTCATGTCGCGGGCATCGGTCCTAAACTGGCGGAAAATATTGTAACTTTCCGGCGCGATCAAGGTCCATTTGCCAGCCGGCAAGCCCTGATAAAGGTGGCGGGTTTGGGACCAAAATCTTTTGAGCAAGCCGCGGGTTTTCTGAGGATCCAGAATGGCGACAATCCACTGGATGCCAGCGCCATCCACCCCGAGAGCTACGACATTGCCGAAGCAGTTCTTTCACAGGCGGCATTGACCTCGGCCGTAGTCCCGGCTAAGCGCGAGCCTGCATTGCTCCAATGGCGCAATCGCCAACGATTGGCGGAGCTTTCGGCCAGGCTCGGAGCGGGCATGCCTACCCTTGAGGACATCCTCGAGCAACTTATTCGCCCCGGACGCGATCCCCGACAGGATCTGCCGCCGCCGGTTTTGCGGAGTGATATCCTGAGTATGGAAGATCTGTCGCCGGGAATGGTACTGAAGGGAACAGTTCGTAATGTTGTCGATTTTGGCGCATTCGTAGATATCGGTGTTAAACAGGATGGCCTGTTGCATCGCAGCCAGTGGATCGCCGGCGCCGTTATCGGGGTCGGTGACGTGATTGAGGTCAGGATTATTAACGTCGAGCCGGAACGCGGCCGGATATCTCTCGGATGGTCTGATTAATGCATTTTTCTGAAGAAGATTTTGAACGACTGGTAGCCCAGGCGCTGGATGAGTTGCCGCCCTATTTCCAAGAAAAAATAAGTAACGTTGAGGTGCTGGTTAAGAGTTGGCCGAGCCGGCGCGAATTGAACAGTGCCGGCGTTCCCCCTGGTCACACATTACTTGGTTTATATAGTGGCATACCCCTGACCGAGCGCACACATAATTACGGTCTGGTAACACCAGATACAATCACTTTGTACCAGGGGCCAATCGAACAGTCGGCCGACAGATCCGAGGAAATACCGGGGATCGTGCAGCATACTGTCATTCATGAATTCGCCCATCACTTCGGCATCAACGACGACAGGCTACGCGAGTTGGGAGCCTATTGAATTTCGTGCCTCTCTATTAGCGGGACACCTCGTAGCCGGCGTCTTCCCAGGCGACGATTCCTCCAGACATATTGTGCACGTTGTCAAAGCCATTCTGCCTTAGAAAGTCGGTGACCTGACCGCTACGATTGCCACTGCGGCAAGTAACGACAACCTCCTTATCAGTTGGGATCTCTGACATACGCGCTGGAACTTCAGCCATTGGTAGGAGAGTAACGCCGGGTATGTGACCTTCATCGTATTCCCATTGTTCACGAACATCGAGCAAAAATACGTCATCACGGTCTTTGACACTGGCAACAGTATGAACGTCAACGGTATCATCTAGAGTTAACGACGCTGTTTCAGCTGGCAATTCCGCCATTGGCGCGGCCGTATCCTTTGCCCCACATGCCCCTATAAGCAGACCCAAAAATATCAGAATCAAAAGAACATTAACCTTCATTTGTAAAACAACTCCTTTAAAACAATTATAACCACTGACGAAATGTTTATTATAGATGGCTATTATATCTATGCAGTTAGATTCTCCGGTGATGGAAAGGTTACATGGAATCTGTGAAACCGCCAAAGGAAAGGTCAGGATCAGCGTCTGATTCGGTTGTTAGGATATTAGGCAGTAGATAGCTGCTAGAATAATCAGGGA
>Ga0307380_10010886_pt1 | contig 11415 bp, 7 predicted proteins | sample UN3MG_FD_202239 | JGI IMG/M metagenome (GOLD analysis project Ga0307380, IMG submission 202239) | Soil microbial communities from Risofladan, Vaasa, Finland - UN-3 | ecosystem: Environmental > Terrestrial > Soil > Coastal area > Acid sulfate soil | place: Finland: Risofladan, Vaasa | collected... | reverse complement strand
AGAACTTTGCGAATATTTATCCATGGCAGTGATCTCCTTAAGTTTTGGATGGTAATTAATGTAACTATAATATAATCCAAAACCTTAGAGATTTCACTGCCTTTTTTATGAATAATTCGGGTTAATTATTATTTAGAAAAAAATATTTTAAAAATTGAGGCAGATTTCAAGGAAGAATCTGAATGTCTTGAAATGTGTAAATTATTAAATAGAGAAAACCTTAATTTAATTGGTTATAATTATAAACTTTTAGAAAATCTAAAAAAAGTAGCTTCTACTGAATTAAAAGCAATGTTAACCCGCGATATTAAGGAAAATGCAATTGCAATAATTATGAAACAATATAAATCGGCTCTTGTTTTAAGCGGTAGTATTATTGAAGCCTTGCTTATGGACAAAATTGTGGGAAAAGGAATAAAAAAGTATAATGTCAAAGAAAAGTCAAAAAATATTATTATGATGGATTTAGATGAGTTATTGGAAGTTGCAGCAAAAGAGAAAATTATTGGTGCTACAATGTCTCATTTAGCACATGGTGTAAGAGGATATCGTAACCTAATACACCCAGGTGTTGAAAAAAGAAAATCAACACTAAAAATTAATGAATCGAATGTTGAACTTGCTTGGAGTATAGTTAAAAAATTGTTGTTTGAGCTTAATTGAATTTAATACATAGAATTTATATATCATGGGCAAAAAATGTGAACTACCACCAATATTGCTTGTTTAAAAAGCTGCCGGCCCGCCCATCCGGTCGCAAACCCATCCGAGCCAGTTTATCCATTCCCGGGAATTTTCAGAAATCCTACTCCTCTTTTATTCCCTTGACCCTGCCTCTGAAAAATCTTAGGTTTCTGGCCTGTAGACCGGACCAAACAGCCTCGTTTTTTATCTCAAGAGGAGCTTTATGGGACTTGGTATGGGAAAACTGGCTACTATTGATGTGGTCATAATAGCCTGTTACCTGGTGGGGATCACTGTTTTCGGCTCCTGGGTCGGCAGGTTTATCAAGACAGACAAGGATTTTTTCCTCGGGGGCAGGAACCTGCCCTGGTGGGCGATCGGGATGTCCATGGTGGTCTCGGATATCGGGGCCCTGGAGCTTGTCGGCGTGGCAGGCGCGGCCTTCACCTATGGCATCGCCATGGCGAATTATGACTGGATCGGCTGTATCCCGGCCATGGTTATTGCAGCCTTTGTTTTCATTCCCTATTACTGGCGCTCCAAGGTGTTTACCATACCTGAGTTTTTAGGGCGCCGGTACAACGAGTTCGTGCGCGTTATGGTGGCCCTGATCTGGGGCACAGTCTTTCTCTTCCAGCTCGGCATTTTCTTTTATACTGCAGCCAAGACCCTCAATATCCTCTGCGGCTGGCCGATCATGATCTCGATAATCATTATCGCCACCGCTATCGGGATCTACACTTTTTTCGGCGGCTTGTCGGCAGTGGTTTTCCTGGATTCGATCCAGTGCGTGCTGCTTTTTATCGGCAGCCTGCTTATTCTCACCATAGCGATGGTAAAGGTGGGGGGTTACAGCGAGCTGGTATCCGCGGTCACCTCAATGGGAGGCAAGTACGAGCACCACTTTGACCTGCTTGTCCCGGCCGATGACCCGTCACCCCTGGGTTGGGCCGGCGTGCTTTTCGGCCTGACCCTGGTTCTCTCTCCGGCTTACTGGCTCGGCAACCAGGCTATCGTGCAGCGCAACCTGGGCGCCCGCAGCGAGTACGAGGCCAAGAAAAGCGTGCTCTGGGGCGCGTTCCTTAAACTTTTTATTCCGATTATCCTGGTCGGTCCGGGGCTTGCCGGCCTGGTCCTGCATCCGGGGCTCGAAAACGGGGATGACATCTATCCGACCCTGATCCATGACCTCCTGCCGCCAGGGCTTACCGGCATTGTTTTCGCCTCCTTCCTGGCCGCTTTAATCTCCAGTGTGGATTCCTACCTGAACAGCGCTGCCACGATCTGGACCAAGGATGTCTACCAGAAATTCATCGCGCCCGGCAAGGATGAAAGGCATTACATGATTGTCGGCAAGACCCTCACCATTGTCTTTGTAGTGATCGGGGTGGTGCTCGCTCCGATCACCGGGCGTTTTCCCAGCATCTGGGATTATTTCGTGACCATCTACAGCGTATTCCAGGGCCCGCTACTGGCCATTCTGCTCCTGGGGCTGCTCTGGCGCAGGGCCAATGGAAAAGGAGCGCTTGCCGGGCTGGCCCTTGGCATTTCAACCAGCGCCACCCTGTTCTGGATCCAGGATAAGCTTTTCACCTGTCCAGTGCCTTATCTCTATATCGCCTTCTGGGCCTTTGGAGCCGCCCTTCTGGCTACAGTGGCGGTCAGCCTTCTCACCCGGCCGGAACCCCCTGAAAAGATCGAGGGGCTGATCTATTCGGTCCTCCGGAAGAAACGCTCGGTTTGATTTGACAGGGAGGCCGGCTTACAGGTCCTGAAATGCCGAGTCTGGCCAGGGGCGTATCCTGTGATCGCCAGGTTCGCAGACAGGGCGGTTTGACAAACATACCTTTTGTTTGGTATGTTATATTTATGGCGTCCGGGCGTTTTTCTGAGGCCTTAAAAATCGGCCTGTTAAGCCACGATTATAGTAGATTTATATCCTTAAAGCACGAGGATTTGAAATGGCAAAATCTCTTTTCTCCGGTCCCGCCCGCCTGTTTACAAGCCCTTGTCGCTTTTCAATAGTCTGGCTGGTATTTTGCTTTCCCATTTTATTTACGCCTTCTCTTTTAGCCCAGCAGAATGTCCAGAGAATTTACAGTCTGACCAGAGAGCTTTATTTCCCGGTAGTTACAGGCTGGAAAGCAAGTAAAGGGGAACTGGAGCGCGGCTATGACCCGAACCTTAGCGAGGAGGGTTGGGAGAGTTTTAATTATCAGCCTGTGCTCGGGGCGGAAGAATGCTGGTTCAGGGTGGAGCTTGCCTTTCCGGAGCAGATAGCGCTCCAGCGGGTCGATAGCCGCGCAGTGTGGCTCGGCCTGGATGTTCTCGGGGAAGGATCAATTTATTTGGACGGCAAAAAGCTTGGCTCGCTCAAAGCCGGGAAAAACCGCCTGCTTATCAAAAGAAGTGCCAGAGCCGGTGAAAAGGTTAAAATAGCGGTCAATCTGAAAGGGACCCATCAGAAAGTCATTTTCAGAAACGCTGAGATTCAGCTTGACCAGTGGCAGGAGGCTGTGGATCTCGCCGCCCAGTTGCAGATGACCATTTACACTGCAGTAAGGCTGCTCGGAACGGACACGCGCCAGAAGAGCCTGCTTCTTGAATACGATCCGGGAACCGACCTCTCGACTGTCCCGCAATTCAAACGCCAGGAACTTTTGGGCAGGCTCAATGTCGCGCTCTCGGAGGTCGATGAAGCCGCGGCCCGAAACGGCGATCCCGAGGCTTTCTGCTCCTCGGTCAAACGTTCTTTCAGTGACATGACAGAGCTGGCCGATCACCTGCACACTTACACCCTGTACCTGGTTTCCAATGCGCATATCGATCTGGCCTGGCTCTGGCGCTGGCGTGAAACAATCGAGGTGGCCCACGATACTTTCAAGAGCGTTCTGGACCTCATGCGCCAGTACCCGGAGCTTGTCTTTTCCCAGAGCCAGGCCCAGCTTTTCGAGTGGGTCCGGGTCTATTACCCGGAGATGTTCGAGGAGATAAAACAACGGGTCAGGGAGGGGGAATGGGAAATCGTGGGCGGGATGTGGGTTGAACCGGACTGCAACCTTATTTCCGGAGAAAGCTGGATCAGACAGATCCTCTATGGCAAGCGCTTTTTCAAGAAATATTTCGGCGTGGAGGTTAAACTCGGCTGGAACCCGGATTCTTTCGGCTATAACTGGAACATGCCGCAGTTTTTCAGTAAAGCCGGAATCAAGGCTTTCCTGACCCAGAAACTCCTCTGGAACGACACCAATTTTTTCCCATATCACATTTTCTGGTGGAAAGGCCCGGACAGCAGCCGGATCCTGGTTTACATGCCGTATCTGGGGTACACCAACACTGTAAATCCGTTCCAGATGGTGGATGCCCTGCGCCAGTTCGAGGCCAACACCGGACTGCGCAACATGGCTTTCATGATCGGCTATGGGGACCACGGGGGCGGCCCGGACAAGGACATGCTGGAGGAAGCGCGCAAGCTCAACGAGCTCCCGGTTTTCCCCAGGGTGGTTTTCGGTGCCGCGGAGGATTATCTGGAAGAGCTGCCGGATTCGGTAAAAGCTTCGCTTCCTGAATACAGCGATGAGCTTTACCTGGAATACCACCGGGGAACTTACACCACGCAGGCGCGGATGAAAAAGCTGAACCGCGAGTTGGAGCACAGCCTGGAAGCAGCGGAGAAGCTTTCGTCCCTGGATGCCGTGCTGAGCGGCTCTTCCTACCCGGACGGGCGCCTGGAGCTGGCCTGGAAAAAGGTGCTTTTCAACCAGATGCACGATATACTACCCGGGAGCGGGATCGCAGCAGTCTACCGCGATGCCGAGGAGCAGTACGAAAAAGCGGGACGCCTGGCCCGGCAGATCACCAGCCGGGCTGTCCACGGGCTTGCCGCACGCATTAACACCCAGGATGGAGGCCTCGGAGACCCTCTGCTTGTTTTCAACACCCTTTCCTGGCCGCGCAGCTCGGTGGCTGAGGTGGAGGGAGATAAAGAGGTGCTCTCGAATTACAGTATATATGACCACACTGGGAAAAGGCTCCCTTCACAGGTAGTAGAACCGGATGAGGATGGGGAAGCGGACCTCATTTTTCGGGCTGAGAATGTGCCCGCCACCGGTTACCGGGTTTTCATGCTGCGCCGGCGGATTCATGCTGTCGATAAGGCTGAAAACACTTTGCGGGTTTCTGAAAGGCTCCTTGAAAACGCTTTTTTAAGGGTCGAGCTCGATCCAGTGCGCGGGTTGATAACCCGGATCTATGACAAGAAGGCGGCACGGGAGGTGCTGGCGCCAGGCGGGGTGGGGAACATGATCGAGCTTTTCGAGGACAAGCCCAAGAATTGGGATGCCTGGAATATCGGTTATACCGGAGTAAGCTGGCCCCTTGACCGTGCGGACAAACTCGAGGTGACCGAAACCGGGCCGGTGAGGGCCACAGTCAGGATTCGCAAAAGTTTCCTGGGGCCTACCAAGCCCAGAAGGCCGCTGGCTACAAGCTTTCCCTCTTCGTTCTTTACCCAGGAGATCAGCCTCTATGCCGGCTCCCCGCTCCTCGAGGTGCGCAGCCGCTTCGACTGGTGGGAAGACCAGGTCTTGTGCAAAGCGGCCTGGGAGCTGAACCTGTCCTCGGACACGGCTTACTTTGAGATTCCCATGGCCGCTGTGGGCCGGCCCACCACCCGTAATAGCTCCTGGGAGAAAGCGCGTTTCGAGGTGCCCGGTCTGCGCTGGGCGGACTTGAGTGAAAAAGGCTACGGGGCGAGTCTGATCACAGACAGCAAGTACGGCTATGATGTGCAGGGCAACCGCATGCGTGTCACCCTGCTCAGGTCTCCTGCCTGGCCTGACCCCTCAGCCGACCGGGGCAGCCACAAGTTCCGCTACGCATTGCTGCCCCACCCCGGCGACTGGCGGAGCGGGGGCACCGTGAAAGCGGCAGCGGAGTTCTGCTCGCCTCTTCTGGTCCAGCGCAGCGTACCGCATAAGGGGGATCTTCCCTTTTCCGGGAGAAGTTTTATTTCCTCGGCTCCGGCCAATGTTGTAGTCAGCGCTTTTAAGGTGGCAGAGGACGGCCAGGGCTTCATTCTCCGCTGCTACGAGGCCCATGGGATTAAAACGCAGGCTGAAATCACCCTTCCGCCCGGCGCAGGGAGAGCGGAAGAAACAGACCTTTTGGAGGGCGGCGGCCAGGCAGTACAGATCAGCGAACAAAAGATGAGATTTACTATTGACCCGTTCGAAATTAAAACTTTCCGCATACATTTCGCATCAAATCCTCTTTCCCTGGATCCGAATTGAGGATGCATAAATCTCACAGGCACTGCATTCGGATATTGGGCCTCATCTGCCCGTTTTTCCTGCTGGCCTCTTTGTCCCGCGCCCAGTTGGGCGGGGATTCGCCGCGCCTGCAGTTCCTGATGCAGTTGAATGCCCAAATTGACGGGCAGATCGGAAAATTCCGCAGCGATCAATATATCGAGCAGAATCCGCTCCAGCCTGTCGAGCCGCGGTGGCTGAATCTGGGTTTTATTCCCTTTGCCCGGGCCTCTGGCAGGAGTATCTACCCCAACACCGTACCGGGTCAGGAGGAACGCGGGGCTGCGCTTAAGGCTTTCGCAGCGCCCGGTGAGGACCGATCCCTGGTATTCGGGGTGAGAGCGCTCGAACGAGGAGTCAGCGGGCTGGTTATCCAGGTGGGCGGTCTGGTCAGCCTGGATACAGTGGGAGTTATCCCGCCAGAGTCTATCGAACTCGGGGTGGTGGAGTACTTTCGCGTGCGCTGGGGAGAGGGGTCCGCGGCTAAAGGCTGGCGCTGGCACCCCACGAGGATCTGGCCTCTCGGACGTTATCCGGGAAGCCCTTTCTGCCGGCCTGAGCTTGAGAGCAGGCTCTGGGTGGCCCCGAATACGGCCCAAGCCTTCTGGCTGACCCTGCATACGCCCTCCGATGTTCCGGCTGGGAGCTATGCGGGCAGCGTGTTTGTGGGAAGCGACAGGGGCAGCTACAGAATCCCGGTTTTTTTTACTGTCTTACCCCTCGAGCTTGAAAATACAGGGCTTCCGCCCCATGGAGTGTTCGTTTCAGGACCTCAGGACCAGATTGCAGTCCACGATCTTGCCGTTCATGGGATCAATGCGCTTGGACAGTGGTACAATCACCAGGAGATGCCGGCGCGCTACGGAAGGGGCGGGGTCGTTTTCGATTTTGCCCTTCAGGATGCATTCATGAGCCGGCTTTCGGGCGCTGGGATAACCGGGCCTCAGATCATTTTTGCCGGAAGTCCGGTCAATCCGACTTTTGATCTGGCTTTGGCGGACACGACAGGCCTGGAGATCGATTCCCCGGAGTTCCTCATGGCCTATGCCCAGGCAGTACAGTCAATTTTCGAACACGCCAGGAAAAATTACCGGAACAGGCTGGTCTGGGGGATTTTCGACCAGCAGGACAAGAATAGAAAGAGTCTCGAGCGGTTCAGGGCCCGGGCGCAGGAGTTGACAAAAGTCATGGGCTCCTCGGCAGGTCTGATTTCTCCTGTGACCAGAGAGGTGCGAAGGGAGGAAAAGGAATATATTGCGCCGTACCTGGGCATTTGGCTCTTGAGCGAGGGGGTGGAGAAACAGGTTGAGCCCGAAGGAGTGCGGATCTGGGGGTATGCAGCCTGTACTCAGAGGGATTCGGCTGCCGGAAGCCGTTATAAAACAGGTTTCGGGCCCTGGATCAGAGGCGATGACGGGGTTTTTATCTGGGCCTACAACTGGTCAGGCGGAGGACAGGCCTGGAATGATTTCGACGCGCCATCGATGGACTGGATGCTCTCTTATCGGGATATCGATGACTGTTATGTGCCGACTCCAGCCTGGGAAGGCTTGCGCGAAGGGATTGACGACAGGCGTTACATCCTCACTCTGGAGAAGCTGATCGCCGCCTTTCCTGCAGGTTACCCACCGGCCGAGGACGCTCGAAAAGCGCTCGGTGCATTGCCCTCGATGCTTGCATCTTCGGCGGGATATCTCAAAATGATCAACCTCCCCCAGGAAGCTCCCCCCTCAATGGACGACTCCCCAATGGGGTTGGCCCGCAGGCTTATCGCCGGGCATCTTATCCGCCTGTGGAGAATAATAGAAAATCCCGGAGGATAACAGAGGGGGAATTTGACTGGCTTTGCATGGAGAGCTGCGCTTCTTGCCCTTATTGCGGCACATCCTGCAGGAACAAATCTGTGTGACTGCCCGAATAAGAGCGCACACGCGGAAGGCCTTTGCTCTAAAAAGCCTCCTATTGCGGTTTTACGGCCACGAGATTACTATATAAGACCACGAAGCCTGAAGCGACTCAACATTTGAAGGATTTCTGACATGCCGGGCTACAGATTGGGAATTAAAGATGCGGTACATGTGAGTTTCATCGTTTTTGCCCTTGTAATGGTGGGCTTGCTTGTAGAAAAGTATTACGTGCTGGGAGAGGCGGGAGACCTGGAAATTTCACCCGAAAGTCTCGGGGAGGTCCAGAGCCAGACAGACTGGTATGGTATCTATATGAAAGATGAGAAGATCGGCTATTCCAGAACCACGGTTGTCCATCAGGACTCGATCTATATCTGCACTGACCGCACCTATCTGGCTTTCACCATGATCGGGCGGAAACAGTCAGTCAACACATATGCCCGGGCTGTTACAGACAGCAGCCTGAGCCTGATTTCATTTATTTTCAGCCTTTCCGGCGAGGACACGGATTTCGGCCTGCGCGGCCATGTGGATGGCAAAGCTCTCAGTATCGATATTACTGTGGGCGGCGAATCACGGGTGGAAAAAATTCCGTTCGATGAGCTCCCTCAGCTTCCGGAAACAATTATGCTGCGTTTTAACACCCGTGAATTGAAAGGCGGGGAGCGGTTCAGAACCACCGTGTTCGATCCTGCCTCCCTGAGCAACCAGCCGCTTGAGATCGAGGTTGCAGGCCGCGAGAGTATTATGTACAACGGCCGGTCGACCGAGACCTGGCATTTGCGCCAGAACATGGGCGGCATGCAGGTTGATTCTTATCTCGATGACGAGGGCAATCTACTCGAGGAACGCAGCCAAATGGGCTACCGGGTGGTGCTCGAAGATGAGCTGACCGCCCGCAACGGCAACTGGCCGGAGAAGGGGAGCGACATCCAGAGGCTGGTCTCTGTGAAACCGGACATCCCTTTGCCTGAAGCGCGCTCACTGACCGAGCTGAGAGTGGAGCTGACCGTGATTGGCCAGGACACTTTCGGGCTGCGCGGTGGCTGCCAGAGCTATGAGGACAGGATACTCGATGTGGTCTCGCGCATGCCGGGTCCGGAAACCATGGCTGATACTGTTCCTATCGCAATCAGGGATGTGAACACCACGCCTACGCCTTTCGTGCAGAGCGAGCATCCGCGGCTTCTCGCCCTGGTTGCCGGAGTGGTGAATCTGGATGACAGTCCGGTGGAGAAAGTGCGCACGATAATCCGCTGGATGAACGGGAATATCCAGAAGAAACCTACTTTCAGCATCCCGAACACCCTGGAGGTGCTGGAAAGGAAAAGCGGCGACTGCAATGAGTTCGCGGTGCTTTTTTGCGCCCTCGCCCGGGCTTGCCACATTCCCACCAGGATCGCCATGGGTCTGGTATATGTAGAGGATGCTTTCTATTATCACGCCTGGTGCGAGTGCTACCTCGGGGAATGGGTCGCCGTGGACCCGATCTTTGACCAGTTCCCTGCCGATGCCACCCATCTGCGGTTCATGGCCGGTGATATGGACCGCCAGGTTGAAATAATGCCGATCGTGGGCCTGGTGGGAATCAAGGTTCTGGATTACAAAACAGGCCCTGGAGAGCAGTGATGATAGACCTTATCGGGCTGACCAAGAAATTCGGCTCGTTCGTGGCCGTGGAAAATATCTCGCTCAAGGTGGAGCGCGGCGAACTGTTCGGTTTTTTAGGCCCCAATGGAGCGGGGAAGACCACGACTATCAAGATGATCACCGGGCTCCTTCAGCCGAGCGCAGGCAAGATCAGGGTCGCGGGCTACGATCTGGATACCGAGCCGCAGGAGGCCAAGCGCCGCCTGGGCTTTATCCCGGACCGCCCCTTTCTTTACGAAAAGCTCACTGCGGATGAGTTCCTGCACTTTATAGGCGGCCTCTGGGATTTGGGCGAAAAAGTGATCAATGACCGGATCCCCAGGCTGCTCGATCTTTTCGAGATTCTCGAGTGGCGCTCTGAGCTTATCGAGAGTTATTCCCACGGCATGCGGCAGAAACTGATTCTCGCCGGCGCGCTGATTCACGATCCCGAGCTGATAGTGGTGGATGAGCCGATGGTCGGTCTGGATCCCAAAAGTATCAGGCTGGTCAAGGACATTTTCAGGGAGTTCTGCAGGAAGGGCCGGACAGTGTTCATGTCCACCCATGACCTCTCCATAGCAGAGGAGACCTGCAGCAGGGTGGCGATCATCCAGCAGGGAAGGATCATAGCCGAGGGTACAGTGGACCAGCTGCGAATCTTAAGCAAAACGACCCACACGCACCTGGAGGGGATTTTCCTGAAACTGACAGCCGGGGAGACGCTCAAGGAAATAGACTTGTGGAATGACGGGGGCGGCGGAGGTGAAGGGACTGTGTGAGTTTTGCATTACTCGAGGAAAAGACCGGCTATTCGAGGGATTTTAATCCCGGAGTATTCAAAAAGAAGGTAGAGGTGAAGTTTCCCGGGGCGCTGGGGGGGTGGCGGGCGCATGAAATGCGCACCGCTGCGCTTCCAGCGCAGCGGTCTGTGCGACTGAAGTCGCACAGCCGCCACCCCCTCCTCTGTCGGCTGAGAAAGCACTTGCGTTTAACTGCCCCCAATCCTCGAATGATCCGGAATAATTGGCTGACCGTGAAAATAATTATATTTTTCAAGCCATAAATCAAACAGGGCACACCCGTACTGTGCCCTTGATAGTTTCTATCGAAAGTCTTTGTGCCTGGTTTATTATAAGACTTAGGGTTTATAAACCTCAGGTTTTCCTCAGCGAGCGCAGGAAAGAAGCCACTTTCCTGAGGCTCTCCTCTTCGTTCGTCCCCTGGTTGTAAATATCGATCACCTTGCTGCCCAGGACCGAAATCTCGGCCAGCTCGCTTGCTGTGCGCACATGCTCAGGGCTCGAGATGCCGAAACCGAGAGCCAGGGGCAGGTCCGTGTGCCTGCGCACCTGGGAGATAAAGAGCCTTAGTCCGGCGATCCGGGTGTTCCTGGCTCCTGTTATCCCGACCCGGGCTGTGCAGTAAAGGAAACCGCTGGCCTGCTTTCCGATTATGCGCATGCGCTCAGGCGTGCTCGAGGGGCTGAGGATATAGATCGGGTGGAGGCCGTACTGGATAGAAAGCCCGCGGTAGTCTTCATCTTTTTCTTCCGGCGGGATGTCCGGCACGATCAGTCCGGCGAGACCTGCGGAGGCGGAGTCGCGGCAGAAAGCTTCCAGGCCGTAATTGAAAGGGATATTGATATAGGTCATAAAAAGAAGGGGAATTTTATCGAGACGCCCGGCCACCCGCTCGGCAAAGCGGAAGCAGTCGGCGACCCTGACTCCTGAAGCCAGGGATTTGAGGTTCGCGGCCAGGATCGTGGGGCCATCCGCTACAGGGTCAGAGAAAGGGATCTGCATCTCGATCAGGTCCGCCCCGGCCTCGGCCAGGGTCAGGATAAGCCTCTCGGAAGCTTCCAGATCCGGATAGCCCACGACTAT
>Ga0307380_10010881_pt1 | contig 11419 bp, 10 predicted proteins | sample UN3MG_FD_202239 | JGI IMG/M metagenome (GOLD analysis project Ga0307380, IMG submission 202239) | Soil microbial communities from Risofladan, Vaasa, Finland - UN-3 | ecosystem: Environmental > Terrestrial > Soil > Coastal area > Acid sulfate soil | place: Finland: Risofladan, Vaasa | collected... | reverse complement strand
AATTGACATCGAAGAGACCATCAAAGCAAATCAGGATAAGTACAATTATTACACTAATTTAATAAGCCTTAATGAAAAGCTGCTTAACGAGGTAAAGAGCAAAATATCTTCGTATTACACCATTCAGGAATTTCACTCATTCCTCGCTAATATAATGGGCGATTACACTGAAAAAGAATTTGCCGATTATTTGAATGCTTACACTAAAAGAATAGAAAATATGGTATCGATAAATACTCCTGTAATAGAAAAGCCCAGTGTATATTCGGTTCCCAAAAGTGCCGCAAAGAAGAGCGCGGTTTCGTTTGCGGCCTTACTATTAATAGCAGCGTTTATAGCTTTCTTATCAGAGGCCGTCCAACAAAAGCAAGCTCCGGCCTCTTGAGAGGCTTTTTATTGACATATACGAGCCGACCGATTGGTAATTGTCGGCCCGTAAAGCAAATGGGGTATTTGAGGGTTGCAACAATTTTTGCTTAGTATTCTTCCTGCAAAAATATTCGACCGCACCCCACAGGGACGAAGTCTAAGAAAATTTATGATTTACGGTAAATCAAATGGCGAATCCAACAATACGGTAATGGTAGTTTTATAGATTTGCAGTCAAGATTACATCGTGGTGTTATAAGCTTGCATCATAGGATTGTAAGTTTACATCATTCTATTATATGCTTACGTTAAGGTATTGTAGCCTTACGCTGGGATGTTGTAAGCTTACATCGAGCAATTGTAGCGTTACATTGAGGCATTGGAAGCTTGCATCGTGGCATTGCAAGTTTACATCATTGTATTGTACGCTTACGTCAAGGTGTTGCCAGGAGTAAATGAGACGTTTCCAGTTGGGAATGATGCGTTTCTAATAGAAAATAAGACATTTCCAGGATGGAATGAGGTATTCACAGTTGAGAATGAGACGATTCCAATTGGAAATAAGGCGTTTGGATTTAAAAAAGGCAGAAATATTGAAAAAAAGGCACATAGGCGCAAAGGGACAGAGAAGCGGTGTGAGTACTAGAGTGCGAAAGTTTGCCGGTATGACGGTATTACGATTTTCCTGAAAGCCTTGAAGATATGATATAAGAGGTTAGCTAATTCCTCGCTCGTATCCTGTCTTATCCTGTTATCCCATTCGGCTTCGCTCAGGGCAGGCTCTGTCAAAAGAACTAAAACTTATTTTTAAGGATATCACAAAAAATGGCGCGTTTTCCCGATAGAGAAGCAGAAATAAAGGCATTGGCGCAGAATATTGTAACGGGTCTCGCCGCTAATGCAGCGGATTTCCCATCGCCGCCGGTCGCTTCGGCGGATTTGCAGGCATTATTGAATTCGTTCGTAACGCTGTGCGATGAGCAGGTGGCCGCACAGGCGGCCGCCGAGCAGGTAACGGCGACCAAGAACGCGGGGCTGGACGAGCTGGTCACCGCGATGCGGGCCGATCTTCGCTACGCCGAGGATGCGGTCAACTACGATGATGCGAAATTGACCGCCCTCGGCTGGGCAGCGAAGGCCGCACCGACCGCACTGGAAGTTCCCGGCCAGGCCCGAGCGCTCGAGGCGCCCCGCCAGGGCGAAGGATGGGTCTTCCTCGATTGGAAAAAGCCCGCCGACGGCGGCGCCGTGGCCGCCTATAAGATCGAAAGGCGGCAGCGGCCCGCGGGCGACTGGATGCTGGTGAGTATGGCAATCGAGTCCGAGGCCACGCTCAACAACCAGGAACGCGGCAAGGACTGGGAGTATCGCGTAATCGCTACGAACAAGGCAGGCGAAGGCGTGCCGAGCAACACGGTCGCGGTGGTTTTGTAACGTTATGAACACCGGGGCGCAGAGAGAAAATCCTGCGCCATTGATGTTTTTTTGTTCTTCATCCTTTGTACTTTGTACTTCCTGGTACGCTTCGCACCTCTGGTATTTTTTTGAGTCGAAGACAGAAGTGAAAAAGCACATGAGTATCATATGTTGCATCGCAGAATACTAAAATTAACACCGGAAGCGTTGTGGGTATTCATAGGGCAGGTGGGGATAGCCATAGCAGGACTGGTGGGGATAAAGTTATTAACACATATTCTTGATCCGTCTGAGTTTGGCCGATTGGCACTTGCTAATACCATAGTGGCACTTATTGTGACAAGTTCCTTTGGACCGTTTGCGCAAGGTTTAATGCGTTTTTGGGCTATTTCCAGAGACAGGGGTAACTTAAAAGAATTTTATACCGTTTCACGCCATTTAGCCAAATATATTAGCTTTGTAGTTTTTTTAATAACTGTGATGGTATCGGCTCTTATTATCTGGATAGCACGTAAATTCGATTGGACCATCCTGGTAATACTTTCTTTGGCTATTGGTATTGTCATAGGAAACTTTAATCTTATGCTGAGTGTTTTTAAAGCAGCACGTCAAAGGCGTCGTGTTGCTATTCTAAATAACAGCAACGCTTTTCTGCGACCAATGATTGCTACATTAGTCGTTATCTTGATAATTGCAAAAGCAAACATAGCTTTACTAGGTTATCTTTTAGCTTCGCTTTTTATATTTTTAGTAACAAAGCGGGTTTATTCTCAAATGGTATCCGAAAGTTATCTTCCTCATTCAAAACCAAAATCACAAGAATTGCCATTTGAGAGTTTGGGTAAAAAAATTCTGTCCTATTCTTTGCCGTTCCTAATTTGGGGAATATTTGGCTGGATTCATATGTCATGTGATAGATGGTCCCTGCAAACCTTTTATGGTTCTGAAGTAGTGGGAGCTTTCGCAGTAGTTTCTTTGCTAAGTACATACCCTTTAATTTTTGGTTCTGGTTTCTTAAGCAGTCTATTTACACCTATAGCTTTTCAAAAGGGAGGTGATCTTAGCCAGAGTCACAAAATAGCTTCCGCGAATAAAATTTTAATGGTCATGACTGGTATTTATATTATAGGCGCAGTGGTTTTAATAGGATTTTTTGCTATTTTCCACCAATCTTTAGTGTTATTGATTAGTAATATAAGTTTTATTAGATATTCTCATTTGCTCCCTTGGCTGACTCTTGCTTGGGCATTTTTCTTTTTAGGGCAGATGTTTTCAACTTTTGGGATGCTTGCCAATCAACCACAAATTTATATAATGCCGAAGTTGGTATCCTCCGTGGTAGCAGTATCAGCTACATTTTACTTATCTTTTAGGATCGGGCCTATTGGTGTGGTGTGGGGGCTATTGCTTGCAGGGTTCATCTATGCTTTATGGTGCGGCATAATAGTTTTAAGGCTGGTGGGGAAGGAAAGAGAGCCTCTTTTTTTATGAACCACGCGATCTATCGGTTGGTAGGTTTTGTTCTGAAAAAATAGCATTCGTTTGAGCTGAGATATCAGATGACGGCAATATCTTGCCCATTTAAGGAACAATAATGAAACAGACCGTGAAAAGTATCTTCGTACATTCTCCATTTTACTTTATCTATAGTAAATGGAATCAAAAACAGGAATTGATCAAGTGGGAAAAAAAAGGAAGGCCAGTTCCGCCCCCACATATAGAAAAGCAAAAGGTCTTACAACGATATGCTAAACAGTACGAATTGAAAAATTTTGTGGAAACGGGCACTTATAGGGGGGACATGGTAGAAGCTATGAAGAATACGTTCACTCATATTTATTCGATTGAGTTAGGAGAAGATCTGTACAAACGAGCCAAGAAGAGATTTCGGAATCATAAGCATATTGAGATTATCCTTGGTGACAGCGGAAAAGTTTTCAAAAAGTTAATACCAAATCTAACAACTCCAACTCTGTTTTGGTTAGATGGACATTATTCTGGAAGCATCACAGCAAAAGGCGAAAAGGATTCCCCTGTATATGAAGAGTTGACGCAGATTTTTAACGGTCCTGATGTCGGCCACGTTATCGTAATTGATGATGCTCGCTTTTTCAGCGACCCTGATTATCAAGATTATCCGAGTTTATCTGACATCGAAGAATTTATCTTATCTGTACGTCCAGATGCTTGCATTACGGTAGAAAATGATAGTATAAGAATATATCCGGAAAGGACTCATGCCGGTCAATCCCTGCAAGGTTAGCAGGCATTTTCTTTTCGAGAATTATTGGAGCCTTTTGTATTTTTTGTTATTGTCACGTTAAAAAAGGATCTAAATTTTCATTTGGAGCTAATGAATCATAATGTTGTATAGGATTTACAAAAAAATAATCAGAAGGTTGAAGCGATATTACTTAACGTATGTCTTGAGAGATGCCAATCAACTCATCCTAAATTCATGGGTGCGTGAAAGAGGGGATGATACGTATCGCTTAGATTATGATCTCAATAGCTCTTCACATGTAATTGATGTTGGAGGATATAAAGGCGATTGGGCTGAAAAGATCAATGCTAAATATCATCCATGGATAAATATATTCGAACCTGTGCCATCTTACTTTCAGAGTATTGAAAAGAGATTTGCTGAGAACAATAAGGTTTCTGTTCATAATATTGCTCTTAGCGACAAAACATGTGAGACAATAATAGCAGTAGATGAAAGTGCAAGTTCAATTTATAAAAAAACGGGTAGTGAGCAATTTAAAGTTAAAATGCGGAACATAGTGGAAGCAATGGAAGAGTTGCAATTAAAAGATGTTGATTTAATGAAAATTAATATAGAGGGCTGCGAATACGATTTACTCGAACATCTAATTGAAGTTGGTTTTGTGAAAAACATCAAAAACATTCAAGTTCAATTTCATGACTTTGTTCCTGATGCATCAGAAAGGATGAAAAAAATTCAAAAGGAACTTCAAAAAACTCACTATTCAACTTATCAATTCCCTTTTGTTTGGGAAAATTGGAAAATAAAAAATACTATGGTTACAGCGAATTAGTAAAATATAAATGGATTTAAGATTTAAGCACAGAGATGCTGGAAGATCGTTGAGTATTTTGGTGTTTGGATCGTTTATAAGGCTTTAGGACGCTTTTCAAAACACGATACCGGTTCACACGAAATTTTATGTTATGGATATCATGTCAAAGCTACAAAGTTATAAAATGCAAAGATTAATTAATTCAGTTAAAAGGAAGGTGAACTCGACGCCTTTTATATATAAATTTGTTGCTCCTATCAGAGAGCGGCAGATTGAGGGGGTTTATCGAAAGACGGTTGACTATTATGCAAATCAAAAGATTCGAGGGACTTGCAAAAAGTTGCTAACCTCTCGTCTAAAAGGAAGGCTCAAAAGACTACAACAACTGGAACGACCTCTTAATATTTTATATGTTGGCACGATTTATTTTCAGGACTCAAGTGGTATATTGCAGGCTTGCGAAAAGATCGGAAACTTTTCGTATTTTACAAGAAAAGACGGGGATTATGGGCAATACTTGCCTGTTAGAGGTGGGGCTTTTATTGATTATAAGGATGCAAATGGTAAACGTCTTTGGCAACTTGTGAGTGAATTAGAAGCAAGGGGCAAAGTTCCCGATATTTTAATCGGACAAATGTGGGCAGATAAGATCGATGGTTCTGTTCTTAGCAAGATTCGTAAACAATTTGGAACAATTGTTGTTAACATTTGTATGGATGATCGCCATGCTTACTGGGGTAAACTGAGGCTGGGGGATTTAACAGGAACAAAGGGCCTTATTCCTCATATTGATCTTGCAGCAATAGCCGCCCCTGAATGTGTGGATTGGTACCTAAAGGAGGGGTGTCCAGCAATCTTTTTTCCTGAGGCCAGTGATCCAAAGATTTTTCACCCTATGCCTGATTTGCCGAAAATACATGATGTTTGTTTTGTAGGTAAGTGTTATGGTATACGTAGAAAAATTATTATGGGGCTGCGGCAAGCAGGATTTCGAGTAACGACTTATGGACATGGATGGGAGAATGGACGCATCGCATTATCAGAAGTTCCTAAGTTATTTGCTCAATCTAAAATTGTCCTTGGTGTAGGTTCTATTTCTCACTGTCGAAATTTTTTTGCGTTAAAGATGCGCGATTTTGATGGACCAATGAGTGGGAGTTTGTATTTGACTCAAGATAACAAAGATTTGCATGACTTGTTTGAGGTCGGAAAAGAAATAGTTGTCTATTCTTCGATAGACGACTGCATAGAAAAGGTACGATACTTCTTGCGACACTTAGAGAAAAGGGAGAAGATCGCGCAATGTGGTTTGGAAAGGGTACGGCAAGAACATACTTGGAAGAAAAGGTTTAAGCATCTAATTCAGTGTTTGCTCAATGAAGATCAGGATTAATTCATTTTACGCGCTACAAGCCATTTTTATTAGTGGTTTCCTTGGCTTAATATACCTGCAAACTTTTGCTATTCCAGCGATAAGAGGGGAAAGTGAGGTTGTAGCGTTTGTTGGTGATAGCTTCGAGTATCAAGAGCGTGCAAGGACTAAATCTACTGCTGAACTTTTGTCTTATGGGTATAATCCGAAAGCTCTTTTGTATGGTTATAGTTTAAATTTTTTTGGAATCTCTATGGTGGGCAAGATAGCACAGCAGCTTAGTGATAAACATTATGAATATATTGTATTTTTTCTAAATTTCTTTCTTTTGATATTTACTATTAAAAACTGTCAGGATATATTTGAATTTTATAAATCCCCTAATTACGCCATTTTCCTCTTATTGTTTTTTTGTAACCCCGTTATTGTTGCTAATTTGGCCTCTTTGAATAAAGAGATCTGGGGCCTATACTTTATAATTTCTTTTCTTCGAAATAGGATCTATAAGGCATATGCGAAGTATTTCCTGGTGATGTTATTTAGTTTCCTTATACGGGATGTTTTTTTTGTTACAGGCGCTCTCTTTTTTCTTATGACGACGCTAAAAATAAAAAGAGTTTTCTATCTTATTATCATTTCAATTTTGGCTCCTTTTGTAGTTCCAGAGGCTATGGTTCACCACTCAACTGAGGTTGGGCAGCGCTCCGCTATACTTATGGATTTTTTTGCTAATATACAATCTTATCCATTTGGTTATTTATTTACCTATTTTCCAAAGTTGATGATAAATATGTATACGGGCCTATATCCTCCTCGGTGGGCGTGCCTTTCGTTTCATAATATATACGAGTTTTTTTCCTTAATTTCTTCTGCGATGTTCTTTTTTTGTTCTTTGATAATAGTGTACAAGATAATTCTTTTTAGAAAGAGAAGGCAGGGCAGTTCAATTCTTATAAGTATATTTTGCGCTTTCTCTTTTGTGCATTGTTTGATATCGTATTCTGTGCATCGGTACTATTTCCCTCTTTATCCAATTGTAGTTATATTAGCCTTGTTAAATTTTACTAAAACAAATCCAAAAGCAGTTAAAACATGCGATAGTCGGAATTTTAACCCACAAATAATAGGTCTCTCGATATGAATGAACCACTTGTATCTATTATCATTCCCTGTTACAATGATGCGCATTACATCTATTTGCCAATTGAATCTATCCTTAATCAACCGTATGAAAATTTTGAAATTATTATTGTAGACGATGGCTCAACGGATACTAAAACTTTGCAAATCTTAAAACAAATTAGTCACCCGAAAATTTCAATTATTCACCAGGAAAATAAGGGGTTGCCCATCGCCCGAAACACCGGCATACGTGCAGCAAGAGGCGAATATATCCTGCCTATCGACGCGGACGACAAAATTACTCCCATATGCCTTACTCGGTCTGTGGAGATTCTTAATTCCAAGCCGGATGTTGTCATGGTATATGGTAATTACCGAACTTTTGGCGACGAAGAACGGTTTATTACAACAGGGAAATTCAATACCTACAGAATTCTTTTTTTAAATTATTTTGTTGTCTGCTCGATGTACCGACGTTCGGCATGGGAGGATGTTGGGGGATATACCGAAGGTATGGAAGGTTTTGCGGATTGGGAGTTTTGGATCAAGTTCGTTGAAAAGGGCTGGAGATTAGAAAAGGTCAAAGAAGTACTTTTTATGTATCATAAGCATGGCAAGAGTATGGTTAGTAATTCACATAAAAACTTCGGGCGGATTATCGCGCACATTCAATCACTTCACCCGCATCTTTATACTAAGGAATCTCTAAAGCGATTGAAAAAAGAGAACAAAGTTACCTGGTTCGAGGATATTATTTACCATATTCCATCGCCGCTTCGGCATCGCCTTGGTAAAACCCCCTTGAGGTCCTTTATATATCTTATAAATAGAGTGGGGCTTTATCGCGACTTGTAGAATCAAGTGGATTGCCTGCACTATAGAAAACAAGAGAGAATGTGAAACGGACTGCGCTATAATGCTGACTGTAATTATTCCAACAATAAATAGAGAATCTGGTTTGGCAACGGCTTTGGAATCTATTGTGGTTCAGACGCTGGTTCCTGAAGAGGTTTTAATTATCGGTCAAGGAGATGAAAAAAAGGAACGGAAGGTTGTTGAAGATTTCCAAAGCCGTTTAAATATTAAATATATTTACGCAACCCGGAAATCTTTGTGTCATGCAAAGAATGTTGGAGTAGAAAATAGCCGAGGAAACATTATTTGCATACTTGATGACGATGTCTTTCTGCAAAAAGACTATTTTAAAAATGTGTTTCATTTTTTTCAGAGCCATCCAGATGCTTTGGGAGTTCAAGGTGTTATTACAAATTTTGCCCAAGGTCATTTAAATAAAGTGGGCGGGAAAAGATTAGCGTTGAAATTGTACGAGGCATTTGCGGTAGTTTTCCTTTTAAATAGAGGCGGAAAAGTTAATAAATTTTTACCCTCAGCACGTAATGTTTACTGTAAAGAAATTGATAGGATTTCGAATTGTCAGTGGTTATCAGGTTGTGCCTGTTATCGTAGAGATGTTTTTACTGAGCTTAAACACCAGTTTGATGATAATATGATTAAATACTGTTATGGGGAAGATAAGCTATTTTCTTATGAGTTGTACAAAAGGTTTCCTCAAGGTTTATATATAGATCCTTCAATTCAATATGAGCACTACCCACAGTTAGAAAAAAGTCTTGCCAGTGAAGACTTAATAAAAATGAGAATTTTATACAATTATTATATTTGGCTTAAAGTTATAGACAAAACGTTAAAAAATAAAATTTTATATTGGTGGAGCTCTTGTGGGGATTTAATTGTGTATTTAGCAAAAGGGCTGGATTGGTTCAAGGCTGCTGTTAGAGTATATTTTAATATTTGGTTTAAATCAAAAAAGGCCGTTTTTAGAAAATATGAGGATTTGTTTAATTTTGATATCTGAACTGATTGAAAAGCAATTCTGAATTCCATAATCTTCTTTAAGGATGTTTATAATGTTTGAGTTAATCAAGTTGGATGAATTCTTTAAGTTAATCCTTTGTTGTCCCATTTGTAAGGGGAAACTTAAAATAAGCCAAGATGGCTGTTGTTGTGAAGATTGTGAAATGTTTTATCCTGCTATAGGTAAAAGCTACGACTTCAGTATCCGTCGACCGGAATATTGCTTAAGCTCACAATTCAAGACGTGGAAAAAGATTCAGGATGGTTTTGAGTCGTTATCGTTTAGATCGCAGAATCAGAATGAATTATCGTATTATTTAGACCAGATAGATTCGGTGAAAGAAATATACCAGGAAAAGTTCAATATCTCGGGTACAATTCTTGACGTGGGAGGTGAACAAGGAAGATTGAAGCATTTCCTGGATCTTCAAAACCCTAAAAATCAATATTGTTGTATTGACCCTTTTTTGAAAATAATTCAACAAGAAACGGAAATTCAATCTGACTTCATATCGGCTTATCCCTGCTTAAAAGATCCCGTAAATTTCGTTTGCGGCATTGCAGAAAGATTGCCATTTCAATCCAAAACATTCGATTACGTCCATATGCGATCCGTCTTAGATCATTTTTCAGATCCATATATTGCAATAAAGGAATCATACCGGATTCTGAAGCCTGAAGGTAAACTCCTTATCGGTTTATCTGTAACAGGTGGAAAGTCATCCTTAAAAAACATTAGTAAGCTTTCTCGATTACATAAAAAGCTGAGAGATCAAGGATTATGGAAAACAACCAAACGAGTTATTCATGAATCTTTAAAAGTATTTTCGGAGCAAAAAGGCGAAAACGACCACATGTTCCACTGGCAGTATGATGATTTAGTAGACATGGTAAAGTCAGCCGGCTTAAGTATAGAAAAAATTCATTGGCAAAAGCCTCCTTATGATCATTGTGTATATTTATGCTGCAAGCGATAACGGTTCGGCAGATACTGAAAATAAAATAATTTTAAAAAGTGAACTATAAATGAATGTACTATTAACTACCTCAGCGGCGCCAAGTCAATCCCCTTTTGCTACAAACGAAAAAAGATTTCCAATTGGTATCGGATTTCTAATTTCGGTTTTAAGGGACGCAGGACATAAAGTTTTTTTCATTGATAATTATCTTAAGCCCACTAGATTCTTAGAAAACAATTATCTTCAAAAAAACAACATAGACTTTGTTGGCATATATGCAAATACTATTTGCTATCGCGACACCTTGAGAATGTTCAGGGAAATTGAGAAGATGAGAAAAAAAGGCACATGGCAAGGGAAGGTTATTGTTGGTGGGCCTCACACCTCAGTCGCATTGGAGACTATTCCTGAATACGTAGACTTCGTTGTTCAGGGAGAAGGAGAGAGAGCGATATTGAATATAGTCGAGGGCCAACTAAAAGACCGCGTTGTCAAAGAATCTCGAATTGAAGACTTGGACAGTCTTCCAATGCCAGCCTATGATTACTTTGCCAACTTACCTTATGACTTTACAACAAAATGGACTGAGGAAAAACCTATTTTCAACATGAATACCAGCAGAGGCTGTTCATTTGATTGTACTTTTTGCTCTGTTGGTTCGATATGGGCAAGAAAATATAGATGTTTTTCTGCCCAAAGGATAATTGAAGAAGTAAAGCATCTTATTGAAGTGTATAATGTTAAAGGTATCTACTTCAGAGAAGACAACTTTACCCTAAATAAAAATAGGGTAATAGAACTTTGCGAAGGTCTTTTAAGTCAAAATATTAATATCAAATGGGTCTGTGAGACAAGGGTTGATACATTAAGCTTCGATCTTTTGGAACTGATGGAGAAATCGGGTTGTAAAGGACTTTACTTCGGTGTTGAAAGCGGAAGTCAGCGAATGTTAGACTTTATGAAAAAGGGAATAACCATTGAACAAGTAGAAGAGGTTTTCAACTGGTGCAACAAATTAGACATTGAGGCTCATGCAAGCTTTGTAGTAGGTGTCCCGACCGAGACCGCCGAAGAACGAAAAAAAACTATCGAATTTAGCAAAAAGATTAAGGCAACAACTTGTGGATTTAATGTCTTTGTTGGCATTCCGAAGAGTGAGCTTTACGACTATGTTTTAGAAAAGAAGTTGTACGAATTTGTAGACGACAGAGGGCTTTTATACCTAAGAGGGCATGATAAGCTTATCGATAAATTTTGTTTTGGTA
>Ga0307380_10010877_pt1 | contig 11422 bp, 5 predicted proteins | sample UN3MG_FD_202239 | JGI IMG/M metagenome (GOLD analysis project Ga0307380, IMG submission 202239) | Soil microbial communities from Risofladan, Vaasa, Finland - UN-3 | ecosystem: Environmental > Terrestrial > Soil > Coastal area > Acid sulfate soil | place: Finland: Risofladan, Vaasa | collected... | reverse complement strand
TACTGGGGACAAATGGGTGACGGCTGGATTACCGCTACTGCTTTTGTTGTCACGGCCCTGATCTCGTTTTCTCTTGGGTTGGTGCTGCGCAACAAGTTCGAGTCGGATATGCTCGATACAACCGGGTCCATGCTCATGTGCGCTCTCGGCTGGCTTTTTGCCTCAGCGATCGGAGCTTTGCCCTTTGTTATTGCAATCGGTTCGAATTGTCTCGATGCCTATTTTGAAGCGATGAGCGGTTTTACGACCACCGGCATTACCGTTTTTTCCGGGCTGGATAATATGCCGAGGAGCATCCTTTTCTGGAGATCGCTCACGCAGTGGCTGGGCGGCATAGGGATACTTTCCTTTTTCCTGATGGTTATTTTCCAGTCGGGCGGGGCCCATCATATGTTCGGAGCGGAGAGCCATAAGATTTCATCGGTCAGGCCCGCGCCGGGATTATTCCACACTCTTCGGATACTCTGGGCAATATATGCGATGTTTACGGTGTTCGCAGCGGTGATTCTTGCACTCGAAAAGATGCCGGTTTTCGATGCCGTCTGTCACGCCTTGACCGCATTATCAACCGGCGGCTTTTCGCCCCACGACAGCAGCATCGAATTTTACAGTTTAACGGGCCACCCAAATTACCGGCTGATCGAATATACCCTTACCTTTTTAATGATGCTGGGCGGCATCAACTTTCTCGTACATTATCGCGTTTTAACCAGGGACTTCAAAGCCCTCTGGGACAATACCGAGATTCGGTACTGGTGGCGGCTCATCGCTGGTTTTACCGCTGTCATAATCATCGATCATCTCTATAAGACCGGTGCTTTTACTGCTCTGTTTAGAGACGGCACGGCGATTAATCCTGGCGAATTTGAGCGCACATTCCGGCACAGTTTATTCCAGGTAATGTCCATTCTCACAACGACGGGCTTTGGAACAAAGGATATCGGCTCGGATTTCTTCGGTGTGCTGTCTAAGCAATTATTCTTAGCTATGATGGTAATCGGCGGCTGTGTCGGCTCGACGGGAGGCGGCTTTAAGGTTTTGAGGGTCGCCATACTCAACCGGTTAATCTTGCGCGAGCTTCTCAAGCTGAGAATTTCCGGCTGGGCATCCTCGGGGGTGGTGATCGACAAAAAAATCGTGCCCGAAGATGAAGTGGACCGGGTAGCCGCTTTGTTCTTCACATGGATGGCGCTGCTCCTGGTAGGCGGCGGGATTACCGCTTTTTGTTCGAATCTGGGACCGTGGGAATCTTTCTCCGGCATGTTTTCCGCTATGGGGAATATCGGGCCATGCTATATATCGGTGCCGGATATGATAGCAATTAATCCTATTGTGAAACTGACTTATATTTTTGGCATGTTAGCGGGAAGACTGGAAATCCTGCCGGTGTTGCTTCTGTTTTCCAGAAAGGCCTGGAAATAGATCGAAACTCAAAATTGTGGAATTGCCGCGGAGCGGCAATGACTTCCCAAACTTTACATTTTGCTCTTTGAATTTTCAATTTATCAGTGATTGGAGGTAGCATAAAATGTATATTGTGGTTGCCGGCGGCGGAATGGTAGGTGGCGGGCTCGTTCGTAGCCTGTTGGATAATAAGCATGATGTAGTATTAATCGAGCAGCATAAGGAGCTCTGCGACAAGCTGTATGCCGAAACCGGGGTCGTTGCGATTACCGGTGGCGCTACGAGCATTCAGGTTTTGATCGAGGCCGGCATAAGGAAGGCCGACGTAGTCGTGGCTGCAACAGGCAGCGATGCGGATAATCTCGCCTGCGCAATATTGGCCAAAAGTTTTGATGTGCCCAGGGTTATCGTCAGGATGAGGGATCCCGCGTATAAGAATGCCTATATCGTTGCCGGTGTCAGCTCGATTATTCGTGTGACCGACCTTATGGTCAGCCAGATGATGATGGACATCGAGAACCCGGAAGTGCGCCGAATTACGACCATAGGCGGCGGCAAGGCGGACATCTTTATAGTCAATGTGCCTGATGGGGCAAAGGTCGCCGGCAAGAGCGTCCAGAAAATTGTCGAAAGTCGCCACTTCCCGTCCGAGTGCACTTTCATCGCGGTCTACGATCAGCGAACCGAAGAATTCTCGATCCCGCGAGGCAAGCAAATCATCAATGAGGGCAACGAATTGTTCCTGATCTCCGCCGCAGAGAACATTAAAAAAGCCGTGGACTTCCTAACCGCCAAAAAGAGACACTGACGCTACAACCAGCGAAATCCGAAGTGATAGATCCTATATAATTTTTTATTGAGCAGCGCCAAATAGGATCAAATATCAAATCCATTTGGCCGGATGTTCGGTTATATTGGATGTTAGTAGGAAGATCATATTGCGATGGAATCTGAGCTCATGAAGATACGAGAAGTGTGGCGAGCCCCTCTGACTAGTGAGGTCAATGAACGAATTCGCAAACGGGTACTGCGTGCATTCCCAACACTATCTTCGTGTTCACATGATGTTTACTTAGCGCTGGCCAAGTATCTCGATGGCACGCCCGAGCGTTTCTACTCACGTGAAGCGCTGAGTACCTATACCGAGATCATGGAGAAGGAGTTCGCCAGAGATCCGGCACGGCTCATTGAGGTCCTCAACAACAGTTCTGCTGACATTGATAGAGCAATGCTTACTCTCAACGAGATCAGTCGGGAGGACTGGCACGACACGGCTGTCGAGCGCGAGGAATATGCTTTTATGCGCTTGTGTGATCGCTACCTCCATCCCGCCTACCTGAAACTCGCCGAGGGCGTGCTTCACAAGTTCATCAGTCCAATTGCTATCTGCCTACGCCTCGAAAGAAGGAAGTCAACTAATGACCTCTGGAAGCTATCTGCTTGCGTAGATGAGCTTAGACGAGCTGTCTGTTCATCTTTAGTGGGTTATTGTGACATTACTGTGCGCAACAGCATCGCTCACGGTTGTATCACATACAAGCAGAAGGAAGTCGTGTATTTTGACAAAAATAGCAAGAGCCGAACGTTTTCGGACACAGCTGTAGTTGAGATGCTTGATGGTCTTGTAGATACGTGCCATGGTTGTGCTCTCGCTCTTAAATTATTCTATCGTAAATACCTTGGCAGTAAGATCCAAGTTCCACGACAGGTAATGCTGGAGGAATTGCAGGCGGACACCGAAAATCCATGGTGGCACATCGAAGGGTGTCTCGTGTCTGAATTGGTAGGAAAGCCCCAGTTGGTCGTTTATGCTCGCCCAATGTCACGAGATTACTCTAAGGTCCAATATATGTGCATCTATTCTGGTATTTTGGCGGAATATTTCGCTCCAGACTTTGACCGATACATGGTGTCACTGCGTTCCCCCATCGCATGGCCGGGTTGGGCAGCGCTGGACGGGAAGAAACTGAGAAATATCCGAAAAGATGGTGGTCCACGGTCAATGGAAGAATACAAAGACGCACTAGAGGACGGCCTCGTTTTCTATAAGCCTAATGTTGCCTTGCCCAAATTCCTGTGCAAACTAGAAACGTTTCTGATGAGTTTCCGCCTACACATGCCTTTGGCCATTGATGAGATTCGGAAGAATCTTAATCATATTGCCGTCACCCCCCGACAGGCAAAGATACATCGTAATGGATGGGGTGCAGTGGTTAATGGTTCAGTAGTTGTGAGTATTGAGGACGAAGATGATCCCCAGCAGGCTGTAAAGAATGCACGAAGAAGAATCATTAAGGTTGCGCGAAGACTCGCCCGCAAGAATTCCAAGTGGTCCAACGTGGCCAAGTATTTACCCATTGGGTATACCCGAATTGCGGTCTTTCAAACAGACCGACGGCATCGCCAGTTGTACGGTCTTAGCTCTGACCTCATCTGTACTGTTCAGATACAATTCATTTCCAAAATCAAGTCACCGGATATTGCTGGCTCTACGATTGAGATTGTATGGCCGTATCGCATTGCATGGAACAAGGCGTGGCTAGATAGCCTACCAACAACAGACTAGCCGTTTGTGTTAAACCATATCGGATTCGATGAGATAGAAAGGTATGTATAAAGTCCGCTTCTGGTTATGGAGAAATCCCTTAAATTCTTCCCACAAATACGCTATACACACATCGCAGTATGCAGAACGAATAATGGACGCCGTCTCACGGAGATTTTTTTAAAATTTGCTTGATTTTTGGCAGAAATTTAGTATAATACCTAACAAATTGAATAATTAAGACAGGATGACAGGATGGCAGGGATATATAGAACAAAATAAGGAAAAAATGTTTTTATCAATACAAGAATCCTTATTTATCAGGTTAATCCTGTCTAAACAAAACCCTTTTTGAAAAAACAAAGCCAATTTGCGGTAGAGCGAAATGAGCTTAAGTATCTATATGAAAGGTGATTATGAAGAATTTTACGCTTTGAAGGCGGTGGAAAACAAAGCCAATTCAAAGCCAATACCAAGTGTGACGAGGGCTTTTTGCCAATGATGCAAGAGATTGCCACGGCCCTTCGGGCCTCGCAATGACAATAGTATCTCTGCTCCTTTGTGCCTAAAATCCTATTTGAAAAAACAAAGCCAATGTTAAAATGGGCAAAATAGTATTAATTCAGTAATCGCAAAGGTTTATGGGTGTTTTGGTGTTTTTTGGCGGTTTTGGGCGGCGAAAAACAAACCCAATTCCGTCAGGCCACTCGATGTCGGTGTGGAATTGCCGGACTGATCAAAGCCAAACAAACCCAATTTGCATGCCTTCAGGGATTTTTTGCCACAGAAGGCTCAGACGCCGTCCTGAGCACAGCCGAAGGAGGGCACAGAGAGAGTGTAAGGAATAAAGAATGTTCAATGGCGAACAAGGAATGATAAATCAACCGCCTTCGGCGGGACTTTTTTCAGATACGGGTTCACGCAGATTTACACAGATTTTTCAGATTTATTTCTTTAAACCGTGTTCATCAGTGTTGATCAGGGTCTAATACAAACTCCTATACTTTCGAGTTTTGAGTGGAAATGCGAGATTCGGTTGACAGCGGCGGTTTTGAGAGGTATGGTATGGTTTAATTCGGACTGCGGTCCTTGACTTTGCTTTGTAATTTCTTGATGGTACTCTTGTTATGAAAATTTTATTAAATTGGTTGAGCGATTATATCAAAACAGACTACTCCGCCGAGCAAGTCGCGGAAATCCTGAGCGATTTGGGTTTTCCCTGCGAGGGTATAGAACGTAAGGGTATAGAACATCTCGGTGCCTATGTTGTTATCGATGTTGAAATAACCAGCAACCGAGGCGATTGCTTAGGCTATATCGGCGTTGCCCGTGAATTAGCTGCTGCGACGGGCGAGGAATTGATAATGCCGAAAATCGAGCTGGACGAGTCGGATAAAGATGCCGCGGAACTGGCAGGCGTGCAGATAGATGAGCCGGACTTGTGCGGCCGATATACGGCCCGGATTATCGAGGGTGTCAAGGTCGGCCCATCGCCGGACTGGCTCCGCAAGCGGCTTGAGGCCATAGGTATGCGGAGTGTCAGCAACGTTGTCGACGCGACCAACTACGCGATGATGGAGACGGGCCAGCCGCCGCACGCCTTCGATTATGATAAAATAGCCCAGGGCAAAATCATCGTCAGAAAGGCCAGGACGGGTGAGCGTATTGTCAGTATCGACGGCACGCAATGCGACCTCGATCCGGATATGCTTGTCATTACCGATCCCCGGGGGCCTGTGGCTGTTGCCGGAGTTATGGGCGGGCTGGATACTGAAGTCGGCGAAAAGACAACGAGAATTCTGCTGGAGGATGCCTACTTCGATCCCGTGAGTGTCCGTACAACATCTCGAAAGCTCGGTCTGCCTTCGGAGGCGGCGTTTCGATTCGAGCGCACGGTCGATATTGAGAAAGTGGACTGGGCTTCCAAACGCACGACTCAATTGATGATTCAGGTGGCGGGTGGTAAAGTCGCTAAAGGTGTGGTTGACGTTTATCCCGGAAAACCGGAGCAGAAAAAAGTAACATTAAGGCTTTCGCGTTTGAACAAACTGCTCGGCATCGAGATTCCTGCTGAGAAAGCAATGAGGATTCTCTCAGCCTTGAGTTTTGAGCCGAAAGTTAAGGATGAATTAGTGACCTGCTTGGTGCCCTCGTGGCGCAATGATGTTTATCGTGAGGTTGACCTGATCGAAGAAATCGCGCGTGTGCACGGCTACGACAAAGTACCGACCGAGCGAAAGATTAGAATCGAAGTGGTGCCGGCCGATTCTCGTCACAAGTTCGCTGAATCGGTCGGAGCGTACCTTAACGCCTGCGGCTTCTATGAGACGATTAACGTGGGATTTGTTGATGAATCTGTTGCCGAGCTTTTCTCGGAGGCCGGGGCTAAGCGGCATCTGGCCGTAAGAGATGAATTGAGAAAAAGTGCGAATCTGCTTCGCCAGACCCTAATCAGCTCTCTGCTCGGTGTTTTGAAAACGAACGTTAACGCCAGGAACCTGCCGTGCAGAATCTTTGAGATTGCAGATACTTTTATGCCGACGGAAGGACAGGACAGTGACCTGCCGATTCAGAAAACAAAGCTCACGCTGGTCTGTGACGGTGACTTCAGAGACTTGCGGGGCGTGATAGAAGGTCTGATAAACAGCATTGGCAGAAATGCACAAATTGATTTTGCTCCTGCGGATCTTATCTGGGCGCAAACCGGAGCCGAAATCCTGTTGAACTCTCAGCCAATTGGCACCGCGGGAGTGGTTTCGCAGGCGGTCAGGCAAAAGCTCGATTTTAAAGACATCTCTCCTTGCGCCGTGGAGATGGAATTTGAGCAGCTTATGTCACTTGCCGGCGGTGCCGTAAAAGTTAAACCGATTCCGAGATTCCCTGCAATACAGCGTGACCTTTCGATTTTGGTAGGCGAAGAAATTCCCTGGGCCGATATTATCAAGGCAATCAAGAGCAAGGCCTGCCCTGAGCTTGAAGACATCCAGTTTGTCGGCATATACCGGGGCAAAGGCATCCCCTCCGGCAGAAAAAGCGTTACGCTTTCACTTCGGTTCAGAGACGAGGACGGGACATTAACCCACGAGACTGTTGACGGCTTCGAAGCCGACATTGTCCGGAGCCTGGCCGAAACCGTCGCGGCAGAATTGCGTACTGTATGACTCGCACTGCGCTATAGTGATAAAAAGATTCAGCGGCAGAGTTGGTGAATCCTTTAATATTCGATTTGTAGCTCTTTTTTATTTAACGCTTCATACAGACGGTAGTCTGAACGGCAATTACTTGAATCTTGAATAGCGGATAAATATTCAAATCGTTGGCTGTGTGCTTTTATCAATTAGTAGCGGATATAAAAGTGCGGCTAATTTGTTTTAAGCGGAAATTGACTACAGAAAAACCGCCCGCCGAGTCGAAAATCTATATAGGGAAAATTTCGATGTTTTAATAATCGTTTGGAATTTTCTGGTATTTTATTGACTTTAATCTTTGGATTTGTTATAAATGCTGTTGCGGGCTAACCCCTGCGGTGCTCGTATAGAAAGTATGTGTTTGAAAGAACCGATACCCGTACTCAGGGAAATCAGGTCTTGATGGATCGGAAAAGCCTACTCGATAGGACTTTCGGACACAAGTAACGATTGCCCACTTGGAAGTAATGGGTTCTTTTCGAACGCTTTCTTACGGCACTCGTGGAGGAGGGCCGCGCAACTTATAAAAGGCCTGTGTTTTCAGGCCTTTTTTATTTGCTTTTAGCGATAAAAACTGCACACCACTATGCTGATATGGATGTTGTGCTGAGTTTGATATATGAATCGCTGTATCGCGTAGTCTTATTTCAAGTGATATCAGAGAACTGCGGATGCCATCTCTTTTATAAGCCTATTCCATCGAAAAGGTGTGTTATGGGACGCACAAAACCTGCTTAAACTTGCCTGAACTTGCCTGCAGCTCTGATTTTTCCGGTTAAGCTGAAGAAAAGATTTGTCGATTAAAATCGTATAAAAGCTAAGGGGGAGCCTCTCTCTGGCTTAGGTGATTACTATTTATTATTAAATGATTTACATTATGGAGGCCAGGAAATGCCTACAGTCCGTAGCTTCACAGTTTTGCCAACACTGCCGGATATTTTGAAAGACCTCGAGATTATCGCCAGGAATATGTTTTGGTCGTGGAATCCTGAGTTCATAGAGCTTTTTAAGCGTATTGACAGCAATTTATGGTCGGCTTGCAGTCATAATCCCGTCAAAATGCTCGGCAGTGTTTCACAGGCAAAATTGGATGAATTATCTGTAAATCAAGGTTTTTTAGGCCAATTACAGCGAGCCAACGAAAAGCTTAAATCATATTTTGAGAAACCTACCTGGTATGAAAATGTATGCTCAAAATGCGACAATCCTACGATTGCATATTTTAGTGCAGAATTTGGAGTCCATGAATGCTTACCTATCTATGCCGGCGGCCTGGGAATCCTGGCGGGTGACCACTTGAAGAGTGCTTCCGACCTCGGTGTTCCGTTGGTGGGTGTTGGTCTTTTGTACCAGAAAGGTTATTTCCGTCAGTATTTGAATATCGACGGCTGGCAGCAGGAAATATACGTCGAGAATGATTTCTATAACATGCCGATAGAACTCGTTCGCAAGGAAAGCGGTCGGCCTTTGACTATTAGTGTTGAATATCCAGGCAGATGCGTCATAGCACAGATATGGTGCGTTTCTATCGGCAGAGTGAAATTATATCTGCTGGATACGAACGTGCACGCCAACTCCCCGATAGACCGTATGATTACCAGCAGTCTTTATGGCGGAGATCGGGAGTTGCGAATTCGCCAGGAGATTATGCTGGGCATTGGCGGCTTAAAAGCTCTGAAGGCGATGGATATTACACCGACGGTTTGTCATATGAACGAGGGACACGCTGCTTTTATGGCATTGGAGCGAATCCGGGAATTACGAACTTCTGAAAATATGACTTTTGACGAGGCTGTGGAAGCTACAAAGTCAGGCAACGTTTTTACAATACATACCCCTGTAAAAGCTGGTCTTGACGAATTTCGTGTAGAACTGATGGACAAATATTTCGGCGGTTATTTTCCCAAGCTTGGCATAAATCGAAATCGGTTCCTGGGATTGGGCAGAATACTTCCCGACGACGACAGCGAGCCGTTCAAGATGCCGATTCTGGCGTTACGGCTGAGCAGTTGTACGAACGGCGTAAGCAAATTGCATGGCCAGATATCACGCGGGATATGGGGCAGCCTTTGGCCGGGGATACCGCGTAATGAAGTACCCATAATTTCAATTACAAACGGTATCCATATTAAGAACTGGGTTTCGGATGAGATTGATTCCTTATACGAGAGGTATCTTGGCCTGAACTGGGCTGATGAAGCCATGGACAAGTCGCTTTGGGAATCAATCGGCCAAATTCCCGACGAGGAATTCTGGAGAGTACACCAGCGATGTAAAGAGCAGTTGATTGTTTTTGCCCGCAGCCGCCTTAAGGCTCAGATGCAGCGCAGAGGCACTTACCATACTGAATTAAACCACGCCGAGGAGGTCCTCGATCCTGAGGCGCTCACCATTGGTTTTGCCAGAAGGTTTGCCGGCTATAAAAGGGGCAATCTGTTGCTTAAAGACCCTCGCCGGCTTATAAATCTTCTCACCAATCAGGATCGACCGATACAGTTTATTTTTGCTGGTAAGGCCCATCCGAAAGATACCGAAGGCAAGGATATCATCCGCCAGATTATTCACTTTGCCAATCAGAACAACGTCAGGCGGCGCGTGGTATTTCTGGAAGATTACAATATCGATATAGCGAGGTTTTTGGTCCGCGGTGTGGATGTCTGGCTTAATAATCCTCGCAGGCCGATGGAGGCCAGCGGTACGAGCGGTATGAAAGCCGCGGTGAACGGCGTATTGAATATGAGTACCTCAGATGGCTGGTGGTGTGAGGGTTATACTCAGGATGGCGGCTGGGTTATCGGGATAGGCGAAAGCTATGAGGATAACGATTATCAGGATATAGTGGAATCGCAGGCCATCTATGATATGTTGGAAAATGAAGTTATTCCGCTGTTTTACACACGCTCAGCGGACAATCTGCCCCGGGCCTGGATACGCAGGGTAAAGAATTCTATTAAGTGGATAGCGCCGCGTTTCAACACCCACAGAATGCTTGCCGACTATACACGTAGATTTTACAATCCCGCTGCTGCTAAATGGCGATATCTGACTGAAGAATCTTGTGCCAGAGCGAAGGCGTTTTCGAAGTGGAAATCCAATTTTAGAAAAGCCTGGCCTGAGTTTGCTGTCAAAGATGTGGTAATGGAAGTGAGCAACGGCGACGGTAATCAGAAGCTGAATCCAAAGCAGCCTCAGCTTAAAATTGGCTCACAGTTGTACATTAAAGCATTGGTAAAACTCGGCAAGATGAACCCGAATGACGTTTCAGTCGAGCTTTATCACGGCCCTGTGGATAACTGGGAAAACATAAGGAATGGCTCGGCGGTGAGGATGGATTTTGAACAAACCTCGGAGCGGGAAGGCGACCATTGGTTTGTTGGATCGATGCCTTGCAAAAAGACCGGTCAGCACGGTGTGGCTGTAAGAGTTTTACCCAGACATGCCGACCTTGCAAATCCCTACGAAATGGGCCTGATTCTTTGGGAAACGACTAAATAGTTTATTGTTGCCGGTTCGTAGTCTTAGGACCGGCAACAATCCCCTGATGCCTACTTATTCTCTTGATTGTTCAATAATTCATAAACCTCATCGGAGGAGGTGACTTTTTCAAGCTGTTGCCTGAATTCTTCATTCAGCATCAATCTGCTTATTGTAGCCAGAGCCTTAATATGGGGCCCGGTTTGGTCTGCCGGCGAGACCAGCAGGATGAGGATCGTCACTGGTTTGCCGTCGATGCTGTTAAACTCGATCGGCTCGTGCGCAATTCCGATTGCTATAACAAGTTCTTTGACGGCGTTGCATTTGCCATGGGGGATGGCTATTCCGGCACCTGTTCCGGTGCTTTGCGTTCGTTCACGTGTTAAGACTGCTTCCAGGGCTTCATCCCTGTCTAATAACAATCCGTTGGCATCCAGTAAATCCACGAGTTCGGTTATTACAGCCTCCTTGTCCCGGTTTTCCACCGGAACTTTGATGCAATCAGGTTGTAATATTTGTGTCAGAATCATATCACTTCACATCCATTATTATACAGTTGTTAACAATATGTAAATAAACTTCTCTTTATATCTGACTATCCGCCACATTGCAAGAACTTTTCAGGGAATTGGTCACATTGGGTGCGACCAGATATTCTGGCAGGCGATTTTTCGTTCTTAAATGCTTGCTCTCAAAGCTGGAAATTTCCCCCATCGTCATTGCGAGGCCACAGCATGTGGCCGTGGCAATCTCTATCCTGCGAACGGTCGAGATTGCTTCGCTTCGCTCGCAATGACAAAGAACACAATCC
>Ga0307380_10010876_pt1 | contig 11423 bp, 6 predicted proteins | sample UN3MG_FD_202239 | JGI IMG/M metagenome (GOLD analysis project Ga0307380, IMG submission 202239) | Soil microbial communities from Risofladan, Vaasa, Finland - UN-3 | ecosystem: Environmental > Terrestrial > Soil > Coastal area > Acid sulfate soil | place: Finland: Risofladan, Vaasa | collected... | reverse complement strand
CCACCATCTCCAGTAGATCGATATCCCCGTGGCCGTCGCCGTAGGCGAAGCTGTTCCTCCAATCGATCTCCAGTCCACTCTCCACCGCCCAGCGCTGCAGGGCCAGTGCTTTACCTTCGTTCATCGTCACGGGCCCAGCCATCTTGCCCGTATATTGTCCTTGTTTGATCTCCAGAGGCGTGCCCAAGGCGTGCTCGATGCCCAGGCTAGAAGCTATGGCGTCCAGCAGTTGCTGGGGGCTGCCAGAGACCAGCGCGACCACGTGTCCCTGAGCCTGATGATCCCTGAGAATCTCCATGATGTCGGTGCGCAGATTGGGCTTGATTCGCTCCTCGACCAGCCAGTCGAAGAGTTCGTCCCCGTCCTCAACGGTAAGGCCGCGGACGAGCCAGGACATGTCCCTGGCCCAGGAGTAATACCAGCGTCTCTTGCTGAGCAGTCCCGCCAGATTCAGGGGCCAGCCGGCCATGTGCCAGATCAGGTATGCCCAGACCCAGAACCGATTTCGTTTCAGTTCCTTCTGGCGCTCGCTGATGTCCCTCCAGGGGACCCCGCGATATACGGTGCCCACGAGGTCAAAAAACGCGCCGATCATCAAGACCCCCCTTGGCTTCGTTAGCAGTGGATATCTAACGGCAAATGCTTCTCGATGCGCTACTCCTGCATCGCGATGGATTATACCCCTGAAGAGAGGAGCAGGGCAACGAATATCGCCTTGTCGGTGAGACTCCTCCCGAGGGGAGGACACCCTCTAGAGCATTGCGACAGCCCACATGGTTCCAGTTCTAGCTGAAGCGGGACTGGCCTGGGCGGGCCCGTGGGGTAGGGAGGGGATCTGGGGCGTCGACGGCGGCGTACAAGGAGAGTCGGTCGAGTAAGGGACGCGTATCTAGGGTAATGGGATAGGTTCGATGTAGGCGGGGAGCTGATCGATGACGGATGGATGGGCGCCCAGCAGTGGCTTGAGGAGCGTGCTCTGGTCGAGCAGGCCTCCCGCCAGCACGTCGCCGGTGCCCTCAAGGTACCGCAGGGTACCCCCGGCTGCCTTGATGATGGCCGCGCCGGCTGCGATGTCCCACAGGCCGGGCCTGTCCAGAAAGACCGCCATGGCGTTGCCACGTGCTACGTAGCACAGATGAGCCGCCGCGCTGCCCAGCCCACGGATGACGCCGGGGAAGCTGATGCTGTACCGAAGGTGGACATCAGCCGGGACACACAGCAGACTGTCCTCGTCGAATCCTTGCGGGACGGGACAGCGGATAGGTTGGTCGTTCCAGAAGGCGCCGGCGGCAGGGCTGGCGCTGTAGTACCACTCATCCAGGAGCGGCAAGTGGACCACGCCCAGCCAGGGTTGGCCTCGCCAGATCAGGCCGATGGAGATGCCCCACACGGGGAGGCCGCTCAAGAAGGAGCGGGTGCCATCGAGGGGATCTACAGCCCAGATGTACTCACCATGGATTTCGTTGGTCCCCTCCTCCCCGATGATCCCGTGATCCGGATGTGCGGTCCGGATAAGACCAGCAAGCAGATTTTCTATCTCGAGGTCGGCGTCGGTGACCAGGGACCGATCCGCCTTACGTGTGCCCTCGACGCGGTTGAAGTAGCCAAGGGCGATCTCTCCTGCCTGGCGGGCCCATTCCCTCACCACGTTGACTTCAACGGCTGGTTCCCTGCTCAGTGGTTCCTCCATGCCATCCCATCTTATCATAGCCGCCCGAAGAGAGCAAAGGCCGGACATACCGTTGCTGGTGGCGTGGGCGGTGTGCTACAATGTCCTTGGACGCAGTCTTCGCTGTCCGATCTGTTGGTGCGACTGGCGAAGAGGAAGACGTTGGATTTGTTGGAGACGGGAGCAAAGGAGTGGGGGCTTGCACTGAGCCCCCAAGAGCTGGAAGGCTTCCAGCTCTACTATGAGCAGCTCCTCATCTGGAACGAGAAGATCAACCTCACCTCTATCACAGGGTGTGAAGAGGTGCAGGTGAAGCACTTCCTGGATTCACTGTCATGCCTTCAAGTTCTGGGTCCGCTCTCTCCCGACGCGCGATGTATAGACATTGGTGCTGGGGCTGGCTTCCCGGGATTGCCACTGAAGATCGTGCGTCCCCCCATGCGGCTGACGTTGCTGGAAGCGACCGGCAAGAAGGCCCGCTTTCTGGAGCATGTGGTGCGGGAGCTGGAACTGTCACACGTGGAGGTGGTGACCGGGCGGGCGGAGGATCTTGGACAGCGCCCTGACTATCGTGAGGTCTTCGACGTGGCCCTGGCCCGTGCGGTGGCCGGGATGTCGGTGCTGGTGGAGTACGCCCTGCCCCTGGTCAAGGTAGGCGGCGTCTTCATAGCACAGAAAGGGCGTGATGTCCAGGATGAGGTCGACGCTGCGGGCAGGGCGCTGGAGCTGCTGGGCGGACGACTCTTGGAGATCAGGCCGGTCTGGCTACCGGGCGTGGAGACAGCAAGGCATCTGGTGGTGGTGCAGAAGGTGGCCTCCACGCCCGACCGATACCCCCGCCGGCCGGGCATCCCTACAAAGCGGCCTATCACCGTCCTCTAGGTTGAGCAGGTAGGTTGAGCAGGGCAACCAGTGCCATGTTGCACCGTCTGAGCAGCTTGGGCCGCGCTGCGCACGACTCTTCTTTCGACAATATGTGTGGCGACATCGCAGCAAGATTGCCGTCAGGACTTGACAGACGCCCAGAGGTGCTATATAATAGTTACGGCACACAGTATCACGATGCCGTAAGACCAGGTGCATGTGTTACGGTGGTGCGCAAGTACATCACGGAGTGGCTTATTGTGACCTGACACAACGCAGCACATAGCGAGGTGGAGTAGCCGCATGAAGCGCTGATCTTTGTCGCTAGGGAGGCGATGGAGTTCAGCGCTTCTGCGTTGTACGGAGGCTCGCTGGTTGGCATATCACTGCACCGCTCGATTGGGACCAGATACGTGGAGCCACCGCCAGCGTGAATGGAGGCCCTGCTGGGGCAAGGAGGTAGAAGGATGATAAAGGAGTTCCTCTCCCTGAGATTGGCACCGCTTGGGGTCCTCGTCGTGCTGGCGGTGGCCCTCACTTCCTGTGGCGTGGAGCCCTTTACGGGCAGACCTCGAGTGTGGATCGATGTGCCCAGGGATGGGGCCGAGGTGAACGCAGACACGGCGGTCAGCGTGATCTCCCATGCCTACGCGCGAGAAGGCGTGGCTGAGATCATGCTCTCGGTGAACGGGGAACCCTACACGCGTGAGCCGCCTGCGGCACCTGGTGAGCCGTTCACGCAGATCACCCAACAGTGGTTCCCGGCCGGGCCAGGGGCCTTTGTGCTTCAGGTCAGGGCCTACGATACGCAAGGGCAGATGAGTAATGCAGCTACAGTGAGGGTCACGGTGCTTGGTGAGCCTCCGGGGCTCATTCTTACGCCCGGGGAGGTGCCGACGGCCACGCATACCCCCACTGGTGTGCCCACGGACACCCCCACCTCAACTGGTGTGCCCACCGATACCCCCACGTCAACGGGTGTGCCCACAGACACGCCGACCTCCACTCCAACCGGGACGGCTACAACGTTACCACGGCCGACCATTCTTCGTCTCAGCGCCAACCCCCCTTCGATCGAAAGGGGCCAATGCGCCAGACTGACTTGGGAGGTGGCCGGCAACCCGACCGCCATATACTTGGATGGCGAGGGCGTGGGCAATGCCCCTGATTTCAGGGATAAGTGCCCCACCAGCACCACCACCTACACTCTGAGGGCGGTGGGGCCTGGTGGTGAGGCCACGGCCACCATCCAAGTCGAAGTGCGTCAGCCGCCGCAGGACACCCAGGGGCCCAACATATCTGGCGTGCAGCAGTCCACGGGGGAGGTCTGCACGGGTGGGTGCTGCGGCCCCGTTCCGACCTCTGTCGATATCAGCGCGAGGATCACGGACGACTCTGGGGTCGGTGATGTCCGTCTGTACTGCACCGTTCGTGATAGTGGCGGGGCGGTTGTGCAATCCGAATACCACTGTGGTGACTTGACCCAGCAGGGGCCCCGCTGGGCGATCACGTACGTCCCATCGAGCAATCTGACCAATCACACCATCAGCTATCGCATCCAGGCCATCGACAACTCGCCAGGACGCAACCTATCATGGTCGGGCACCGGATCCTTCAAAGTGGGTCATCGTCTGTGCTAGCCGGCTCGCTGCCTTGGAAGGCATGGATACCCAGGTCGAAAAGATGCCTTGATGTGGCAATGCATGCAGACATCAACCAGTCATGACCGGCAGGAGGAGGAGCAGCCATGACAGCTAGGAAAACTCTGTTCCTCGTGGTCGCTGCGCTTTTTGTGCTCTTACTAGCATGTCTATTGGCCTTTTCAGCCTGGTATCTGATTGGCCCAAAACGAAGGGCAGGACCGCTGGTCACCATACGGTCCCCCCATAATGGCGACCAGGTCGGCGTAGGGGGGGTAGTAAATGTTCATTCCACCTCCAGGGACGATGTCAACAAGGTAGAAAAAGTCGAACTCTGGGTCGATGGTGAACTGATTGAGGCTGATACCCATCCCCAAGGGGCCTCGCTGTTTACCGTGGTGCAGGGATGGCAGCCCCTCTCCCCAGGCTTTCACACCCTTATCGTGCGCGCCTTCAACGGGGCAGGTGTCCCTGGGCAGGCTACCATCGGCGTGGAAGCCGTTGAGATGCCACCGGAGGCGGTAGCGGAGAGGGAGCCCCTTCCGCTACCCGGAGAACTTCCGGCCGCCCAGGAAGTAATAGAAAGTGGCGAGGTTCCCCCAGGGACGGATGTCGAAGCCCCGCCTGGCGGGCTTCCCTCTGGGGAGGGGCCTGCAGTAGAGGAACCGTTTGCCGAGGAAGAGGCCCCTGCGGAAGAGGAAGGCCCAGTTGTGCTGGAGGGCCCCGCGCCCGAGGCTTTCTATACTCCGCCAGATCCCGATGAGGGGCCTCCACCTGAGGATATAGGCGACTTGGTCGCTCGTATACCCCGCGAGGCCATCGTCCACTTCGCACCCAGACCTGAAACCGCACCCATCTGGGTTGAGTTCGAGGCCCTAGAGTTTGCTGTTGACGAGAGCTACGATGACATCTATTGCTATCTCTCTCTGGCCGATGAGCCGGTAGAGAGGGTCCCCGAGACCGAGTTTCTCCGTCCGATAGATGAGAGACGTTGGAATATTGCCGAGCACCTGGGAGGAGAAAACAGCCGGGTTATCGAGGTGCCTTCGTCTGGAACTGTGAGGGTTTTCGTGGAGTGTTACGGGTGGTCGGGTGCCACTTGGGAGTATCTCGGGCTCACCGATGTTCTCCATCCCCCTGAGGACTGGGATGGCCATACCATCCAAGTCCACGGGACAGGAAGTGGTGGCTTTGACCTGGACTATCGTATCTTCCCCTTACCATCCATCATCCCTCCCCCTTATAACCTTGTGTATGCTACCCTAGGCAATCGGGCTTACCTTGACTGGAGGTGGGATGGTAACGAGGCGGAGATACACGGATTCAGGTTGTACGTGAACGATAACGTGGTAGCCAGTGTTGGGCCCGATTTTCGAAGCCTGGAGGTCTCAACCTGGACAACCGAGCATTGCGGTGAGATGAATGAGTTCTACGTAACCGCCTACAGAGGCGATCTTGGCGAGGGAATAGAATCTTCCCCCAGCAACCTCGTAGCCTTTGCGGGGCCGCCTTGTGAAGAGCCAGATGACATACTGTATGTTGCAGAGTTGCCCACATACATATGCGGAGGTATCCGGGAGATTGATGTCGGATACCAGTATGCCTCCGACCATGGAGACCAGGTGTGGATAGGCGCCTGGCCCGTCGGTGAGGGCGGCACACCCTTTGGCGGCTGCTCCAAGAATGTTATCGGGCATGGAGAAGGGGTTTCGCGAATGTACCTGGAATATCCAGGCGAAGGCCGAGTTGAAAGCAGCCACCTCTTGGTGGAGATGTGGGATTTGGCGGAGAATATCTTCTACTCTGAGATAGTCCCCTTCCCTATGGTCTGGAATGAGGACCGGCCGGATCTTTTCATCAGCGGTGCGGATATGGATTGCTATGGCCTCTCCCGCCGGGTGGTGATAGAAAACGGGGGTTGTGCCCGAGTGGAAACGGATGAACTCTACCTGGAGTTTACCTCCACCGATGGGGCACATGGTGAGGGAAGTGTCCCTATCAGCATTTCCCTTGGGCCTGGGGAGAAGTACGAGTGGCGCTATGTAATTGGGGTTCCACCACGAACGGAGGAAGAGTTCAGACGAGAATGCCAAGACCGGTGGGGGAGAGGTTTTGAGGTGATGGTAGATCCAGACAACCTCATTGCCGAAGCCGATGAGGAGAACAACCGCTATGCCGTAACCGCAAGCGGAGACTTACGCATAAACTCCATTGAGCCCGTACAGGTTGTCTATGGCGCACCCTTGGTAAAGAACAAAGCCACGGCGTTCAGGGTTAAGGTTAACTCTACCTTTGACTACTCGGTCCAAGCAACCTTCAGGCTGGAATTGCCGGATGCGCAATGGGATACGGACCCACCAGCAACTGGGCTCTTTGATGCGACAGCCTTGCCGCCGGGTTGGGAGTACCCAGAGATATGGGGCCCGGTAACGATTCCTGCCGGCGCGACGGATTACGAAGTAATGCTTCCATATGTTCCTGACGAGCAAAGGGACGCAGAGTTTCATCCCACGAGCAACCCTGCTGGGATAATAAGGGGCAGGGAGGCGGCTGGGGTATACGGCCCGGATGTGAGAGTTGTCCCCAGACCGGTGGCCGATTCGGCTGAATTCGCCGTACAGATAGACCCCGATGACGAGATCGCTGAACTTGCCGAAGGCAACAACAGAATGCCCTCCTTTGATTATGAGGTCATCACAACAAGAGCCTGGAGGTTTCTATTCGTTCCTACTAAGGATCTTGCTAGCGGTTGTGCGCCAGAACTGAACGCCATTGAAGCGGGGGCCCAGAGGCAGATGGAGTACGCATTAGCGACTTTCCCCATAGCAGATTCAAAGATAAGTTGGGGGGTTAGCCCGCCAGCTGCAACGGAACCATGTGATGGGCAAACATGCGGGTATGCAGTTACCTGGCAGACGGATAAGACTCAGAGTGGATTCGTGGATTCGTGCACTATGATGTCCAGGATCGCTTCGCAGGCTCGGGAAGATCACGATTTCGGGATAGTGCAAACTTGCTGGGGAGGGCAATCTTGTGGTGGCGGTGCGGTATGGCTAGGGGCCTATGACGGCGGAGAAACCTGTGCTCACGAATTCAACCACGATGTCGTCCCCATGGACGATATATACTCCCTCGATTGCTATTGCGGTTGGGACGAGAGTTACTGTGAACTGCCCGGCGGGAGCAGGTTCTACTGCTGTTATGGCTGTGACAACCAGGTGAAGGCAGACAAACAAGCCGATGGCATGAACCCAGGGGCGGGATGTACAGTAGATTGTGGCTTCAGTGGCACAGACTGCAGTGCCGTCAGTGCAAACTGCCCCGGAGCCGCCAACTGCGTTGCATGCTGCTCCACTCTGTGTAGGACGGCATGTGGCGCCCAAGGTGGACAAGTCTGGGAATGCCCTGATGTGCGGACGCAGGCCAACATGCCTGCATCCGAGGGCTTCTGGGTGAACAGGTGGACTGCAAACCCGGGCAGATTCTACTTCATGGATGGGCCCAGCGGCAATAACTGGATGATTCTGAACAGTTCGCAAGAGATAGGCGCCCTTGAAGGTAGGGACCCGGCCTGTGGGCTAAACGGTGCTGATAAGGACGGCTACCTCAACCTTATTGAGAATGATAGGTTCCGGAGCGACATAGACCCACCAGCCCTGCTTGTGAGTGGGAGGATCAACAAAAAGACCGGCACGGCAATCCTTGATCCGTTCATCCGTTTGTCGGACGCTCCTTTAGATATCGAACCGGGAGCGGAGGGAGACTATTACTTCGTCCTTCTGGATGGAAAGGGGCTGGTCCTCAGCAAATCTGGCTTCACGCTGAGTTTTTATAGGTCCGATCCTGCCGGGGGGCCTACCGATGAGGCAGCCTTTGTCTACCGCATAGAATGGAAAGAAGGAACAACAAAGATAGAGTTGCAGGACAAAAATGGCGTAGTCCTGGGAAGTAGAGATGTCTCGCCAAACAAGCCAGAAGTCAAAGTGCTGTATCCCAATGGTGGCGAGGTTTGGGCAACGGATAGAACGTACACCATAAAGTGGGAAGCCAGCGACGCGGATGGGGATACACTAGTCTATTCCATAGCCATAAGCATGGACGGGGGAGAGAATTGGCTTCCCATAGCCACTGATGTGCAAGCCAACGAGCATGAACTTAGCACCATGGCGCTGGGTAAGGGGGACAAGTATCTAATAAGGGTACGGGCCACGGACGGGGTCAACACCGCCGAGGATGTTTCAGACGGGACGTTCAGCGTTGGAGCCAGAGTTCTTCCAAGGACATACATTGTCGTCGGTGCATTGGCGCTCGTAACAGTTGGTTTGGCTCTTGGTGCCGTGGCTATAGCCGTCATGGCGCGAAAACTGCGTCAGCCGTGAGTGCAATGCCCCATATCGCTTACACCGTCCGCGATGTCAGCCCAGACAGCCGCCGGCCGGCCAAGAGTCATTGGCTGCACACCTCATGTCAATGAGGAGGATCAGAGATGACACGGAAGAAACTGTCGATACTGATCGGTTCTTTGCTGGCACTGTGCGTCGTCCTCTCTGTAGTGGGTTGGGGGGCGCTCTACCTGACTCGACCCAGAGAGGAAACGGGGCCGGTACTGATCATCAAAGAACCCAGCAACAAGGCTCAGGTGAACACTAACGAAATCACCTTGGTCCGCGCCCTCGCTACAGACCCCATTGGAGTCGTGGGAGTCGAACTATGGGTGGATGGGCAGCTGGAGGCCTCGGCCCGTAGTGAGCTGGAGAAGGGCAGCAACCCCTTTCCGGTCGTGGAGGGCTGGGAGGCCGAAACGCCCGGACAGCACACGCTAACCGTGAGGGCGTACAACTCTGACGGAGCTAGCAACCACGCCACCGTGAGGGTGGAGGCGTTGGATGTGCCCCGGCCCGTGCCGACCCCGATGTCTCATGAGGTGCAGGAAGGGGATACTCTGCAGACCATAGCCACGGGGTACGGAGTGAGTGTCGACGATATCGTAGAACAGAACCCGGGTCTAGAGGAACCTATGGAGCCTGGCGACAGCGTGGTCATCCCTTTCCCGTCGCCCGAAGACGAGGATCCGCCCCCGATTGAGGAGCGCCCGGCAGAAACTGTGGCTGAAGAGGAGTTGCCAGACGAGGGGCCTTGGGAGCTTTACCCCGAGGACGGACCGCCCGATCCCATCGAGAGCATAGAACTCTCGCCCTGGCTGGGAATCATGTTCCGCTTGCCGTTCCTGCGCATCGTCCCGCCTGAGCCTATGGAGGCCGCCCTGGAAGTAGAAGCCGCGTTCTTGGAGGTCGATAGGACGTATGACGGCGTCTATTGCTACGTCTCTCTGGCGGGCTCGGACACAGAGAGGCTGCCAGAGGAGGGAGACCTGGACACCCTGGGCGAGCGACGCTGGGGCATAGAGGCTCACATGGGACCCGAGAACAGGCGGATGGTGTCCATTCCGGGCGAGGAGGGAGAGCTGGAAGTATGGCTCAATTGCCTTGGATACACTGGTTCCGAGGACGGAGGGGAGGTTCTTGACCTGGGGACGCTGACGGCAATTCACTTCCCCGATGAATGGGACGGCCGGCTGATTGAGCAGGCCGCAACAGGCCCCGGCGGTTGGTTCCGAGTGGGGTACCGCATCTGGCCTGCCGGCGAGGAGCCAGAGGAGGCCACGTATCCAATGGAATGGCTGTACCCGCCAACCAATCTTCAATCCGGTGCTATCTGTGATAGCTGGGGTTTTCACTACGGCTTCTTCTTCGACTATCCGGCAGGAGGAGAGGAGTTGGTTGACGGTTTCCTTTTGTACCGTAACGGGGCGCAGTTGGCTGACATCGCCCGACCGCGCCTTAGTTCTGCGTATCCCGAGTACACCACCTGGTTTGCACAGGTCCGTCAGTCAGACTTCCATCCTACTTGTCCCAGCAGATACGGGTTTCACATGGTTGCCTACAGGGAGGATGCCGAGCTGGGCCACATAGAATCCGATCCCAGCAACTCCGTATTCATCGAGGGCGATCCAGTCCCTTGCTATCAGAGCAAGATAGTAAGGGTGACCCTGGAGCAACTGCAAACCCGCTGCCTGCGTGTTGACTGGTATCTGTTTCCCTGCCTAGATAATTGCGGATGTGGCTCCCACTACGGCAACGGCCCGAGGGTCGTGGGGGGCAGTCCGCACGGCAAGATCTGGGTGAACGGAGAGAGAGTCTCCAATTGCTGGGCCCCCTACGGCTCGGCTTGCGATCCTGGGATGCATTGCGGAACGTCGTACACAATGTGGGGGATAGGGTGCTCTGGAGAGCAGTGGGAGGGTGTGCTGGGTCCCATGGACGACCTGACGATAAGCATGAAGTGGTGGGATAGTGATGTGTGGTCGGGGGACGACAAGTTTTGCGCTGGCGACTACACCATCGAACAGTGGGAGCTGGATGACATCGCCAAGTCTCCAGACGGAGAAAGAAGGAGAACCTACGAACCAGAATTTAATGGCGGCCCCGGGGAGTGCTCGCTCAAATTCACCGTGGAGGTCGTGGCCGAAGAGGGGACCATTTGGACTCCTGTGGAACCCTGACGTACAGTGTAGTCGCACCTTCCTTTTCGGGTGGGCGGACTGGAGCCGGTTTCCAAGAGGAGCTGGAGGGTGCACACTTCGTCCAGGGCATGTTTGCCAGGGGCTGCTACGAGAGTCGTCTAGGAATCGAGCTTCTCGATCCTCCCGCCATCGATTGCCCACACCGTTCCCTGTTCGAGGAACCGGTGGTCGAAGGAGTCGAGGTCGGTGGTGGTAATGATCACCTGCTGGTCGCCGTGCACGGCCTCCATCAAGTAGCGACGCCGCTCCTCGTCCAGTTCCGACATCACGTCGTCCAGCAGTAGGATGGGCTCCTCCCCTGTCTGTGACCTGATCAATTCCATCTCGGCCAGTTTCAACGACACGGCGATGGTGCGCTGCTGACCGCGTGATCCATAGGTGCACATGTCCACCCCGCCCACCAGAAAGCGGAGATCGTCGCGGTGTGGGCCGCTGAGAGTCATGCCCCGATCTATCTCTTCCCCTCGCCGGTCTTTCAACTGCTGCCGGAACAGGGCCTTGACGCTGGCACTGCTCGGCGCAAGCCTGGCGAGAGAGTCCACGTCGCCGCCAGCGGCTTCCAGGGGCAGCTGGCGATGCTGTACGAGTCCGTCCGGTCCATCCAGCGGCAGGCTGGACCTGTAGACCAAGTGCAGCCGCTCGCTACCCCCTGTGAGGCGCGAGTGGA
>Ga0307380_10010874_pt1 | contig 11423 bp, 14 predicted proteins | sample UN3MG_FD_202239 | JGI IMG/M metagenome (GOLD analysis project Ga0307380, IMG submission 202239) | Soil microbial communities from Risofladan, Vaasa, Finland - UN-3 | ecosystem: Environmental > Terrestrial > Soil > Coastal area > Acid sulfate soil | place: Finland: Risofladan, Vaasa | collected... | reverse complement strand
CTGCGGACGGCCGAGACCATCGCCGCCCTGCGGGGAGTGGTGCTGTCATGAACCTTGACGAGATCCTGCAATCGGCCGGGCGGCACAAGCGGCGCCGGCGCATCGGGCGGGGCAACGGCTCGGGATACGGCAAGACCGCCGGGCGCGGCATGCGCGGGTTCCATCAGCGCGCCGGCAGCAACAAGATGTTCGGCTTCGAGGGCGGGCAGAACCCGATGCTCGCCCGAATCCCGCAGCGCGGATTCAACAACGCCAACTTCCGCAAGGAATACCAGATCGTGAACCTCGATACGCTTGAGGAGCGCTTCGAGCCCGGCACTCGCGTGGACGCCCAGGCCCTCGCGGCCCAGAGGCTGATCGACGCCGACGGGGGGCCGGTGAAGGTGCTCGGGCGGGGCGAGCTGACCAAGAAGCTCACCGTGGCTGTGGAGAAGGTCTCCAAGTCCGCGGCGGAGAAGATCGCCCGGGCCGGCGGGACGGTGGAACAGGTATAGGTCTTTCGTACAGGCACTTGAGGACTGGCTTCATGGCTTTCCGCATCTTACGAGCCGCAGTCACCCTGGTCCTGGGTGCGGTGGCCGCTTGGCTGATCATCCTCGGCGGGTTCGTCAAGATCGCCCAGGTCAGCGGCGGGGACTTCACGGCCTCCGCGCTGCTGAACCCGGCGCTGATGATCGTTGCCGGCCTGATGGTGGCGGCGGTCTGCTGGTACGCCGTATGGAGTCAGTCCCGGGTGCGGCGGAGCCTGGAGAACATCTGCTCGATCCCCGAGTTGGTGCGGAAGCTTGCCTTCACCCTCGGGCTGCTGTGCATCTACCGGATCGGCTTCCACGTGCCCCTGCCGGGGCTGAACCAGGAGCGGGTCGCGGAGTTCATGACCGAGCAGTCCCAGGGCGTGTTCGGATCGGCGATCCAGTACTTCGGCCTGTTCACCGGCGGGACGCTTCAGCAGGCCACGCTGTTCGGCCTGGGCATCATGCCGTACATCTCGGCGTCGATCATCTTCCAACTGCTCACGACGGTGGTCCCGGCGCTCGAGAAGCTCCAGAAGGAAGGCCCCGCCGGATACAAGAAGATACAGGAATACACCCGCTACGCCACGGTCGGCCTGTGCATCGTCCAGGCGGTGGTGTGGATGCGGATCATGACCGGCGCGGGCGGCGGGCCCCGGGCCGAGCCGCTGGTCTACCCCGAGTACGTCGGGTCCTACCTGGTCTTCATCATGGGCGTTGTCGGCCTGACCGGCGGGACGATGTTCCTGATGTGGCTGGGCGAGCAGATCGACGAGTACGGCATCGGCAACGGCATCAGCCTGATCATCATGGCCGGCATCGTGTCGCGGCTGCCCTGGGCGGTCATGAAGCTGGCCGAGTCGGCGGACCTGAGCCTGGCGGCCATCGGCGCCACCGGGAAGACCGGCCCCGAGAAGGTGCTGTTCCTGGTCTTCGCGTTCGCGTTCGTGGTGGCCGGGGTGATCCTCATCACGCAGGGCCAGCGGCGGATCCCGATCCAGCAGGCCAAGCACACGCGGGGCCGGCGGGTGTACGGCGGCCAGCGGAACTACATGCCGCTGCGGGTCAACCACGGCGGGGTGATGCCGATCATCTTCGCCTCGTCGCTGATGATCTTCCCCAACGCCCTGTTCCGCTGGCTGTACGGGGTCTGGCGGAACGACTTCACGCGGACGCTGTCGGACGCGTTCTCGCGCGAGAGCTACACGTACGCCCTGGTCTACATCGGGATGATCTTCTTCTTCGCGTACTTCTGGACGACGGTCCAGTTCCGCCCCAAGGAGATGGCCGACCAGCTCCGCGACACCGGGGCGTTCATCCCGGGCCTTCGCCCGGGCAAGCGCACGGCGGACTACCTCGAACGAGTCATGGAGCGGATCACCTACTGCGGCGCGGCGTTCCTGGCCGTCATCGCGGTGATCCCGATGTTCGTGGCCGGGCAGATGAAGATCGACTGGACGGTCGCGCAGTTCCTGGGCGGCACGGGCCTGCTGATCTGCGTGTCGGTGACGCTGGACCTGGTCCAGCGGATCGAGGCGAACCTGGTGATGCGGAACTACGGCGGGTTCCTCGGCGGCTCGACCCGCATCAAGGGAGCATACCGTTGAGAATCGTGTTGATGGGACCTCCCGGCGCCGGCAAGGGCACCCAGGCCAAGCGACTGGTCGAGCGGTTCGGCATGGTGCACCTGTCCAGCGGCGACATCTTCCGGGCCGAGAAGGCCGGCGGCTCCGAACTGGGCAGGAAACTCGCCGAGTACATGAGCGCCGGGCAGCTCGTCCCCGACGAGATGGTCGTGGAGATCATGGCCAAGGCGATCACGCGAGCCGACGCCGAGGCCGGGCTGATGCTGGACGGCTTCCCCCGGACCGTGCCGCAGGCCGAGTCGCTCGATCGCCAGCTCGCCCGGGCGGGCAAGCCGCTGGACGGCGTGGTGGTCATCACGTGCGACGACGAGGCGATCGTGGGGCGGATCACGGGCCGGCGGAGCTGCCCGAGCTGCGGGCGCGTCTACCACGTGAAGTTCCTCCCGCCGGAGGCCGCCGGGCGCTGCGACGACTGCCCGGGTGTCGAGCTGGTCCAGCGGGCCGATGACAAGGAAGAGGTCGTTCGGGAGCGACTGGCCGCCTATTATGGGCAGACCGAGCCGGTGATTGCCTACTACCGGGGCCGCCGCGAGGTCCGGGTGGTCGAGGTGGACGGCAACGGCGCGCCGGACGACGTGACTTCGGCGCTGGCCCGAGGCGTCGAACAGCTCGGCTGAGCCGTCGGGAAGCAGCGGCATTGGCAATCAGGCTCAAGACACCGGATGAGATCGAGAAGATGCGTCGTGCCGGGAGGCTGGTGCACGAGGTGCTTCAGCACCTCGGGCGAATGGTCGCCCCGGGCATCACGACGGAAGAGTTGAATGACGAGGCCGAGCGACTGACCCGCGACGCCGGCGCGGAGTGCCTTTTCAAGGGCGTGCCCGGCCGCTACGGCGCCGGGCCGTTCCCGGGCGCCATTTGCGTGTCGCTGAACGAGCAGGTGGTGCACGGCGTGCCCTCGAGGCGGCGGAAGGTCGCCGAGGGCGACCTGGTCAGCATCGACTTCGGCGTCAAGCTCGAAGGCTGGTGTGGCGACGCGGCCGACACGTTCCTCGTCGGGGCGGTGTCGAATGAGGCCCGCCGGCTGGCGGACGTGACGCGGAACTCGCTGGCCATCGTGCTCCAGATGGTGCGGGTCGGCGAGAGGTGGTCGAACGTGGCCCGCGCCATCCAGCAGTACGTCGAGGGCCAGGGCTTCTCGGTCGTCCGGGAGTTCGTGGGCCACGGGATCGGCCGGGAGATGCACGAAGAGCCGAAGGTGCCGAACTTCGTCTCGCCCGAGCTGGAGGCACGGGACATCGTGCTTCAGGAAGGCATGGTGTTGGCCGTCGAGCCGATGGTCAACGCCGGCGCGCCGGCCGTCGAACTGGCGCCGGACCGGTGGACGGTCGTCACGAAGGACCGCCGCCCGTCGGCCCATTACGAACATACGATCGCCATCGCCGCCGACGGGGCCGACGTGCTGACCGACGGCCGGTGAACGACGAGGTGAGCTGATGAAGGTCCGTACGTCCGTCAAACGAATTTGCGAGAACTGCAAGGTGATCCGCCGCAAGGGCGTCGTGCGCGTGATCTGCACGAACCCCAAGCACAAGCAGCGGCAGGGATAGCGACGAGTGCCGAACGTCTGAGGACGGATGCCCAAGGGCTGATGGGTCGCGACCGACGGCTCCTTGGGCAGTGAGCCGCAGGCGTTGGCGGAAATGGAGACAAGAAGATGCCGCGTGTGGCAGGTGTGGACATTCCCAACGAGAAGCCCACGGTGTACGCGCTTCGGTACATCTACGGCGTCGGTCTGACGTCGGCGAAGGAAATCTGCCGGAAGACCGACGTCGAGCCGATGCGCCGGGCGAAAGAGCTGACCGAAGAGGAGCTTTCCAAGATCGCCGGCATCCTCGAGAGCGACTACGTGATCGAGGGCCAGCTCCGCCGCCAGATCCAGCAGAACGTCGCCCGGCTGCGGGACATCGCGTGCTATCGCGGGTTCCGCCATCGCCGCGGGCTGCCCGTCCGCGGGCAGCGGACCAAGACCAACGCCCGCACGCGGAAGGGTCCGCGGAAGACCGTGGCCGGCAAGAAGTCCGTCAAGGAGATGCGCTAAGCCATGGCCCAATCGAGGAAAACCAAGCGGGTCCGGCGGAACGTCGCCCGGGGCATCGTCCACATCAAGGCGACGTTCAACAACACGCTGGTGACCATCACCGACACGAACGGCGACACGTTGTGCACCGCCTCGGGTGGGACGATCGGCTTCAAGGGCTCGCGGAAGAGCACGCCCTTTGCCGCCCAGCGGGCCGCCCGGACGGCCGCGGACAAGGCGCGGAAACTCGGCCTGGTGGAGGTCGAGGTCCGCGTCAACGGCCCCGGCAGCGGGCGGGAGAGCGCGATCACGTCCCTTCAGGCGGCCGGGCTGAAGATCCTCTCCATCGAGGACGTCACGCCGATCCCGCACAACGGGTGTCGCCCGAGGAAGAAGCGGCGCGTCTAGCCCCTGCGACCGGCGTCGCCGGCGGCGCGAGACAGAAAAGAACTAAAGATCGAGCACGAGAACGCCAGGCAGGGCGCGGCGGCCGGAAGGGCCTCGCGGCCGAACGCCCTGGCGGGGACTCAGGAGCCAAGCGGAAGATGGGACGTTACACCGGACCGAGTTGCAGACAGTGCCGGCGGGAGGGCATCAAGCTGATGCTCAAGGGCACCCGTTGTGAGACGGCCAAGTGCCCGATGGAGCGCCAGTGGCGGAGTTCCCCGCCGGGCATGCACTCCTGGCGTCGAGGTCGGGGCAGCGAGTATCGACTCCGCCTGCGCGAGAAGCAGAAGGTCAAGCGCTACTACGGCGTCTTCGAGAAGCAGTTCATGCGGTACTTCCGCCGGGCCGAGCGGCAGAAGGGCAGCACGGGCGCGGCCCTGCTGAGCATCCTGGAACGGCGTCTGGACAACGTCTTCCACAAGCTCGGCCTGGCGCCGTCTCGTGCCGGCGCCCGCCAGGCGATCTGCCACGGGCACGTGTACGTCAACGGGCGTCGCATGAACGCGCCGAGCTATCTCGTTCGCGTGGGCGATCGGATCGGCATCAAGGAGTCCGATCGCTCGAAGAAGCTCGTCCGCGCGTGGCTGGAGGAGTTGGGCGAGCCGCACGTGCAGAACTGGCTGAAGATCGACCTGACCCGGCTCGAGGCGGAGATCGTCGCGGTCCCCTCGCGGGACGACGTGATGATCCCCGTCGAGGAGCAGCTCATCGTCGAGCTCTGCGGCCAGTAGGCCCGGCCGACGCGAAGCGGCACGAACGGGTGGTTCCCGAACACACGGATACGGAGATAGGCGAATGCGAATCAGGTGGCGCGGCCTGGAATTGCCTGTGCGGGTGGTCAACGATCAGGAAGTGTCCACGCCGACCTACGGAAGGTTCTCGGTGGAGCCTTTCGAGCGCGGCTTTGGGATCACGGTGGGCAACTCGCTGAGGCGGATCCTGCTCAGCAGCCTCGAAGGCGCGGCGGTCACCAGCGTGAAGATCGCCGGGGCCGAGCACGAGTTCACCTCCCTGCCGGGCGTGCTGGAGGATGTCACCGACATCATCCTGAACGTCAAGACCCTCGTGGTCAAGAGCCACAGCGAGCAGCCCAGGGCCCTGCGCGTCCACAGCGAGGTCAAGGGCCCCATCACCGCGGGGATGATCGACGCCGACCCGGCCATTGAGGTCATCAACAAGGACCTCGTGCTGGCCACGTTGACCGACAACGTCCCCTTCGACATGGATATGATCGTCGAGGTTGGGCGGGGATACATCCCTGCCGAGGAGATGATCGACCCCGAGGAAGACCAGGAGATAGGCCGGATCTACGTGGACGCGGCCTTCTCGCCGGTCAACCGGGTGCGCTACCGGACCGAGGACACCCGCGTCGGCCAGCGCACCAACTACGACCGCCTGGTGCTGGAGATCTGGACGAACGGGACCGTCACCCCGGAGATGGCGATGGTCGAGGCGGGGAAGATTCTCCGCAAGCACCTCAACCCGTTCGTGCAGTACTTCGAGCTCGGCGAGCAGATCGTCGAGTCTGGGGCCCCCGAGGCCCAGCAGGACATCGACACCGAGCTTCAGCGGAAGCTCAACATGTCCGTCCACGAGTTGGAGCTCTCGGTGCGGGCCAACAACTGCCTCGAGGCCGCCAAGATCGAGGTGGTCGGCCAGCTCGTCCAGATGGCCGAGGCCGACCTGCTCAAGATCCGGAGCTTCGGCAAGACGTCCCTCCGCGAGGTCAAGAGGAAGCTCCAGGACCTCGGGCTGTCGCTGGGGATGAGCGTCAACTTCGAGGCGCCGGAACTGAACGACGACGAGGAATAGCGCGGCGCGCCGCGGGGCCGTCCCCGCGCACCCCCCGCCCGCCAGAGAAGAAGGCACGGACACGACCATGCGTCATCGGATGTCAGGAAAACGACTGGGACGGACCACCAGCCACCGCGTGGCGATGCGGCGGAACATGGCTGCGTCCCTCTTCGAGCACGGGGCGATCCGCACGACCGAGCAGAAGGCCAAGGAGCTTCGCCGGTTCGTCGAGCGGCTGATCACCTACGCCCGGCGGGGCACGCTGCACGCCCGGCGGCTGGTCCTCGCGCAGCTCGGCGCCGATCGCGGCACCTTCAGCAGCGAGGGCGAGCCGCAGGAGAAGACGGTCGTCCAGAAGCTCTTCGACGAGATCGCCCCGCGCTATGCCGACCGCCCGGGCGGCTACACGCGCATCGTCCGCCTGGCCGAGCGGCGGATCGGCGACGCCGGGCGGCAGGTCGTCCTCCAGCTCGTCGAGGAGGCCCTGCCCGACCGGGACGCCTCCACGGGCGCGTCCCGGCGCAGGCGCCGGGCGGCGAAGCGACACGAGGCGGTCGCCGGCGCTGTCCCCGCCGAGGGGGCCCCCGAGACCGGGCAAGCCTTCGACGAGGCCCCGGCGGAGGAGACGGAAGCCGTCGGCGAGGGGACCGGCGCCGACGAGGCCGAGGACACGCAGGCCGACGAGGCCGACGAGGCCGAGACCGAAGACGAGCCCAAGAAGCAGTAGGGCCCCCGCCCGCGGGCGCCAGACGGACCCATGAGAGACGCCGACTGCATCTTCTGCAAGATCCTCGACGGGGCCATCCCCGCCACGAAGATCCTCCAGGACGATGCCTGCCTGGCGTTTCTGGACATCGGTCCCCTCGCCGAGGGCCACGTGCTGCTGGTCTCCTCCGACCACGTCGAGACCCTCGACCAGCTCACCGAGGACCAGGCCACGGCCATGCTGAAGCACCTGCCCGCACTGGTGAAGGCCGTCCGGGCCGCCACCGGCTGCGCCGGCGTCAACGTCCTCCAGAACAACGGGCGCGTCGCCAGCCAACTGGTGATGCACGTCCACTTCCACATCATCCCGCGGAACGAGGGCGACGCGTTCCGCTTCAACTGGCCCGCCGGCAAGTACCCCGAAGGCCGGGCCGAGCAGCTCGTCCAGGCCATCCGCGACCGCCTGCCGTGACGGTTTCCACGGCCGGCGGGCAGCAGACCGCAGGAGAAGCACTCGTGCCGATCCGAGCCATCGCGACATGGGCCGTGGCCGTCGCGGCCGCGGTCGCCACGGCCGGTTGCGACCGGCAGCAGCAGGCCGCGCGGAGCACGTTCCCCGTGGTGGTCATCGAGACGTCCGCCGGGACGATCAAGGCGGAGCTCTGGCCGGACAAGGCGCCGATCACCGTGGGGAACTTTCTCCGCTACGTCGACGAGAAGTTCTACGACGACACGATCTTCCACCGGTGCCTGCCGGCATTCATGATCCAGGGCGGGGGATTCACGATCCAGGCCACGGCCACCGGGACCGAGCAGGTCAAGAAGCGGACGCGCGAGCCGATCCGCAACGAGGCCAACAACGGCCTGCGGAACGTTCGCGGCACGCTGGCGATGGCCCGCACCGGCGACGTCAACAGCGCCACGGCCCAGTTCTTCATCAACACCGTGGACAACCGGGTCCTCGACCACGGTGTCCGCGACTACGGCTACGCCGTCTTCGGGCAGGTCATCTCGGGGATGGACGTTGTCGGCGAGATCGAACGGGGGCCGCTGATCGGCGACCCGCAGCAGGGCAGGCCCAGGAATCCCGTGGTCATCAAGTCCGTCCGAAGGGCCGGGGGATGACGGGCCCACCGTTCGGGACGCTCAACAGAAAGGCAATGTCATGACAGAGGTCATCATCGAGACGTCCGAGGGCACGATGCGCGCCGAACTGGACGAGGAGAACGCCCCGATCACCGTGGAGAGCTTCCTGCGGTACGCCCAGGAGGGCTTCTACGACGGGACGATCTTCCATCGCGTCATCCCCGGCTTCATGATCCAGGGCGGGGGCTTCACGGCGCAGATGGAGCAGAAGGACACGCGCGCCCCGATCAAGAACGAGGCCGGCAACGGCCTGAAGAACCTCCGGGGCACGCTCGCCATGGCGCGGACCAGCGTGGTGGACAGCGCCACCGGCCAGTTCTTCATCAACGCCGCGGACAACGGCTTCCTCGACCATAAGGACGAGTCGCCCGGCGGCTTCGGCTACGCCGTCTTCGGCCGCGTCACCGAGGGGCAGGACGTTCTGGACGGCATCCAGAACGTCCCCACGCGGACGGAAGGCATGCACGAGAACGTCCCGGCCAAGCCGGTGGTCATCCAATCGATCCGCCCGGCCTGACGGCGTCTTCCCGGCCGGGGGGTTCCCGCGTTACTCCCCCCTTGATGAACGCGGGAAGGCGAGCGTAGAATACACTCACCGCACGGGGCCGCGCCCCGCGAGCGGCGATCACCCAACGAACGGAAGCGACCGATGGACTGGGCCGACCTGGCAGAGACGATCTTCATGACCGTCTACACCTTCGCGCTGGTGATGGTGTCGATCTACGGCCTGCACCGATGGGCGATCGTCTACCTGTACTACAGGAACCGGCGGCGCGTCCCCAAGGCGCCGAGGCGGTTCGAGGACCTCCCGCCGGTGACGGTCCAACTGCCGATGTTCAACGAGCTCCACGTCGCCCGGCGGGTGATCGAAAGCACCTGCCGGATCGACTACCCGCGGGACAAGCTCCAGATCCAGGTGCTCGACGACAGCACCGACGAGACCGTCGAGATCGCCCGCGCCGTGGTCGAGGAGCTCCGCCGCGAAGGCTTCGACATCGAGTACATCCACCGCGACGACCGGACGGGCTTCAAGGCCGGGGCGCTGGCCAACGGGCTGAAGACCGCAAAGGGCGAGTTCGTCACCATCTTCGACGCGGACTTCGTGCCTCGCCCGGGCATCCTCGCCGAGTCGATCCACTACTTCACCGACCCGAAGGTCTGCGTCGTCCAGACGCGCTGGGTGCACCTCAACCGCGAGGACAGCATGCTCACGAAGGCCCAGGCCATCCTGCTGGACGGGCACTTCGCCATCGAGCACGTGGCCCGCAACCGCAGCGAACGGTTCATGAGCTTCAACGGCACGGCCGGGACATGGCGTCGGGCGGCCATCGAGGACGCCGGCGGCTGGCAGCACGACACCCTCACCGAGGACCTGGACCTGAGCTACCGGGCGCAGCTTCGGGGCTGGAAGTTCGTTTTTCTGCCGGAACTTACCGCGCCGGCCGAGCTGCCCCCGGAGATGGGCGCCTTCAAGGCTCAGCAGTTCCGCTGGACCAAGGGCGGGGCCCAGACGACCCTCAAGATGCTGCCGAAGGTCCTGCTCAGCAAGCTGCCCCTGAAGGTCAAGGTCGAGGCGTTCTTCCATCTGACCGGCTTCACGATGCACCTGTACATGATGCTCCTGGTGCTGCTGATGTACCCGGCCATGCACCTGAAGACCGTCCCGCTCGAGACCGGCTCGTTCTGGCGGGGGGCGTTCGACATGGGCGTCTTCACGCTGGCGACGCTCTCGGCGAGCGTCTTCTTCGTCGCCAGCCAAAGGGAGCTGTTCGGCGACTGGCGAACGGTCGTCCGGTACCTGCCGGTCCTGATGGCCGTCGGCGTGGGGCTGTGCGTCTCCAACACCAAGGCCATCCTGGAGGCCCTCTTCGGCCACAAGAGCGACTTCGTCCGCACGCCGAAGTTCGGCTCGCAGAAGACCCACCTTCGCTTCGGCGCCGCCGGCGCCGGCCCGGGCGCGGAGCGGAAAGGGCGCCGCAGCCTGGTGCCGTACGTCGAGCTGCTGATGGGCTTCTACATGGCCGGCTGCACCCTCCGAAGCCTGGCCCACTTCCGCGTGGCCATGACCGCGCCGTTCCTGGCGATCTTCACCTTCGGGTTCTTCTACGTGGCCGTGCTGAGCTTCGCCTCGCATCGGGTGGGGGTTTCGGCCGGCCAGACCGCCGAGACGCCGGCTCACACGGACTGAGCCGGCTCGGGGCCACTGCGAGAGGCGGGACTCGAACCCGCACCCCTTTCGGGACCAGGACCTAAACCTGGCGCGTCTGCCAATTCCGCCACCCTCGCGCGACGTCCGCGCCCCGGCGAACGTTCCTTCCTTATACCGGATATCGGCCAGTTTGACGGCGGGGTTTTTCGCCCTCTCCCCAAGGCGGAGGGGAAAACGGCGACCCGGGCCCGTCGGGTGGGAAACGGGAGCCGGGAACCGCGAGCCGGTCGCTCCCCAGGTATGTGTACCTTATGTGTACCTGCCCGGGCGTCCTCCGGTGCCCCCACCCCCTGTACTTGGAACTATAAAGGCTTATAGTCTAAGTAGTTATGAGCAGATACGTTCGGAGGAGCATTGTGTACCCCCGGGGGCCGGTACACATCCTTCCGCAGCTCGGCAGGAAATTCGGGGACAGATAGCTTTGCCCGGGCTGGATGGGTCCAGCGGCGGCTGTCCTTCTCCCGTCGGAGGTCGGCTGCTCGCCGAGTTCGGGGGGGAAGGCATGGAGGCAGGGCGCAGCAAGAGGCCCCGTCGCGTCGGCGGCGGGGCGTCGGGTTGTCGTCGGTCTGCCGGGCGCCCTACGCCCGCCGCCGGCGCCGCAGCAGCGCCGCGCCACAGACGGCCAGGAGCCCCATCGTCGTCGGCTCGGGGACCGCCAGGCTGTACAGGGCGTTCTTCAGCATGAGTTCGCCGTCGGCGGTGGCGAAATCGAGGAAGTTCGACGTGTCGGGGTTGGTGCCTGTTCCCGGCAGGGCGAAGAACAGCCTGGGCCCGCCGGGGACGCCGGAGTTGGCGTTCGTCCCGTCGCCGAAGAAAGCCACCTCGTCGCCGTCCCACCGGACGACGTCGGGCAGGCCGCTGGCCTCGTCGATCGACGCCACCAGCGTCCCGTTGCCCGTGTCGGTCGTGTTGACCATGCTGGCGGTCTGGGCGGGGTTGACCAG
>Ga0307380_10010873_pt1 | contig 11423 bp, 9 predicted proteins | sample UN3MG_FD_202239 | JGI IMG/M metagenome (GOLD analysis project Ga0307380, IMG submission 202239) | Soil microbial communities from Risofladan, Vaasa, Finland - UN-3 | ecosystem: Environmental > Terrestrial > Soil > Coastal area > Acid sulfate soil | place: Finland: Risofladan, Vaasa | collected... | reverse complement strand
TTTACAAAAATCCCGCCGCGATCAACGCAGCGATAAACTACCACTTTTATAATCATGGCAAGAAAATCACCGCAATGATGCCCTACAGCTATGCCCTCAAGGACCTGACCGGTTGGTTCAAGCAACTCTGGGCGGAAAGTCTCGGCAAGGCCAGGGATTTGGATGGAAGGATAGTTCACATTGGACCCACGCCCATCAAGGCCCTCGGCGCCACTGACCAGCACAGCCAGGTCCAGTTATATCGCGAGGGACCCAACGATAAATTGTTCACTTTCCTTCAGGTAAATAGTTTTGACAAAGATCCCAGGATAGGAGCGGCTCCTCGTTGTGCCCCGGAGCTAAGTTTTCTTGCTGATAATAATTTGAGCAGTCTGCTAAACAACGAAAAAAAAGCCACCGAATATGCCCTTTTGCATGACAGGCGCCCTTGTCTTACGGTTTTGTTCGATAAGGTAAATGAATATACTGTCGGTGAGTTTATCTATTTATATGAAGTAACGACTTCCTTTGCCGGTGCCTTATTCAAAATTGACCCTTACAGCCAACCTGCTGTTGAACTGGGCAAGCAGGCAACCTTTGCCCTTAAGGGCAGGAAGGGCAATTACAAGCCCGGCTATACATATCAAGAATGGGCAAAGGAAATTCGTTCTCGCACCAAAGTTGACAAAAACTTCCTGGTTTGATAAACTTCCCTATCTCTGGTTGTTTGGCAGATTAAGGGCTTTGGCAATGGACTATGCTGTAATAATGGCGGGAGGAACCGGAAAAAGATTATGGCCCCTCAGCCGGAAAAAACGCCCCAAACAGGTCCTGAAACTTCTCGATGGGCAAACACTGCTTCGACGTTGTTTCGAGCGCCTCTCACCGATATTTGATACGAGAAACATAATTATTCTAACAAACGCCGGATACGCAGACCTCGTCCGCGAAAACCTGCCGGAATTGCCCTTTAACAATGTCATCGCCGAGCCTGCTGTACGCGATACCGCCGGCACCATCGGTTTGGCTGCGGCTGTCTTGACAAAATATGACCCCGATGCAACGATAGCTGTTGTTACCGCCGACCAGGTAATAGAGCCGGCCGAAGCGGTTCAACAGGCCTTCAAAGATGCTCTTGTCTTTGTGAGCAGCAATCCCAACCGTATGGTCACTTTCGGCATCCAGCCGACCTTTCCAAGTACCCAGCTTGGTTATATAAAGTGTACCGCCGCTCAAAAGTGTCCCGATTGTAAAAACGAAATATATTCCGTCGAAGCATTCAAGGAAAAGCCGGACGAAAAAACCGCAAAACAATATCTTGACACCGGCAAATATTTATGGAACTCCGGCATGTTCGTCTGGAAAGCCAAAACAATCCTGGCCAAGTTGGCAGAATTACTGCCCGAAGCTGACGAACCGCTCCGCAGAATTCAAGCCGACTGGGACAGCCCCAATCAGCAGAAAACGCTGCAGGAATGGTTCGTAAAATTACCTAAGATCAGCATTGACTTTGCCGTTATGGAGAAGGCCGAGCAGGTTTACGCCATAAAGTTGGATTGTCGTTGGCTTGATATCGGCTCCTTCGCCGCGCTCGCTGATATTATCAGTTCCGACAGGAACAATAACATCGTCATCGCCGGCTCCAGTGAGCTGCTCGACTGCAAAAGCTCTATCTTCATCACCGAAGACCAACGCCATCTAATCGCCGCGATAGGCCTGGAAAATATGGTCGTCGCCCACAGCCACGATGCAACACTCATCTGCCATATCGACCAGACCCACAGACTAAAGGAGCTGTGCGAGCTGATTAAGCAAAATACCGGCGAAAGATTTCTATAACAGAATAGAACAAAAAATGAGATATTTAGCAATAGATTATGGCACTAAACACACAGGCCTGGCAATCTGTGACGCCGCGGAGACAATCGCTTCACCACTCACTGTAATCCACGGACAACAGGACTTGCTAAAAAAGATTACGGATACGGTCGAGGCCGAAAAGGTAGAAGCAATTGTCATCGGACTGCCCTTGAATATGGATGACTCGCAGGGCCCACAGGCAAAGCTTGTCTTCAAATTCGCAGACCAATTAAAAGCTCATATTGACATCCCGCTGCACTTCCAGGATGAGCGGTTAAGCACTTTCAGCGCTGAAGAAAAACTTGCTGCGGCCGATTTTACCAGAGGCAAGAAAAAAAAGCGGCTCGATGCCGTCGCCGCCGCCCAAATCCTTGAGGCCTTCCTGGAACAAAAACACCCGCAATAACACTGCTGACCTTTTCCTTGTATCTGCCTTTCGAAAATGTGGTTAACCTTTTTGTGAGTTATTATTTCTTGTGGCTTGGTTATTGCTCCTGTGTTTCTTTGTTACCAGGCAGCTTTGCCCGCCATTCCTCGGCCTGGTGTGCCTTATGGACTTTCACGGTAGGGCTTGCTGGATTGGTATAGTTTCAGCCGCGATTCATAATCGCGCCGTGCCTCAGCGGAGGCATGTTCCGGCAGCAAATTGATCGCTTCTTTCTGCCACTTGACGGCGGAGTCAAAATCGCCGGCCTCGGCATAGGCGGCCGCAAGGGCGTCGACGTAGTCGGAATCCTTCCAGTTCGTCAGTTCACAGGCTTTAGTGGCGAGCTCAACCGCCTTTGTGCCGTCCCTCAACTCGGCAACCGGGCATGTGGCCCGCAAGAGAGCAAGCCCGACCATGAGCTCCAGAGTGAATGAGTCCTCTTCACCCAGGACGCGGCGGCTGGTCTCCAAGAGGCTGACAACCAGCGTCTCCACCTTGCCGTACCGCCTCTGTTGACAGTACAAGCGGGCCAAGTCATTCACAGAACTCAGTACATCCGGATGTTCTTTTCCCAGCACCCGCTCCTGAATCTCCAGTCTTTCAAGGTACAGCGGCTCCGCTTCGTCGTATCGGCCTTGCTCATAGTACCACTCGGCCAGCTTAGCCATGTGGTCCACTACGGGAGGAGGCTTCTGCATCTCTTCCTCACGCTTCGGCGTGGTGTCCCAGGCCTGTGCAAGCTGTATCCATTTATCCCAGTCGCCAGCATGAAGGATCAGAGTACTCGATAGCTGTTGCAACTTTTCCCGGTATTTCTTGGCCTGCTGTGGCTTGCCCCAGGTCTCGTAAAGCTTGATTAGCTCCTTCACGACGATCGATGTAACCACCTCTTTCTCACATTCCTCACCAAAGATACGGCGTCTGCTCTCCAACATCTCAACGTACAATGGCTCCGCCTGCTCATTACGACCCTGTTCCCTGTACACTCTGGCCAGCCAGCCCATAGAGATTTGGTTCTGCAGATCGTCCTCACCCAATACACGGCGGCCAATTTCCATCGCCTTGACCAGTAGCGGGTTCGCTTTGTCATACTGCCCCTGGTAGTAGTACACCGAGGCAAGGTCGCTCATGGACGCCAACGTGTCCGGATGTTCCTCCCCTAAGACGGACTGCCTGCCCTCCAGCGTCCTGATCAGTAGCGACTGCGCCTCGTCGTAACGCTCCTGTGCCAGGTACAGCCGGGACAGGTGGCGCATGGACTGCAGTGTCTCCGGAGTCACCTCACCAATCTCCTCCCGACGAATCTGGTACGCACGCTCCAACTGCGGTCCAGCCGCCTCGTACTCCCCGAGCCGCCGGTACGTGTTCCCCAGCGCCTCGCGGATCGATGCCTCAGTGAGCGGCTCGCTCTCAAACCTGTCCCCTATTTTGGCCGCTCCGGCAGAAAGAGCCGAACGCATCGTCACATCCCCGCTGCCGTCGTGGCCCCTCATGACTGATGCGAGGATGTCGTTGGTGATAAAGGCGGTCACAGCCTGCGATCTCTTCCCCTGCCGCTCAGCCTCGGCACGTGCGCGAGTTTGCTCGATGGCGAAGATAGTGGAAACCACGATGCCGGCTATGAGCACAAGTAGCACTGCCAAAATGCTGGTAACCGGCGCACGGTTGCGGCGCACGAACTTACGCAGACGGTATGCTGTGCTGGGTGGACCGGCTACAACAGGCTCATCGCCGAGATGCCGGCCGATGTCCGCTGCAAACTCGTTGGCTGTTTCGTACCGGCGGGTCCGGTCCTTCTCCAGCGCTTTCATGACCACCCAGTCCAAGTCGCCGCAGACAATTTTGCAAAGCTGGTTCGGCTGGACGTGGCGATGTTTGGCAACATCGGTCAGCGCATCGCCGAGCGTATTCAAGCGCGTAGACGGCTTCGGCGGCTCGTCTTCACGGATTATTCTGCGGATTTCATCGTAAGCGGCACTGCGAAGCTTGTCACCTTCAAAAGGCGTGGTGCCGGTGAGAAGCTCATAGAGCAAAACACCAAGCGAGTAGATATCGCTGCGCGTGTCAACGTCCAGACCGGTCATCTCCGCCTGTTCAGGACTCATATACTCCGGCGTACCTATGAACTGCCGGTATTCGGTGAAGAATGTTTTTTCAGTGAGCCGGTGCTGCGTTGCTTTCGCTATGCCAAAGTCGATTATCTTAGGTACCGGTTTGCCGTCATGCAGCGTAATCATTACATTCGAGGGCTTGATATCCCGATGGATGATTCCCTTCTGATGCGCGTGTTGAACGGCTTTGCAGACGTCAATAAACAGGTCCAGGCGCTGGCGTGTGTCGAGATTGTTTTTATCGCAATACTCGGTAATAGGTATGCCCTTGACCAGCTCCATCACAAAGTATGGTCGACCCGTATCGGTTGCACCGGCGTCGAACACTCTGGCAATATTGGGATGGTCCATCATCGCCAGCGCTTGTCGTTCGGCCTCGAAGCGGGCGATGACCTGTTTGGTATCCATACCGAGCTTGATAATCTTAAGCGCAACACGACGGCGAATAGGTTTTTCCTGTTCAGCCATATAGACCGCACCAAAGCCACCTTCACCTATCAATTGAAGCAGCTTGTACCGCCCAATCCTTGTACCGGGCTTTTCGGTCAGAGGAGATTCGTCTAAAGTAGCCTTCCCCTCGAAGGCTGGCACTTCGAGAAAATCACCAGCTTCCTTATGGGCTTTTAGCAATCCCTCGACCTTTGAACGCAGATCGCCGTCTCCCTCACACGCTTTGTCCAGAAAAGCCGCCCGTTCTTTAGCGGTTTTCTTTTCAAGCGCTTCTGCAAAAATTGATTTGATGTCTTTTGGCTCTTCGTTCATTTCATAGCTCCTTTACAAATCCTTCCCTCTATATTGCAATGCGATATTTAGGCCAAAAATGCGACACAAAAAATCAAAAAATTTAAGGAGAATTTACCTCTCGCACTCCAATACGGGCAGATTAAGCGAAGATAATTAGTAACACCTTGTAGATAATGGAGTTATGGCTGATGTCAGACCTGACGATTACCAGGTGAACGCAGAGCCTTACTGTGACGGTGTTTGTTCTACCTTTGTTATTTCCTGATAAAGCCAGGCACGTGCGTAGGCCCAGTACCTGTCAGCGGTGCGGCGGGATACCCCTATTATTTCGGCTGCCTGGCTAAGGGTAAGACCCGCAAAGTAACGCATTTTGACCAGTTCAGCGACCACCCGATCCTCCTCGGCGAGTTTAGCGAGTGCTTCATCAAGCGCAAGAAGATCCGTTGAGGGCTCTTCGGTAGCTATATCTGCATCGTCAAGCCCGACTCTCTGACGGTCACCACCATGCTTTGGCCGTTGTTTGCGTCGGGCGTTCTCGATGAGAATACGCCGCATAGCTTCAGCCGCCGCTGCGAAGAAATGCCCGCGACTGTTCCAATTCTGAGCCTCGTTCCCGACCAGCCGTATGTAGGCTTCGTGGACCAGGGCGGTTGCTTGCAGCGTCTGGCCGGGTGGTTCCCGGAATAGCTTTTGAGCGGCAAGAAGACGCAGCTCCTGATAAACCAATGGAAGCAGCTTGTCCACAGCCCGTGCGTCGCCTTGCTCGATTGCAAATAAAATGCGCGTAACATCACTCATGCTTATTCTCGAAACCGATTTTCTCAAATCCTCAATCCGATGTTCCGCTATAGCGCCGCTACCCATCCCCCGTCAACATACAAAATCTGCCCGGTAACAAAGTCGCTGGCGCTTGAGGCGAGGAAAACCGCCGCACCAACGATGTCCTCCGGCTGACCCCACCTCTCAACAGGTGTTCTTGAAAGCACCCACCTGTTAAAATCTTCGTCAGCTTGCAGTTTTGCGGTAAGGTCCGTAGTGATAAATCCCGGCCCGATGGCATTTACGTTGATATGGTATTTCGCCCACTCCACCGCCAGCGACCTTGTCACCATCAGCAAACCACCCTTACTGGCCGCGTATGCCGTTGTTGTCGGCCGGGCTCCATGACACATCAGCGAGCCGATATTGATAATCTTGCCTGCCTTACCGACCTGTTTTCGGTGCCGACAAAAAGCCTGCGAAATCGCGAACACAGCGGTCATGTTCACCCCGATAACCCGGTTCCACGTCTCCAGCTCCACCTCTTCAGCCGGCTCGCGCGCGGTTGTCCCCGCACAATTGACCAGGATATCCACCCCACCCGTTTTTGAAACTACCTCATTAAAAAGCGATTCTATTCCCTTTGTGTTTTCAAAGTCAAACGGGAATGTCCATACTTTCTTATTGCTGCTTTTTTCGATTTGCTCCTTAGCTGCTTTAAGTCGGCCTTTATCGCGGGCTATTATCGCAATATCGGCCCCGTGCCTTGCCAGACCTTTTGCCACCGCAAGACCGATACCCCTGCTGCCTCCGGTAACCAGTGCCGTTTTACCTGATAAACTGAAAAGTTCGTTGTCCATATCTTAATAGTAAATCAGAAATTCTGTTATTGCGAGAGGATTTACTTGCTGCCACACGCGGGGCGTTTACACAATACAATATACACACGACACAGTACGAGTATTTTACTGCGAGCAGCGCAGCGCTAAAAATGTGTCTCCATCCAAATGTCGCAGTCTCTTACGACCGAACTTTGGTCCTTTCTGCCAGCTCCTTCATCGCACAGCACTGGATATCTTTATTGTAAAGGTTACCATCATTAATCGCGTAAACGTTAAGTGCTTTGCTGTCTACCGCAGCCAGTTGTTCTCTGCGAAGCAGTTCATTAAAACTAAGATTCCGTATCATCACATTGTTCTTATCATCACTTTTGGTATTCTCAACAACGCCCAACAAAAAAGCCGGCTCTAATATTTCCATACCGCTGTCCACATCTCTGTCTCTTGCTTTGCCAATCTCATTTTTCTGCTTCCCTTCGCTGGCTGCGTCAGCAGGCTCGAAATTGAACGTCGGCCCTTCAGTAATTGTCTTTGGTTGTGCTGTTGTTAAGAAAATACCGCGGTACTTATCTTTTAGTTCTTTGACAGCTTCGATTGGCCGGCCCCGCTGACTATGTGACCTGCCGGCGCCTTCAGGCTGGTATTGCTCCTGCGTTTTGAATCTGTTTGCCCTTGTTTTGATAAGGCTGCCGAAACCCACCACACCCCCCAGAACCACCAGTACCAGTATTTGTATCCAGAATGTATCCTCACCGTCCGTAATGCCGGCAAACTGGATTATTTGTGCTAAACAGTAGTTCATACTTCCTTGTAAACCGGTTTTTTCGCTCGGAATATAACCGGGGCCGCATCGGTCAGACAAACGCCTTCAGCGTTGAAGGAATACTTCAGAACTCTGTTACAATCAAGCCGCTGCTGACCTTCCCTGCTCAGCCGCTATCTTTACTCTTGTGAAGCGTTCGTTCTGTCATTTTCTTCATTGCTTCGCACTGGATGTCCTTACCGTAAAGATTACTCTCGTCAATCGTGTACACCTTCATTGCATTGCTGTCTATTGTATCCAGTTGTTCTCTGCGAAGCAGCTCATTAAAAACGAGCTTGCGCATCGTCACATCGTTCTTATCATCGCCCTTGGTATACTCGACAACGCTCAGCAGAAAATCCAGCTCTAACATTTCCATACCGCCGGCTAAGTCTCTATCTTTGCCCGGCTCTGCGCCGGCGCTTTTACCCGGACCTCGAACCTCCACAACTTTACCCGGCCCCGTCCTTTTCGTCTCGACTTTCTTTTCGTCATTCCAAGCCATTGTTTGAACCTCCAATATTCAACAAAAATCCAATTAACTTAAGTCTCGTTATTTTCTTAGAATCCCTTAACATCATAAGCCAGGTTGTCTAAAACAGACACCATTATATACTTATTCTATCGGTCAGCCAAGTAAAACCAGCCCAAAATTTTTGTTTTCATCCCCACGCAGACGAGCATTAGGTTTGTCAAATATTTATTTGAGTTGTGTTTAACCTCCACGCTTATCCTGGGGCTTTACCTCCTTCGTCCATCCTCCGCCGTCTGTCATCTGTCGTCCGTCATCAGTTGTCAGTCTTAATTCTTTGGTCTCGAGTTATTGTCTGCCGGTTTATTTTACTACGAAGCCCCTAAATAAGAGCCAAAGTTGGGGATTCCCGCTCGACAAAAATTTTTGTAAAAAAAATCAGAAAAATACTTGACATATCCGAACATATGTTTTAAACTTGCGTATGAAACGATTGTTTAGGAGTGCTTTTATGGCGATTTCAGCTCAAAAAGAAGGAAATTCAGGTTCCGCCGATAAGCCTGTTCAGGACAGGCTGCTTGACGCCGCAGAACAGCTTTTCTCCGAGCACGGTTTTGAGGGCACGAGTGTTCGCGATATCGCCGCTATCGCTGGCTGCAATATCGCTGCCGTGAACTACTATTTTGGCGGCAAAGACAAGTTGTACACCGAAGTCTGGCGACGTCATTTGCTGCAAATGCGAGATGCCCGTCTGCAAGCAATTGAGCAGGTAATGTCTGAAAGCGGCGGCAAACCACCCTTGGAGGATTTGCTCCGGTCGTTCGCAAACGCGTTTGTTGGGCCGTTCAGGGATGAAAGCAGGTCCCGTCGGTTTATGAATCTTATGGCCCGGGAAATGATTGACCAGCGAGTATCCGTCAATTTGTTCGTTGATGAAGTCGTCAAGCCTACTATGGGTGCCGTACGGGGGGCTTTGTTGAGAGCCTGTCCAGGTTTGGAAGAGTCGAGGATTCCATTGCTTATAGTTTTTCTTGCCGGACAATTAATGCATGTCGTCCACATAAAAGCCATGTTTGACAAAGCCGAAGTGGTGGAAATGCCGGCTTTCGACCTTAATGAGGCAGTTGACCATGTTGTCAAATTCTCCGCTGCCGGGATTCGCGCTTATGCCGATGGAAAAACACAGTAACAGGTCGATCGGAACTGATTATTTGGTGTGCCCTTTTTACCCGTGAATTTTGATAGGTTGAAGATATGAATATAATGAGACAAAAAGTCATTTGGTTTAGCTTTGGAGTGATGGCAGCGTTGCTGCTGGCCGGCTGTGTCAGCAGTGAACAATTTTATGAAGATGTTAGTCTATCCAGAGAGGCTGCGTACCGGCAATGGAAGAATCGCAAACAGAACGAGGAGCGGACTCAGACGTATATAAGCGGCAACTTAAATATCGAGGATTGTTTAAAGCTGGCTTTAAGCAACAATAAGGTTTTGCAGCGCGTCTTACAGGAAAAGGAAATTGCCCGTGGAGAACAGTTGAAATCCTATTCGGCAATTCTGCCCGCTGTAGGTTTTTCAGGTCAGTACACTCGACTCGACAAAGTTGGTTCTTTAGGGCCAATAACATTTGGTGACGTGGACAACTATAGCGTAGGTCTTAGGGTTACTCAGCCGGTCTTTGCCGGTGGGGCGATAAGGGCGAAGCTGAACGCCGGAAAATTGTTTTCCCTCCTCGCCGACCAGACCGTTCGAGCGGCGGTCCAGGACTTGATTTATACAGCGACTCATGCCTATTACGATGTGCTGCTTAATCAGCACCTCAGTCAAATCAGTGCCGATGCCGTTCGCTCTGCTCAGGCCCATCTTGATAGTGTTAAACAAAAAAGGCAGGGCGGTGTTGCTTCTGAATTCGATGTTTTACGGGCTGAAGTGGAATTATCAAACTTCCAGGCTGAATTGATACAAAACAAAAATGCCATCAATGTCGCAAAAGCCAGGCTGCTTAAGGCGATGGGTGTTTCACAGGATAGTGACTTTATGCTTTCGACCGAGCTGACTTATATTCCTTTGGAAATAGAAATGGACAAGGCCGTTGAAGCTGCTTATCGCAATCGTCCGGATTTATTTGGCCGCCAGTTTGACATAAAGTTGCAGAAGGAATTGCTTAACATTGCCCGGAGTCGATATTGGCCGACTGTCAGTGGCTATTATGCCAATACCTGGTCGGAGCCTGACCCGCATAACAGGACAATGGTCGAATGGGGCAGGGCCTGGGAGGCTGGCCTTACCGGGACACTGCCCATATTTGACGGTTTGTCTCGTGAAGGTGAGATTATCACACAGAAAGCGCGACTGAAACAGGCCCAGATAGATTTAATCGATACCGAAGAGACCGCTTTGTTTGAATTGACCAAGGCGCAATTGAGTATCGAGAATGCGAAGGAGTTTGTCGAATCACAGCGATTAAATCGAACGCGCGCGGAGGAAGGATTGAGGCTGGCAGAAGTCGGTTATAAAGAGGGCGCTAATACGCAGGTTGAGATGATTGACGCTCAGGCCGCTTTGACGACGGCAAGGGTATACTATTACCAGGCTATATACTTGCACATAATTGCCAAATTGGATTTGCAGAAAGCGATGGGGACCCTGGCCGCGTTTGAAGCTGCTGAACCCGAAGTCCAGGCGAAGAATGACGAATCAAGCATTGCCGAAGAAAAGGCTTCGGCGGCATTTGTTAAGATAGAACTGGAGCGGACAAAATGAAAAATGTTAGAAGGATTATATATTGGATAGCAGCGGTGGTATTGGTTCTTATTACCTTTTGGTTTGGGTATATGCGCAAGTCCGCGGGAATTACAGAGAAGAAGAAAATTGTTCCGGTCGAGATTGAAACGGTAAGCACCGGCCCGATAGAGGAAACGATGGAGATGACTGGCTGGATAAAGGCCAACCATGTTGTCGATGTAGCTTCCAAAGTGGCAGGAAGAGTCGAGTCCCTGTATGTTCTTTCAGATGGGGGGGATTTGGTTGCGGTTGAAGAGGGTGTCTCGGTCAAAAAGGGACAACAGGTTGCCGTTATAGACCATGACGTTTATCTGGCGCAGGTGGCTGCTGCCGGGGCCAGTATGAAAGTTGGCGAGGTGGAGCTTAATGATGCGGAGCGTGAAAAGAAGCGTATCGTTGCCTTATTTGAAGGCGGCTCAGCTACCGAACAGAGTAGAGACAAAGCAATAACTGCAGCGGAACTGGCGACGGCAAGGTTGGCGCTGGCTAAGTCTAATTTGGAACTTGCGCAAATAAATTTGCGTGAGTCAACGATTACCTCTCCCATTGATGGGATAATCACCACAAAACATATTGACCAGGGGAATATGATTAGGACAGGCGACCGGATTGTTACTGTTGCCGATATGGAAACGGTGAAGGTAATTGT
>Ga0307380_10010872_pt1 | contig 11424 bp, 7 predicted proteins | sample UN3MG_FD_202239 | JGI IMG/M metagenome (GOLD analysis project Ga0307380, IMG submission 202239) | Soil microbial communities from Risofladan, Vaasa, Finland - UN-3 | ecosystem: Environmental > Terrestrial > Soil > Coastal area > Acid sulfate soil | place: Finland: Risofladan, Vaasa | collected... | reverse complement strand
CTTCGCCTCGGTCACCGTGATGGCCTTCAAGGACAGCAACGAAAACGGGATCCACGACGGCGGTGAAACGGGGGCCAGGAATGCGCTCGTCGCCCTTTACGACCCCGGCGACGACAGCGAAGCCGGGACCGACGACGACGAGTTCGTCAAGTTCGCCGTCACCGGCACCGACGGCACGTACACCATCGAGGACGTGGTGGCTGACAGCTACTACGCCTCATTCTCCCCCCCGCTGGGCTATAGCTTCAGCCCGCAGGATCAGGGCGGCGACGACACCGTCGATTCCGACGCCGATCCGAACACCAGGCAGACCGCGGTGTTCGCGGTCGCGGCCAGCACGCAGGTCGCCGACGTCGACGTCGGGCTGCTGGTCGATTCGGACAGCGACGGCACCCCCGACAGCCGGGACGACTGCCCCGACGACCCGAACAAGACCGAGCCCGGCGATTGCGGCTGCGGTACGCTCGATACCGACAGCGACGGCGACGGGGTGGCCGACTGCGACGATAACTGCCCCGACACCGCCAATGCAGACCAGAGTGACTTCGACGGCGACGGCGTGGGCGATGAGTGCGACAACTGTCCGACCATGGCCAACGCGGACCAGGCCGACGCGGACGAGGACGGTCTCGGGGACGCCTGCGATGCTAAGAAGGATACCACGGGCGAGGAAGCCGAGGATACGACCTGCGGCGAGACGACCGACGAAACGACCGGTGAGGGGGACCAGGCCGACGGCGGCGATCAGCCCGGCGAGGGGGACGGTCAGGCTGACCAGGTTGGCTTGCCGCCCTGCGGGACGTGTGGGGCGCTGGGCTTGTTCACGTACGGCCTGTCGATCGCCTGCTACGCGGCGTTCTTGGTCTACCGCCGTTGCCGAGGGTGACGCGCAGTGCGCCTGCCCCGAATGAATCGAGTCGGGCGGAGGTAACCGAGCGGATGCGCTCGGAGTGGCCGATGACGCAGCGGTGGGCAAACCATGCCCCAGGCGGCCGGTAGGATTCCCCGGTCGGCCTGGTCGCTGTCACAGTCAGCGTCACCGGGTCGCTGGTAAGCAAGTCACAGGCGTTGGTGACGGCCACGTCGCAACCATCGGCGTGAGAGAACGCGACGGGGGCGGTGCTGTTGCCGCGATTCGAGCAGATCGTCAAGGAGTGGGTGATCGATCGGCTGGACCACAATAATCTCAACGAAGACACAGCCGAGTTTCGGCGGGTGAACCCGAGCGTGGAGAACATCGCCTGGGTGATCTGGGGGATGCTGGCCGAGTACGCCGGGCCGTAGGAGCCGAAGCGGCCGGGCCGGGGCCGGCGGGGCCTGGAACGCACCGTGGTGCGGAAAGCGTACTTGCCCGGCGGGACGGGGATGGGATAACAGTTGGTTGCGGGCGGCGTAGCCAAGTGGACTAAGGCGACGGATTGCAAATCCGTTACTCGCGGGTTCGAATCCCGCCGGCGCCTTTGCTGCGGTCAAGCCCCGTCATATCAGTACCGAGTCGGGCCGTTCCGCGCGCTGCCAGCCGGATGATCTCGTTTTTCAAACTGAGCGTCAGCCCGTACACCATCCCGGCCTTGGCGCGGGCGTAATCACAGCGGAATGGTTGCGGCGTGTTGCCGTCTGTGGGATTCTGGGCTGAGCGTGAAGCGCTGAACATCGTCGATGGCTGGCGATAGGAGCTGGCGTCGCTAGGATTCGGCTGCTGCACTTGCCGGCTGCGATGTGGGAATGGCGGCATGCCCGCCCAAGCGCGGACGGCGAAGCGCAGCGTCGCGAGCGGTGTGCGGGAACACCTCTGATGAAGCATGGACGTGTGTGTCTTGGGGGATTGTGCCTGCTGGGGCTGGCTCTGGCCTGGCACAATCGCTTCATCCAGGACGACGCGTTTATCTCCTTCACGTATGCCAAGCATCTCGTCGCCGGCCACGGGCTGACGTGGTTCGGCACGCGGATCGAGGGCTACTCCAATTTCCTCTGGGTGTTGTGGATCGCGCTGGGGCTGGAGATCGGCGTCGAACCAGTGTTCTGGTCCCGACTGGGCAGTTTGGGCTCATTTCTGGTCGCAATCTACGCGGTTTGGCGCCTATCGGCCCTGTTATTCGACGCGCTCGTGCCGCGCGTCACGGCCGTCGGACTCTTCGTGACGAACTACACCGTGTCCGCCTACGCGACGGGCGGCCTGGAGACCATGCTACAGACGGCGCTCCTATGCGTCGCAGTATGGCAGTTCTACGAGGTCCGCGCTTCAGGAACAATCGACCAGCTCCGCATCCTGGCGGCATCGCTGGCCTTGTCCGCGGCCGTGCTGACGCGAATGGACAGCCTGCTCCCAAGCGCAATCATCGGGCTTTGGGGCCTGGTTCATCTGGTTCGCAGGCGCCACACCCTGAAGGGCATCCTCCTCGGCGTGACGCCATTCGCCGTGATCGTCGGCTCGTGGTTGGTCTGGAAGCTGGCGTACTACGGCCGCCTGCTGCCGAATGCGTTCTATGTGAAAGTGGACTGGGCACCGTCGGCGTTCTCAACCGGGTGTCTCTATCTCGGCCGTTTCCTCCATTGGTATCTGATCTGGCCGTTCCTGGTCATCGGCGTGCTGTCACTGATCGTGCCGCGTGGTCGCCGCAGGTGGGACCTGCTCCCGCTGGAAATCATCATTCTTGCGTGGTGCGTGTACATTGTGTTCATCGGCGGCGATTTCATGGAATTCCGGTTCGTGGTCCCGATCGCACCATTCGTTTTCGTCATGTTGGCATACTTGGTCTTCTACGGCTATGCAGGCCGCTGGTTCCGGAGACCCTTGGCGGCGACCGTGCTGTCGTGTGCCGTGTTGCTGGCCGCTTCCTATCGGCACGCGAAGACGTTCAGGGGCATGACCGCGGACAGCACCCTGGACAGCATCCACTTGCTCAGCACCTTCTACAACGTATACCGCGACGGCGATTGGAGCAGGATCGGCACCACGTTGGGTAAGCAATTGGGCGGGACGGATGTGGTCATCGCGAGTCATGCCGTAGGCGCGATCCCCTACTACAGCGGCGTCACAACCGTGGACATGTTCGGGCTGAACGACCCGTATATTCCGATTCACGGTCGCCGAGATGGCCCGGACTATCGCCGACCCGGGCATCGCGTCTACACGACGTTGAGCTACCTCCGCCAGCGCCGCGTGAACCTGGTCATCGGCCACCCGCTCCTGTTCCCGCGCGGCATGGTTAGCGATCCGGCTAGCGCGGAACTGTGCCGAGAAATCATCTTCACCTCACTTACCCTGGAACCGGATCCCGGCGCCGAGGCAACCATTGTGGCCATGCCGATTGACCGGGAGCAGGCGTTGGCCATGTGGTATCTGACACGCCATCCACATATCGATCGGCTCGTCGAGAGCGGCCAGTGGGAAAGCGCACGAGTTATCGTGCCATGACGAGTCGGCCCGCAACCGGTCATCCTCCCTGGCCGCCGGCTGAACAATCTGCCGACGCTTTGGCCTAACCACCCGGCACCAAGTCTAGCAACACGCTCCCATCAATCCGCGGCAGCGGGCTTGCGGGAGCGAGGTTGGCGTCGGCGGCGGTGCTGTTGCCGCGATTCGAGCAGATCGTCAAGGAGCGGGTGATCGATCGGCTGGACCACAAGGCTCTCGCCGAAGACACAGCCGAGTTTCGGCGGGTGAGCCCGAGCGTGGAGAACATCGCCTGGGTAATCTGGGGGATGCTGGCCGAGTACGCCGGGCTGTAGGAGCCGAAGGCCCCTGGCCGGGGCCGGCGGGGCCTGGAACGCACCGCGATGCGGAAAGGGTACTTGCCTGGCGGGACGGAGACGGGATAATAGCTGGTTGCGGGCGGCGTAGCCAAGTGGACTAAGGCGACGGATTGCAAATCCGTTATTCGTGGGTTCGAATCCCACCGCCGCCTTTGTTACCCGCGCCACGCCATCGTTTCACCAGGTCGGCGCGCAGTTGGCGCGAAACACCCCGAGCCGGGCGACGCTTGCCAGGTCATGACACCGCCGTCCGGAGAACTCAGCCTACTGACTGCCCCGCATCGCTCCAGTGCTACGGGCAGCCCTCGCCCCAGTGGGCCAGCAGGATGCCGAGGTCGGCGTGGTCAGTGTCACCGTCGCCGTCACAGTCGCCGGGGCAGCCACCGCCGGTGCAGTTCCAGTCGCCCAGCAGCATGCCCAGGTCGGAGTGATCTACGCAGCCGTCGCCGTTGAGGTCGCCCGGTATCTGATACTCGTAGCTGCCCATGTCCACGATGGGCGGTTCGCCGTTACCCGTGTCCTCCGTGTCCGGGTCATCGATGAAGCGCGGGTTGCCGTCGAGGTCCGTCGTGACGCCCTCGGGCACGGCCTCGTTGTCACCGGCGTCGATGCAGGGCGAGCCGGCAGACAAATGATAATCGTTGTCTTCCCAGGTATTCGGATCGTCGTCCGGGCCGTCGGGATCAACGAACAACGGGTCGCCGTCGATATTGCCGTCGGCCCAATTGAGCGTGCAGCCGTCTGCGACATATGCGCCGCCTTCGCCGCCCTGGACGTCGGTGTACGAGACGGTCAGCCCGGAGTGCCAAACGACGGCGATTTCCGGTCCCTGGGCAGCAGAATCGCCCCAAAGGACACAGTTCGCGATCGTCGGGTTGCTACTGTCATAGGACATGACACCTCCGCCGCCCCCTTGCGCGGTGTTCCCTGTGATTGTGCAATTCACGATCGTGGGAGAGCTTTCGTCGCGGCAGCAGACGCCGCCGCCGTTGCCCTCCGCCGTATTCCCCGTGATGATGCAGTTGGCGATTGTTGGGTTGCTGCTGTCCCGGCAGGCGACGGCGCCTCCGTCGCTTTCATAGCCGATCGCCTCGTTTCCCGCAATGCTGCAGTTGGCAATCGTCGGGCTGCTCTGGAGGCACAAGATGGCGCCTCCCCGCCCGTGGCTGTCAGTGATCGAGTTGTCTGCAATCGTGCAGCCGACGATCGTTCCACTGCTGTAGCCGCAGCAAATCCCGCCCCCGAACGAAGGCGCCGAGTTCCCCGCGATCGTGCAGCGGGTGACCTCTGCATGGCTGCCCCAGACGCACAGGCCTCCACCGCCGTAGGCAGTAGCGGTGTTCCCCATGATCGTGCAGTCGCCGATTGTCCCGTAGCTCTGGCGCTCGAAGTAGATACCGCCACCGTAATAGCGCACAGTGTTTGCCGTAATGCTGCAGTCGTGGATCGTCACGGTACTCTCGAAGGTATGGATTCCAGCACCATCATCGGCCGCGTTGCCGACGATAACAGAATGGGCAATCGTTCCGCTACTGTCATGGTACCTAACGCCACCCCCGCCCTGGCCCGCTGTATTGCCTAGAATACTGCAATTGGTGGCGTCGAGGTGTCCGCCGTCGCAGTGTATGCCGCCTCCGCCGAAACTTGCGGTGTTGGCTTCGATGCTGCAATTGATTACAGTTGTATAGCCGGACCTGCATTGGATGCCCGCACCTTCACCCCCATTGTTGCGGGCAATAGTACAGTTGCTGATCATTACGTCCCCCGGTCCGCAATAGATGCCTCCCCCACCGGTATTATCTGTGATCGTGCAGTGGCTTATCAATGCATCGCTATACGAGCAAGAAACACCGGCGCCGCTCGCGCTCCAGACGTGGTTTCCCGTGATCGCACAGTCAGTGATCGTCGGGCTGCTGAACGAGCAGCGGATCCCGCCGCCATTGTTCCCAATCACGCGCGCACGTGTGATCGTGAAGCCCGCTATGACTGCCACCTCAGTCTCACCGCTGTGAAGATAGAACCCCCGCCCGTCTTCCTCGCAGTCGATGATGCAGCTCTCTGGACCGTTTTCGCTGCGGACGGTGATCAGCTTGCCGCCGAAGTCCAGGTCCTTGTTGCCCACCCCGGTGTACGTCCCGTCGCAGACGACAACCTCATCACCATCTTGGGCCGCGTCGATGCCCGCCTGGATGGTGAGGTAGTCTCCGCTGCCGTCCCAGCAGACGTAGATCGTGTCGGCGTGGGCAGTTGCGGCTGCGAGGCCGAACGCCAGGACCGGTAGGCCCAAGACCACGAGTGCCAGACTCTCGATCCGATTCGACATGATACTCTCTCCCTCCCCCCGAGCCCTGAACGCCCCCGTCCATGACGACCATCGGCAGCAGGGGCGGAAATGCAGCCTGCATGATACAGTGTAACCAGTGCGGACGCTATACCCATTTTCCCTAATAGATAGGCAGCATCCGGCTTGTGGTGGGTGATTCTCCCCCGAATCTGGCCGTCTCCGGCCCGATTTCGCGTTTCGCGTTTCCCGCTATCCGAGGTACTCCCGAGGCCGTTTCCCCCGATTCTGGCTCCCGTAGGTGCCCCGCAGGGGCGTGTTTTGGGCCGTCCGGACCCAACCCCGACCCTACTCCCAGGAACTCGGGCGCTTGCCGGAGGGAAAGGCGACCACGCCAACCGCACTCGTTTTACCGCGAGACTGAAACTCTCTGAATGCGGCTCAGCTCACGCAATCGGATGCGGGCGCGTTGGCGGAAACGAACGGGAATCGGACAGCACGCCGACTATAAGATCCGGCGGGCAGGAAAAGAGGGGCGGGGGAGAAAAAACACACACTCCACCGGGCCGGTTCCCCCCAGGGCCATTTGTCCCCCGCGGCGCGTGCGACGGGACTCAAGGCGGCCGGGAAGTGCGGTCGATATCCTGTTTATGGGACGATGGTACCGTTCCGCGCCAACTAGACTGGTGAGTTTCCTGCTTGCAGCCGGCGTGGCGGCGGCGCTGCACTGCGGTTGCTTCGCGCTCTTCTTCCCGGATCAGGGCTGGTGGGCACCGTCGGCCGTGATCGCGACGGACCGCTATCAGCTCTTCCCAACTCCCGGGACCGCCGCGCAGGCGTCGATGCGCGTAGTTCCGCTTGGCGGCCAGCCGCCTTACACGTTCCGGTGGTGGGTACACGATCCGACCGGCGCGTCCGCTGACGATCTGCTGGATTCCACGGCCGCCCCGGCAGTTCGCTTTCAGGCCGGTCGCCGAGACGGGCCGTATCACGTGCACTGCACGGTTACGGACGCGCGCGGTGACGAGTACACCGCCGGCATCATCCTGGGGGTCGGCAGGTCCCTCGGTCTGGACGTGACCACTGAGCGTCACGGGGTCCTCGCCGGCGGGGGGCCGCACGGCCAGACCACGATCCACCTCAGTTTGCAGTCGGGGATCCCGCCCTTTGACGTCAGTTGGACCTGCACCGGACCGGACGGCAAGATCGACGACGACCGGTTGGACACGGAAGACCCGCTCGCCCCCCGCTTCACCAGCGGGAACCGCATCGGCACGTACGTCGTAACCGCCGTCATCGTAGACGCCAACGGCGACCCCTTCGTTCAATCGATGGTTGTCGTCGTGGGGCAAGCTCTCGGCCTCGACGTCATGGCCGGTCGCTCGTCAGTGCAGCCTGGGGGCGGCCCGGAGGGGATGGTGGAGCTGTTGGCCACCGCGATCGGCGGGAGCGAACCGTTCCAGTACAGTTGGGAAGTCATCGGCCCCGACGGCGGGCCTCGGAATGACCTGCTCTGGGACCGCGACGTTCGTTCTGCGATCTTTGAGAGCGACGAGATCAGCGGAACCTACCTTGCGCGGTGCGCCGCGACCGACCGGGACGGAACGGTGCTGATCGGCTCGGCCGCGATTGTGGTCGCACAGCAGATCGGCATCGACGTTGTCGCCGACCGCCTGGCATTTCCGGTGGCCGGGGCCGGCGGCGGGCAGGCGCTGCTGAATGCCGCCATTCGCGGCGGACGTGAGCCGATCCGTATCGACTGGCAGGTCGTCGGTCCGGGTGGCCGGGACGATACCGCGCTGCTAGCTTCGAACGATGCCCCGCAGACCGTCTTCACCCCCGGTGATCGAGACGGCTCGTATGTCGTTCGTTGCACAGCCACCGATGCGGATCTCGTTTCTGCCGCCGACTCGCTGGTCCTCACCGTCGGCGGTGTGCTCGGCGCAGCGGCTTTCGCGGAAAGGACAGCGCTGGCAGCCGGCGGTGATGCGCCGTTCGGCGTCACCACGCTGGGTGTCCGGGCTTATAGCGGCGTCCCGCCCTACACGTATGCCTGGTCGGTCTTCAATCCCGCCGGAGAGCAGGAGCCACGGTGCCTGGATCGCTCGAACGACCCAGCTCCGACCTTCACCAGCTCGTCTGGGGTCGGCCAGTACACCGTCTTATGTCAGGTGACCGACGCCGCGGGCATGACGGCTGCGGACTTGATCACGCTCAGCGTCGGCTTGCCGCTGAACGTGGACGTGAACGTTGACAAGCAGGAGCTGATCAGCGGTGACGGCGTGGGCGGTCAGGCGCGGCTTATCACCAACGTCACCGGTGGATCATCGCCCTACACCTTTCTATGGTCGGTAGCCAGTCCGAGCGGCGCGGCCGAACCGGAGCGCTTGAGCGATACGCAGATCGCCAACCCGGTCTTCACCTCGACCTCGGTCTCGGGCACCTATCGCCTGACGCTCACCACGATGGACGCCCTGGGTGCGGTGTTCGTCGATTCGGTGGACGTGGTGGTGAGCAGCGCCGCCGGAACTGACCCGGGCCAGAGTCTTTCTGCCGACATCTCGATCGACCGCTGGCCCGTACCGCCGTTCGGGGAGACGGCCACGCTGACGGCCACCACAACCGGCGGCGTCACCCCCATCAGCTATGCCTGGACGGTCACCGATCCCGGGGGCGGAACGGACAACGCGCGGCTGGACTCGACCAGCGCGGCGACGGTCGTCTTCACCAGCGGCGCCACACAGGGGACCCACCGCGTCCGCTGCACCGTGACCGACGCGGTCGGCAACCGGTTCACCGACAGCGTGCAGCTCTCCGTGAGCGACAGCTTCGGCCTCGATGTGACGGCAGCGGTCACGCAGATCGCCCCCGGCGGTACAGTCAACCTCTTCGCCGACCGCATCGGCGGGGCCCCCAGCCTAACATACACCTGGGGTTGCGTTGACGAAGGCGGCGCGCCCGCCGGCATTTTTACCAACGGCTCAACGGGTCTTGGAGCGGCAGCGCAGGCCGCGGCGGACCACGTCACCAACGCCTGGACGGCTCCACCCGCGGGCGCGGGCAGCTCGGGAACCTACCGCCTACACGCCGTACTGACGGATGCGCTCGGCAATACCGCCATCGATTCGGTCCAGATCGTCGTCCAGGCGCCGCTGTCGCTGAACCTGACCGCCAGCAATACCTTCGTGGTTCCTTCGGCGGTGGTCGTTCTCTTGGCGGATCAGTCAGGCGGTGAATCCCTCTACAGCTACACGTGGTCGGCCACGGACAGTGCCGGCGACAACGCGGGCACGTTTGCTACCGGGGCCGGAGCGCTCGGCACGGCGACGCAGAACGACGAGCCCGGAGATGTGATCAACGGCTGGTCGAGTCCGACGGAGGGTGCATACACCATCATTTGCACCGTCACGGACAATGCCGGCCAGGTCTTCACCGACTCGGCGGCGCTGGTCGTCACTGCGCAGCAGCCGTTCACGTTCAATCTGATTGCCGACCAGATCATCCTCGCGCCGGGCGAAACGGTTAACCTCATCGGTGACCAGATGGGCGGCACGCCCGTATTCGATTACGCGTGGGAGGCGCTCGACGAATCGGGGGCGCCGGCCGGAACGCTCGGTGCCACAAACCAGAGCGGCGTCGCCGACGACACAACCAACACCTGGACCGCCCCCAGCGGGGCGGACGTCGAGGGCACGTATCGCATCAGTTGCACCGTAACCGACGCCCTGGGCAGAAGAATCACCGACACCGTCAGCGTGGCTGCCGGGATCCGGGTCATGCAGAACACTTTCCTGGCGCCCATCGCCGCCGACACCACCAGCGTCTTCGCCATCACCAACCTGACTTCGGCGGCAACCAACAGTGACCCCGGCATGCAGATCACGGCCGGGTTGAGCAGTCCGGCTCACCCACGCAACGTGGTCATTACGCTCAATGACCCGGACAACAGCATTACCGGCGGTACGGCGCGCGTCACCGGGCTCGACGCGCGCGGAGAACTGCGAGCGGAGATCATCACGCTCGTCGCCTCATCGGGCGGCTCGAGCACCAACACCGGTGCAGTCGCATTCGCGGTCGTCACGCGGATCGACCTTTATGACCTCAACGGCGTAACCCTGTTTCCGCCTCCGGTGGACACGGTCAGCGTCGGGGTGGGCGAGAAGTTCGGACTGACCGGGGTGTTAGGCTCCGCGGCCGACGTGCTCTACGTCAGCGAGGACGGGAAAGTGATTACTTCCGGTTACTCGGTGGACGCAACGACCGGACAGCAGGGAATCACTTTTGCCGTCCCACCGAACGGCAGCCGCGACTACATCGTCGTTTTCCGGACGCGCTGAGGTGGCGGCACGCAGCGGCTGAGTTCTGGAACGCCCGTCAGGCCGTCCGGCCCTCGCCTAGCGTCGAGATTCTATTCCGATCTCGATGACGAGCCGCTACGGCCCGGGCGTCATGAGGAAGGCCCGGTACTCGCCGTTGATCCGGCCGTACCCCACGATCTGCCCGCTGCCGTTGATGGAATAGGCCGCGACCAGGTATTCCCAACCGTGCTCCGGAGATAGCAGGTCGCCCAGGTGCTGTAGCTGGCCGCCGGTGTAAAGGCAGGCGCGCGACAGTGTTCCCGACAGGTCGGTGACACTTCCAACGACCTGCCCCGCGTCGTTGATGCCGAAGGCGAAGGTTCTGACGAATCCGTCGAGTGTTCCCAGATCGATCACGGTGCCGTCGGCGTACAGGTATGAGCGATACTCGTTGCCACCCCAGGAATGCCCGGCCGCCAGCCCGGAGTTGTTGATGACCCAGGTCTGACTCCCGCTGAGCAGCGGAGACCCGAGGTCGATCAGCCGGCCGTCGTCGTAGAAAAACGCGCTCGCATTGCCGCTTTCGTCCATGAGCGTGCCGACCGCCTGGGTGTGATCGTTGATGTCGAACGCTGCGCTCTGCAAGTAGTCGAGGGCGCCCAGGTCGTGCATGGCCCCGTCGCTGTAGAGGAAGGCGTGAAAGACCGACCCGAGCGTGGAGTAGCCCACGACCTGCCCGGACTCGTTGATCGCGTAACCCCAACTCGACACTCCGCCGAGCGTACCGAGATCCTGCATCCCGTTGACGCTGTCCCAGAGGAACGCGTGCCAGTCACCACTCGCCGTCCGGGATTCGCCGACAACCTGCCCGGCGTCGTTGATGTCGTGGGCATGGGCCTCGCTGCCGCCGAGCGTGCCGAGGTCGATCAGCGCCCCTTCACTGTAGAGAAAGGCGCGTTTCTACGGCAACTCGTTGTCGTTATGGTAATAGCCGACCACCTGTCCGAGATCGTTGATGCTCGTGGGATAGCTCGTATTTGAACTCAGCGAGCCGAGTTCCACGATGGCGTACCCCACATCTTGCGGCGG
>Ga0307380_10010871_pt1 | contig 11424 bp, 10 predicted proteins | sample UN3MG_FD_202239 | JGI IMG/M metagenome (GOLD analysis project Ga0307380, IMG submission 202239) | Soil microbial communities from Risofladan, Vaasa, Finland - UN-3 | ecosystem: Environmental > Terrestrial > Soil > Coastal area > Acid sulfate soil | place: Finland: Risofladan, Vaasa | collected... | reverse complement strand
AAATCGAAATCGGACGGATTCATCAGCAGCAACTCCAGAGGCCCTTCGATGCCGGGAGAGTCATCCACTTGAAAACTGGAGATAATGGAAACGTTTCTTATAACCATATCGTCACAAGAGCGCATTTTCCTCAGCGCCTCTTTTGCCCTGTTCAAGTCGGCAGCCATTTTCCGAAACAGCTCTTTGTCCTCCCTAGAGAATCGCAGTTTGCGAATCATTGCATCGCCAAGATAACCAAGCTCTTCGGCCGCCTGTAGCTTAACCATCTCGTTCTCCGAGTCACAGCTTGCAAGAAATTCCGCCAGCAGCTTCAAATCGGGTGTCTCGCCCAGATTGTAGTCAACCACTTCCGGCTGAACCCTTGCCTTGCTCTGAATCCGATTCAGTTTGTAATTGGGTCCCGATACCTTCAAGAAAACCAGGCACGCCTCATTTTCTGATAAGTCGGTATATAGCTCTCCAGGCAGAAGACCTAACGTCGAATGACTTTTTGTTGGGCGAAGAAACTCGATTTTAATGACGTCCGGACATTCGCCTTTGATGATGGACAGGACTTTCGACGTGGCTTTCATTTCGAGTAAATCCGGTTCCCCCGGGAACAGGTTGCCTTTGACAACTCTCTCCTGACGAATGGATAGTATCTGCACTTTGCAGACTAAATCGGCATTGGCTCTTGCCTGAAAGGAAGAATTCAAATGCCAGTCGTTTGAGCCGGTAGGGAAGCCGAATGATTCGGCCTGAGACAAGAACAACCATGCACTAAGAGTAACAAATGGGAGTATTCTGTACGAAAAGATATCACGCTTCATGGTTCATTTTCTCCGAACGAACTTCTTAATTGCCCCGCCAGATCAGAGATGGATTCTTCATGATGTTTAGACTAAGCCGATCCGCGATCATCACACTGATACTATTATAGGCATGAAGATCGACAAAACGTTCAGGATTTCTCTTAAATTATCCGGAATATATTGGAACAGATAGAAATTTCCAGCTTAAGGCACGAAGGCGTTCTCATAGTGACTAATCCGGGCCGGGCCTTTTTCGCCTAATACGATTGTTACCACGTCGAAGCGATAAGGGCGGTCCTCGATCTCGTTGGCGGCAAGAAAGTAGCGTGTCGCCCGGAGCATTCTGGTTTTTTTTGCTTCGGTGACGGCCGACTCGGACGGGCTGAAATCCTCGTTCGCCCTGGTCTTCACTTCGACAAAGACAAGCGTCCCGTCGCTATCGACCATAATCAGGTCGATTTCGCCGGTCTTGCAGGAGAAGTTGCGAGTGAGCGTTTTGAGGCCTTTGCGTTTGAGAAATTTCTCGGAGCGCTTTTCACCCCATCGGCCGAGCAGCTCCTTATCCGCCGGCGGCCTGCGTTTGTTCGGCAGCAGATTTCGTATCTCGTGTTTCGTATCGATCTCGTTATCTTGAGACGGTGTGGTCGCTGTGCCGCTGGGCGAGCTTGACGGCCTTGCCGGTCCGCTTACGCAGATAATAGAGCTTGGCTCGCCTGGTCTTGCCGCTTCGGATCGGCCTGATATCAAGGACGTTGGGCGAATGCAGCGGAAAGATTCGTTCGACGCCTTCGTTATTGACGATACGCCGGACGGTGAAGTTTTCGTTGATGCCCCGGCCTTTGCGTGCAATGACCGTGCCGGAGAATATCTGCGTTCGCTCTTTGTCGCCCTCTTTAATGCGGCAGTGAACCTCTACGATATCGCCTATCTCAAAGTGAGGGATATTGTCTTTGAGACTCTTGCTCTCAACGGCGTCTAAAATTTCAGTTTTCACTGATTTATCTCCTAATTTATCGTCGTTAGTTCCTGGTAGTTCCTGGTAGGGTGTGCACAGCACACCATTTTCAAAGTTGGTGGGCAATGCCCACCCCAAATTAACGACAAAATACCAAACCCCGAATAATAACGACCTTTCGCTCCGAGAGCAAGCATTATTTCAAAAATTACCGTTCCGCCTTGTCCGGGGGCATTTTCCCCACCGGCTAATCGCCTTCGAGAACGGGCCGGTACCCCAATACACCTTTCTATCCCCGATATACGGTTCAAGAAAGCGACATTCGTTCTTGACACCCTCTTTTTCTTCCCGCTGCCTTGGGGTAGGATTTTGAAATTGGCTTTGTTTGGCTTTGTTTTCACCGTCTGTCCGGTCGCGTTTATTCCCGTAATCCTTTGTAATAAAGACATTTGCATTCATTTGGCCCTAATAAAATTGGCTTTGTTTTTTCAAATCGCATCTTTTTAAATCTGCCGGCATCTGTCGTTTGGTCCCCATTCAACTCGTTTCCCGGCCAACACGGGGCAACAGGCGTCCGGCTACAAAGCCGGAGTTGTCGGATTTCCGGCCATAGTAGTCTGTCATGCTTAATTCTGTAAGTTATCATTCCCACAATTGGGTGGCATCCTCAAAGCTAAAAGCTTTGGGGATGGTGAATACAGGAGAAACCATCCCCAACCCATTCGACTTCGCTCAGGGGAGCGCTGCGCTTGAGGCTGCCACCCTTCCAAGCTATCAAATCAAATTTGACAGACTAATAGGTCGGCGTTTGGCTTTGTTTTTTCAAATTAGCCACGAATTAACTTGGGGCAGCCTCGGGCTTCGCCAAGTTTATTCGTGGTTAAAGTTTTTGACAGGATAACAGGATAGACAATGATTTAATCTGCGTTCACCCCATGAGATAGGCAAAACCGTTATCTCACGGGGTAAATCCGCGGTTACCTATTGCAGGCGCACAGCAAAGGCCGGCACCAGCGAACTGGTTGATCCGGCCCTTTTTATAAAAATATTTTATAATGAGCTATCCGGCATGAATTTTACTTTCTGCCGGTTATACTCTATATATCTCCAATAGCTTATTCGACGGCAGTTTCCACGGCAGTCATAGGACAACATCCGGTTGTTCCGGCCATTCCGCAGCAGCCTTCTTCAGCACAGCACGGCTTCGGGCAGGGAATCGGACAAGGATTATCGCAGATTCCATCGGCGTTGCCACCGGCACAGCAAGGCTTCGGGCAGCACGTCGTACATGGCATTCCAGTCTGCCCGGCATCGGCCATTTTAGGACATCCGGCCGAAGCGGCCATCATCGGGCAGCCGCTGCCTGTTGCCTGACAGGCTTTTACCGGCGCTTCCGTATCGGCAGGTTTACTTATCGCATAGCCGCCAAGCAGAACCGTTCCCGCCAAGAGAGCTGCAACTACGCTGACAACCACGATCAAATTCTTTGGATTCTTAAAACTCATAAACTTTTGCCTCCTAAGACGTTTAGATCAGTATTAAAGAATAGATTCTACAAACTGCTTCTGAATATACATTATACCATTTACAAATCAGCGGTGTTCGCAAAAATAACTCGTAAAAAAAGAATATATGCACTTATTTTCGTCAGATAGGCAGGGGCTCTTTAATCACGTTTATATCATAGTAACCCTGCATGATTAAAAGGGATATAATACCTATTGTACATAATAAATGCGCTTGTTTGAGTCATCTCGAGCGCGGCAAAGCGGAGTGTAGAAATCTGTTTTTATTAGATTTCTCCACTTCGGGCCACTTCGTGGCCCTCCGGTCGAAATGACAAAGGCGCAAATCTTAATTACAATTGGTATAAACTCATCCATTTAGGTATTGTGTGGCGAAACGTTTTGCAGCCGAGGCAAGCAAAGTCCGGCTTTTACTGAGCGCTTCATCGAGGGGCATATCGTCCGGTTTGGCAGGTATTGCAATGGAGATACCAATTTCCCGGTATTCGGCTTTAGGGATATTGACCTGGCCGGCGATCACGGCCACGCGAGTATTGGTCTGGCGAGCCATTTTCAGGATTCCGGATATGACCTTGCCGGACAGTGACTGGCGGTCGAATGAACCTTCGCCGGTTATGACCCAGTCGGCGGATTCGAGCTCATCGCGAAGGTTGCTCCGGGCCATTACCGTTTCTATGCCGGATACGATGGTTGCATCCATAAAAGCAACCGCCCCGGCGGCCAGACCCCCTGCCGCTCCTGCACCGGGGATGTTCTCGATATCCCGGCCAAGCTGCTCTCGAACAAGCTTCGCCAGATGGGCAAGTCCTTTTTCCAATCGTTTCACCATTTGAGGTGTTGCGCCCTTTTGCGGGGCGTAAACTTCAGCAGCGCCATTCTCGCCGCAGAGCGGATTATCAACATCACAGAGCACCTCTACTGAAACAGGTTTACCGTGACGGTTCAACAGTAATGAGTGTTCCGGCCTGATTATCTTAGCGATTTTTTCGAGCCCCCCGCCGCCAAGCGGGACGGGATTTTTGTTATAGTCGAGGAACTTGAAGCCCAACGCCATCGCGGCACCGAGTCCGCCGTCGACAGTTGCGCTGCCGCCGACAGCTAAAAGGATTTTACTCGCTCCATGCTGCACGGCAGCTTTTATGAGCTGGCCGGTCCCGTATGTGGTCGTCTTGAGCGGATTCATCTGATCGGGTTTAAGCAGTTCAAGGCCGCTTACCGAAGCCATTTCAACAAGAGCTGTTTTATCTTCGAACCAGGCAAAACCCGCCTCGACCCGCATTTGCCTCAGAGGTCCCATGGCCATACGTGGAATCCAAAGGCCATCGGCCGCCTCAATCATCGCACTTGCGGTTCCTTCCCCTCCATCTGCCATAGGTTTAGCCACAATCGTAACGTCCGATAAAACAATTTTTATTGCATCACATATAATATTACAGGCCTCGACTGCCTTTAAAGTGCCCTTGAAGGAATCCATTGCAACGACGACTTTCATAATATTAAATCCCTACAAATCACCGCATCATTAAAAACTAAAAAGACACAATATTTGTAGTTTTGCTCAGAGAACGATTAAGCTTATAATCCATAGAGCTATAGCGGCCGCGGCGCCTTCCACGAGAGTTCCGAGCGTTTGCAGCTTATAGCCCTGCTTGACAGTCATGCCGGAAAGGCCCGTGACAACCCAGAAGTAACTGTCGTTGGCATGGCTGACCACCATCGAGCCGGCTCCGATCGCGACGACTACAAGTGCTTTGGCCGTAGGTGCTTCGAGGCCGAGCGTCCCAAGGAGCGGCGCCATTATTGTCGCTGTTGTAATGATCGCTACGGTTGACGAGCCTTGTGCCGTCTTTAGAGCTGCAGCTATGATAAAAGGCAGCCAGATACTGAGGCCGGCACTCTGGCCGAGATAACCTTTAACCACATCGGAGATTCCGGAATTCTGCAGGACTTTACCGAAAGCGCCGCCGCAGCCGGTAATGATAATGATTGTCGCCGCAGTAAGGACAGCCTGGCCAACCCAGCCTGAAGCCGAAAGCATCTCGGTGGTCAGTTTCTTCGGCAGCAGGAAGGCAAAGAAAACGCCTATGAGCAACGCCACGACGGGTTGTCCGATAAAATCTATGATAACTGCTATGTTACCCTCGCCGAATGGATGAGACTCAAGATTTCCAACCGACCTGAGCACAATCAAAATGATTGGCAGCAGTATTGGAATCACGGATTTTAAGGCGGAAGGAGCTTCGGCGGCGACTTTTTCTACATCGGACTGCTCGAAGTCTTTCTCAGGATCGATATAAACCCTGGCGGCGAACTTTGCCGCAAAAAGCCAGCCGGCAGCCAGGGCGATAATGCTCACTAAAGCACCCCAAAGGATAACCAGACCAAGGTCGGCGCCGAGCAGCCCTGCCGCAGCCACAGGGCCTGGTGTCGGGGGAACCATCGTGTGGGTGGCGTAGAGGCCGAGGCTGAGCGCCACGGCACTTGCTGCTAATGATATTTTCGACTTGCGGGAAAGTGCCCTGCTCAACGGCGAAAGAATCACAAAGGCCGAGTCGCAGAACACGGGGATGCTTACAATATAACCGATTATGCCCATAGCCAAAGGCACGTTCTTTCTGCCTACAAGTTTCAACGTGCTCTCAGCCAGTTTATACGCACCGCCTGATTTTTCCAGAAATGTACCGATTACCGCCCCTGCCAGTATTACAATACCAATGTAGCCAATCGTACTGCCAAAGCCGGCGTTTACGGATTGGACAACCTCTTGAAGCGTCATTCTCCCGCAAAGGACGCCGTATCCGAAAGCGGCGATTAGAAGTGCGAGAAACGGGTGGAGCTTCAACCTGGTTGTCGTAACGATGATTAAAACGACAGACAGCAGAAGAAGGATCAATAGCCACATCTGGTTCGCCCTTTCATCAGAACGGACTTTTCTAATAATGGGATAAAACTGTGGCGGCATGCAAAGTTAAATCGCAACACCTCAAAAGTATCTACCCTGCCTGTCACCATGTGTCAATATTTTTTTGTTGCCGTTAATACGGATTTATAATGTTTCAAGAAGCAGAATCACTTCATGACAATAAACTTATATAGTCATTAAATACAGTTTTTGTATAGAATAATCTGCGTAATTTCAAGACATTACAAAATATGTTGTATAAACAACAAAGTTATTGATGCGCATTTATCAAAGCGAGGCAAATCAGCGGCCAACGACAAAGTTCAAACTAACAGCAAAAGCCGGTACATTCAAACTTTGCCCTGAATTAAATGAAGCCCATCCTGCAAGCTCAGGGAAGATACTGAACGATCCTGAACAGAGTATAAGGATAAATCGAATGGATCAATCGACCGTATTGAAACAAATTAAGCTGATTTTATAAAAAGACCATTCGTAGCATTTCATATTTAAACAGACCATTTGCCCCCCTGCTATAAGTGTAGTTTATGGAACAGCTACCTGCCAGGAGAGTCAATATAGCAAAGGTCTTTACTTCAGAATACGAGGAAATTCTTAAAACATCTGAAGCTAAAGTGTTGCTAAATACGGTATATTTCGACAATATTCAACACTTTATAATCGTTTATTCCCTTATAATTATCCCCTTGATAGAGACAGATCCACTGCCTTCTGTATGAAATTGATATCAGTCAATAGAGCAGTAGAAAGGATATATTTGTTTGCCGGGGGGCCTGATTTAAATGTATTTTAAACTTGAATTATATGATATTGTCTTTGCCTGCACAGGCCTTTTATGCAAATTCTGCATCGTTGTTTCACGTGAAACATTCTAAGCTTTAGCGATTATAATGTAGCGATAACAGGCGAAATCTGTAGATAGTGGGCCTGTTGAAAAAGTCCCGCCGTAATGCCTGATATTGCCGTGCGATTCTTCGAATCGACCGCAATGACGCGAAAATGAACCTTTTGTCATTGCGAGCACCTGACCTGATTCTCAGGATGCATAGAAAAGAAAATAGCCAACCAATGTCATTGCGAAGGAGCGCAGCGACTGTGGCAATCTCAATCCTTCCGCAGTAAAAACCGTCTATTTCCTTAGGAGCAGCGCAGCGACGAAGCAATCTCACCTTTTTCAACAATCCAACGGCCAGCTTCTTATACTAATTGCATTTTATATGTGAGCTTGTAGTGGTGGGATTGTGTTAGGTAACACAGATTCACCCTTTACCAAGGCTCCAGGATGGGGAAAAATGGATTCCCGCCCATTCGGCTTCGCTCAGGGCAGGCTCTTCGCGGGAATGACAGTGTGGAGCAAGAACTAAATCCAATTGGTATTACTTGTTATTCAATATCAAATCTTATGATAGAAAACTGTTCTGGTAACATACTACAGAAAATTTTTCTTCAAAGTAGCTGATACCTGAAAATTATTACTCATGCTTTATCTATCTTCCTTTTATTGTTTCACGTGAAACATTTTTTAAAAAATCGATATTTTGTGCTGGCTAAGCTGCAGATTTTACAGTAAGTATTCCGAAATATTATTTGGTTTAGCACATAAGTTGTGTTTATTAACGGGAAAAGGAAGCAAGATCCCCAGGCAATTGTGTAAAGGAGTATGAATATGGCCGACAGGAAAAGAGAAAAGCCAAGACATCTGGGCAGGGGGCTTCAGTCCCTTATAGGTCCTATAACTATTGAAGGTTCAGAGGCTGAGCAGATATTGCCCGGTTCTCCGGCTGTCTCTAACTTCCCTCCTGATAAGGAGTTGCGTGATTCGCTTCAGAAAATCAGCATTGATTCTATATCGCCTAATCCTTATCAGGCCCGGACAGTATGGAATGAGCAGGAATTAAAAGAATTGACTGAGTCAATCAGGGCAAACGGCATAATTCAGCCGATTATAGTCCGGCCAATTGGCACCGGCTTTCAGCTTATTGCAGGGGAGCGCCGGCTGCGAGCTGCCGAACTGGCATCAATGACAAGCATACCTGCCCTGGTTCGTAGAGCAAGCGATGAGCAATTGCATGAGTGGGCTTTGGTTGAGAACATACACCGGGTAGATCTGAATCCTATCGAGCGGGCAAAAGCTTACCATGAATATATAAGCGCATTCTCTTTGACGCAGGCAGAAGCAGCCGAAAGGCTTGGCGAAGGCCGGTCGTTAATTGCTAACTATATACGGCTGCTGGACTTACCGCACGAAATCAAGCAAATGATGGCTAATGGCCAGCTCAGCATGGGCCACGCCCGGGCCATCCTTGCGCTACCGACGGATGAGCTTCGCCGAAAACTGGCAAATCGAGCGATGGCAGGGCGGCTCAGCGTTCGAGAAGTTGAACGATTAGTACGAAAATATCTTGCCGGTACCGGCCAGATTAAGACGACGGTCCGTTCAAAACCGCCTCATATCCTGGACATCGAGAACAAACTGGCTGGTCAGCTCGGCACCAAAGTATGTATTGAGACAAGGAAAAGCGGGCAGAGAGGCAGGGTCATAATCGAGTTTTACTCACTGGACGAATTCGACGGAATCCTGGAAAGGATAGGCTTGGCTTGTGGAGAGGAAATCTAATAAAATACCGGAAAAAGTAGATTAAAAAATATTTTCGTGAGAAATTAGACAATATGATGTATAATTAGGAGAGTAACTAATTGTGTTTGCCCGATAAATACTCAGTTATAATAGCTGATGAGTTATATTTAAGGTTAATATTTTTTGGAGGACATACCGTGAAGCGTTTAGCCATTACAATATCGGTTTTGTTATTGTTCGCGTCTTTTGCTCTCAACGATGCTATTGCTCAACGGCCAAAAACCCTGAACCAGGCTGTCGTTGACGGTGACATCGACCAGGTCAAATCTCAAATTTCGGCCGGTGCGGATGTGAATACGAAAAATAGAATGGGCTGGACACTGCTACAAACTGCAATTCGGAACAGACGGACGGAGATCGCTCAACTACTTATTGACAAAGGAGCTGATGTTAATACAAAAGACAATCGTGGGAGGACGCCTCTGCATTTCGCGGTGGAGTTCGGCCAGAAAGCCATCGTGGAAACGCTAATTGCAAAGGGAGCCGATGTCAATGTTATGGACGGCCGGGCCGACAACGCTTTGTCATTGGCGAGAAAGAACGGGCAGACGGAAATCGCTGATCTGTTGATCAAGAAAGGAGCTCAAGAGCCGAACCTGGATGAATTACGAGGTGACAGGCTTTATTCTTCGCAGGCAGGACCGCAGGGAGCAAATTCCTATCCGGGTTCAGCAGGCAGAAACCAGCCAGGTGGCAGGAGCATGACCACTGGTCAATCATCTATCGAGGTGGATATACTTGCCGATCCGAACGAGATTAAAACACGTGTTAAGACGTTCGATGGCCTGGAGAAGGCAGTGAAGGAGGTTTCCGATAAAAGCCAAAATGAGTTACGTCAGTGGCAGCAATCAAGAAATGATAATAAAACAATTCTTTTAAGGACTGTTGACAAGCAATTCGAGGATGAAATTGATTTCATATGCAAGGTAGCTGTTGAGGAATCAGCCAAAAAGACTGCCGAGGCCATCGACATTCTGCGAACTAACAGGCGAAGGCAATCATTGAAGGTCAACAGGGAACTCATGCAGCAAAAAAGAGAAATGAAACAAGCCGAATCTACGCGTTCACGCACCCGGGGTCGAACAACCGGCAGAAGCACGAGAGGCCAGTATTCACAAAGAGGACAATCAACGGGAGCGAATACAATAGAGCCGCAATATGGCCGTGGGGCCATTAACATGCCAAGAGGATACGGATTTGAAAGCGCGAGTCGGCCGTCCGAGCAACTGGACCCACAAACACAAGAACAGATGCGTCTGTGGCTGCAGACAACCCCGGATAACAAGTTAGAGTTGGCCAGGGCGATACACCCGCAAATTCAGGCGGAGATAAGCTCTATAAGGGCTATAGCCGTTGAAGAAAAAGCGAAAAAGACAACGGCTGCAATTGACGGATTATTACTGGCAAGGAAAGAACGATTTGACGTGCTTGTCATAAAAATTGAGGAAGAGAAAAGGAAGCTGCAGGAAGCGCAGAGCCTGCGTAATAGAACAAACGATCCGGGCCAGGCAACTCAGCAAAACAGCCGCTTAAGGGGACGGACGTCCGGGAGAACAACAGGAACACAAACGGATACTCAGCAACGCGGAACGCGCACTCGGCGGCGCTGATAAGGATGGCAGAACAGTTAGCCGGCAAAGTAGCAATAGTAACAGGGGCCAGCCGAGGGATCGGCAGGGCGATTAGCGTGGCGCTTGCGCAAGAGAACGCGACTATCGTCCTGGCTGCGCGATCGATTCAGCAACTGCAAATAACCGCCGAGCAGGTGACAAAGGCGGGCGGAGAAGCGAGGATCGTTCATGCCGAGCTGACCGAAGAGCAGTCGATTCGCAATCTCATTCAAGTGACCGGCGAAAAACTCGGCCGGCTGGATATCCTTGTAAATAACGCTGGTGTCACTCACTCGGCGCCGCTGGAGAAGACCTCAACCGAAGATTGGCAGCGGTGTATTTCAATAAATGCACGCGCACCGTTCATACTGTGCAGAGAGGCCCTGCCGTTATTGAAAAAATCGCAGGCGGCTTATATCATCAACATCGCATCGGTCGTCGGCGTCAAAGGCTATCCGCTTCAAAGCGCCTATACCGCCTCCAAGCACGCTCTTCGCGGCATGACGATTTCGCTGGCCGAGGAGCTGAGAGGTTCGAACATTCGGGTGCACGTGCTCTGTCCCGGAGGCGTAGATACGGATATGGTCGATAGAGTACGTCCGGATATTGCCAAGGACGAGCTGATCAAGCCGGAAGAGATCGCCGAGCTGGTCCTCTACCTCGTTACACACAAAGGTAACGCCGTTGTGGACGAGCTGCGCATTCGAAGAGCAACTTCGTCACCGTGGTTTTAATTGGTGTATAGTCGTTAGTGAATGGTATTCAGTGCGGGGACATTGTTTTTCACCCGCGCCGGACTGATAAAGGAAGTGACAGGGAAGGGACAGCTATGCGGATGGTTTGTCAGCGTGTATTGGAGGCGAAGGTTACAGTCAACGATCAGCCGGCCGGCTCGATCGGCAAGGGCCTGCTGGTCTATCTCGGCGTCGGTAAGGGCGACACCGTCAATGACGCTAAGTTCATGGCGGATAAACTCGTGAA
>Ga0307380_10010869_pt1 | contig 11428 bp, 10 predicted proteins | sample UN3MG_FD_202239 | JGI IMG/M metagenome (GOLD analysis project Ga0307380, IMG submission 202239) | Soil microbial communities from Risofladan, Vaasa, Finland - UN-3 | ecosystem: Environmental > Terrestrial > Soil > Coastal area > Acid sulfate soil | place: Finland: Risofladan, Vaasa | collected... | reverse complement strand
CGCCGATCTGCGGCGTGGAGATGGCCGCGGGATTCGGCTTCATCGAGAGAATATACTTGTCCTCGAGGTATTCGGCCATCTTCTCCAGACTGGCCCAAGGGGAGCAAGAGACCCGGCGCAGGTTGTGATGCCCCCGGACCACGTGCCATCGCATGTGCAAGGGCTCGCAGCATCCGTAGCAGGTCAGCCCGAAGCGGTCCATGATCGGCTTCTCGTAGGGGAAGACGAACTCCTCGTACATGTCGGGCGAGACGTACACCGTCTCCTGGCTTTCGGTGAACCCCCACATGTCGACCGGGCGGACGCGCCCGTCGAAGTCGTCCTGCGGCAGCTCCTCGGTGAACCCGTATCCGCCGGAGCCGACGTACGTCCCGTCGTTGTTGAGGCTGAGCAGGTTGTTCGATTCCAGATAGTCGAGCTTGTCCAGGTTTCCCTTGGAGAGGATGGACAAGAGCCGTTTGAGATCATCGGGATGGTCGATGAAATCGCACATCAGGTTGCTCAGGCCGCGAAGCATCACCGCCGGCAAGGTCAAGCCCAGCGACCACCACCAGGTGCCCTTGAGCCGGACCGTGAGGATTCCGTCGAACACGTCCTCGGCGATCTCCAGGCAGCCGTTGGTCGCCAGCCAGTCGATCTCGACGCGGGGCGAATGGAGCTTGTCGAGATCGGTCGCGTAGTCCTGCACCGGGGCGTCCCACACGCAGGAGCCTTGATCTTGCGTGCGATGGTAGACCGTCTGCATACCCCAGTCGTCGGGCGGCGCCGTATAGGGGACGTCGAAGTGCGGCTCGACGGGCTTGTCGTCCCGCATCTCGTCGCCCCAGAAGATCTCTTTGCGGAGGTCCATCTCCCAGCGGCGGGCGAGCGTGCCTTGGCACTGCATCTGGACCTCGGTGATGATCTCGTTCCAGCCGTTCTCGGGGTCGCAGAAGATCACCGGGCGCGTCGCTTGGAGCGTGTTGAGCCGAGTCCACAGCCGGCGGACTTCCTGCATCCGCGGGCAGTCCGCAATCTCGGCCACGCGCTCTGCCAACGCCCGAAGCACCGCCTTGTCCTCCGGCGACATGGCGACGTCTTGGGGCGTGAACCCGGTCGTGATCTTCCCGGAGGCGGTCTGATCGAGCCCGGTCGAAGGGCCGTTGCCGTAGTTCTCCATGCGATTGCGTCCTTCTTGAGCCCGCCCGCAGTCCTCAAAGACCCGGCTCGTGGCAGAGGCGCTGCTCGTGACTGACGATGCTACGCCCGGCCGAAATCCGCGTCAAGCGGCGGGCGGGATTTCCGGGACCAGGCTCCGGCGGCCGTGTGCCACTTCCCTGAAAGAGTCTTCGGTGTCAAGTGGCTCCCGGCGTTTTTGAGGACGCACCCCGATCGTGGAAGCTGTGGTCAGCTTCTTCAAACCGGGACGCATCGTTATCGCTGAGGATTCGGGTTGGACGTCGGGTTGTCACGGTCTTCGTTTTCGAGGTCGTCGAGCCGTTTTTTTCGGTTGCGGCTGCACCCCAACACATCCCTTCGTGAATCCGACTGCCGATTACGGCAGGCGGTCCGCCCGCGGATCGTGTCCAGCCCCTTCGTCGGGCACTCCTGCTCCAGGTTGTGCTTACGCAACAGGTGCTTGATCCGGTTGATCGTGCGGGTGCGGAGCTGGCCGAGGCGCTTGCGAAGTTCGGTCACCTGCCGGGCGTCGGCGTCCTCCTGACTCGACAACTGGACCCGCCGGACGCGCTGCACCCGCTTGCCGGCCAACAAACGCCGGCGATTGATCCAGAGGATCTCGCACAAAGGGCCCGCGTCGCGGCGGTCGGTCTTCTTCTTGGACCTCTTCTCCGGCTGAACCACGATCAGTTCCCGAACGTCTGGGCTGGCAACCGGACATGCCGGACCCGCGCGATTACACGCTCACCAGTCCCCGCGTGAGGCCGATCCTGGAACCGATGGGCTTCCGCAAGGGCAAGGGCAACGCAAGGCTTCCCAAGCGGGTCGACCTCCGCGATGAGAACCTGCCACCCCCGCCCCAGGACCAGGGCCCGCTCGGGTCCTCCTGCGCTTTCGCCGTGCTGGACCTGGTCGAGTACCTCGAGCGCAAGCATCTCGGCCGATCCCTGGAGGCGTCGAAGCTCTTCCTCCACCAACTGACCGTTCGGCTCGCCAGCTCCCGCCTCGCCCCAAGCGCGACGCGGAGCGTCGGAACCACCCTCCGCACCACCTTCAAAGCCCTCGCCCGTTTCGGCGCCCCGCCGGCCCGCTTCTGGCCCTACGACCCCGGCCACTTCGACCGCGAGCCGACGCATCCCCTCCTCTTCTCCTTCACCCGCGAATACGCGTCCCTCCAATACTTTCGGCTTGACACTTCCACCTGCCCGACCGGCCAAGTCCGTGCCTCCCCGCAAAAGACCCTCCGAAACGTCAAACGCCTCCTCGCCCTCGGCATCCCCTGCGTCTGCGGAGTCGCCGTCCCCCGTTCCCTCACCACCGCTCCTCACATCCCCCTCCCCAACGGCCGCGACGAACTCCTTGGCGGCCAAGCGGTCCTCATCCTCGGCCACCAAGACGCCGATCCGGACACCACCCGCACCAAGAGCCGGCAGAAGTCCCCGCCTCCGCCCCCAAACTACAAAGGCCAACCAACCGGCGGCGCCCTCCTCATTCGCCCATCCTGGGGCACCCGCTGGGGTAAGAAAGGCTACGGCTGGCTGCCGGAGGCGTACGTCGCCCAGGGCTTTGCTTCGGACTTCTGGACGGCGATGAAGCCTGAATGGTCCCGTAAGGAGTGACCGAGGGCATTGTGTTCCCCAGCGTTTCCCCACTCGTTTGACCGTGAAGGTGTATCTATTCTACAGCGTGAGGGGGCAACGGCACGTATTTCACGTCCTCACAGACGTTCAGCGGGTCGTTCCCCTTCGCTTCCCCCTTCCTGCCAAAGCGCGCCCGTAGACGCCGTGACGCGGACGGATAGACTCGTGTGGGGCGCGGCGTGACGGCACGTTGTCCCTCGCCGGCATCGGGTCGCCCTGTCGGATCGGACTCGAATCCATCTCGACTAGGCGACAACCAGCTAAGCATTGTCGCTTGCGAGAGGGCCTGGGAGACGCCCTCTCACCGTCGCGCGACCTGGGAAGAGAGGGCAGAACTTCGTCGGGAGAACGCCATGAACCGAAGATCGGCCCTGACAACTCTGCTCGTCGTTGCGATCCTTGCCGTCTCCCTGGGAAAAGGCGCGGAATCGACCGACCCGCCGGAAGCTCGCCCCCGGGCCGCCTACTTGGGCTGCATCAGTATGCACCACCTGATCGGCGACACGGGCACCTCTCTCTACCGCACGAGGGGCGGCTGGCGACTCGTGAACCTGGAATACGTCGACAAGCAGGACCCAGATTTCTGGCATTACTCCGTGACCACGCTGCCCGACGCTGATTACTACCCTCGTTGGAAGTTTGCGAAGTATCCGCACTGCTGCGGGGGGTACTCCGTTTATGTCTTGATGCGCGTTTCGAGCAACACGGCTCCTGTGCCCGCCTGGGTCTGGCGGCGCGTGGAGGCCGCCTGCCGCATCCGCGCGTATAAGCCCTAGCACCGGCCGATCAACTACCGTCACAGGTTCAATGGACTGATCACGTTCTGCCGTGATGACACGATGTCAGGGCGGAGCGTGACGATCACCCTTCGTGCGACACTTGTTTCTCCGAAGATCCCGAGCGTACGGACCGGCCGACGCCAATCGTTCATTCAGGACTTGATCAGAACTTCTCCTTAAGTGCCCCAATGTGCTGTTGACTCCCGGTTGGTCTGCGCTCGAAGTATTCCCTCCGGACCTGTAACCGATCTGTGAACTTGGAGATCGTGACATGGGAGATGTCGTAAGCGTCGCCACAACGTCGCCGGATCACGTTGCCGAGGTCGCCGCGGGGAGGACGATTGCCTCGGGAGTTGCGTCGAAATACTGGCTTGCACTCGTAGCCGATCCGCCGGGAAGCGTGCGAAGCCTTTGGCTCCAGGTCTCCGGATCGTGGCATCGGTTGGACAATCCGACTCCGGCGATCGAGCAATCCGTCCAGCACGCCTTCGCCAACGCGGCCACGTTCGAAGTGGCCCTCTGGTACGACGGGCAGATCGTCACGGGACTCGTCGTCAGGACGAAGTGAGTCGCCGATCGGATTGGGAGTCTCGTCCCAGGCAGCGATTTCAGCCCAGATTGAGGGAGACGAGCGCGATTCTCGGATCCTACTGCTAGCCGACCCGGCGCCCAGCAGTGCTTGGCAATGATCGTGCGGCCGTGAAGGAGTCGATCACGGCTTCGCCTTGGTGTCCACAGAGGGAGAAGCCTTGAGGGCGCCGCAGCCGACCGGGGCGGCGGGGGTGGGGATGCCCGGATCAATGCCAATCATCCCGGCTTGGAGAGGCCGAAGAGCCTCCCTGATTCGGGGCAAAGGGCGGCCCGCTCGAGCGCAGCGAAAAACGTGTGACCGTATGACACTTGCCTGGGAGGATTTGCCATGAGAAGCCGAGTTGTTAAACGAGCAGTGATTTGCCTGATTCTCGCCGCGGCGTCAGCGCCCGCGTACGCGAGTAATCGGGATGCACCGGTGGGTGAGTTTCGGCGTTTGAACGCCAAGGCGGTGCATCCCCGATCCTATCACGCGTGGATCGGGGACGTGTACCAGGTCTTCTTGCGCTACCAAGTCCTTCCTGACGAGATCGTGGAGAACTTGCGAGTGCGCGTCGAAGGAAGGGCCATGGGCGTCGTCGGGGTGGCCGACACCCGCCCCGGCGTTCCCGGCTGCGGAGAGATCAGCGTTCTGTTGTCCGCCAGGAACGTTGGCTTCGCCAGTGTGGATATCACGCCCATCATTGGCGGGAGCGCGGTAGGCGCGAGCTACCGGCTGAACTTCTGGGTTGAGGGCGCCCGGCCGAAGGGGGGTTACGCCGGTTCGGCGGATGAGGTGTTCCGCATCAAGGTGTCTCAGGCTGGGGGAAGCCAATTTGTTTTCTTCGATCCGAACATGCGCAGCGTCGACCTGCCCGTGAAGATCACGTTTTTCAATGGTGGACAAATGCCGTTACGGTTTGAGCCGGAAGAGTACTTGTTCGCCTTCCTCGACGGCCAAGGGGAGCAACTCGACGGGGCGTTGATGGTGGCGCCTCTGCATCGTGTGATCGTCGTGCCGCCCAACCAGCCCGTCGACGACAAGCCCGTGCTCAGGGTGTCGACTTCGCCCCTGGAAGACGGTAAGGAGTACTACTTCCTCGCTACGATTCGCGGCAGGGCAGGCATCGTGAAGCTGCACGCCAAGGCGACATCGACGTCGGGGAAATAGGTTGTTCGGCGAACGGACCCGGGCAATTCATTGCGGTGGACCGGGTGCGTTCTCCAACGCACTTTTCGCTTCCCAGAAGGAGGACACGATGGTCAGTATCGAAAGACGTATCCCGCTCGCGCTGTCGCTCGTTCTATGTTGCATTGTCTGTGCCCAATGGCTATATGCAGCAGAGCGGACGAAGCAGAAACAGGCTGAACATCCTATCGTCACGAAGACGACTTCGGAGGCTGCTCGATCTCGGCTGAAACGCCCGACCATCGACAGAACGGACATTGACGTAGCAGCGAAACAGCCGAAGTTCGTCTATGTTGGCGGTTGGGGCGCCTTCCATCTTGGCAGTGCTCCCAACAAGACGAAGAGCCGTGGAGTCTTCTACTACCCTCCGAAGATGAAGTTCTGGTCCAACTCGCTGGAGTATCAGGGCGCTCACCGCGGCTACTGGCACTATTCCGTGGTCGGCACGAACCTGGAGCTGGCGTTCGCCACGGATCCCAGCACTGAGGGGTATCAGGTGTGGATCAGGGAGACGGGGGGTGGCTGGGATTACGTTCAAGTGTCTCAACGCGGCAAGCCAAACGGCGACTTCCAGTGAGATCGAGTGGACGCAGAACTTGAACCGAAAATCGCCACATCGCAGTCACGTTTGCGCTACAACGCCGCGTCTGCCCCGACACCCGGCACCACACCTGCATCAACCACGGCATGATTGGCTGCACCGCCGGCCCGGCGACGCGAGTCTGCGGCAGAGGGTTTTCGTCTAGTCGAGCGGGGCGCCGAGTCTGCGGCTATCCCGAGGCGATCGTGGGCTGCCCTACCCCTCCGCCCAGTACCGCTCCGTGATGATCTTCCGGTCGGTGAAGAAGTCGATCACGGCTCGGCCTTGGGCCTTGGTGTCGGCAAATAGGGAGGCCTTCATGCCGCCGAATGGCAGCGGGGCGACGGGGGCGGGGATGCCGATGTTGATACCGATCATGCCGGCTTGGGCTTCGAGCTTGAACTTTCGGGCGTAGTAGCCGTTTTGGGTGTAGATCGAGGCCCCGTTGCCGTACTCGTGGTCGTTGATGATTCGGATCGCCTCGTCGAGCGAGTCGGCCTTGAGGATGACCACGACCGGGCCGAAGATCTCGGTCCGGTGGATTCGCATGCCGGGCCGGACGTCGGTGAACACGGTGGGGCCGAGGAAGTGGCCCTTCTCACAGCCGGGGATGGTCAGGTCGCGGCCGTCCAGCGCCAGGGTCGCCCCTTCGTCGACGCCGGTTTGGATCATGTCGAGGATGAACCGCCGGGCCTTTGCCGAGATGACCGGGCCCATGACCATCGACTCGTCGGCAACCCGGGGGTCGAGCGGGTCGGCGACGAGCACCTGCTTCGAGGCCTCGACGAACCGCCGGCTCACCTCGCGGTAGACGTCGTCGCCCACGCCGACGATGGCCGAGGACGCCATGCAGCGTTGGCCGGCGCAGCCGTAGCAGGAGGTGATCATGTTGCGGATCATGTCGTCCATCTTGGCGTCGGGCATGGCCACGAGGTGGTTCTTCGCGCTGCCGAGTGCCTGACAGCGTTTGCCCGTTTCGGCGCATCGCGTGGCGATCGTGCGTCCCACGCGGGAGGTGCCCACGAAGGAGATGCCCGCCACGTCGGGGCTCTCGACCAGGGCTTCGGCCGCCCGACGGTCGCCGTGCACCACGTTGAACACCCCCGGCGGGAACCCGGCCCGATCGATCATCTCGGCCACCCGGGTCATGCTCAAGGGCACCTGCTCCGACGGCTTGACCACGTAGGTGTTGCCCGTGGCCAGCGCGTAGGGGAAGAACCAGAAGGGGACCATCAGCGGGAAGTTGAACGGGGCGATCATGCCGAACACGCCGAGCGGCAGGCGGAGCACCTCGCCGTCGATGTCGAACGACGCGCCGACGAGCTTGTCGCCCTGCTGGAGGACCGGCATGCCGCTGGCCACTTCCGTGTTCTCCATCGCCCGTTTGACCTCGGCCCGGGAGTCGGGGAGCGACTTGCCGTTTTCCCGGGTGATGAGCCGCGCGAGGTCCTCGGCGTTGGCTCGGATCTGGCCGGCCAGCTCCAGGAGCAGCTCGCAGCGTCGGCCCACCGGCGTGGCGCTCCACTCCGGGAACGCCGCCTTGGCCGCCGCGACGGCCCGATCGGTTTCCGCCGGCTTGGAGAGCGGCACGCGGGCGATCACTTCCGCGGTGGTGGGCTGCTCGACGTCCAACAGTCCGTCATGCTCGGGGGTGACCCACCGGCCGCCCACGTAGTTCTTCAGCTCACTGACTTCCATGAGGCTCCCTCATCAAATCAGAGGATTCGTAGGGTGGGTCGAGGTACGAGACCCACGGGAAGTCTGCGCTGTTCTGTCTCGGATGCGTGGGTCTCGTACCTCGACCCACCCTACGTCAGTTCAGCCTACGTCAGTTCACCCTACGTCAGTTCACCCTACGTCAGTTCACCAAATGACGAGTGACTCTTCGAACAGCCGCGTCAGTTCTTCTCTGCCCACGGGCCGCGGCGAAAGCTTGATCACGCGGTGCTGGGGCAGCGTGCCTTCGACCAGGGCGGGGATATCGTCGCGGGTGTATCCGACCGCGCTGAGGCCGTTGGGGATCTTCAGGCGCTGCATGATTCTGACGATCTCGTCGGCCAGGATCTTGCCTGCGTCGGCCGGGTTGGCCCGGGAGACGTCGACCCCCAGAAAAGCGGCCGCCTGGAGGTGGCGCTCGGGGCAGGCCGGCCCGGTGAAGCGGAACGCGGCCGGGGCGTTCAATACGACCGAGATCCCGTGGGGCACCAGCGGCTCGTCCACGGCGTAGCCCGGCGGGCGGTAGTCGCGGACCATGCCGGAGACCGGGTACGACATGCCGTGGGGCAGGTGCAGGCCGGCGTTGCCGAAGCCGATCCCCGCGTACGAGGCGGCCAACAGCATTTTGGACCGGGCCTCCTCGTCCTCCGGGTCTTCCACCGCCCGAGCCAAGTACCGCGATCCCAGGCGGATTGCCTCGGCCGACCAGAGATCGCTGATCGGGTTCGAGCCTTGATACGCGGGCCGCAGGTTGGGCCGCTCGGGCCGCGGACGCTGGGTGAAGGGCATCGTGGTGTACGACTCCAACGCGTGCACGAACACGTCGAGGCCCGTCGAGGCCGCCACCATCGGCGGCATCGTCTTCGTGTTCTCGGGGTCGATCAGGCCCAGGGTCGGCTTGAGGTGGCGATTGGCGATTCCCGTCTTGGCGTGCATCTCGACCAGGTCGAAGATCACCACGCCGGTCGTTTCGCTCCCCGTCCCCGCCGTCGTGGGGACGGCGATCAAGGGCTTGAGCGGCCCGGGCACCGGCTTGCCTTTGCCGATGGGGGCGTTCACGTAGTCGAGCAAGTCGGCCGGATAGGTGCAGTAGAGGTTGGCCGCCTTGGCCGTGTCCATCGACGACCCGCCGCCGACGGCCACGAATGCGTCGAACGAGCCCTCCCGGGCGAAGGCGATCGCCTCGTCGATCGACGCATCGGTCGGCTCCACGTGCACCCGGTCGAACAGCCGGTAGCGGACCCCTTCGCTTTCCAGCGACTGGAGGACCGTGGCCACGGGCGGCAATCCCGCGAGGTGCGGGTCGGTGACGACCATCACCCGCTCGGCGCCCAGGTCGGCGAGGTCCATTCCGATCTCCCGGGTGACCCCCACGCCGAAGCGGATGCTGGAGGCGGCCACTTCGAAGGCGTATTCGTGCTGCATGTCAGGTCCCTTGGTTGACACTTGCCTGACTTCTTCGTTCCCCTCGTTCCCAAGCTCCGGCTTGGGAACCAGGTCAATAAACACTAAGCCTCCCACACCTCCGGCTCATGGCTCCCCGGCGCCCAGTATTCGACGCGATAGGGAGTCATGACCAGGATGCCGTATTTCGGGTCGTCGGGCCCATCGAAGATCCCCTGGAGGCTCTCGTTCCAGAAGCCGTGGCGCTCGGCTTCGTCGGTGGCCAACCGCGCCTTCGCCTGGATCTGAAGGTACGGCTTCATCACGGCCGGGTCCGTGACGCCGCACGTAAGATGCACCTCGGGGTTCTTCTCGATCTGCTTGACCTTGCGAGCGCCCGCGAAGGTTGCGCAGCGCAGCGTGAGGCCGTCGTCGGAGACGACCATCACGTATCGGACCCAGGGCCTTCCCTCCTCGGTCACCGTGGCCAGGCACGCCAGTTGGAGCTGTTGGGTAATCTCCAGAATCCGCCCTTTCAAGTCGTTCACGATCGGTCTCCTTGAGATCTCGCGATCCGGTTTCGAGAAGATACGGCCTCGCCACAAGCGGTCGGCCGGCGAGCCGACGGGCATGAGCGCGTTGATTGTAGTGGATCGCGGAGAGTCGGTCTATCCACCCGCTCCGGGCCGCGGGGCCGGGCAGCCCGGGCTTCGCGCTGGCCCGTTTGTTGACCGACGCCCCGCAGGGGCTACAATCGAGGCGCCGGCTGGGCCTTCGCCGCAGAGAGGGATATTCCGAAACCCCTGAATCCCGGGAGAGACCGAACCATGGGTGGGCATACCAGCGCAGTCCGAACGGACGAATCGGAGGCAAGAATCTCGCGTCGCTCGTTTCTCGAATTCACCGGCGCGACCGCGCTATTGACCACCGGCGGAATCCTCACCCAGGCCGGCCGCGCTTGGCCTGCGGAAAGCTCCAAGAAGATCCGCATGGCCGTGGTCGGGGGCGGCTTCGGGGCCGGCTTCTGGTGGCACGAGCATCCCCACTGCGTGGTGACCGGCGTCACGGATCTCCGCGAAGACCGCCGCAAGCGGCTCCGCGACCGCTACCGCTGCGACGCCGTCTACGATTCGTTGGAAACGATGGTCAAGGAGGCCAAGGACGTCGACGCCGTGGCCGTCTTCTCCGGCGCGCCGGATCACGCCAAGCACGTGAAGATGTGCATGGAGCGGGGCTGGCACGTGGTCTCGGCCGTGCCGGCGTGCGTCGGCCTGGAAGAGGCGGCCCTGCTCAAGGAGGTCAAGGAGAAGACCGGACGGAAGTACATGATGGCCGAATCGAGCTACTATCGCCAGGAGTGCATCCTGGCACGAAACCTTTTCCGGGAAGGCGGGTTCGGCGAGCTGTTCTATTCGGAGGTGGAGTATTACCACGACGAGGTCTGCCTGAGCACGAGCTCCCTCTCCTACCAGCCGGACGGCTCGAAGTCCTGGCGTTACGGCTACCCGCCCATGCTCTATCCGACCCATTCGACCGGCTATCTCGTGGGAGTGACCGGCGAGCGGATCACGAAGGTCTCGTGCCTCGGTTGGCACGGCGAGCGGCAGGGTCAGGAGGGGCAGCCGACGGTCGAGGGCAACGTCTACCAGAACCCGTTCTGGTCGCAGGCATCGCTGATGCACACCAGCGGAGGGCACATGTGCCGGTGCAACGTCTTCTGGCGGTGCGTGGCCGGCGGTGAGCGGGCGCAGTGGTTGGGCGACAAGGCGTCGCTCTACATGCCCAACGGCGGCGTGCACGGGCCCGTGGAGAACGTGCGCGGAAAAGGGGCGCACGCGGTCGTAGTGCCGGAGTATTGGAAAACCTCCGAGATGCTGCCGGAGAAGATGCGGCACGCCTCGGGCCACGGCGGGTCGGCCGTGTTCATCTCCGCCGAGTTCGTCAACGCGCTCGTGGAAGACCGGGAGCCGGAGTGCGACCTCTACGACTCGCTGGCGATGACCGCGCCCGGGATCGTCGCCCACCAGTCGGCGCTCCGGGACGGCGAGCAGCTCGACGTGCCGCAGTTCGAGCGGCCGGGGGCCTATTGACCTTTGCGCGGCAAATGAACCACATGGCATGGCCATGCGTATAGTAGTTTATGAGGAAGCAAGGAAGCGCAGCCGAGTTGGAAACTCGCCGTCGGCTTGCGGGACGACTCCTGCTGGAAGGCAGGAGAATCGGCGAAGTGATGGAAATTGTGGGAGCTTCCGAGTCTTCGGTGAAGCGTTGGAAGCGAGCCCTGACGGAAGGCGGCATGGAGGCATTGAAGGCCAAGCCTCATCCAGGCCCCAAGCCCCGTTTGAACGCCACCCAAAAACGGAAGCTGTTGAAACTCCTCGTGGCGGGACCGAGAAAGGCCGGCTATCACAAC
>Ga0307380_10010866_pt1 | contig 11431 bp, 6 predicted proteins | sample UN3MG_FD_202239 | JGI IMG/M metagenome (GOLD analysis project Ga0307380, IMG submission 202239) | Soil microbial communities from Risofladan, Vaasa, Finland - UN-3 | ecosystem: Environmental > Terrestrial > Soil > Coastal area > Acid sulfate soil | place: Finland: Risofladan, Vaasa | collected... | reverse complement strand
GACGCGCACCGCCCCGCGGTAGGGCCCGGAGGGGGCCACGGCGGGAACGCTCACCTTGACGGCGAACCAGCACACCTCCTGCGCCCGCCGGTCCCGCAGCTCGCGCTGGGCCACAAACGGCTGGTAGTGCACGGCCGCCTCGTCCACCACGGGCACCGCTTCGAACGCGTCGACCCGGATCTGCCCGGGCTGAATCCCCGCCTGCTTCGGGCCGCGGAGCATGCCCGCCACCGCCCGCAGGGTTCGCCCGTCGCGGCAAGGCACGGCCACGAACGTCCCCATCCCGCTGCCGCCGGCCGTGGCGGCGATCTTCACCGCCTGCCCACTGTGCTCCGGAGCGCCCGCGTAGCCGCGCCACAGTGCCTCGTCGTCGGGAGGCACGAATACCATCAGCCCGGCCTTGGACTGCTCCTCGGTGGGCACCACGTCGCAACGCGGCGGCCGGCGGTCGGCCAGGACAAACTGCCGCCGGTACCGCTTCAGATCGGCCTCGATCCGCCCCACGTAGGCCCCGGCCGCCTCGGCCTGCCCGCCGGGTGCAAGGAGCATCGCCGCCAACTGGCAGTTGGCCAGCTCTACCCGGTTGGACCCGGACTGCCACCCGGCCTCCACCCGCGAGACCACCCGCGGCACGAAGGTCTCATCCAGCCACCGGGGCGTCCATGGCTCCCTCCGGCCGGTCAGCAAGGCCTCGGGCGTGAGCATCCGCGATGCGGCAGTCCTCTCATGGAGGGCGGTCTTGCCGTTGACCTTGACCATGTACTCCAGCGGCGCGGAGAACTCGCTGCTGTAGTGTGTCACCCACAACCACCCCCTTCCCGCCTGCCGGGGGCCGGTGACCATCACTGTTTCCATCGACCGGTAGGAGGGGATCCTGCCGGCGAAGTCCCCGGTGAGCGGGTCCGGGTGCCCCACATCCGGGGCGACGATTGTGCCCTCGCCGCTCCAGACCACCCCACCCGTCTCCGCCCCGCCGGGGGAGAACCCGGGCCAGACCACCTGCCGGTCCGGGCCGAAATCCACCAGCACCGATCCTTCGGGCGGCGCCTCCGGCTCATCCAGGCGGACATGGTCCAGCACCACTGGGTGCGGGCCGGCATTGGTGATCGTCAGCGAGGTCTCCTTCACCGGCCAGGGGCCCCGATCGCCGTCGGCGAAGACCGATACCGGCAGCGCCAGCACGTCCTTGCCGGGCTGGACGTACCCTGTCCGCGCCGATCTGCCTGCCCGCACCTGGAGGCACCCCAGCACGGGCCGGGGCTCCAGCGTGTCCATCCGCAGCCACCCGCCCGCCCCGACCGCACCGGCCGGGACGGACAGCCTCACCGACGCGCCGGGATCGAGCTGGAGGGCATTGGCGCCCTCGGTAACCGCGTCGGCCCCGGAGACCCGCGTCGCCTTGCCGGAGATGGTCAGGCCCGTGACGTCCTCAAAGCCCGTCAGCGTGCCGCCACCGGCGTGGGCGGCGGCCGCCGTCAGTGCCACCACGACCGCCACGGCCTGTCCCCGAGCGGTTCGGCCTGTTGCAGCAATGCCCATCATCACGCCTCCCGGCCGGCCCCGATGGCGGCTTTTCGGGACCCGCGTCCCATCGCGCCGGTCCCAACCGCCTGCCGCCATGCTAAACCCGAAAATCAGCAGCCCAAAGCATTATAATAACACGTATAATATGACCGATTGAGGATACTGGTGCGGTTGATAAGCAAGGCAATCTGGGTGGCGGCTGGGGCGGTGTTCTTGTGCCCGAGCGTGACCTGGGCGCAGGCCCGCAGCCGCTATCAGTTCAACACCCCGACGCTGCATGGGCTCCGCACGGTGGGCGGTCGGTTCGCGACCGACACCGCCGGCCTGGGCGGCCTGGTGCAATCCTCCCCCGGCGGCGGCGGAGACCTGCTCCGCAGCAGCCTTCAGGTGCCTTCCGGGGGCTACTCGCCTCTCAGTTCCTCCGCCGCCAGTGGGCTGATGACCACCGGCCTGCCGGACGCGGGCACCCTGACGGGCATGAGCTACGGGGCGGTCAGCACGCGAGCCGAATCGCTGGCGGATCTGAGTTCGCTCGGCCGGGTGAACCTGAACATCGATGCCTTCGGCAACCTCGACGCCTACCTGGTGGCCCTGGGGCACACGCTGGAGACCTCCCGCAGCAGCGGCGAGACGATCACCTCCTTCGTCCCGGTCGAGTCGAGCCGGTACCGTGATTTCATGCTCGAGGCGGACAAGGCCTTCCGGGAGGGCAAGTACATCCAGGCCAACGACCAGTTGGCCGTGGCCATGGCCTTGTCCCGGGATGCGCCGGAGCTGAACCTCAATCTCGTGTTGTCCAACCTGTCCCTGGGGAGATACCACAGCGCCGTCTTCCACCTGCAGAAGGCGCTGACCGTCTTCCCCGAGCTGCCGCTGGTCAAGATGGACCTGCGGGCGTTCTACGGCAAGAAGGCCGACGAGCAGGGACAGGGCGGCCGGACCGCGGATTTCGATCAGCATCGGGACGACCTGCTCACCGAACTGGAGCAGTCCGGACCCGACGAGAAGTCGTGGCTGCTGCTGGCTGCGTACCTGGATTATTTCAGCGGCTCGGAGGGCAAAGTACCCGCCACATTGCGCAAGGCCTACCTCAAGGCCCGGACAAGAGACGACCAAGCCACGATCAAGGCAGTCAGCATCTTCTGGGACGGCATGTTCGCCGCCGGCAAGGTCGCCGGCAAGGTGGACCCGTCCGCCCCGGACGAGCCCGTCCCACCGGCCTCCCGACCGGCCGGCGCCGCCGACCAGGCCGCACGGGGCGCACCCGCACCCGGCACACTCGGGGCGACCCCGAGCGCACCCCCGAAGGACCCCCCCGCCCCGTGAACGACGCGGGGCCCGGCGCTAAAGCCGTGGCACTCCTGGCCCGATAAGTGTGAAGTGCTTACTACCCCTTGCATTGCGCCGTGAGGACGGACGGGAACGGCACCGGTGCGGCCCACGCGCACGCCCCCGCCGCCGTCACGGCATGAGTGAAAATGGCTGAAGACAGTACAAGACCTGATCCGGCCCGACGGGGGCCGGAGGAAACCGGCAACGGTCGGTGGTTCATGGATCTGATCGTCCGCCACCGGCTGCTGTTTAACCTGGTTGTCCACAACATCCTGTTCGCCCTGGCCCTGCTGGTGGCGGGTCTGCTGTGGTTCCAAGCCGCACGGCACGAGGAGGCCCCCAGCTTCTACAGCTGGTTCGTGAACCAGTACCTCTGGTGGCTGCCGTTCGTCCTGGTCGGCAAGTCCATCGTCTTCGGCCAGGTCAAGCTCTTCCGCGGCTGGTGGCAATACGCCGGCATCCGTGACATCGCCAACATCCTCCTGGCCAGTTGGATCTGCCTGATGATCGCCTACCTGGCGGTCGTCCTGCTGCACTGGTTGCCCAGAATGCTGCTGAGAAAGCCGCTGTTCGACTACAGCGACGGCGTCCTCGTGCTGGACTTCATGGTCACGGTGTTCCTGATTTCCACCGCGCGGCTGGGCGTGCGGCTGTACCGGGAGGAGTTGCGGCCCATCTCGGCCGAGGGCGTCCGGCGCGTCCTGGTGGTCGGGGCCGGCAACGCCGGCGAGACGCTCCTCCGCGAGATCCACAAGATGCGCGTGGAGCGCTACCGCGTGATCGGCCTGGTCGATGACGACCCCAACAAGAAGGGAATCTTCATCCACGGCATTCCCGTGCTGGGGACCACCGACGACATCAAGAGCATCTGCGAAGACGAATCGATCGACGAGATCCTCATCGCCGTGCCCTCGGCCACCCAGAAGGAGCTCCGGCGGATCATCGAGAAGTGCCGGGGCACCAAGCTGCACTTCCAGACCCTGCCCTCGATGAACGACCTGATCGACGGGCGCGTCACCGCCAGCCAGATCCGCAAGGTCGAGATCAGGGACCTCCTCGGGCGCGAGGCCGTCGAGCTGGACACCGAGGCCGTTGGGCAGTTCCTCGCCGGCCGGCGGGTCCTGATCACCGGCGCCGGGGGCTCCATCGGCGCCGAGATGTGCCGCCAGGTCTGCCTGTTCGCCCCCGCGCAACTGATCCTGCTGGAGCAGGCCGAGAACAACCTCTTCGACGTCAGCAACGAGCTGAAACGCTCCCACCCCGACCTCGACCTGGTCCCGGTGATCTGCGACATTTACGACCGGAAGCGCGTGATGACCGTTTTCGGGGCGCTCCGCCCGGAGGTGATCATCCACGCCGCCGCCCACAAGCACGTGCCGCTGATGGAGCTCAACCCCTGCGAGGCGATCAAGAACAACATCTTCGGCACCCGCAACGTCGCCGACGCCGCCTGCGAGTTCGACGCGGCCGAGTTCGTCCAGATCTCCACCGACAAGGCGGTCAACCCCTCCTCCATCATGGGCTGCACCAAGCGCATCGCCGAAATCTACACCCAGAGCCTCAACGGCCGAAACGACTGCCGGACACAGTTCAAGTCCGTGCGCTTCGGCAACGTGCTGGGGTCAGCCGGCTCCGTCGTGCCCACCTTCGAGCGCCAGATCCGCACCGGCGGGCCCGTCACCGTGACCGACCCGGAGATGACCCGGTACTTCATGACCATCCCCGAGGCCTCGCAGCTCGTCCTCCAGGCGGCCGCGACCGGGCACGGCGGGCAGATCTTCCTGCTGGACATGGGCGAGCCGGTCAAGATCGTCGACTTGGCCCGGGACATGATCACCCTCTCCGGGCTGCGGGTGGGCGAGGACATCGACATCGTTTTCACGGGCGTGCGCCCGGGCGAGAAGCTCTTCGAGGAGCTCCGCACCGACGGCGAGGACATCGCCCCCACCGTGCATCCGAAGGTCAAGATCTGGAAGCACTGCCCCGTGGAATGGCAGCGGGTCCAGGAGGCGATGGAGATGTTCGAGTCCCTGGCCAATTGCCCCGACCGCGACCGGATCATCGAAGGCCTCCGCCGGACCGTCCCCGAGTACACCCCGCTGAACCCGCCCGGCAGCACCCAGCCCGCGCCCGCCGCCTCGACCAACTGACGCCCGGGGGCGCCACGGTCAGGCGTCTCTTGCCCGATCATGCCAAAGACCAGCCGCGGCCACGACTGCTCTAGCCCAACTTTCGCAGTTTGGCCTCGCGCGGGGGAATTTTCGGGCGATTTTCGCGCGTAAGTCCCGGCGGTTCCGTTCGAGGGCCGGCCCAGAGGGCTGTAGTGCAGACCTGACCCCTTGTTCGGCGTGGCGAAGGGCCGAACAATGCGGACATGTTCCTGAGATCGCACAAGCGGCGGAAGAACGGCAAGACCCATCGCTATTTCAGCATCGTCGAGAACCGCCGCATCGCCGGCAGCGGGCCCGACGGCAAGCGAATGGCCCAGCGCACCGTGCTGTATCTCGGTGAGATCAACGACTCCCAGCAGGCGGCTTGGCGCAAGACGCTGGATGTCTTCGACGGCACAGGCGAGCAGCCCAGGCAACTGGCGCTGTTTCCCGACGACCGGCCCATCCCCCCGGACGCCGTCAACGCCCTCCAGATCCGCCTGTCGGAGATGAAGCTGCTGCGCCCCCGACGCTTCGGCGACTGTTGGCTGGGCTGCTGGCTGTGGCAGCACCTGGAGCTGGACCGTTTCTGGCGGAAGCGGTTCCAGGACGCCCGCGGCGAGGTGCCGTGGGAGAAGGTCCTCCAGCTGCTGGCGGTCCACCGGCTGATTGCCCCCGGCAGCGAGTACCGCCTGCATCGCCAGTGGTTCCTGCATAGCGCCATGGACGAGCTGCTGGGTGTGGACTTCCAGGCGGCCGCCAAGGACCGGCTCTACCGCTGCCTCGACCGCCTGCTGGCCCACAAGGACGACCTGTTCCGCCATCTGCGGCAACGCTGGCAGGACCTGTTCGCGGCCGAGTTCGACGTGCTGCTGTACGACCTGACCAGCACCTACTTCGAGGGCCTCTGCCGGGAGAACCCCAAGGCCCGGCACGGCTACAGCCGCGACGGCCGGGGGGATTGCCGGCAGGTGGTGATCGCGCTGATCGTCACCCCGCAGGGCTTTCCGCTGGCCTACGAGGTGCTTCCGGGCAACACCGTGGACAACACCACGCTGCGCGAGTTCCTGCGGAAGATCGAGGCCCGCTACGGCAAGGCCCGCCGCATATGGATCATGGATCGGGGCGTCCCCTGCGAGGCGACGCTGGCGGAGATGCGGCAAGCGGAGACGGACTACCTGGTCGGCACGCCGCGTTCGATGCTGGGCAAGCTGGAGCAATCCCTGACGGACCTGCCCTGGCGGCAGGCCCGCCAGGACGTGCGGGTCAAGCTGCTGGCGCAGGAGGGGGAGGTGTTCGTACTGGCCCAGAGTCAGCCCCGCCGCCAAAAGGAGATCGCCATGCGGCGGCGAAAGCTCCGCAAGCTGTGGGACGGGCTGAAGCGGCTGCGGGCCCACTGCCGCGACCGCGACCGGCTGCTGGAGCGTCTGGCCGTGCTGAAGCACGAGGCAGGGCGGGCGGCACGCATGGTGGAGATCCAGACCCCCGAGCCGGGCCGGCCGGTCACCGAGCAGACCTTCCAGTACCGGCTGAAGCGGGACGCCTACCGCCAGGCCCGCCGGCGCGACGGGTCGTACCTGCTGCGGACGACCTTGCCTGCCGATGACCCCGAGAAGCTGTGGGAACATTACATGGTGCTGGTGGAGGTGGAGGCGGCGTTTCGTTGCCTCAAGAGCGACCTGGCGATCCGGCCGGTGCACCACCAGCTGGAACAGCGCGTGGAGGCCCACATCTTCGTGGCGTTCCTGGGCTACTGCCTGATGGTGACGCTGAAGAATCTGCTGCGCCCGCACGCCCCCGGCCTGACCCCGCGGGCGGTGCTGGAGAAGTTGGGGACGATCCAGATGGTGGACGTGCAGGTGCCGACGACGGACGGGCGGTGGCTGACGATGCCCCGACACACCCAGCCGGAGCCGGAGCACCGGATGATCCTGGCCACGCTGGGCCTGACGCTGCCACCGCAACCGCCGCCACGGATCACCGCCGGCCAGGTTCCCCGGCCCGAGCCCGCCCCGGACCCGGCCGGCGTGTAGTGAAGACCTTGGCCTCCGCCGGACGGAGGATCAAGGACTTACGACCGTTTTCGCCCCAAACTGCGAAAGTTGGGCTAGGAGTCCGGGGATCGGTCTGGGCCCTCCCCCGCGTATTCGAGGGGGGTTTCCTGCGGCGGCTTGAGGAATCCCCACCGGTGGCAGAGATAGAAGGTCACCGCCGCCACAGCCGGGTAGATCACGAAGGCGTACCGGGTGCGGATGAGGATGATCGCCAAGCCCGTCAGGCCGTAGAAGATCGACAGCCCGTAACAGATCGCCACCGTCTGGTTGACGGAGAACCCGCGGTCCACGAGCTGGTCGTACAGGTGACTGCGGTCGCCGCTGAAGATGGGATGGCCCAGGCGGATTCGCCGGATCAGCGCCAGGGAGGTGTCCAGGATCGGCAGCCCGAAGATCATCACCGCGCCCAGCACCCACCGCACGATGCCCCGCTCGCCGAACATCAGCATCATCGCGGCGGCGAAGAACCCCAGCAGCATGCTGCCGGCGTCGCCGAGGAAGATGGTGGCGGGGGAGAAGTTGTAGGGCAGGAACCCGCAGACCGCCCCGGCCATCGCCAGGGCGACCACGACGCGGACCTGGTCGGTGGGCTCGCTGTAGGCGTACATCGCCAGGTGCGTCGCCAGCAGCAGGAACATGACCGAGATGATCCCCGTCACGCCGGTGCACAGGCCGTCCATGCCGTCCAGCAGGTTCGTGGCGTTGCAGGTGGCCACCACCAGCAGGATCGTCATCGGCACCGACAGCGCCAGCACCAGCCACTGCGGGCAGGTGATCGCCGGCCAGAACACCTGCAGCGACTGGAGGATCAGCAGGAAGACGTCCTGACCGATCCCGAACGCCAGCAGGACCGCCGCCGCCAGGACCTGACCGGCCAGCTTGAGCTTCGGCTTGATGTCGAACAGGTCGTCCGCCAGGCCGACCGCAAGCACCACGCCGCTGGAGATGGTCAGCCCGAGCACCCACGTCCGACCAGGATCGATCCGCGGCAGCAGCACGATCATCCCGGCCACCCAGCCCAGGTAAACCCCGATCCCCCCGCCGTAGGCGATCGGCCTCTGGTGCGGCTTGAGGAATCCGTCCGGCTTGTCCACGATCTTTAACCGAAGCGCCAGCGCGCGGACCGCCGGCGTGGCCGCGGCCGACACGGCGAAGCTCACCGCCGCCACCCACCCATAGGCCTCCAGGACCTGCGTGAAGGTGTACTTCGGCGGGGTCGACGCCACCGCCAGCATGTCCAACGCCGTTATCATCACATCCGCCCGCCTGAAAACCGGCATCACGCCACGCCGATCAGAGGAATCTATACAGGCGCGGGACGGCCTGTCAAAACTTTCCTTCCCCCGCCGTCCGACGGGCGAGCGGCCGGGCGGTTTTCGATGGAACCCCCGCCGCCGGCGCCGATAGAATGCCCGCGTCCCAGCAGCAGGCCTGTGCGCGGCGCGGCGCGGCGCCGCACCCGACCCAAAGACGCTCAAGGCTCTTGCCGATAAACCTTTACTGACGGCCCAACGCGGAACAGCCCCGCCGATCCGTTCGTGCCTGGAATGAGGGCCATCCGCCGCCGGCGGATCGCGCAGGCCGTCGCAAGCTCAATCAGACAGGACCGACGCGAATGCCCGACGCCACCGAACCCGTGCCGCTGTCCTCCCCGGACATCACCGACGCCGAGCGAGAGGCCGTCCAGGCCGTGCTGCGCACCCCCCGACTGAGCATCGGGCCCCGCACCGAGGCCTTCGAGCAGGCCGTCGCGCGCCGCGCCGGCAGGAAGCACGGCATCGCCGTCAACTCCGGCACCAGCGGGCTGCACCTGCTGGTCCGCTCGCTGGACATCGGGCCGGGCGATGAGGTCATCACCACGCCGTTTTCCTTCGTCGCCACCACCAACTGCGTCCTGTTCGAGCGGGCCACGCCCGTGCTGGTCGACGTCGACCCCGACAGCTACAACATGGATCCCGACGCCATCGAGGCCGCCATCACCCCCCGCACCCGCGCCCTGCTGCCCGTGGAGGTCTTCGGCAACATGGCGCACTTCGACCGCTACGAGCAGATCGCCCGCCGCCACGAGCTGGCGATGATCGAGGACTGCTGCGAGGCCCTCGGCGGCATCCTCGGCGGCCGGCCCGCCGGCGGCTTCGGCGACGGCGGCGTCTTCGCCTTCTACCCCAACAAGCAGATCACCACCGGCGAGGGCGGCGTCATCGTCACCGACAACGACGAGGTCCGCGACCTGTGCGTCTCCCTCCGCAACCAGGGACGCGCCACCTCCGCCTGGCTCAGCCACGCCCGGCTCGGGTTCAACTACCGCCTCAGCGACATCGCCGCCGCCCTCGGCGAGGCCCAGATGAAACGCCTCGACAACATCCTCGCCAAGCGCCGCCGCGCCGCCGGCCTGTACAACCAGGCGCTCGCCGACGTCGAGGGCGTCCACCGGCCCCCCATGGCCGAACCGGATCAGGCAAGCTGGTTCGTCTACGTCATCCGCCTGGCCGACGAGTTCACGCGCGACCAGCGCGACGCCGTCATGGACTACCTCAAGGACCACGGCGTGGGCTGCGCGCCCTATTTCGTGCCGATCCACCTCCAGCCGTACGTGATGGACCTGCTCGGGACGGCCGAGGGCGACTTCCCCGTCACCGAACGGATCGCCGAACGCACGATGGCCCTGCCCTTCTTCGCCAACATCACCGAAGGCCAGGTGGCCCGCGTCCGCGATGTCCTCACCGAAGCCCTGGCGGCGTGCCGATAGCCCTGTCATACGGAACGCCTTTGATGCACCTGGGAGTCTATCAAGAGCCCGTCCACACCGACGGCGCCGGCTACGACACCTACGGCCCGTTTGCCCGGTATCTCAACGGGCTGGCGCGGCACTTCGACCAGGTCACCGTCTTCGCCCCGACGACGGCGGAGGATACCTACTTCTCGGGCCATCCGCTCTTGGCCGGCAACCTCACCGTGGTTCCCCTGCCGTTCTTCATGACCCACGCCCAGGCGTACCGCAAGGCCTTTCGCATCTGGCGGGCGTTCCGCCGGCACGCACGGGGGCTGGACGCGGTGATCGCGCGGGGGACCGCCCCGCTGGCGTACCTGCTGTACCTGCTGACGCCGAAACGCTGCCCGTTCCTCTACCACTTCGCTTCGGACCCGTTCGAGATCATCCGGACCAGCCCCAAGTACCGCGGCCCGAAAGGCTGGTTCGCCCGGGCGGCGTATGGGCTGGAGTTCGCGATCCAGAAGTACATCGTGCGGCGCAACTTCGCCTTCGCCAGCGGCCAGGCCGTCTGCGAGCGGATTCGGCGGATCACGCCCAACGTCGAGGGGGTGGTCACCTCGGCGCTGGCCGAGGAGGACTACTTCGGCCGGGAAGACACCTGCCGCGACGGCCCGATCCGCCTGCTGTACGTGGGCTACCTCCGCCCGGAGAAGCGCGTGGACGACCTGCTGCGGGCAGCCGGGCTGCTGCGGGACCGGGGCGTGCAGGTCCGCGTGGACGTGGCCGGGGAGGGCGCGATCCGGAGCGACCTCCAGAAGCTGGGCGACGAGCTGGGCCTGTCGGGGCAGGTCTGGTTCCACGGGTACGTCCGCATGGGCCCGCCGCTCAACGCCCTGTTCAACGCCGCGGACATCTTCGTGCTGCCGTCGATCAGCGAGGGCTCGCCCAAGGTCGTCCTGGAGGCGATGGCCCACAGCCTGCCGGTAGTGGCGACCGCGGTGGGCAACGTGCCGGAGATGCTCGAGGAGGGAAGCCGGGGCGTGCTCGTCCCCCCGCTGGCCCCCGAGAAGCTGGCGGAGGGCATTGCCCGCCTCGTCGACGACGGCCCGTTCCGCCGGGAATGCATCCGGGGCGGCTATACCTTCGCCAGACAACACTCCGTGGACGAGTTCGTCCGGACGGTGGCCGAGCGCGTGAAGGCACTGGTCGCCCAGCGCCGCCAGGGGAGAGAGCCCTGAACGTCTGGCTGGTCAACCCGTTCGACCCGCTGCCGGGCGACCCGGAGCAGCAGGGCCGGTACGCCGGCCTGGCGGAAGTCCTGACCCGACGCGGCCACGAGGTCACCTGGTGGACCAGCAGCTTCTCGCATCGGTTCAAGCGCCCGGTCGATCAGGACCTGCTGGCGGACGCCTGCCGGGAAGCGGGCATCGGCGTGCGGTTCCTGCCCGCGCCGCCCTACAGCCGGAACGTCAGCATCGCCCGCCTGCGGAACCACCGCGCGCTGGCGAGGGGATTCACCGACCTCGCCCCCAAGGAGGCGCGCAGGCCCGACGTCGTCCTGGCGAGCGCCCCTCCGCCGTTTCTGGCCAGGCAGGCGGGCCGGTTCGCCCGGAGCGTCGAGGCCGGGTTCGTCGTGGACGTGCAGGACGCTTGGCCGG